>Ga0315274_10013413_pt1 | contig 11665 bp, 8 predicted proteins | sample YL17G02_20_MG_FD_203700 | JGI IMG/M metagenome (GOLD analysis project Ga0315274, IMG submission 203700) | Sediment microbial communities from Yellowstone Lake, YNP, Wyoming, USA - YL17G02_20 | ecosystem: Environmental > Aquatic > Freshwater > Lake > Sediment | place: USA: Wyoming | collected...
TCCGCTTACCCGATACCGGCTGGCAAAGTGGTGCGATCCTCAAAGGGGCGACATAGTAATTTGTCTTTCTCCCGCTGACGGCACAAGGCTGGTTAAGAGAATAGTAGGGCGGCCTGGGGACACCATCGAAATGAGAAACAACGTGCTCATTTTGAACCGAGAGCCGGTCACTTATGGAAAAATAGACCCGCAATGGATAGAATCTCTTCCTCGCAAGCGCAGGGAAATCAGCGTATTTGCCGCGGAAAATTTGGATGGCGCTATCCATCCGGTGATGAGCATCCCTTCGGTGCGGGCGATGCGGGATTTTGGACCGGTTGTGGCGCCAGAGGGCAAGTACTTTGTCATGGGTGATAATCGGGATGTCAGTCAGGATTCCAGGTTCTTTGGATTTGTAGAAGGAAAGTCGATACTGGGACAAGTAAAAGGAGTTATTGGGTCTATTAATATCACTGACAAATGGCAGCCAAGATTCAATAGATTCTTTGTCCCGCTGAAATAAATCATCTTGATTCTCGCCCTTTCCGCCCTCTTACCAGGCAGCACGCTACCCCCGAGATAGAGAAGATGTGGTCAATTTGCAGTCGCTCAGCAAGGGATGAGCCAACTGAACGCTTCTGCGCGTCGCTATCAACGGAATCGACCGACGCACTTATGACCAGACCATTTGCACGCTGGCCGAAGCAGTAAGCCACAGTGGCATTAGCCCATACGAGAGAGATAAAGCCATCCGCAGGGTTGCGAATCGTGTGTGATAACTAAAAGAGCAGGGCTGAAAAAACTGTTTGCATGAACCACACTGAATTGGGTAAAATAGTGTGGGGCCAATCGTTGGTGATGGCCGGCAAAGGTTTCCGTTACCGCTTAGTTGGCAGAGATCGTACGTTGGCGAGAGGTGACTTATGCAAAAAAGAGCTTTTACGCTGATAGAGCTTTTGGTGGTAATTGCCGTAATTGCCGTTCTGATGGCCATTCTCATGCCGGCTCTTAATAAGGCCCGCGAACAGGCTCAGCGTGCGGCCTGTAAGTCAAACCTGAAGAACTACGTGCTTGCCGTTCACATGTACTGCGGCGATAACGACGACAGATTCTGCGACCCGCACAGCTGCTATTTCTCGCAGACTACCCCTTATGCTGTGGAGGCCGGCATCAGCAGTCCCATCCATCTGCGCTGGTGCAACGGAGACCTGTACCTGAAAACCCACCCGGAATATGCTGGTCCATTCTACAGTTATTTGCGGGATGCTCGGGCATTTATCTGCCCGACATTTGCCATTATTGCCAGGCGAGCTTCGCAGGATCACTTCTATACGGCAGACGCCGGCAGGATCAAGAACTATAAGCCCTGGTACAATTACACGATGAACGCCTATCTCGGCAGCCCGGACACCGGCATCAAGAATGCGAGAGTGCTGAAGCTATCCGAGGTGAAGCAGCCCGCGCAGACGTTTTGTTTCACCGAGGAGAGTGCTCTGGTTGACACGCAATGGAATGTCTCCGGTCTTAACGATACGTACATGATTCCTGGGTCTGATTCGATGATTGACAGTTGGCTGAAACAATTCGGCAGCTACCACCTTATTAGGCCCGGCCCCGGCACAAACCCGACATTCTGGGACCTTATTGCCGGTTTTCATCACGCCCCATCGGGCGACCCGCTGGCCGGCAAAGGCAATTGTGCTTTCCTGGATGGGCACATTGACGCTTATCCGCGCGAGGACACGTTTCTGGTGGCCTGGCCGCACTAATTCAGCCGGTGCCGGGGCAATTCGCGCTGTTTTTTTACCGCCGAGGCCGCAGAGGACGCGGAGAAAATAGTGGTTATTTTTCAGTCTCTGCGCTCTCAGCGTTCTTTGCGGTTAACCCGCCCAGCAGTAGGCGGGTCAATTTCCGCCGCGAATCCACGCCCTCGAAGAGACCCCAAAGCGCGTGTTTCAATAATCCTTAAACCTTCTCATCCAGTGCGGCCAGTTTTCGGGCCTGACGCCGCCGGCTTTGGTCCACGGGCCACGCGTGTTGTATTCGCGATGCCACTTGAGCGTCCAGAGTTCCTTCAATCCCACTTTCCGCACCGACCAATCCATGAAAAGGGAATTGACGCCTCCGACGTGACGCTCAATGCACGCATAGTTCATCCTGTTCCCTGGCTCGGGACCGCATGCCCCCTCATATTCAGGGGGAATCCACTCGTAGTCGCCGAGGCGATACCATGCGATGGGGGACATACAATCAAAGAGCACGGGCACGCAGTCGGCATCCGGCACCAGGGACGTATTCCACATCCCGCGATAGTTCCGATAGTCGTGGTCCGCCTTGCCGATAAACGCGTTGAGGCCGTAACTTCCGAAGTACCAGACAAGAAATCCGGACTGACCTTGGGCGCAGTACCACCAGACTGAGAACTTGTCATCCGCCACAAGTATGTGTTCATAATCCAACTTACCAGGTTTTGTAGCCGGGCACAACCGTAGATCGTTGCAGTCACGGTAATAAGCCCGCATTTTATAGGGCCAATGTAAGCAGGATCGGTTATCCTGCATGAAGCTGGCGTAGTACGGAGGCCACCAGGGAAAGAACTTGCCGTCATAATCAGTGGTGTATGCGCAAAATGCGACACCCCATTGACGCAGTTTGGACTGGCAGGCCACGGCCTTGGCCTGCCTTCTGACCCGCTGCAGCGTGGGCAGGAGGATCGCCATGAGCAGCGCAATGATGGAAATCACCACCAAAAGCTCTATCAGCGTAAATGCTTTTTTTCGCATGGTCGGCTCGCCTCCATCAAAGGAGTCTTTTGACCGACATTCTCTTATTTTTCAGAGATGATGATCCGCGAGTAAGTGTATCTACTGGGATTATAGCCCGATGGGCGCCGCCTGGCAAGAGATTTCGGCGAAATTCTTCGGCTTGAAACTAACCCGGATAGACCGGACTCTCTGGTTGCGCAACCTGGATGTTCTTATCAACTGCCGGGGTCAGCTCCGTCAGGTCAGCGATGACGTGCTCAAGGCCGGAAACCACTCTTGTCAGGTGGTCATAACTGATTTTGTCCGGAGTGTCTTCAGGTTCGTGGTAATACGGATAGCGAAATGGAGCGGTATCGGTGATCATAATTGCCGGATAACCTTGCTGCCAGAACGACCACTGGTCCGACCAGGCGGCGCCTGGGACGGTCTCAGGCACGGCTCCCGCCTCAGATGGAAACTGGCACTTTTCCCGGAACGAGGTAACCACCGTGTGCAGTAGTTTGCCAGAGGCAAAGTTGCTCACAAAGCCGATGAAGTTGCCGGTCGAAGGGTACATAAGGTTCAACGGGAACGGATATTTCTGGCTACTGGGCTGCTCAGTATAGTAGCCGATGCACTCCAGGCAGAGCATCGCGACGATATCATCGCCTTTTGCCCGGCAGCTTTTGGCGTAAATTAGGCTGCCCATTTCATCGGTTTGAAAGAATGGCGGCTCTTCGTTTGCAAACAAAACAAAGCGAACGGTCCGGGCGGGTGTTCTGTCCGCAAAGCAGCGGGCAAGGGCAAGCGTTGCTGCCACCGCCGAGGCATTGTCATTGGCGCCCGGACAGCCGAACACAGAATCGTAGTGTGCGCCGACGACCACAACTTGCTCAGGATATTTGGCCCCGATCACAGCGGCCTCAATGTTACAGCAAATGCTGCCTTGTGCGCGGAATCTCTGCCGGCTGATTTTATAGCAAGTCTTGTCAAGCGAGCTCTCGATGAAATCAACGGCTGCGGCGAGGTTCCCGTGATGCCAGATGTTTCGCTGGCCGATTTGACCAGCGAGCTTCTCAACGTCGCGCTCCAGTTCGCTGCGCATCAATAGTTCAGCCGCGGTCAGGGGCGCAAGCTCGCCAGTGAAACTTTTGCCGGGCACATTGGTCATTGTCTGCTATACCTTTACAGGCTCGAACATTATAGCCGGCCTGATTGAGAAGACAAGGCAGTGCTAAGGTTGACACGGCAAAATGAGGGCGGTTGGCGCGAACAGTCGAATTTGTACAATCGTATACACATTATAAAATCGCTTTGCTGCCGGCACCTCCGACTGGATCGGGGGCAGTATCTGCGTTTATTTGCTCAAAAAGGAAGGAGAGAAAAATGCGGACCTACAACTGCACGCAAAAACAAGCGATCTGGCAATTCTTTCTATTGTCGGCACTTCTTTTTGTTTTGCCTTTTATTAGCCCGCTGCCGGCTTTTGGCCAGGCTGACAGCCGGATCGAAGCGCTTCGGGAAATAGGCAAAGTCTTTGCCCAGATCGCTGAGAAGGCCCGACCTGCGGTAGTGCAGGTTTTGGTCGAAAAGAGTGCAACCGCGTATGACCTCGAAATTCCGAACTGGCCGTTTGTTCAGCCGCACCCTGGTTACTTTGGCGGGCCCTTCGAGTTCGGTCAGGGCGGGCCTTTTCAGCGTGATGATGATAGTTATTACTATTTCTTCCGCCCACAAGAACCTCCATTGCGTCTTCCTCAGCCCAAATCTTACCAGCGCTGCGAAGGCAGTGGCTTTATTGTTTCCAAAGATGGTCATATCCTCACAACCGGGCACGTTGTCGAGGGGGCTAAAACAATCAAGGTTAAGCTTGCAGACAAGCGGGAGCTTGAGGCCAAAACTATCGGCACAGACTCCGAAACGGATATCGCTGTGCTGAGAATTGACGCTGATGATCTGCCTTTCCTGGAGCTGGGCGACTCCGATGCTCTCGCTGTCGGGGACTGGGTTGTTGCTGTAAACAGTCCATTTGGTCTGGGCCATCCGTTCTCAGGCGGCATGGTGACCGCCAAGGGAAGGAGCGGCTTGGGTTTGGCTACCTACGAGGATTTCATCCAGACAGATGCTGCTATAACTGTCGGTGACGGCGGCGGACCGCTGCTCAATCTTGACGGAAAGGTCGTTGGAATAAATGTTGCCGTAACCGATAAAGGCCCCGGCGGACGAGTGAGTTTTGCAATCCCGATAAATATGGCCAAGTTTGTCTACGAGCAGCTCATTGAGCACGGGATGATTGAGCGTGGGTTCCTGGGTGTGTCGATTCAAGACGTAAGCCCAGATATGGCGGAGGCTCTCGGGCTTAAGGATGCCGGAGGCGCAGTCGTTTCCCAGGTTGTTGAAGATTCTGCCGCCGAGAAAGTGGGGATCAAGCGGCACGACGTTATTGTCGAGCTTAATGGCCGGCCAGTGACATCAGCTAACGAGCTGCGTACGCGCATCGCACTTCTAAAGCCGGGGACGCAGATTGAAGTGATACTGTTGCGTGATGGAAAGCGGGTGACTTTTGCAGTTACGCTTGGCAGGCGTTCACCATTAAGACAGCCGGTCGCCGCCGGTCCAGATGTGCTCGAACGATTAGGTTTCACAGTCGAGGACCTCACGCCTGAGCTGGCGGAGCATCTTGGCTATAAGGGTGACAGGGGGGTCGTCGTCACGAAAGTTGAGACTGGCTCGGAAGCCGAACGGCAGGGTATAACTGCCGGAACACTAATTTTGCAGGTCAATCGAAGGCCCGTCAAGGATACGGGCGACTTTAACCGCGCAGTGGAGCAGGGCGGTAAAAAAGGCGTCGTGCTGCTGTTAGTCAAAGATAAACATTACACTCGCTTGGTTCTGCTTCAGCTGAAGTGATCGCACGCAGCGATACGCGCGATGAGATGCTGTATATTGGTCGCGCACCGCCACTTGAACGCCTGCAGGGCGCCGTCACAGGAGACGGCGCGAAGGGAGTTGTTTTCTCTGCGCCTTTAGCGTTATGACGTATTGGCGCTGGATTTGTCCAAAAGCACGCAGAGTAATGCGCATAATCCCAAAGTTCGCCGCATCTCCTTCGCTGATCTTCTCCATCTCCAGTGAAAACTCCCTGAGGTTGCGCACGGTAGCGTTATTTACTTGCGAAATAAGGTCTCCCGGTTGAAGGCCGGCCTGGTCAGCGACTCCGCCCCGTTCTACGTCTATTATAATCATTATCGGATACGTGTCTCTGTAATTGAACTTGGAGGCAACCGTCTCGTTCAGCTCGGAGACTTCCATCTGGAAGAATTCTCTGGCGAGCTTTTGACCATCGGGCAGAGGCCTCGGCACCATCTTCAATTCGGCTGACCGTATCTGAGGATAAGAGTCTTTGGGTCTTACATATTTGATGGCTATGGCTTCCCCGATCTCTTTGTTTATCATTTTGACGTAGAAGTCGATTACACCGCTGAGCGGCTGCCCGTCGATCTCAAGGACCAGGTCGCCGGCAGCCATTCCTTGCTGGTCGGCGGGACTGTCTTTGCTGACCGAATCGACTACCAGCCCGCTAAATTCGCCGACGGTTTTCATTCCGCCCATTACCAGGCCCAGCCTGGCACGGCGCAGTCTTTCGGGCATCAGCATGTGACTGAGGTTGTCGACCAGTGTGTCTACGGGTATTGCAAAGCCGATGTTTTGTGCCTCTGCTCTGATTGCCGTATTGACCCCTATTAGCTCACCATTGATATTTAGCAGCGGGCCGCCGCTATTTCCGGGGTTAATGGGGGCATCGGTCTGGATAAGGCCGCGCAGCCAGAACCCCTCATGTACCTGGATGTCTCTGCCCAGAGCACTTATAACTCCGCTGGTGACTGTGTTCGAATAGCCGTATGGGTTGCCGATCGCTATCACGGTCTCACCGATCATCAAGTCGTTGCTCCGGCCCAGGTCAATGACGGGTAATTTTTCGCTGCCCTGATTGGCTGGTATGGTCAGGACGGCCAAGTCTTTGCTTTCGTCGGTACTGAATTTATCCGCAGCAAAGTCACGACCATCGCTGAAGATCACCTTGATCTTCTCGACCCCTCTTATCACGTGTGCGTTGGTGATGATGTAGCCGTCTTCGTGCACGACTACGCCGGAACCGAGTACCGTGACTTGGGTGCGGAATCTCGGCCCCCAGAGCTCGAACATATCCGGCCAGTCGAATCCCGACCAGGTAGAACCTGAAGCCAGACGCTCGCCTGCGATGTTTACGACTGCCTTGTGTGTCCTCTGATAGACCCTGACCACCGGCGTTTCCCGATCGAACGCTGCTTTGTCCTGAGCTTGCGCCGGCCCGATGAGTCCGAGCAAAAGTGCTGGTACCGTTGTAATCGTCAGCAGTAAATTCACTATTCTCATCAGCGTATAACCTCCACAGTACATTTTTATGCCGTCGGTCGGTCCACTGCAACTCAATTGTAAGTTGACAATTGACAATTTTCAATTTGATTTCATGCGGCGCCGGCTTAGATGGCAGCATTGGCGAAAGCGGGGGGTATCACTGATCGTCATAGCTGTTGCAGACAATGCGGCAGCAGGGTATAAATTGGCTGCGATAAATGCTACGCAGAATTACGGTATGTATTTGAGGTCACGGACAAGTGGAACGTAAAAGCAAAGTTGTGCCGGGAAAAACAAGCCCGGCCGACCAAGAATTGTGTGATATAGCCAGAGACAAATCAGGGGTCAGAGATGCCCGCATAATTTGCCCGTCCGATGTTGCGACTGCCGCCTGGGTGCGGCTAAAATGCCAGTTCGGATGTGACGGCTATGGGCAGTGCTTGGTCTGTCCTCCCTTTACACCGTCGCCTGAGCAGATGCGCACGGTCTTGGACGCATATCATCGGGCAGTCTTGATTCACTTTGCCGCGGATGCAGATGTGAAGGCGACAGTTGCCGACCTTGAGCGGAGCATTTTTCTTCGCGGCGCATGGAAAACATTCAGCCTGGGTGCCGGTCCTTGCTATTTTTGCCGGAAGTGTTCGGTAGAAGACCGTAAATGTCGTCACCCTGAACGGGCGCGCCCATCGATGGAAGCGTGTGGAATAGACGTTTTCTCCACTGTCAGAAAAGCAGGGCTTCCAATCGAAGTAGTGGCCCATAGGCGCCAGTGCCCAAATTACTACGGACTTATACTGGTGGATTAGGCTGCATACGTAGTCAGCTTTGCGGTGTGCTCGCCGCGGCGGCATATCAGTCTTGCGTGCGGACGTCTTTCTTATTACAATACAGTTTGTTTGGGAGTGCCAATAGCGCTGACCATGTAGTTTTGGAGACAGAAACATGAGATGCAATTGCCCGATTCTTTGTGTTCTTGCCGCGGCCTGTATTCTGCCGGTGCTAACCGGCTGCGAGAAGTGGACCACGACGCCGGAGTCGCTCGCTACTCGACCAGGCCCAAAGATCACATTTGAAAAGGTTGTTCACGACTTCGGCGAAGTCGGCCCGCAAATGAGGAAGGGCTGTGAGTTCAAGTTCGAGAATTCCGGAGATAGCCTGCTGAAGATATCCGGCGTAGAGGTCTGCTGTGGTGTCAAGGCCGAGCTGGACAAGTACGATTATGCGCCGGGCGAAAGCGGAGTAGTGAAAGTCGAGTATCGCGTAAGCAGTCAGCTTGGTGCGGAAGACAAGCGTTTTTACGTGCGCAGCAACGACTGGGGCAAGCCTGCGGTTACACTGACCTTAAAGAGCAATGTTGTGCCGAGAGTGGAGTGGGAGCCGACCAATCTGAAACTTGCACTCAATAAGCCCAACGCTGGCTGTCCACAGATTACCATTAAGGGCCTTGACGGCAAGCCATTTGCGATAACCGCTTTCAAATCGACAGGTGACTGCATAAATGCCGATATTGTCCCTGCGGTGCAAGCAACAGAGTTTGTCCTTGAGCCGAAAGTAGACCTGGAAAAACTGCAAAAGAATCTGAGTGGGCGCATCGATATTACCGGAACTCATCCCGAGTGGGGTGAGGTGACTATTCCCTTTGATGTGCTGCCGCGATTCACGGTTAACCCGTCAATGATTATCGTTTTCAAAGCTAAAGCCCGAGAACCCACTGTCAGGAATATCTTGGTACTTAACAACTATGGCGAGGATTTCGAGGTAGAATCTACGTCATCGGAAAACAACTTAATCAGGGTACAGAACCAGAAAAAAGTTGATAATGGATATCAGCTTGAGGTGGAAATTATCCCGCCCGATGTGCAAGGAGCGACCAGCTTCGCTGATAAGTTTCTTGTAAACATAAAGGGCCGAGAGCAGCTGACGGTTCCTTGCCGCGGGTTCTATTAAAAGTCGTGAATCAACTGTAGAAGAAAAATGTGGTTATCTTCGCGAGCGTGCTCGTTGTCTTCGTATCGGTAGGCCGTTTTCAGCTGCCAGCTCCTGTTGGTAAATAGCGTCAGATCCAATCCAAGCCGGTCGGTTGTGCGGTGTGGTTTTGACGAAAGGTTTGTGACTTCTCGGTCAAATTCAACGCCCAAGATCACATCTTCCCTTAGGTAATGTGTCAGTCTGATCAGCAAGTCGCGAGCATCTGTGCCCATGTGGTGGCCGATTATTCTGTCTTTGTAAGTATAACCTGGCTGGTAGACACTGTGTGTATAGAACACGTTCGGTTCATCAGAGAGGTGATTGTCTGCGTATTCTATGCGGAGGTCTGTCCTGCCTGTCCGCAGGACGTCGTTGAGCTGCATTCCGAACAGTTTTCCCCAGTTACTGGGAATCCAGCCTGCCTCGTCCTCGCCGGCGAAGTCGCCATAAAGCTTGACGGACTTTACCGGCATTTTGTCGCCCAGTGGAACGAGGACAGAGACGTCAAACCCAGCTAACTGATTGTTTTCTTCTTCTTCTCTTTGTGGCCGCCACATATTGAGGTAGTCTCGCACGCCGACACGAGGCATTCCTGAGCCGCCGAACATTATGGCTCTTGACAGGCCTACCTCCAGCGCCGGATGTGGCTTGAAATTCAGCCGTAGGCCGGTCAATTTCGGCTCAGCAGCTGTTCTGTCTTCTTCCAGCTCAGTCAGAAACCAGACTGCCTTGAACGGCCCAAACCAGCGGAATATCCAGGGCAGTTGTATAGGAGTGGGGGTGGAGACCTTGACCATTTTGAAAGGCTCGGCATTATTGCTCATAAGCATTGAGCCTTCGTAGCCCGGGCCCCACCAGAGCGAGTCCTTGCCCATTTCCGCCTCGAGGCTTGTCCCCGCCAAGGCGGGGATCGCCAATTTGCCGTAACATTCAATCAGATCAATATCGGTGTCGGAGTCAGAAGATGAATTAACATATTCCGGATGCAAATAAAAAGCCGCCACATTGGAAAGTGCCATGCTGGACGCAAAACCGACTCTGTAATTGGAGTGCTTGCGGAATACATCCCCGCGCTGATTTTCAAGGTCTGGCGTATTCTTGGCGAACAGGTATTTGATATAAGGGTCTTCGATCGGCTTGATAAAACCCTGGACGATCTCTCCCTCCAATTCGCCTAAAGCGATTAGCTCAGCTTTGAATTCGTCTTTAAGTCTGTCGAGGATAGCTAAAATTATTTCATTTTGCTCATTTAGCGGTTGAGCTTTTCCAGTGGCTTCGGCAATATGCCTGGCCATTTCAAATCGCGAGACAGGTTTGGTGGTCATCATAGCACTGTCGATAAGCCCCTGACCGATGAGCTTATCCACAGCGTCATAGCTCCAGTGGCCGAGCGGGACGTTGATCGATACAAATGCTAAGGATAATAAGGCCAAGCTGGAAAGTGATATGGAGGCAACAGTTCTTCGCATAAGCCCATCATTCTATAGAGGCTGCAAGACAACCGCAATGAAATAAGGTCGCGCCCCAAAGTGATTTGCACCGCCTCATCAACCCTGCAAGCATCAAGGCGGGTGCATTTTGTCTGCGTTGTTCTCTATATTTACCGGCTGGTCCCATAAACGGCAAAGATTTTTCCAGCAAGAAGCAGTCAAGCATAATTCGTGCAGATGCCTCTGTGGTTGGTATTGCTCAGAAGGATACGGGCAAGATAGAGTGGGATCCTGGGTCGAACCGATGGATATTTGGCGGCCTTATGAGCATGAAACTGGACCCTGGCATACGATAATAGTGCTTCTAAAGACCGACAAACTCTTCTGGCTGAGGACCGCCAGGGATATTACTCAGAGCCTGTGAAAGAATTACGTTTCGGTCCCTGGCCTCATGGTCGTAAAATGGGGACGGTCACAAATGGCGGTTTCCCAACCGACGCGTGGTTTCTGTACTCGGCACCAGTGACTTATCCAACTAAGCCGGGAAGATCTCGTCTGCCAGGTCTTGTCCTATGTGCCCGGCATAATACTGCTTGAGAACCTCTTTGCTATGCGTTTGAAGCCCCTGCATAGAGGAGAAGACGCCAATCTTCGTGAGAAGTAGAATCGCGAAACAGGCTGCCACATTTGCCGCTGAGTGTTTGTACTTACTTAGTCTCTCTGGTAGCGTCGGTTCGGGTAAGGTTTTTTTGAGCTTCTCGGCTTTGGGCGCCTGCCGCAAGCTATGTTTTAGAACGCCGACAGCCTGCGCATTTGCACGCATCAATAAATCGAGATTATGACGTTGAGATTTCACCAGTGATAGCGCCATTTCGACTTTTCCTACAGCCGCGAGTCGCCGCCGGCATCTGGGACAATCTGCAATATGATTTTGCACCCAGCTTGCGTCAAGACCCAAGCTGCTGCTTACAAACCTATACAGCCGGGCTCTAATTTGTCTGCACTTGGTCGGGCGTCCGGTTTGCGCCCGGCCGGCAAAAGATGTTTCTCTGTGTACGTTCGTGCTGGTCATTATCATTTTTATCTCTCTTTGCTCATCCAAACAGACAATAATTGAACGGCTTTGCATCTGTAAACTCTGGCGGT
>Ga0315274_10013414_pt1 | contig 11664 bp, 9 predicted proteins | sample YL17G02_20_MG_FD_203700 | JGI IMG/M metagenome (GOLD analysis project Ga0315274, IMG submission 203700) | Sediment microbial communities from Yellowstone Lake, YNP, Wyoming, USA - YL17G02_20 | ecosystem: Environmental > Aquatic > Freshwater > Lake > Sediment | place: USA: Wyoming | collected...
GCGCCGAACAGGTTCGTCAGCAGATCAAGGCGGTCTACGATGCCGGCTACGACCAATGGATCCTGTGGAGCGCGCACAACAAGTACACTGAGTCCGCCCTTGAGAAAGAGCCCGTGCCCGCTATACCCCGATTGGCTTCAACAGGACGCCCGTAACGCAATTCGGCCCTGGCGTAGTAGCGCGACGTTTCCAACGTCGCGGCTTGGCGACCAGATCGAACTGCGACGTTGGAAACGTCGCGGTACCGTGGACAATCTGCCAAGTTATTTTCGCGCGACGCCTAATTGAGGTCTTTTCCAAAGGTCCTGTGCATTACCGCGATGCAATTCAGTGCAAGCCGCAACACGCCGGAGACCGGATGGAGAAACGGCGAAGCCGGCCTCTGCGCGACGATTGCGCGCACCGCCGAGAAGGACAGCACTCCCTGGATGTACACCGCGAGAGCCGCTGCCGCAAGCAGTGTCAGTGAGAACGCAAACCGCGCGGCCGCGGTTTGTACGGCGATGCACGCTAAGGCGAGGGGCATTGGAGCTATTGACTGGACAAGTGTGTGAAGGGCTACGGATGCATAGCTTCCGTACCGGTCACGGCATGCGATTCGGTGTCTCGACACAAGGTCGCGCACCAGTTCGCGGAATCCGAAGCGATCTTGGTTTCGCAATTGGTCCCCCGCTCGAGCGACACCAACAGCGGCGCCCGATCCCTTCATCAATCGGGCCAACGCCATAGCATCTGAAGGGTCGTCCATGATGGCCGCGTGCCCGCCGGCCGCAAGGTATGCATTGCGCCGCACGAGGAGGAACGCACTGATGCCGATGGGCAGAGTGTTTGAGTTGTTGAGCCTGCCGTACTGAAAACCCGCCAAGAGGCGGCTCCAGATTGGGCTCCGTAGGAGATCTTCAAGGAGCGAACGTGCCTCGACGTGCGGGAAGCAGGTCATGAAGCCGAGCTTCTCCCGTTCCGCGAACAGCACCGCATCGCGCAGGACGGTTGGGCCGAACAGTATGTCCACGTTCGTGAACAGCAGCCAAGCCTGGTCCGGACTGACGTGCTGCGCGGCGTACCAGTAGGCGTTGGGCTTGTCTGCGCATCCTGGGTGTGACGGCGGATCGTGCAGGATGCGGAGATGGGCGAACTCTCGCGCCAAGCGGTCAAGGATTTGCGGAGTGGCATCCGTCGAGTGATCGTCAACGAGAACGATCTCGAGATCGGGATAGTCCATCCCGAACATCGAGCGAAGTGACGTTTCGCTCAGCCTTTCCTGGTTGCGTGAGGCGGCGATGATCGTCGCTGGCGGGAGCGCGTCCGGGCAACTTGAAACAATGGCCCCACATCCCAAGAGCGGCATTTCCTTTAGGTTCCGGCGCGCAGCCATCCATCCGACCCACTCCATGAGCCACACGCAGAACAAGTAGATCGCCGCCACGTACGCGAGGGCAGCCGAACCCAGCGCCAAAGCTCCGATGCAGGCGGCAAGGCCCGCTGACTGGAGAATGACCGCAACAGGAATCATCCACTTCGCACTTCGCACTTCGCACCTCGCACTCAGCTCAACTCAAGGGCGTTCGACCTCGCCACACGCTCAAACCACCGGCCGCTGTCTTTGACGGTGCGTTTCTGCGTTGCGTAGTCAACGTACACAAGCCCGAACCGCATCGTGTAACCGTGCGACCACTCGAAATTATCGAGCAGCGACCAATGGAAGTAGCCCCGGACCGGCACGCCCTCGGCGATGGCCCGGTGCATCTGCACGAGGTTGTCGCGAAGATACTGTACCCTGCGGTAGTCACGGATGCGTCCATCGAAGTCGATCCCGTCGGGCACGGGAATCCCATTCTCCGTGATCAGGATCTTCGACGGGGCATACTCCCGCTTCAGCCGGGTCAGCATCTCGTAGAGGCCCGGCTCATAGATCTCCCACAGCATCGAATATTCGCTCTCCTTGGGCGGCGCCTCCGCGGCCTGGATGAGAAATGTCCCCGGGTCGTTCCTGATGACGAATCGCGTATAGTAATTCACGCCGAGGAAATCCATCGGCGCTGTCATCAGTTCTTCGTCGCCCGGCTCCGTCTTCGGCATGACCATCCGAAACAGTTCCGATATGTCTTCCGGGTATCGGCCAAAGAAGACCGGATTCAGGAAGAGCCGGTTGACGAGGCCGTCGAATCGACGCGCGGCGAGGCGGTCCGCTTCGCTGTCGCTCGCGGGATGCACCGGCCTGAGATGAAGCACGATGCCGACCTCGGGTTTCTTGGCCGCCGCGGCGCGTATCGCCTGCGTGGCGTACCCATGCGATACGAATAGGTGATGTGCAACCTGTAAGAAGGCCATCGGGTTGATCTCGCCGGGCGCATACTCGCCGGTAAGATATCCCAAGAGGCTGATCACGGACGGCTCATTGTGCGTGATCCAGTGAGTCACGCGATCGCCGAGCCGCTCGACCACAATCCGCGCGTATTCCGCGAAATGGTGAACGGTTTCGCGAGCGGCCCAGCCGCCCGCATCATGAAGCGTCTGCGGAAGGTCCCAATGATACAGCGTCAGATAAGGATCGATGTTGTGCGCGAGCAAGGCGTCCACAAGCCGGTCGTAGAAATCCAATCCCGCGGCATTGACGGCTCCTGTTCCGTCAGGGAGGATTCGAGGCCAAGATACCGAGAAACGGTAGGCGTTCATGCCCAGGCCGGCCATGATCTCGACATCTTCTTCCCACCGATGATAATGGTCGTCCGCAACATCGCCCGAAGACCCGTTCAGAATCTTGCGCGGCTGACGACAGAACGTATCCCAGATTGACGGCCCCTTGCCGTCCTCGTCCCACGCGCCCTCGATCTGATAAGCAGCCGTAGCCGTTCCCCAAACAAGACCTTCCGGAAAGCGCAATACGTTCGTGGCTCCCATCGCAACTCCCTCCTCTGAATAAGCCAAACCCGAGACAATAATGTCCGTTTACTCTGGACGAGTCAAAGGAACCGAGGATCCTTTTGGGACGGAGGACCCGATGGCCCAAGTTGATTGAAACTGTTCAAGACAGGTAGAGGAAACCGCGTCTACTCGATGATTGCGCCCAGGTTTTCCACCAAGTCGCGAAGAAGCTGTTTCCGGTCGTCTTTTCGGTTCATCGCATCGAGAAGGCACGCCTCGAGATGGCCCTCGAGCATCACCTTCTGCAGCGAACGCAACGCCCCACTGACCGCCGCGACTTGTTTCAGGATGTCAAAACAGTCCCGGCCCTCGGCAATCATCTTTTTGATCCCTCGGACTTGTCCCTCAATCCGATTGAGCCGGTCGAGGACCTTTTGTTGGGCTTGCGTGTCCGTCATCGTCATTCGGGGCCTCCTATACATATACCGTGTACAAGTATATTCGGTTAGCGGGCGATTGTCAAATGCCGAGGGGCCAAAGTGCGTCAGTGCGGAAGCTGGGCCTTCGCATCGCGGATGCGTTTGAGTTTGCGCCAAAGGGTGTTTCGTCCGATGCCGAGGAGGCGGGCGGTTTTGCTCTTGTTGTTCTTGCACTGGCGCAGCGTCGCGAGGATCACCCGGGCTTCGGCCTCCTCGATGCGCATCGGCCCGGACGCGAGGTCGTTTTCAGGGGACGCCTCTTTTTCCCTCCGCGATACTGCCTCCGACCATTCAATTGCCCGTTGCACCATTACACCGGCTTCCCCCGGCTGAAACGGCACAAGGATGTATCCGAACACGCCCTTCTTCACGGCATCGACCGCCAGGGGAATCTCGCTTGCGGGCGTCAACAGGATGCAAGTGTGCTCTCGTGCTCGAGCAATTGCCTCCTCGCGTCGATCCGCGAATATGACATCCGGATTCGCGCGCACGACTTCATGGCCGTCGGCTGTAAGAATCGCGCGGAGTGTCATCCGATTCGCGGGATCAGCTATTTCAAGCAGCACGCGCGCCATGGAGTCAGGCTACACGTTTTGCCGCCGAAATCCAAAATGAAGGGAAGCTGAAGGGTGAAGGGTGAAGGGTGAAGGGTGAAGGCAGCATTCCGCGGCTTTTCCTCCAGCCCACAACGTTCAGTTGTAGCTGTAGGTTGGGTGAAGCGAAGCGGAACCCACCATTCTCAGACAGATTTTTGAAACGGTGGGTTCCGCTTCGCTTCACCCACCCTACAGCTTGTGCCATGGTGAAAAGTGCCGAACAGTTGGGGTTCTCGCCTGGAGGGAGTAGGATGCTTTGCGAAGGGAGGAGCGCGCTTGTATGATCGCGAGCGAGCGTAATATGTTGAATTTGGATTATTTATGAGGGTAATTCGCAGGGGGGCTTGAAGTCCCCGGCTTGGCACTATTTCATGGCACAGCGGTTGCACTCTAGCCGATTGAACAGAAAGGAACTCTCATGGTGCGAGTAGGAATGTTGAGCGGGTGGCATGTCCATGCACGCGGTTACGCGGAAGAGTTGAAAAACATCCCGAACGTTCGGATCGCAGCTGTCTGGGACGAACTCCCGGAGCGCGGGAAAGAATGGGCAGCGGCCTTGGGAGTGCCGTTCGAGCCGGATCTCGGAGTGTTTCTGGGCCGGGACGATATCGACGCGGTCGTGGTTGATGCACCGACGAACCGCCATGCGGAGGTAATGGTCGCCGCCGCGCAAGCCAAGAAGCATATCTTCACCGAGAAGGTGATGGCGCTGACGGTGCGCGAGTGCGACGCGATTGTGGAGGCCGTGCGGAAGGCCGGTGTGAAATTCTGCATCTCGTTTCCCGCACGAACCGTCCCAAAGCATCTGTTTGCGAAACGCGTCGTCGATGAGAAGCTGATAGGCGACGTCACGTTTCTGCGCGTGCGCACGGCGCACAATGGCGCCAGCGCGAACTGGCTCCCTCCGCATTTCTACGATCCGATTCAATGTGGCGGCGGGGCGATGATGGACCTCGGCGCGCACCCGATGTATCTGGCGCGCTGGCTCGGCGGGAAACCGCAAAGGGTCTCCTCGACCTTCAACTACTTCACGGAGCACGCCGTCGAGGACAACGCCGTATCGGTGATCGAGTTCGAGAACAAATGCATCGGGGTAGCCGAGACGAGTTTTGTGTCGTCGCATTCACCCGGCTGTTTGGAGCTGCACGGGACGGCGGGGAGTCTATTTATCGGCGGGCCGGAAGATCAAGTACGCATTTTCTCTGAGAAACTGGACGACAAGCTCCGCGGATGGATGCGCCCCGAGGACCTGCCCGCGGCGCTCCCCCATCCGATTCGTATCTGGGTGAGCGGGATCTTGGAAGGGACGCCGATACCGTTCGGTCTCGAGGAAGGAACGCAACTGACGGCGTTGATGGAAGCGGCGTACCAGTCGCACAAACAGGGAAGCGTCGCCGTGCCCGTTGGCCGTTAGGGCAGATTGATGCGGTTGAAATCGTATAGAGAGAGGTTCAGAATCATTCACATGCGGTTATGACGGCGCGCGGGGCCGGACGGCGTCACGTGCCGCAACATGGAGGTTCATCGGAAATGGAAACCGTCTTCTTAGTGTGCGCCGCGGTTGGAGGCGTGATCCTGCTGTGCCAATTGGTCATGACGCTGGCCGGCGTCGGCGGCGATCACGACATTTCAGCGGACCATGCCCCGGATTTCGGCACGGGCCATGACATGGCGGGCGGTCATGCCACCGACCATCACATCGATCACGGCGCCTCGTGGTTCTTTCACGTGTTGAGCTTCCGAGCCATTTGCGCGGCCGTGACCTTTTTCGGTCTTGGCGGACTTGCAGCCGCGGCGAGCCCATCGTTTTCGACCCTATCCTTTCCGATAGGCCTCGCCTCGGGTTTGCTGGCGATGGTTGTTGTCGGCTGGCTGATGGGTCTGTTGAGCAATTTGCAGGCCGAAGGCACGGTCCGTATCGAACGCACCGTGGGCACGTCGGCGGTTGTCTATCTCACGATCCCGCCGGCAGGGGAAGGCGCCGGGAAGGTCACGGTAAAGGTCCAAGATCGAACAATGGAGTACCGCGCGGTCACCCAGGAGAAGCAAACGTTCAAGACGGGTGATACCGTGCTTGTGGTGGGTGTTTTGCAGCCCGATACGTTGGAGGTGGCTCCCGTTCGGGAGTAAGGACGATTCGGTGCGCGGGACGAATCAAGGACCTGTGCATCGAGTACACAGGCACTAAGCAATAGGTGGATTCAACTTGCCGTAAGGAGGATTTCCATGGGTCTCACAACGGGGTTTTGGCTTGCCGTGATCGCCGTATTCACGGCGATCATCTTCGTCAGCTTCATCACGCTGCTCGCGAATCGGTACAAGCGCTGTCCGAGCAACTGCGTCCTGGTCATTTTCGGTAAGGCCGGCCAAGGCGCGCCCGCGAAGTGCATCCACGGCGGCGCGGCCTTCATCTGGCCGTTGATCCAGGATTACGCGTTCCTATCGCTCGAACCCACTCAGATCGAGATTCCGCTCAAGGATGCTCTTTCCGCGGAGAACATCCGCGTGAGCGTCCCGAGCGTCTTCACGGTGGCGGTTGGCATCGAGCCGGAGACGATGCAGAACGCCGCGATCCGTTTGCTCGGACTGGATCCGCAGCACTTGCGCAAGCAGGCCGAAGACATCATCTTCGGGCAATTGCGGCAGGTCATCGCGTCGATGTCGATCAACGAGATCAACCGTGACCGCGAGACGTTCCTGCACAGTATCCAGAACTCCGTCGAGCCCGAACTGGACAAGATTGGTCTTGTGCTCATCAACGTGAACATCACCGACATCACCGATGAGTCGGGCTACATCGAGGCCATCGGCAAGAAGGCCGCCTCACAGGCGATCCAGCAGGCGCGCGGCGATGTCGCCGAGCAGGTGAAGATGGGCGAAACGCGCGTCGCCGAAGCCGAGCGCGACAAGACCGTGCAGGTGGCCGAGGCAAACAAGTCGCGCGAGATCGGGCTCCACAACGCTCAGAAAGACCAGGCCGTGCGCATCGCCGAGCTGGATCGGGATCAGAAGGTGGGGGAACAGAGGGCCTCGTTCACAAAGGACGTCCAGATCAAAGAGGCCGAGCGTGACATGCGCGTGTCCGTGGCCGATGCGAATGCTGCTGCCATCGAAGGCGAGAACTTGGCGCAGGCCAAGGTCGCGTCGTCGAATGCCGAGTTGCTGGTTAAGCGCGCTGATGCGTATCAGCTTGGCGAAACGCGCAAACGCACCGCCGAGGCGGCAGTCCTCGAGGCGCAAAACCGGGCCATGGCCAAGGCCGCCGTCGCCGACGCCGAGCGCGTCGAGATGGAGAAGCGCGCAGCCGTCGAAGCGCCCGCCAAGGCCGAAAAGGCCCGTGTCATCGTTGAGGCGGAGGCTGAGGCCGAGAAGCGCCGCATCGAGGCCGAAGGCGAGGCATCGGCCATCTTCGCGAAGCTCAACGCTCAAGCGAAAGGCCAGTATGAAATCCTCTCGAAGAAGGGCGAAGGTTTGAAGCGTATTGTCGAGGCCTGCGGCGGATCTGAAGACGCGTACCGCATGCTTATGATCGAACACCTCGACGCCATCGCCGAGTCGTCGGCAAAGGCCATCTCGAACATCAAGTTCGATAAGATCGTTGTCTGGGAAGGCGGAGGCAAAGACGGTGGCTCCAGCACGGCGGGATTCCTCCATAACCTGGCGAAGGCGATGCCCCCGGTCTTGCAAGTGATGAAAGACATCGGCGGTGTCGAGATCCCAGAGTATCTCGTCAAGCTGAATCCGGACGCACCAACGAAGCCGCCTACCACCGAAGCGAAAGCTCCAGCAGCAAAGCAATAGGCTGTCCCATCCGACCTATCCGACGGGTCGGACAGGTCCGGCCGCCCCAGGGGCTTCAGAACCAGAAGCGGTAGACCTGGACTTCCATGATGATCCCGTATAGGTTCCAGAAGGCGCCAACCATGAAGTCGCCAAGGATGAGCCCGATGAAGAAGGGAACCGCGGGACGATAGGCCTTGACGCCGCCGTAGCGGAGGACGGCGACCTTCAGCAGCCATCCTATTATGACGCAGACCCACAGGCGATCCATGGACCAGGTTCCCGCCAGCGCGAATCCCATGGGATGCAAAGGCCACCATGCGAAGTTCATGCTGAGCGCCGCAAGCAGGAATGAGAACACGACGCCGAGACCCATGACTACAGTCGAGACCAACTGATGGGGCTGGGGCGCGGTGAACCAGGAATTCACGCGTGTCCAGATCTCCCAACCGAACCCGTCGCCCGCGACCATGCCGGCCGCGCCGCCGTAGTGGTAGTGCATCCAAAGAAGGGACCACATCGACGCGACGGTTCCCGCGACCACGGCGATGAGCATGGCGGCAAGGTAACGCAGGTTGTTCATTTTCAACTGGTGGGCGAGACGGAATGCCTCCATGCCATGCGGCATCGGGTGGCCGCGATAGACGCGGTTGAAGAAGTTGAACATGCCGAACATGACGAGATCGACGGGGTTTTCCTTGCGCATGTTGGTCATGCCGAGCGCGTTGAGGATCTGGATGTTGGGTCCGAAGCTGTGAAGGTCGTGCACCGGCGGGCCGAGTTCGACGCGCATCCGCGTGATGGCGATCGAGATCAGAAAATAGAGCGCGAAAAACACGAGCGCAATCCACAATGTCATCCCCGTCCGCCAACAGAAGAACATCAGGAACGTTCCGCCGCACGTAATGAGCACGAAGGCCAGACGCGCCTCCTGGCGGTCCCAGGACGTCACGTCGTCCGCGCATCGGCCCAGCAGGATCAGCCAGACGCGCCTCAAGTGACGCCGGCTGATCCAGAGGGCGATGAGAGCGATCGCGTAGAAACCGCCCGCCATCTGTTCGGTGAGAAACGGCGCGCCCGGAATCGCCAGCAGACCGAAGTGGCTCGCGAGGACGCGTTCGGCCTTGAAGAAGAAAAAAAAGAACCAGCACGAAAATGCAAGGTCGACCGGCATAAGGAAAAACATCGCGATCGCGAACGGATAGAACGAAACGATGACCTCGCCCATGTCCGACCACGGGCGTTCGGGAAAGAACGCGTGCAGATCCATGATCGAGGCGATGGGTATCCTCGGCAGGAGCGGGAAGAGCACGTTGAGGCCGTTGACCACCCCAATCGTGCCCGCGATCCCGAACCCGATCCAGAAAATCCTATTCGCGAACAACGTTTGCGGCTCGACGGCCAGCATGAACGGCGCCTGGAGAATCGGGTACGCCAGCTTCTCATTTTCCACCCATTGCTTGCGGAACAGCAGTGTGATGCCCCACATTACCGCGCATAGGGAGACCACGAATCCGATCCACCACACGAGCGGCTCGATCCACGGGCTCAAGTTCCGCCAGTCATAGATAGATTCCTGCCCGATATAAGCCCCCTGCAACGCAACCGGATCCCGCACCACCAGCCACGGCGGCACATGCGGCAGGATCTCAGCATATCGGCCCGTCAGCGGCGCATAACGGTGCAGATGCGTCACGGTTTGCAGCCAGAGCTGAAGAAAATCGTGCCCCGCCAGCCCGCTCGCGATGCAGATCATCGTGTAGACGACCAGGATCTCCGCCCCGTGCAGCGCCCACGCCGGTCTGATCCGCTCGACCACCAAGTTCCCAACCACCAGTACGAACACACAGAAGACCGCGTTGAAAAAAAGGCTCAGACATGTAGGAAACCCCGAGTACCACCCCAGTTCCGCCAACACGACCCAAAGCGTGTTCAACGGGATCAGAATCAGCCCAATCACCACGCTGCGAAACGTCACGCCCATACCACTCTCATGCCCCTGAAACCACACTGAGGTACACCCGCTGCCCGGGATCTTACCGAGAAGCTGAGAAGGACGTAAAGGACGCGAGGGGCCCAAAGGACGCTCACGTTTGGGGCGTTTCGTTGAGGTCATTTACGTCGCTTTGGTCCTTTGCCGTGCACAACACCCGCGTTCAACTGCCGGATTTGGGTTGAACGGTCGCGCGGCATTTGGTACGCTCGCCGCACTTTAGGGCAGAGGCGGGATAGCATGGCGGTTCCAATGATAGATTTGCGGGCGCAGTACCGCTCGATCAAGCCGGAAATCGATGCTGCGATCGCTGAGGTCTTTGAGACGCAGGGATTTGTGGGCGGCCCGAAGGTCGAGCAGTTTGAGGCCGGCATCGCGCGATATCTGGGCGTTGAACATGCGGTCGCGGTCGCCTCTGGCACGGATGCGTTGCTGTTGTCTCTGAAGGCGGCTGGCGTGAAGGACGGCGACGAGGTGATCACGACGACGTTCTCGTTTTTTGCTACGGCGGGCGCAATCGCGAACGTAGGTGCGAAACCAGTGTTCGTGGACATCGATCCGGCAACGTTCAACATCGATGCCACGCAGATCGAGTCGCGCGTTACGGGGCGGACACGGGCCATTGTTCCCGTGCACCTCTATGGCCAGTGCGCGGACATGGACCCGATAATGGCGGTTGCGGCCAAGCATGGCCTGCGGGTCATCGAGGACGCCGCGCAATCCCTGGGAGCGAGATACAAGGGCCGGCTTGGTTCGACGCTTGGCGACGCGGCGGCCATAAGCTTCTATCCGACGAAGAACCTCGGCGGCGCGGGCGACGGCGGCATGGTGGTCACAAAGGATCGCGAACTTGCCGGCGCTGTGCGTCTGTTGCGCGCGCATGGCGGCGACCAGTCGTATTATCATCGCGTCGTCGGCACAAACAGCCGGCTCGACGCGATCCAGGCGGCCGTGCTGCACGTGAAGCTGAAGTATCTCGAACAGTGGAACGAGCGGCGACGAGCCAACGCCGCCCACTATGATCGTCTTCTGAAACAAATGCCCGAAGTGGTGACGCCGGTCGAGGCGCCGGGCAATTATCATGTATACCATCAATTCGTCATCCGTTTGCCGCAGCGCGACGAAGCGAAGGCGCTCTTGACGCGAAAAGGCATTGGTTGCGCCGTGTTCTATCCCGTTCCGCTTCACAGCCAGCAGTGCTTTCAGCATCTCGGATACGGGCAGACTGACTTTCCCCGCGCCTCCCAGGCATGCAAAGAGGTGCTCGCGCTTCCGATGTACGTGGAACTCACCCCGGACCAGCAGGGGGAAGTCGTCGCTGCACTGAAAGAGCATCTGAGAGGCTAGAGGAGGAGAGGCTAGAGGAAGAGAGGCTAGAGGAAGAGGGGCTAGAGGAAAAGAGGCTAGAGGGAAAGAGGTCAGAAGAGCAATGACTCTTGCTTTGGCCTCTCCTCCTCTAGCCTTTGGTCTCCCCGGAAGTGACCGCAGGTCCGAAAGTTTGCTATAATCCGTGTATTTCCCGAGGGAACAATCACGAACGCAACAAGAAGGTTGGAGTCATGACGAAGAGATTGATGGTGGTACCGGAGGACGTACGCAAGAGCACCGTGATCAAGCTGGGAACGATCCCTGTTAACGCGTACGAGAAGACGCTTCGTGAGGAACTCGACACGAATCCCGACATTACCCCGTCCGCATGTCTGCGCATCTTCCGCGACATGGCGATTATCCGTGAGTTCGAGACGATGTTGGACCAGATCAAGAAGCTCGGCAACTATGACAACATCGAATACAAGCACCTGGGTCCCGCGCACCTGTCGCTTGGGCAAGAAGCGTCGGTCGTGGGCGAGTGCTTCTACCTGACCGTCAATGATCACATCTATGGGAGCCATCGCAGCCACGGCGAGGTGACGGCAAAAGGTCTGCGCGCGGTTCTTGAACTGACAGGCTC
>Ga0315274_10013415_pt1 | contig 11664 bp, 16 predicted proteins | sample YL17G02_20_MG_FD_203700 | JGI IMG/M metagenome (GOLD analysis project Ga0315274, IMG submission 203700) | Sediment microbial communities from Yellowstone Lake, YNP, Wyoming, USA - YL17G02_20 | ecosystem: Environmental > Aquatic > Freshwater > Lake > Sediment | place: USA: Wyoming | collected...
TAACATCATAGGTGGCACGAGTAAAATTCATTGGCAATGTGACAGTACCTCCATCACGAAACCCGCCAATAAACTCCCGATATCCACCTGTAGAATCCAACGAGGTCACATCAATAGTGTCTCGTGATTTACTTGGTCCATCTATGGAATTAATCTCTGCGATGTCAACCCAATTAGAGCCTGACCATCTGCGAAATTTGGTTCCAACCCCAGCAATAGCATTGCTCATTTGTTTACCTCCTTTTTAGTTACGTTAATAAAATTTATCCTCAATTCTAATTTAATAGAGCGGGGCTATTAAACTATTTCTTTTATTTTTTTATTTCTAATTATCCATAAATTCCAAGCATCTTTTATTTTTCTTTTTGCTTCCTCTGTATGATGCTTCCCTTTCATAGCACTATTAATAGATATTTTTTGTCTGGCTTCTATTGAATGGTGTCTCCCAGACATACCTCCTACACACCCTTTATTAGCTACACTTATTTTTCTTCTTGTTTCGTTTGAACAAACTTTACCTTTATTCGGAGATGGTTTCCCTATTTTTGCTTTTCTCATTTTTTCTTTGGTAACAGAAGAATGGGTTTTGTTTTTCATGCCACCAGGCTTGCCCAACTTAACTTGTCTTTGTTTTTGTCTTGTTTCCTCAGATACTATCTTACCTTTTCCTCCTCTCCCATTAACATTCCCTTTCATTTTATTTTTTGATTCTTCAGTATGTTTAAACCCTAAGCAATTACCAGCAAGAGGACATAAATTATACCCTCTACTGTATGCTTGATAAAATTCAATCTTTTCCTGTTCTTTCTTTATGAGAATATCTTGTTCACAAAATAAAAGAATAATAAATTTAAAGTTCATCTCCCTATACTTATTCCAAGCAGCCTGTAAATGATTATTTTCATGTCTCCCTTTTCTTAAATCCGCTTTATGATGAGATAGCCTTTGCTGTAAATCAACAGAACTTCCAATATAACATTTATTATTTATTTTATTTAAAATCCTATATACCCCAATTTTTTTCATACACTTCTGCGTTGAAGGTTAAAATTAATTACTAATCTACAGTTCCCATTATCATCCCAATCCAGTAGAGCGGGACCGCTGGTGCAATAGATAACGGTATATAAAGTACCATTCACGGTGGTTTGACCCAATCCATGCAAGGTATCCTTTATCTCATTTATAAGAGTCCAGGCATCAGCCTGCTTTTTATTTCGTACTCGTATTTGGATGGAAGGTCGTTCATATCCTTTTGAAGTTAATCCAAAGTCAGGAGAAGATCCATATCCATCAAAAATTGTAATACAGTTAATAGGTGTGGACGGTTCTTTATTGATAAACATATTAGTGGCAAATATGAAATTAGCATTAGTTGAAGAAGATCCTTCGGCTATTCCTTGCTCTAATATTTCTGCTATATCTACTGCTGGATTATTCATTTCCTTATTTGTGAAGTTTCTGCAACTATTTTTAATATCGTTTGGAAATTTCTATTGATAGCAATCTGCAACCATTGAGCTCCGGCTCCCTCCCTCCTCATTTTCTTACCCTTTCTTTCAGGAGGATTAAAATTAGCCCCAATCATTTCATGTACAAATCCAGAATAAAATGCACTGTACCCCATTGTCAAGAACTTTTTAGTTGGAGTATTCTTTGTTTTTAACTCTCCCTGACATTCAGATAAAGCGTTAGTGTGATCTGCTGACATCCTTCCTGAGTTCTCACCTACGAATTGCCCGAGTTTTCTTCCTACCGGAACGCCAGAAGCAGTAACTACAAACCAGCTGGCTCTCATATTCCCAGTATCTACTGGAGTCAAAGGAGCCTCGCTTTCTGTTTTCTTATAAATATATGCAGTAGAGTTAATAAGTCCCTTCATAGTCGCTCCTTGTATCTTAGCAAGCTCAACATTAAGCCTTGCAATCAATGGCTTAAAATCTGACATATATTTAGCTCCCCGACTAGTCCCTGGATGTCTTCCCATCTTAAAATCCTCCAAATGATAAACTTGGTGTTAAATATGCTTTCCTCAAAAATTGTGTCGTACTCTTTAATGCCGGTGTCTTCTGAAATCTCTTAATAACAAATGTATTTTCAAAATCTGTTGGATCTGTTAATGCTCCTGCGCTACTCTCAGAAAGATCGTATAAGCTATCTAATGTTCCTTTGTAAAGATAACCTTCTTCATCTAAGTCCTGAAGAACGTAAACAACAGCTCTAGAATTAGACTCGACTCCTTTCGCATCAGCAACTATCTGGGTCATTTCTTCCCAGCGACAAGCTATCTCAATAGGGTATTGAGAATCAAATGTTTTTCCTCCCATACCATCTTCTACAGGAGCACCCCAATACACTGCTGTATCTGGGCAATTACGAGTTATCATTGCTTCTATTCCCATTAGTCAAAACTTTCTATTGCGGTTATTGTTGCTGACTGTTTCCCTATCTTTACCATTTTCCCAGAGGTATCCAATATCATAACCATCTGTCCATAAGGAGTGGATTCTAAATTCTTTCCAAACTGACCCATATACTTTACAGAGGCATCTCCTAATTTTTCTTCACTTGTCATTCTTGACAAAGTGCTTACTATAAGATGAGCGGAAAACCACCGTTCTATCTCCTTATAAGAATCTATACTGGTAGTATCAAACACAGTATTAACAACCTCATTTGCAGCACCTATGAAGGTTTCAACAATATTATTAGCTACCGTACAATTATCAATAATCTCCTTTACCTCAGCTGCTGTTACTCTATATGCCATTTTCCACTCCTTTCTTATTTCGTTGTTTACTTCTATATAGTAATGGTTCTACAATACTCATTATATCATTCTTCCATGGTAATCCTAACCACTCAAGAGTCTCTGCCATTTGCTTATAATCTCCGGAAGCCATTCTCTCTGGCCACACAACCTTACAATTTACTCCTGCCTGGATCATGCCTACAAATAACTTTTCGTGTTCATGTATCCACTCCAACCAACCTTCTCTATCTTTATAAGCAACCATGTATGCTGTCTTTAAACACGAATCAATAATGTCCGGTGGTCTTCTTCTTACAATTATCCACTTAGCATCAGGGAATGCTTCGTGCCATAATGGCCATATCTGGCACAACCTTGAACCTTTAATCATCCATGGCTGATCCTTTGGTAAACGATCATTCAATAAAGCCTCTTCCACCTTTTGTCTCCAATCTTTAATCATAACCAACTGCTCAATATTTGGTAGTGGTCTTTGTCCTTTAATATCAGCTCCAATAAATCCATAGTAAATATCCAATAATTTCTTAATCTGGAAGTTCTCATACATCTCAGAAGCTCCTCCAACATACCCTCCGCAATGATGAATAATCTTAGCTACAATAGAACTACCTGAGCGTTCTATTCCAGTTATGAATATCGGACTATCTAACCTACCTTGACTCATTGTATTTCTCTATGGTTTTCTGCCTGTTTACCTTTCTTGTTACTGTATCTACTGTCCTAATTATTTGTTTAGGATGCCTACGATAAAACGCCAGAGCGGAGTTACAATATCCTATCCTCATTCCCATCTGTAAGCACCTTACATTAAATTCAAACTCCTCAAATGAATGTACCTGGGGAGATTCGTTCAATAAACCTACCTTCTCAAATACCTCTCTACGGTACATTGTAGAAGCACTATGAATTACATTATCAGCTAATAATTGTTCTAAGGTTGGGATTTTAATCTTCGGAGTATATCTTTTTGTAGCTCTCCCAGCGTTCATAAATATTTCAACAACCTGTCCATGAATAAAATCTACTCCCTGTTCCTCTATCGCTGCTATTGAATCCTCAATACAATTAGGAGTTAACATATCATCCTCATGTAGATATTTGATATAATCCCCTTCAGCTTCTTTTAAAGCCTTGTTAAAGTTTTGTGGCCAACAACCGGCTCCCTGACTTAAGATTAGTTGAACATTATCCGGCACGCTGGCAATAGCATCTTTTAGATAACCCCTGTCTACATTGTATGGTATGATAACCGTGACTTTCTTTTTAGTGGTTCTAACTTCCACACTACTAAAAAATGTATGTTGGTTTACATAATCTTTTACCCACTGTAAACTCATAGATGCCTCAGCACATTGATAAATCCTTGGCTTCCCATGGAAACAAACCACCACAGCATCCTCTGGTAGGTGAGATAATACTCCAGTTGGCTTTGGTTTAAAGTCATAGATAGTATTGGTAAGTTGCTGCCAAAATTTATCTTCCTTCACAACCTTCCTTAAAAACATATCCATTCGTCCACTTAAATTCTCATTCTTCCATGCCTTCCAAATAGCATTTATCTTTTTTGAATTGGCAGGGATCCAGGCAAGTCCAGTAGCTAATTGACCTTTCTGGTAGAAATCTTCTAAGGGGATGAACATCCGTGGATCCCCAACCAATTCAAATATCTTCTCTAAGGACTGAATTACAGCAGTATCAAGATCAATGTAAAGGAAAGGACGGTACTGTTCCATTTCTGGACTATACAACATCATCCTACTCCACCACTTGGGATAATTATTAGTGAGTGGGATTATCTGAAAATTACCTAAATCATATTCCTGTGAAGCCTTGTCCCAAAGACAAATAATACATGGACGTTCTTTTGATTGCCACTTGCCATTGATGTGACGCACCATAAGCTCAACATCCCTGAATGAGAAGTCTCCTCCGGAACGCAATACCACTACTATTGTCTTCTTATTCTCCATTTACCCACTCTATTATTTGTTTAGCAGCTCCCTCATAGGTAAAGTACTTCTTATAAATTTCTTCTCCCCTTCTCACATATTTGTGAATCTCATCTTCCGTTTTACTCTTGACAATCTTTACAAGATCCACTATCTCCGATTCATGTATCTTAATTCCAATCTCCGAGAACTCAAACTCATAAGGCCAGGGAGACCAGTCTGTATCATATACATATACCGGGATAGACCCATGTTGTAACGCTTCGCAGATCCTAAACGAAGTAGCACCATATCCCCTGGGGCAAAGAGAAAAAACACTACGTTCCATTACATCCTTAAACACCTCATATCCTTCTGCTTCCTTTATTACAAATCCGGGTTCTTTTATCTCACTTAATTTCTGACGTATAACAAACCCATTTTTCATCGTACCAACAAAACTACATAAGATTCCACGTTCCCTGTTCTTATTTATATTTGGATTTGGCATACAGAGTAAAGGAATTGGATATCCTAAATTATCAATAGACTTAAGACCACCTCCTCCAGCACCAAATATGAGAATAACCATGTCCTGTAAGGTTTGTAGAATACCATCATCATATTGTATAATGGTAAAGTATTTCTTGCTCCTATCAAGCTTATTCAAATACTTCTGAAGGTCTGACATATCAGCAGTTCCATACTTTCTTTCAATATAGAAATTGGTCCACATGATAGGCAGGTATGAATAAGATCCTGTAAACTGGGTATAAGTCTTCCAGAAATACTCCTCAAACATCATTGTATTGTGAGGAGGATAAACTACCTTAGTAGAAGGCTGAAATATTATCGGTACTTTTTCTATCATTATTCCCACGTTTTTTCCATGTAAATCATATACAAAGGACATTCAACAATCTTGGCCTTATGCTCACCAGCAAACTCATCTATTGCCTGTGCTACTCCCGGATAACCAGAATGGTTGTAATCGTGACAGGCAATAACTCCACCTTTCTTTATCTTCTTACTATAATTATCCAAATCCTTTTTTACCTGACTATATGTATGGTATCCATCAATAAATACAAAATCAAACATTCCCCATCCTTCTGTCTTCATAAAACACCAAGCCTTATCGCTGACTAATTTAAAATGGTAATACCTTGCTCCAAAATCAAGTCTCTTTTTCACCTCTTCAAATAAACAATCGTACTCTTCCTGAGAATCCATACTCCCAGGTGCACCGCCATGAACATAATAAGCATAAGGATCAATTCCTACAAGGAGTTTTAAATCAGTGTCTTTTAACATGGCTTCAGAATGTCCTCCGGCAAATACTCCTATTTCTATTCCACGAGTGAATCCTCTTTCCTTTATAAGAGTAGGAAGCACATCATAATATGGAGCAAAGTCGTGATCCGTATTAGCAATAATAGCCTGTATTTTTTCCTGTACTGTCATAATATTCTAAACCTCCTTTTGATTCTTTTATGAATTACTCTTAATGCTGTTCTATGTTCTATATAATAACTCCCATCATGAATATTATGAATGTATGCTAATCCCGGAACCACCTTCATCCTATTGCCAAACAACAACCATAGATAAGAAAAATAAATACTATCCGCCACTTTCAACCTACTATGACACTCACTACATTCTACTACCTTTAAGTATGAATCTCTATTGAAAAAGTGATTGCCTGTATTCATCCATGTTTCGAACAACCCATTATCTATGTACTTCTTAACATTCTTTTTGTCTATAACAAGTTGATTAAATGCTTCATATGACCAGTTTATTGTTTCCTTTCCTTTAGAATACAAAGTCTCCGCACAATACAAAATATCCGGTTCCTTAACTAATTTATCAATAACTCGTACATAAGAATGATCTATTACATTATCACTATCCAATAAGATCACCCAGTCATTCTTACAATTCTTAACTGCCTCATACTTATTATGAAATGGTCCCAAGTTCTTCTCATTCCTGTTCAAATGAACTTTTTTGTTATTTAAAGCATGAACAAGGTTCCATAACTCAAAATAAATATTACTCTTAGAATAATCATCTTGTATGATAACCTCATCAATCAGATTACTATTCAGGATCTGAGAAAACGAATCCATCGTCATTTCACTTCTATTGTAAGTAGGAACGGCTAATGAAACCATCGTATTTTAAGTATAAAGCATCACCCCAGGCTTTTGGCTTATCATCTGTCAATACACGCATAAAACCAAAGCTACCTAAAAAACCATCCAAATCTTGAACTAAGCAACAATTCTTATAGACCTCTTCAAAATTAACTTCCGAGTATATTATGTCAATGTTCTTTAATACTTCGACAGCTCCCTTAAACACTTCCAGCTCGTATCCCTGAACATCTATGTTAATCATGTTAAACTTCTTCCTGTTAAAAACAATATTATCCAATTTATTGATTTCAACATTCTCCATCGTTTTAAAGGTTATTTTAGGATACTTAGATAGATGTGTCCCAGACTCCAATAAAGAGCAACTCAAGCCCTGATTCGCCGTTTCTATATACATATTCCGATAACCCACCTCATTACCTAAAGCAATATTATATGAGATTATAGTTGCTCCCTTGGACCAGCCTATTGGAAGTGATCTTATTAATTGCTGATAATTTGCCTTAACCGGTTCAAAGAATAACATATTCATAATTCCCTGATCCCTGTATGCCTTATATTCCTCACCATAATGAGCACCAATATGGATAACTCCATTAATTTTGAGGTCATACGTTTTTACCATATGTGATAAAGAGATCATCATATCTGTATCCATTCTTTAGGTAACTGTAATTCTTTTATAAACTTATCCTGATCATCCTGAAGCACCCTCCACTGTTTAGGACAGATCACAGTTTTCTCCACATGATCATTTAAAAATGCCGGCCACAAGCTATAAGTACTATTAGCTATGATATTAGTCCTGCAAAGTTTCATCAATTCAAAGTCAAGCCAATCATTCAAATTAACGAATATTATCTCCCTTAAAAAGTATGCTTTCTTAAATGTCTCCTTACACCAAGGAATATCATCACTAAAAACATATATACTCCCTTTTGTCATTCCCAGTGCCTGTAAGTAATACTCCAATGGAAGTACATTAAATGCTGTATTGATCAAATAATCCCCTCTTCTTATATGTATAGATACCGAATTGGTACTCGTAATATCCTCCTTTAATCTCAAGTATTCAGGAGTATAATATTGCTCCTTAACACAAATTTCTTTCCTAAGTACCAGAAGGATCTTCTTGTATAAATCCAAATGTTGCCAGTACCCAAAGAAATTGCAATTATTCATTTCAATCATATCGGGAGTATAATCCATATCCCTGAATGTTCTTTGATTGAGTAAAATTCCCTTTTCAATTTGAACATTAAATTTATCCAATAAGTATCTTCTGAAAGGTTCTTTCTTATGTATTTTCTTGAATGGAGTATAGTAAGATACCTCAATACCTTTGAGAGACATACATTTCCCAAAAGCATATTGAAATAACTGATTTCCTAAACCACCATATATTTTTACTACATTCATATCAACTCTTTAAGAGAAACCTTCTTAAACTCCGTTATTGCACTGTCAGGAGAACAATTTATTATTTCTATTCCCCTACTCTTCGCATCCTTTGATATTTGCTTAAACCCCGTCAAATGCCTATCAAACGGCAAGGATCTTCTATCTTTAGGATTCACTATCTCCCCTTTCTTATAAAAACCATGCCAGTGCTGAGTATTAGTCTCGGAAAGCTTCATGTCAAATCCAAGTAATATAATTCTCTTTGCCCCTGCATTCGCTGCTATACTTATTGCTGCAGCCCCACTATTCTGATTCCAACATACCAACTTAGGATTTGAACTAATCCCTTTTGCATGAGATCCATTCCTTGGTAAACATTTTACCCAACTAATACTCTTCATAGAATCTAAGCAAGAAATCTTCAATCCAGGGAATTTAGCCAATCCATGTTGATGAGTTAAAAAGAAGCCTTTGTCTCCAAAAAACACAATGTCTATCCAAGTTCCAATCATAAATGCAATATTTATCCCAATAACATGCTTATCATGCAGATACGACATATATGGAGAGTAAACGCTTGGAGGGGATGTTCCTTTCCGTACACTTTGAACAACTTCCTCTGATATCCCAAATTCTTTTGTAACAGAGGGGCCACCCCCTAAAATCCAAACGTCTCCATCCTCCCACATCCGGGGAACCTGCCAGTACATTTGCTTATTTATTTAAGTCTTCAACAAGTTTCTCAGCAACTTCTTTCTTCAAAGCCTTTTCATTCATAGGCTTCCCTTCAGCATTTACCACATCAAACCACGCTTTACTTTCTCCACGTGGCCTAAGTGAATAAATTACTTTCGCAACCTCCTCTGCCTTTACATCGGTTTCAACATCCCCATCTGCTCTTTCAGGTTTGAATACAGCATCTATGCTTACTGGAATAACCATAGTACGAAATGACGGAGAAATTTCTTCTGGAAATGCTTCAAATATTTGTCCAGGTTTAATTATACGATTCCCTATTCGTAAAGAACCACCTCCTACTTTCTTCCAAGAAGGTTTTACCACTACTCCAACTTTATTTGTTCTTTCCATGATTAAAAAGATTTAAAAATTACTTGATTAGTAATTAATTGTTATGCTAATTTGACAATTCCTGATCTGCCATTCTGATCTGAACGGATCTGTGGAACCTGGATAGTCATTACCTTGTATTTGGTAATCATGTTTCCTTCAACACCCCACTCTACGTTCTGAAGACCAAAACCCTGAACCAGACGTACAACATCCGGAGTCATCTGCACCAGAAGAACGGTGTTAGCTGCCAGTGTGTCAATGACTTTAATGCCACTGATACCAGCAATCTTAAGAAGACGTTCCCTGATTGTTGTTCCGGGAGTAGTTGCATCGTAATCATCGTCAAGGACAATCTCATACCCTGTTGGGATATATAACTGCCAAGGACCATAATGATAAGCTGCAATACTGGATTCCTTCATGTTAAGAACATCCTGAAGTATGCCAGCTGCTGTTTTAGCTGAAGCATCCCAGTGGGTTCCTAAGGTTACAAGGTTGATGTCAGGATGATTCACATAACTGTAAATCTTGTTCCGGCTCCTGTCATCAAGTGTACCGTAAGCATAATCGGTATTGGTGAACAACATATTTTCCATTTTCTCCTTGATCCTACGAGCAGCAAATTCTGCAGTAGTAGTATCAATCGGATTTCCGAGTCCACGGCTTGTAGCAAGTTCCCTTGCGTTGATCTCATAGTCAACGTGAATTATCGGAATTGGTAAGTAATTGGTCTGGAATTTCGGCCTGTCATTAGTACCACGAGTCACCCCGTCCATAGTAAGTACAGCCTCCATGTTGTCATTGACATCATGCCATTCCAATACAGTTGTTCCCATAGCATTACCAAGCTGGAATGTAAGACCTTTTGAAATAAGATCCTCTACTCCACCTAAACGGTATCTGGTTGCGGTTACGAGTGCGTCATCAAGCTGTTTCCACTCATCCCTGCGAAGAGTTCCATTGGTATTGATTGCCCTGTCTACATAGCTGGACATCTTCTTAGGATCTCCTCCATTGTAAACAGTGACATAAGTCCTGCCATCATTACCAATAAACGGTCTGTAAGTACCAAGATTTAGTCGGCCATCCCTCATCAACTGAGAAGCAACCGGTCCCTGAGCACCACCGTTAGCAATTAAATCAACATTTGCATCAAACATTTCTTTTCCTCCTTTTCTTTAATTAAACAATCCGTACTTTGATGCGCTGATTCGTAGCCAGAGTACCTTCGCTTTCTACTGCACTGGACTCACCTGACAAATCTTTGTTCTCAAGAGCAACGGCTACAATGGCATTCTGAACTGTACCAGTAGTCGAATCACCAGGATCGGCTGTGTGGGCACGTAAGAACCCAGCGCCATTAGATTCAAGAGCATCACCTACGTGAACATGCTCACCATCAGCAAGGATAGCATAAACCTGGTCTCCTCTGTAAGGAAGCCAAACCTGTACCTTATCTGCGGCAGCATAATCATCATGTATTTCTTTCCCCTGAAGAGCATCCTCAAGAGCAAACATCGGAGGCAATACATTACCTCCAGCGGTGGCATGTTTCCGGAGCTTTCCGGTAGACATCATTTCCACCAACATACCCGGAGTAAGAGCAGCATTTGCTTCAAACTCCTCAATGACATCCGAGTACTTTTTTAGTTTAATCGTGTTATAACCCATTTCTTTTCCTCCTTGTCTTACTTATTACCTTCAATTTCAACTCCGACAGGATACAGACTTCCTCCACTACCACTTGCAGTATTGGTAACTGCTGCAGCATTAAGGGAATAATTTCCTGTAGGAACTTCTTCTTTTACAACGGCTGTATAAACACTCTCAAGAGTATCCTCATCCATTTTGTTCAGTTTCTCATCAGTGAAAACACCTTTTGCAGTGTTAGCCTGAATCCCTTGGATCATTTTCTCTTTCCGTTCTTTCATCTGCCTCTTACCATAGGCAAGAGCAGCCTGATCTTCTGTGGAAAGTTTGTTCACTTCGATTGTCTTCTCAACGATTTTCTCAACCTCTTTAATGACCTCATTTACCACAGGGGCAAACTTGTCAAGGTGAGCTTCGTCCTGAGTTAACAACCATTCCCTATCTGCCTCAACAAATGGTGACTGTGCGTTGGTAATCAACGCTTCAATCTTTGCAAGGCATTTCGGGCACTTCGTTACGTCACTCATTTTCGTGTCCTCCTTTTTATTGTTAGTACTAAATTTAGTTCTTGTCAAACTACTGTTGACATCCATAGACAAACCCACATTCTTGATTTTCCCGCTTTCAATCTTGCGTGTCTGTATATATTCTTCTATCTCTGCCAATTCATTATCGGAGA
>Ga0315274_10013416_pt1 | contig 11664 bp, 11 predicted proteins | sample YL17G02_20_MG_FD_203700 | JGI IMG/M metagenome (GOLD analysis project Ga0315274, IMG submission 203700) | Sediment microbial communities from Yellowstone Lake, YNP, Wyoming, USA - YL17G02_20 | ecosystem: Environmental > Aquatic > Freshwater > Lake > Sediment | place: USA: Wyoming | collected...
TCATTCGTGCTCCTCGTGAGCCTTGTTCTGGCGGACAAGTGAGCCTAACCCATCTTGCCCAACCCGCCAAGGCCCTGAGTTGCACTTACGAGTTGAATGTATGCCCCGCGACCTTACTCTATTTCCCTCTTGACTTCGCTTGGTTGAAAGGCTCTCATGCGGGCGGTGCGGGCTCGGATGCGACCCCGCGGGGGGACTCTTTCGCCCGCTTTGACGAACGACGGGAAGGAAACTCGCCATGAAAAAAGCGCTCATCGTCTGGGGTGGATGGGACGGGCACGAGCCGAAGCCGTGCGCCGACCTTTTCGCCGACGTTCTAGGAAAGGAAGGCTTCGAGGTAGAACTCTCCGATACGCTCGACGCCTTTCTCGACACCGAAAGGCTGAAAACCCTCGATCTCGTTACTCCGATGTGGACGTGCGGGGAGCTGACGCATGCCCGCTATGCCTCGCTCCAGGAAGCGGTTCTGAGCGGCGTGGGACTCGGCGGTTTCCACGGCGGCATGGGCGACGCGTTCCACGACAGCATCCCCTACCAGTTCATGGTCGGCGGCCAGTTCACCGCACACCCCGACGGCGCAGTCGAATACACCGTTCACATCGCCAAGCCGAACGATCCGATCATCGCGGGGATTCGGGATTTCAAAGTCAGATCCGAGCAGTACTACATGTTGGTCGACCCCGCCGTCGAGGTTCTGGCCACCACGACCTTCAAGGATCCCAAGGACCAGCCTTGGCTCAAAGGCTGCCTCATGCCGGTGGTGTGGAAACGCCCGTGGGGCAAAGGTCGCGTTTTCTACAGCTCCCTGGGTCACGCCGCAAAGGAATTCTCCGACTATCCGCAGATGCTCGAGATCACCAAGCGCGGGATGCTTTGGGCTAGTCGGTAGAATCCCGGGACAAGTGCGGATACACATCTGGAACCTTCATCTTTCCCGTTTGGGCGTCCCATTCGGTCATTCCATTGTTGACAGGCATTTGGCGCGCTTCCTATACTACTGCGAGGCAAGGCGAGGACCCTGGGCAATGAGCGCGCGGTCTGGGGCGGATCCCAGATCCTGACGATCCCGGCTCCCGCTCAGGCTGCCTTTCCGTCTGATGAACGACGGCGATTGCGACTCAGCCAAGACGCGACATGCCTTGGAGGCCGATGCACGCCGGAAGATCGCTGGCGAGAACGGACTAATGCGAGGCAAGAGAGTCCTGAATCTCTCCCTTCTCCTGGCGGTATTCTGCTGGACGCCGGGATTCCTTGCAGCAGCGTCTTGGCCCGTGTCTACCGGCTTCGAGGCTGCCGAAGGTTACACCGTCGGGGACCTGAACGGGCAGAAAGGCTGGGTGACCAGCAACACGGCAACCGTGCAGAGCGTGGAAGTCCACGCCGGGGTGCAGGCTGTCGAGCTGACTTCGCGCAGCCAGACCCTCTACGAGGTGCAAGGCAACGCCGAGACCGTCGTCTGGGTCGACGCATTCTGCAAGACGACGCCCGACGAGGTTTACCCCGAGCTTCCTCAGCCGCCGGGCGTTTCCTGCTTTCTCTTCTTTCACGTCATCGACGGCATCACGTGCCTCGACGGCGACGGCGTCGGGTCGGGCGTCTGGCGCAACACGGGCATTCCGGTCGCGGCGTGGACCCGAATCGCCATCCGCCAGGACTACGCCGCCCACACGTGGGACCTGTACGCCAACGGCTCGCCCGTCCTCACGGGGCTGGGCAACGCCTACAACACGACCAGCTTCCAGAGATTCGAGTGCCAGGCTGGCAGCGGCGGGTCGATGTATCTGGACGATTTCTACTCAGCCGCCGACGCGGCCACGCCTACTCCCACGCCGACCGTTCAACCTAGCCCGACGCCTTCGCCGAGTCCGTCGCCGGTCCACAGTCCCACGCCGACTCCCACAACCCCCGCGACTCCCACACCGACACCCCCCGCCGGCGCCACGCCGACTCCGACGGTCGAGCCGATCCGAGCCCTCATCGAGTCGTTCTACCAGATGGTCCTCGGCCGCGACCCCGAGCCCGGCGCCGTCGACGCGTGGCATCACGGCTACTTTGACTATGCCGCGAGCTTCAACATCGACGTCCGTTTCATCCCGCGCGAGATGGCGCGACTCTTCTTCCTCTCTGAGGAATACGCGGCGCGCAATCGGATGAACCAGGAATTCATCACGGACTGCTACCGCGTGTTCCTGGAGCGCGACCCGAATCCCCAGGAACTCGCCAATTGGCTCGCGGGCGTCTGGAACCGTTCGGAAGTGATGACCATCTTCTCCGAATCGGAGGAATTCGCCGCGCGGATCGCGGCCATGTATCCGGGCCTTGGCGGCAATCGCACGCGCAACTTCGTGACGACCATGTATATCGGTCTGCTCGATCGGCTTGTCGACCAGAACGGTCTCGAGTACGCGTCGGGGCTTTTCGAGGTGGCCCGTATCCAGGGCGGAACCGAGGCGGTTCGCGCCCAGGCGAAGCAGATGGCGCGCGAGGTGATTCGATCCGATGAATTCCTCGCCAAGCAGCCCGCCACGGCAGACTACGTGGTGCGCTTCTACCGCGCCTTCCTGGGCCGCTTTCCGAACGATTCCGAGGCAACCTACTGGTCCGGGGAAATCGACTCGCGAAACCGAACGACTGACGGTCTTATCGACCTCTTCGCCGACTCCCAGGAGTTCACCGCGCGAATCCGGACCTTCTTTGGACCCTAGCGCATTGCCTCACGAGACATGCGGGGTGCAACGACCATCGGGCATGTTCCCGCCCCTGTTGCTCGCTCCCGCTCAGGTTGCCGATCATGCCGAAGAGCATCTGGTTGAGCTGACGCGCGAGGCGCGGGCCGAGCGGGACGGTCTCGCGTCCAGGGACAGAACCGCGGCCGCCGGCCTTTTCCTTGACAATCCCCCCGGCTGCGTGTGAAGAAGGAATCCACTGCAGGAGTTCCGCCGCGGAATGGGCCCGCCGGCCGGCGCTTGCTGAGGACCCCAACACGATCATCTCGTTTCGTGGCTCCGCGCGGTGGCGAACGTGGCGAAAGGGGACACTCCCGATGGAAGTTCTTCTGATCGGTGGCACGGGGAACGTCTCGTCCAGCGTGGCGGAGGAATTGGCGCGGCTGGGACACGGTGTGACGCTGCTGACCACGGGCCGAAGGCCGGTCCCGAAGGAGTTCCGCCACATCCAAGCGGATCGTCACGACGAAAAGGCGCTGGCCGCCGCCCTGAAGGACTGTAGGATGGAGGCGGTCATTGATTTTGCCGCGTTCAAGCCCGAGCAGTGCGTGACGGCGTGGCGCGTTCTGCGGGGCCGGCTGCGGCAGTTCATTTTCATCAGCACCGCCGCGGTCTACGAGAAACCCCCGAAGGAGCTGCCCATAACGGAACAGACGCCGCTGGGAAATCCGTACTGGGACTACGCTCGACAAAAGGCGGACTGCGAGAACTACTTCGGAAAAGTCCACGGCCCCGAGTTCCCCGTCACCATCGTTCGCCCCTCCCATACTTTCGGCCCATCTTGGATCCCTTCGCCCATGAGCGGATCGGACTATACCGTCGCCGCGCGCATACTGGCGGGCCGGCCCATCATCGTGCACGGGGACGGGCAGAGCCTGTGGACCTTGACGGCCTCCTCGGATTTCGCCGCCGGACTGGTCTGCCTCGTCGGCAACGAGAAGGCCCTCGGCGAAGCGTTCCACATCACGCAAGACCAGGTCCTTACGTGGAACGCCATCTACCACGAGATCGGTCTCGCCTTGGGGCGCGAACCGCGCATCGTCCATATCCCGACCGAGTTTCTGGCTGAAGTTCATCCGCCCGCCATCGGCCGCCTCATCGGCGACAAGGCGAACGACGCCGTCTTCGACAATGCGAAGATCAAGCGCTTCGCGCCGGACTTTGAATGCAGGAAGTCCTTCCGCGCGGCCATCCGGGAATCCGTCGCATGGTACAACGAAGACGAATCCCGCAAGCGGATCGACCCCGAGCGAGACAACCTGATCGATTCCCTCATCGAGCAGTGGGGGAAAGAACGAGGGTGAGCCGCCTGACGGCGTGTCGCGTGTTTTGTGGGGGAGCTCCGCCGCGGGCGTTGCGCCTCTCAGATCGCGAATATCATGACGACTCGCTTCGTGAGCGAACCGATCTTGCCCCTTCCGGGAACGATGGACACGCGCTCGATGGCCATCGGCGAGCCGGGACTTCCCGGGAGATTCATCTGGCGCGGCAAGGAGTACGTCGTCGACGCCGTGTTGGAGAAATGGAAGGAAACGTCCGGTTGCCGTCACGGTGGCGACGAACAGTACGTCCGCAAGCACTGGTTCCGGGTCCGGACGGTCGGCGGAGACGAGATGCGGATCTACTTCGAACGGCAGCCACGGTCCGCCCGGGAGCGGAAACTACGGTGGTGGTTGTTCACGCGCCGCGGGTCGGAAGGAACCGGGGATCCCGCTCTGGGCTCCGGGGACTGACCCACACCGCCCGTTCTTGGACTTCTTGACGGAGCAAAGGAGCAAGCCGACCAAAATGTCCGCCGAGCAGAACACCCAAAGCAGAGACAAGGAGCCTTCCCGGAAGCCCAGTCCGCCCCTGCCGCCGCCCACCCTGATTTCCCTCGCGCAGATGTTCTACACCGAGTGCATGGTCGTCACGGGCGCGATACCGAATCCCTTCACCAAGGTTCGCGAGGCGGACCCCAACATAGCGAAGTTCCAGATCGAGTGCGTGGAGCTTCTCGTCAAGAAGACCGAGGGAAACCGCAGCGAAGAGGAAACCCACGCCCTGTCCAATATGCTCGACCAGATGCGGATGGCTTTCGTCGAGATGAAACGGAGCCAAGGCGCGCCGAAGAGCGGATGAGAGAGGCGGAGAAGAGGCATGGTCGAAGTCGTCGTCGGTCTGGGTGAACGCCGGTACCCCATCCGGATCGGCTCCAACTGCGCCGCCCAACTGGGCGACGGCGTGCGCAACGTCCTGCCCCGCTGCGATCGTCTGCTCGTGGTCAGCAATCCCGAGATCGCCAAGCTCCACGCCTCGCCCGTGCTCGATTCCCTCCGCGGCGCGGGCTTTCTGGTCGAGCTTCTCGAGATCCCGGAAGGGGAGGTCTACAAGACAGTCGCCACGACCGAGCGGATCTGGGACCACCTGATCACGCGCGGCTACACGCGCCAGTCCGCCGCCGTTGCTCTGGGGGGCGGGGTGGTGGGCGACGTGACCGGCTTTGCCGCAGCCGCCTACATGCGGGGCATTGAGTTCCTCCAAGTCCCGACGACCCTCCTCGCGATGGTGGACTCGAGCGTCGGAGGGAAGACCGGCGTCAACCACCCCCGCGCCAAGAACGTCATCGGCGCCTTCTGGCAGCCGCGCCTGGTGTTCATGGACATGGCCTTCCTCGAAACGCTGCCGCCCGAAGAATTCCGATCCGGCTTCGCGGAGGTCATCAAGCACGGCGTCATCCGCGACGCCGATTACTTCGCCTTCCTCGAGCAACGGCTCGACGCGATCTTGGCCCTCGACCACGAGGCGCTGGCGCACACGGTGAAGGTCTCGTGCGAGATCAAGTCGGCGGTCGTCGCGGCCGATGAGCGCGAAGGGGGCTTGCGGGCGATCCTGAATTTCGGCCACACCCTGGGCCACGCCCTCGAAGCGCTCGGCGGTTACGGCGATCTCCGCCACGGCGAGGCGGTCGCCGTCGGGATGATCGGCGCGGCTCGGATCGCCGAGCGGATGGGCCTGACTTCGGAGGAGACGGGCGCGCGCCTGAGAAAACTGGTCGCGCGCTCCGGCCTGCCGTCGCGATTCCCCGATCTCGGCGTCGACAGCGTGCTCGATCGCTTGAAGTCGGACAAGAAGGTCCGCGACGGACGCGTGCGCTTCGTCTTGCCGACCCGCATCGGCGACGTCGTCATTCGCGACGACGTTCCGCGCGAGACCATCGCCGACACCATTCGAGAGATGGGAGGGGGACGATCGTGAGCGAGAATCGAGCGATCCTGCTGTTGAACGGGCCCAACCTGAACCTGCTGGGGGAGCGCGAGCCGGGAACATACGGCTCGACGACGCTGAGCGAGATCGAAGACCAACTCACCCGGTTCGCCCTCGAGCGCGGCGTAGCGCTCGAGTGTTTTCAAAGCAATCACGAGGGCGAGCTGATCGACCAGATCCAGCAGGCGAAGGGGAAGGTCGACGCCATCATCATCAATCCCGGCGCTCTGACTCATACGAGCCTTGCCTTGGCGGACGCCCTAGCGGCCGCGGCGATTCCCACCTTCGAGGTTCACATCTCCAACATCTACCGCCGCGAGCCGTTCCGTCGCCATTCCTACGTCGCTCCCGTGGCGGTCGGCCAGATCAGCGGTCTCGGCGCCCTAGGCTACGAACTCGCCCTGAGGGCCGCCCTGCGCCGCCTCGAAGCGCCCGCTTCCGCCACAGGCCCCCCTTCGGAGTGACTGCTGGGGGCGACTGTTCGGAGCGCCGGCTTTGGCCGGTGCGTTGCGTTCGGAGCGTCGGCCCCGGATGTTTGGCGGAATCCCACCACAAGGACACCGAGGGGAAAATCTGTCAGATCCGTCCAATCCGTCAGATCCGTGTTCCGTCAAGACCTGAGAATGGAACGCAGATTGGGCGGATGCAACTTACGGAACCGCTACGCACGCTCCAAGTCGCTTGCTATCTCCGAGGCCCATGCACTAATATCCCCGCCGGTCGCCGCGCGGCATCTCGGGCGGCAGAGGCGCTGAACCTTGGCGCCAGGAAGAGAGGAGAGCCCCGTGGATCCCAAGATGCGCCTCAGCGAGACTGCGCGAGGTTATCAGAGCGCGATCGTGCTCCTGACTGCCTGCAAGACGGGCGTTTTTGCGGCCATCGGCAGGAGCGCACGATCCGTTGAACCCCTGGCCCGGGAGCTCGGCCTCAACGAACGCGCGCTGGAGACGGCGCTCCTTGCGTTGGCCGCCGACGGCTTTCTCCTGCGGGAGGGACCCGACGGCTTTCGCGTCGCGCCGCAATACGCGCCTTACCTTTTGCCCGACAGCCCCGAAACGCAAGTCAGCATGATGAACCACCAGTACGCTTGCCTCCAGCGGTGGGCGCAGCTGGAGTCGGTCTTGAGAACCGGCGAACCGGCGCCCCGGGAGGAAACGGGCGCCGTCGCCGAACGGGCCATGCGCGACTTCATCTGCGGCATGGCCAACATCTCACGGGACTCCAGCGCCGAAGTGGCTCAGAAGATCGACCTCTCGCCGTATCGCCGCATGCTCGACGTCGGCGGCGGCCCGGGCACTTCGTCCATCGTCTTCGCGCAGCGATACCCGGACCTGCGTTGCGTGGTCTTCGACCTGGAAGGCCCTATCGGCATCGCTCGCGAGGAGATTGACAAAGCGGGGCTTGCCGACCGAGTCGAAGCGCGCGTCGGCGACTATTTCCAAGACGATTTCGGGGAGGGATTCGACCTCGTCTACGTTTCGAACATCATCCACAGCCTCGCGCCGCAAGACACGGCCATGATCGTGGGCAAATCGCGCACAGCGCTCGATCCCGGCGGGACGATCATCCTCAAGGACTTTTTCCTCGAGGACGACCGGATCACGCCCTCCTTCGGCGCCTTTTTCAGCGTCAACATGCTTGTCGGCACGGACGGCGGAAAATCCTACACGCTGACCGAGACCCAAGAGATTCTCGCCGCCGCGGGATTCGGCGATTTCCAGACCGTCGAGGTCGCCACCGCCAGCCGGCTTCTGATTGCGCGAAAGACAACATGAGCCGGAACGACCGCCGAAACATCCTCCTGAACCTTGTCGGCGAGGGGATCTGGGGCTACCAATCGAGCCTTGTGGCCTTGGCGACGGTCCTCACCGTCTTCCTGCGCGAGCAGGGCGCCTCGGCCCGCATGGTGGGCGTTCTCGCCGCGGTCGAGGGCGGGCTTTTCCTGCCTCAAGTCCTGGGCCTCTACATCTTTGCCAGCCGCACCCGACGCAAGCGCGACCTCATGGCGTGGCATTTCGCCGTTGTGATCCCTTTCCTGTTCGTCGCCGGAGGGTTCTGTTTTCTCGGACCGCACATGACCGCCCCGCTCTTGCGATGGAGCGTTCTGGCGGCCCACGCTTGCTTCTCCATCGCCATCGGCGTTGTCATCGCGGCCTGGACCGACTGGCTCGCCCACATCTTCCCCCTCCGCCTGCGCGGAATCGCCATGGGATCGGGCATGGGCCTCGCGGCCCTTTGCGGAATGGGCGGCTCCCTGACGGCGGGATGGGCCATTCGAACGTTTGCCGGCCCTCACGTCTACGGATGGCTCTATGTCGCCGCGGGAAGCGTGGCGTGGGTGGCGATGGTCTTCTTCTGTTTCATGATCGATCCCATGGCCGACGGGGGCGAAGCGTTTGTGAGGCCCAAGACGCGCGAGCTGATCTCTCACTTCGTTGCGAGTCTGCGGGAGCGCAATTTCCGTTGCCTTCTCATCGGTCGCATGCTGACCATGCCCGGATACGTCGCCGTTCCCTTCATCACCATGTATTACACGTCGTCGGCGGGCGGAGGGATCGCCCCGGGCGTCGTGGTGTCGTGCGGGGCCGCAATGACGGGATGCGCCGCCGCAAGCAACCTCGCGCTGGGGCTCCTCGGCGATCGGCGCGGGCACCGCATCGGGATGCAATTCGGCGCCGCGGCGCAAATCGCCGCGCTTCTCGTGGTTCTTCTGACCCGCGGCGAGATTGGCTGTGTTCTCGCCTACGCCGGAGTCGGCCTATGTTTCGGCAGTAGCTGGGTCTCTTACTACAACATGCTCTTCGAGACGTGCCCCCACGACAACCGCGCCGCCCACATCACCGCCGGCAATCTGCTGGTGGGCGCCGCGGGGCTGGCCGCCGCTCTCGTAGCCGGCCCCCTCGCCGGCGCCTTCGGCCTGCGCCTCCTCTTCGCGCTTATTTTGGCCGCCAGCGCCGCCGCCTTCCTCTGGTTCCTCTTCGCGGTCGAGGAGCCGCGCCGCGGCGACGTGAACGTCGCCGCTCCCAGGTAAACGCGCGGGCCGCCGAGCCTCCCGCCATCCGCGGCGGCGGACAAGGCAGCCGTCCCTCACGCCTCCGAAGCCAACGGCGGCGGACGCGCGAAGCGTCCGGGCGGCCCTGAAAGCAATTGCCCCGGTCCGGCCCTTCTGTTAGCTTGGCTCCGTGCAGGAAGAGCCCTCGGGCGAAGTTGGCGGGCAAGGGCGCCGCGCCCTCGGCTTCCAGCGCCATTTCCCCAAACGGACCTCTCAACATGCCGTCATCGATTCCCCCGTCCCTCGAGGCGCTGATCGTCCATCTGATGAAACTGCCCACCATCGGGCGGAAGAGCGCCGAGCGCCTGGCTTTCCATCTTCTCAAAGCGCCCGCGGAGCAGGCCGAGGAGCTCTCCGCGGCGATTCTCCGCATGAAAGAACGGCTCGGGTATTGCTCGCGGTGCTTCAACGTGACCGAAGAAGACCCCTGCCCGGTCTGCCGCGATCCGAACCGCGACACGAAGCTCCTCTGCGTGGTCGAAGAGGCGATGGACGCCTTGGCGATTGAATCGGCGGGCGGCTACCGCGGCCGCTACCACGTTCTGGGCGGATGTCTGAGTCCGCTCAAAGGCGTGACTGCCTCGGACCTCCATTTCGAGGAGCTCGAGCGACGCGTCGCCGAGGAGGAGATCGAGGAGATCATCCTGGCCACGAACCCGACGGTCGACGGCGAGGCGACCGCTCTCTATATCACGCAGCAGTGTCAGTCGCGCGAGGTGCGCCTCTCGCGGATCGCCATGGGCCTGCCCATGGGCGGCAGTCTCGAGTACGCCGACGAGCAAACCCTCCAACAGGCTCTCCTTGGGCGCACGCGGATCGTGGACCGATAGGGATTGAGACGCGTCTGGACAAGGGCGAACGGGATGAGCAGAGTGCCTTCGGCCCCGTCTCGCCTCGATGAATCCCGTGGATCCTTCTGATCCTGTCAGAGATGAAGAAGGAAGGCATCCGCGGATTGCGCAGATCGCGCGGATTTGGGCAAAGAGGAGACGCGCGTGCGGAGTTCGCGCGTCCGCGGCTCGCGATTGCCCTCTCACCGCGCCACGCGCGCCGAGCCGCCCTTCATGGCTTTCTCGACTTCATCGAGGGTCGCCATCGTCGTGTCGCCGGGGGTGGTCATGGCCAGAGCGCCGTGGGCGGCGCCGTAGTTGACCGCCTCCCCGGGCGTCTTGCCCGCGAGGAAACCGTAGATGAGCCCCGAGGCGAAGCTGTCGCCCCCCCCGACGCGGTCGAAGATCTCGAGATCGGGCCGCTGGACCGCTTCGTAGAACGCGCCTTCGCAATAGAGAATCGCGCCCCAGTCGTTGACCGTGGCCGTCTTGGCGTTGCGCAGGGTCGTCGCCACCGCCTTGAAGTTCGGGTGCTTGGCGACGACTTTTTCGATCATGGCTTTGAACTTCGCCGGATCGAGTTTCGAGGCGCTCTTTTCGAGATCGACTCCCTCGACCTCGAACCCGAGAGCGGCGCTGAAGTCTTCCTCGTTGCCGATCATGACGTCGATCAACGGCGCCAGCGCGCGGTTCACCTCTTGCGCCTTGGCCTGTCCGCCGATGTCTTTCCAAAGCGACGGACGGTAGTTCAGGTCGTAGGAGATCGCGGTGCCCGCGCCCCGGGCCGCCGTCATCGCTTCCTCGACGACGCCCGGCGTGGTCTCGGAGAGGGCGGCGAAAATGCCGCCGCAATGAAACCACCGCGCGCCTTCCTCGTGGAAGATCCTCTTCCAGTCGATGTCGCCCGCCTTGAGTTGGGACGCCGCGGTGTGGCCGCGATCGGACGCGCCTTTCGCCGCTCGGATGCCGAAACCGCGTTCGGTGAAGTTCAGCCCGTTGCGCGCGCGGCGGCCGATGCCGTCGAACTCGACCCACTTGACGTGGGACACGTCGACGCCTCCCTGAAGAATCAGGTCCTCGAGAAGACGCCCCACCTCGTTGTCGACAAAGGCGGTGACCACGGCGGTGCGCAGACCGAAACACCGGCGCAGACCGCGTGTCACGTTGTATTCACCGCCTCCTTCCCACACCTGGAACGAACGGGTCGTCCGCACGCGCCCGTCGCCCGGATCGAGACGGATCATAACCTCGCCGAGCGAGACGGCGTCCCATTTGCATTCCTCTTTGGGTCTCAGTTTCAAGACGGGCATCTTCTCGTTTCCTCCCGTTCTTTGCGCGGCGCCGGGCTTCACGGATACGGCAGGAGCCGGATCGGCGACGCGCCTCCCGTTTCCGCGTCCACGCCAACGCCGAGTTCCCCGGGAAGACCAGGGTGGCGAACGCGGGCGGGATTTCTCCACCGGCGGTTGTTCCCGCCGGGGACGCCGCCCGGGGCGCGGACGCCATCGTAAAGATCCCAGCCGCCGCAATCCAGAAAAACCCCGACGTTCAGGAGCGCCTCGCGCGGCGTTCCACGAGCCTCGAGACGAGCCGCCCCGCCCGCGCTGACCGCGTCCGGTTCCCGCGCGGGCGTGATCGGCCTTTTCGCCTGGTACCGGTCGTCCCCCGACACGTCGAGGAAAAGTCCGATCGAGTTCATGTTCGCCGCGCCGAGAGAGAGCACGCCCGCCTCGTAGACGTCGTCGCCCGCTTGGTCCACGAGCCACGCCACGCTCCCATCATGGGCGGCGCCCTGTCCCACGGCCGAGGC
>Ga0315274_10013417_pt1 | contig 11663 bp, 19 predicted proteins | sample YL17G02_20_MG_FD_203700 | JGI IMG/M metagenome (GOLD analysis project Ga0315274, IMG submission 203700) | Sediment microbial communities from Yellowstone Lake, YNP, Wyoming, USA - YL17G02_20 | ecosystem: Environmental > Aquatic > Freshwater > Lake > Sediment | place: USA: Wyoming | collected...
AATCAGGAGTTTATGAATCTATTTTTAAACAAGCTGGAATTATTGAAGTAAACTCGATGAGAGAGCTTTTTCAGACTACTGAGCTGATTATCAAATACGGGAAAATAGGGAGAAGAGCGTGCATTGTGACTAATGCCGGGGGATTGGGAGTTTTGTGCTCTGATTCCTGCTCTTATTATCATGTTGAGGTGCCTAGCTTGCCTGCTAATGTTCTGGAAAAATTAAACAAGATTCTTCCTCCTGCATGGAGCAGAAATAATCCTATTGATTTGATTGGAGATGCCCTGGCTGAAAGATATTGGAATGTGTTGGCAAGGCTTGACTCTGAGAATTGGTTTGATTTTTTCATAATTCTTTTAACTCCGCAGTATATGACTGAGTGTGAGAAGACAGCTGAACTGTTGATTCATTTGAAAAAACCGGTTGTGGCTTGTTTTTACGGAGGAGAAAAGATTGATGGAGCGAAAGAAATTCTGAAAAAAGAAAACATTCCTCTTTTCTCTGATGTTTACGGATTAGGAAGAGCTCTGGGAAAAATTATAATTTAACAGAAAGTATTAAATAAATTGGATTCTAAGAAATTAAATGAGGGGTTATTATGTGGACAGTTGTATTTATTTAAATCTCTGGAAAAAAGAAGTTGATGGTTCTGGAAATCTTTTATGGAAGTTTGCCAAGGAATTCTTTGAAAAAGCTGAAAGTGAAAACTCTATTGTTTATTATTCTGGATTTTTACTAAAAGAATTAATGTTTACATTAAGCACTGAAGAATATCTAGACAAAAGAGAATTGTTAGAATCTTCTCCCAATTTTAAGAAAGTTATTCTGTCCGAAGAAGAATATGACTTAGCAAGAACAATTAAAGATGAAAACGCGCAAATTAGTTTTTATGATATAATTCATACGTTACTAGCCAATAAAACCTGCTCTATTCTTGTAACAAGAGATAAGGAATTGATAGAATTTGCAAAAAGTATAAATGTTGAAGCAAAAAAGCCAGAGGAGATATTATAGATTATTAATTTCGTCTATGTTAATCTTCTCTTTGGAAAGCTTATTTCTAATGCTTCTTATTTCTTCAACTGAATTTTTATGATTATTCTTTATAGTTCCAACTTCTTTTTCCCACACAAACCTTCTTACAGAATCTCTTATTACCTCTGAACGGTTGGAATAAATTCCTGTTTTGACTAAAGAGTCTACTCTCTTCAGCAGTTCTTTATTCATTCTTATCTGCAGTGTATCCATTACCATTGTAATGTAATCGTAATGTGTTATATTTAAATGTTTGCATGTTCTGGGTTGGGGGTTAAGGTTCTCGTGGGGGCGTTTATCCTTAGGTTAATTCCCTCAAAACCTTATCGACGCTGAAGTCTGGGGAGCACTTAACTATCTGTTTCGGGGAGCGTTAAACTGCTCAATTATTGCACCATTTTTTCATTTCTAATTTTTTGGTTTTTATTTATCTTTTAATTTAGGTTTGCAAATCATTGCTCCGCCCTCTATCGGACATATCTTATGGCAATGACAATCTCCGTAACAATTCTCAGGATGAACAACAACACTCACTAATTTTCCATTTACTCTTTTTAATTGATAACAGTTTCCTAAACAAACCCTAACACACATACCACAACCAATACATTTATACCAATCAACTTTTTCAACAAAGGCGGGTGTCCACTCTCCACCATCTGCTTTCTTTGATTTAAACCAATTTTTGTTAGGTTCTAACTTATTCCCTACAACATCACAACATTTATTGGGCATCTTTATCCCTTTTTTTTAATTTTATTTCGCATTTAGAAATGGCTGACAAGTTATATAAAACTATTGATGCTAAAATTAATATTGTTAATATTTTTATAATAATTCCAAATTGTGTTATTGATAATCCGATAGTAAGTGTAGTGGCTGTAAAAGATAGAATAAGCGGAGCACAACTAGGGCATGCAGAAATAAAAAATGACGGAAGGATAGCAAGATACCCATGTTTACTTTTATAAGAGGAAATATTTGTTTTAAAACTGAATATACTTAAGGTGACTGCTAAACCTGACAAAAAAGAGATAAGTGTAAGAAACAAGATATTAAGCGGTGTCCACAAATCAGTTCTGATATAAAAATTTGGAAGCAATATAAGATTCCATGAAAAAATATAGACAGCAAAAAACAGAATTGTAAATATACTAAATATAGACAAATACTTTTTGTTACAAAAAATCAACTTCACGCCATAGCCTATTTGCATTTTTTCAACACCTCACAATTTTCTAATCGTTTTTTATATTTCTGAATGTGTTTTTCAAACAAATCCACAACAGGGATTATAATATCTTCATCCAATACATATTTTCTGAAATTGCCATTTGGCTTAACTTTTACAAATCCGCAATTTTCTAAACATTTAAGATTATGCGATACTCTGCTCTGCTCAAACCCCGTTTTTTCGCATATTTCATTTACAGTAAGAGGATTCTTTCTTAAAAGTTGAATAATCTCTAATCTTGTTTGATTAGAAAATGCTTTAAAAAATAGTCTATGAAAATTATCCATTCGATAAACTTGCTGTGATTTAACCATATGATAAAGTTGTCATATAGATATTTAAATCTTTTGTTTTGGTTTTTTAAATAGTGCCTCTTTTTCAACAGTTTCCAAAAATAAGAACTAAAAAAGGTTAAATAAAGTTTATTTTTCTCTAAACACTTCCGAAATCAAAAGTCTAAATTAATTAAATTTCTCACAAAGGCAGATTATTATAAAAAGAGAGATATTTTTATAGTATTGTAACATAGATCTATTATAAAATATTTAATAAACTAAAATGGTCAGAGAAATAGATTATCAAGGTAAAAAGTATTATTATTGTAAGTATTGCAAACTTGTTTTTGCAGATAAGACTTGGGCAGAGAAATGCGAAGAGTGGTGCAAAGACAATCAAAGTTGTAATATGGGAATTACAAAACATTCAATTAAAAAAACCTTGGAACAGATACAATGACTATTATAAACTACAAGAATTATCAAATTAATTAATTTAGGTCAGGGGAGCACTTAACTGAATAAGTTAAATTTATTTTAATGATAAGATTTATAAATATTGATAATTGTCAATATGTCATGAAAGAAAATATTAAATTATTAAAGGCATTAGCAGATGATACTCGTTATAAGATTATTGAGTTCTTGTTGGAAGGAGAAAAATGTGTTTGTGAGATATTTCCTTATGTAAAAAGAACGCAATCAACTGTTTCTATTCATTTAGGTAATTTAGAAGATGCAGGAGTTCTTGAATCTAGAAGAGATGGTAAAAAGATTTTTTATAAGATTAAAGATATACGAGTTTGTGATATATTCAAAGCATTAGGCGAACATAAAGGTAAAATCCTCAAGTGTGGGTGTTGTTGTGAAAAATGAAAGATAATCAAATAAAATCTATTGTCAAAGAAGGGTATACAAAAATAGCCAATTCAGGATGCTCATGCAATTGTGGATGTGGCTTGTCTAATCAGGAAATATCTAAAGACATAGGATATTCAAATGAAGAAATAAACAATGTGCCTGAGGCTAATCTTGGTCTTGGATGCGGTAATCCTACTGCACTTGGAATAATCAAAGAAGGAGATGTTGTTTTAGATTTAGGCAGTGGTGCTGGATTTGATGCTTTTTTAGCTTCTAAGAAAGTTGGAGATAATGGAAAAGTCATAGGTGTAGATATGACTGAAGAAATGATAAAAAAGGCGAGAACAAACGCTACAAAATATAATTATAAGAATGTAGAGTTCAAGTTAGGAGATATTGAAGAACTTCCAATAAAAAATAATTCCATCGATGTGATAATCAGTAATTGTGTAATTAATCTTGCTCCTGATAAGGACAAGGTTTTCTCTGAAAGTTACAGAGTTTTAAAGAAAGGTGGTAAAATGTTTGTGTCAGATATTGTTTTAACTGGAGAGCTTACAGAAGAGCAAAAAGAAGATGAAGGACTATTAACTGCATGCGTTGCAGGAGCATTACAAAAAGAAGAATACATTCAAAAGATTAAAAATGCAGGATTAAAAGTTAAGATATTAGGGGAAGATAAAGAAATTTCAGAGAGGCAATATAGAGGAATACCTTTGGAAAGTTTAAAGATTGAAGCAGTTAAAAAATGAAAGATAATGAAATAAATAATATTGCTAAAGAAGATGTTGGAAAAACAGCTAATTGTAGTTGGTCTTGTAAAATGAATAAAATGTTATTTTATGCAATATTAATAGGGGCAGTTATAATCCTTTTATTTTTTACAATACCAAAATACCTTACAGGTAATGTTACTGCTTCAGGTGCACAAATTTCTTCAGACATTGAAAAGGTAGAAGTTTATCATTTTCATGCAACAAGACAATGTGTTACATGTAAAACTGTTGGAGCATTTTCAGAAGAAACAGTTAATACATATTTTGCCGAAGAATTAAAATCTGGAAAACTTGTTTATGCTCATGTTAATGTAGATTTACCTGAAAATAAAGCTCTTGTTGATAAATACGAAGCTAAAGGTTCATCATTGTTGATTGGAGTATATGGAAAAGATGGAAGTTTCTCCAAACAAGAAGATACTAATGTCTGGTATAAAATAGATAATAAAACAGATTTTATGAATTATCTTAAAGGAATAATTGAACAGAAGTTTTCAGGAATTTAAAATGGACATCTTGTCTTTTATGCAATCTATGGGAACTAATAACTTTCCCTTAATTGCTGCTTTTTTCATTGGTTTAATGACTGCAATAAGTCCTTGTCCACTTGCTACAAACATAACCGCTATTGCTTATATTTCTAAAAAAATAAATAATGGAAAACATACCCTCATTACAGGGTTTGTTTATACTCTTGGAAGAATGTTTACTTATGTATTATTGGCTTCTTTAATTGTTTATATTGGTGTCAATGTTCAAGCAATTTCATTATCATTACAAAAATATGGTGAGAGATTAATAGGAATTTTATTAGTTTTTATAGGTTTAGTCATGTTAAATATCATAAGATTAAGTTTTATTAAAAATAGTGGAAGATTAGATAAGATAAAAGAAAGATTATCGGAGAAAGGATATTTAGGAAGTTTTCTTTTAGGAGTTATATTTGCTTTAGCTTTCTGTCCTTTTAGTGCAGTATTATTCTTTGGAATGTTAATTCCATTAGCTTTAAAATTTTCTGATGGTATTTTAATTCCTTCTGTATTCGCTTTTGCAACAGGTCTGCCAGTTATACTCTTATCAATTGTTTTAGTATTCAGTGTGTCTAAGTTAAGCAATATTATGAAGAAGGTCGAGTTAGTAGAAAAATATACTCGTTTAATTATAGGTTGGATATTTATTATTGTTGGAGCATATTATATTTGGAAAATTTGGCTTTAAGCAAAAGGTTTATATATTGACAATCATCAATATGAAAGGAGGTTAAGAAATGAAAAAACAAACATCATTAAAAATACTCTTTTGGATTTCATTAGCAGGAGTTTTATTCTCAGGCTACTTAAGTTATACTGAAATCTTTCAGCAAGTATGTGCGTTAGGCGGTGCATGTAGCACAAAAATATTTACATTGCCTTCATGTGTTTATGGCTTTGTAATGTATATTGCCGGGCTTGTAGTATCAATTATCGGATTAAAATCTAAATAGAAATAAATTTGAATTTAACATGGAGCAAAAAGATAAGAAGTTTAGTGAGTGGCATGGAATTGAGAGAGATAAAATTAATTGGCATCCTATTATAGACAAAGAAAAATGTATTGGTTGTGGTTTATGCGTTACAACTTGTGGTAGAGGCGTCTACAAATTTGATTATGAAAAAAATAAGCCAAAAGTGATTAATCCAAATAACTGCCTAGTCGGATGTCAGACTTGCTCAAATCTTTGTCCAGCAAAAGCGATACAATTCGCAGAAAAAGATAAGACTAGAGAAAAAGCACAAGAAATAGTCAAAGTGAATCAAATTCTACCAAAAGTTAAGAAAGAATTAGAATCAAGAAAGTCTGAATTAGAAACAAAAGGAGGATGTTGCGGATGAAAATTAAGATTTTAGGTCCAGGTTGTCCAAACTGCAAAGTTCTTGAAGCAAATACTAAGAAAGCATTAGAAGAATTGAAGATGAAAGCGAATGTAGAAAAAGTTACAGACATAGCAAAAATAATGGAATATGGGGTCATGTCTACACCTGCGTTAGTAGTTAATGAAAAAGTAGTCTCTTATGGCAGAGTCTTAACTTCTGAAGAAATAAAGAAATTCTTAAAATAAAATGGACATCTTTTATCCGATTCAAATATTTGTAAACTGGTTAGTTTATACTTTATTTAATTTAAAAGGGAGCATATTTGGAGAAGCATTAAATTTCTTTATTTACGATAGCATAAAGATATTGATTCTTCTTGCAGTAATTATTTTTGCTGTTTCATATATCAGAACATATCTCGCTCCTGAGAAAGTTAAAAAGCTTCTTTCGAGAAGATTTGAATTCTTAGGTAATATGACTGCATCCACAATTGGAATTTTTACTCCATTCTGTTCTTGTTCAGCAGTTCCATTGTTTATAGGGCTAGTAGAATCAGGAGTTCCTTTAGGAGTTACATTTTCTTATTTGATTGCAGCACCTTTGATAAACGAAGTTGCAGCAGCCCTTTTATGGGGATTATTCGGCTGGAAAATTGCTTTATTATACATTGTATCGGGATGGGTAATCTCAGTTGTTGCAGGATTTATACTAGGAAAAATGCACTTAGAAAAATACGTTGAAGATTATGTTTATAAGATTAAAATGAAACAAGGGCTAAAAGCTCAGAAAAAATTGCAGAAAGAAAGAATATCTGAATCTTTAGGAGAAACTAAATCTATTATAAGAAAAGTTTTTCTTTATCTTCTAATAGGAATTGCAATTGGTGCATTCATTCATGGATATGCTCCTGAAAATTTATTGACTCAAATTGCTGGAAAAGGAAACTGGCTTGCTGTTCCCATTGCGGTCTTAATAGGAGTTCCATTATATTCAAATGCAGCAGGTATGATTCCCATTGTAAGCTCTTTGATTGAAAAAGGTCTTCCTTTAGGAACTGCACTTGCATTTATGATGGCAGTTACGGCATTATCTCTTCCAGAAGCAATTATACTAAGAAAAGTAATGAAACTAAAATTATTAATAATTTACTTTAGCATTGTTGCAGCAGGAATCATCTTTACTGGCTATTTATTTAACTGGATTTTATAATCTTAAGTCAAGAAAGCACCTTAACTACTTAATTCCTCAACTGAGTATTCTGCGCTATTAAAATGGGCTCTAAGAACCCCTATAATAAGACCTTATCCCTCAACTAATGGTTTTATATGGGGCTGGTTAAACATTGCATAAAATTTTAACCTAAATTTAGGAAAACGCGGGGAGCGTTTAACTAGCTCAAAAATATTAAAAGTTACTTTAGAACCACTACTAAAAACATGAAAAAACCTTATCGTCGACAAACCATTCAATTTACTCGTGAGAACCTTAACCTAAGGTTAATCATCTCGTGGGGTCCTCTAACTTAAGGTTTACATTCTCCAAAGTCTTATTGACGCGGAGGTTTGGGGAGCACTGAACTATATGCTTTTGGGAGCGTTTAACTGGTTATTTTTTGAGAAAAATCGGGGAGCACTTAACTGCTCATTTTTGCAGAGTTTAGATTTCTATTCGCGCATCCACAATAAAAGCTTCTTTCTCAGTAAGAATAACTGGATTTAAATCGGCTTCTTTGAAATCCTGTTTTGAGAACTTTTCTGCTAAACTGATTAACTTGTCTACTGCATATTTTTTTCTTGAGATTAGAACATTGTAAAGTTTTAATTGTTTTATCATTTCTTCTATGTCTTTTTTATTTACTGGAAGAGCTCTGAATGAGATATCTTTGACTATTTCTGTGAATGTGCCTCCGAAACCAATTAATAACAACTTACCGAAAACTTTGTCTTCTTTTAATCCTAAAATTATGCTTATTCCTTCTTTGTCTTCCTGCGCGAGAATTTTTTGCGCTGGAAATGCTTTTCTTAATTCTTTTAAATTTGATTTTGCCTGTTCAAGATTTCTGGCTTTTATAACTGCTTTTTGCTCTGTTTTATGCCCTGTAATGTCAGCTTTCAGCCAGTAGGGGAATTCTAATTTGTTCAAGTCTGATTCAGATTTGACGACTAGATACTTGGCTAGAGGGAATCCATTCAGTTTTTCAAATGACTCTATTACTGACAGCATTTAGTTAGTTATTTTTGGATATATTTAAATATGTTCTTTTGGTAAGTTTTGTATTAAAAGGAGAAGCTCAAGATACAGAAACTTGAGAGTTTCTGGCTCTCTCATTTCAGGAGAAATTCGAGATGGTTAAGTCAATATTATTTGGGGGGAAGGCTGGGCAGGGGCCGAATATTTTAACTCAGCTGATTGGGGAGGCTCTTGTTAAACAGGGGTATTATGTTTTTTATTCAAGAGATTATCAGTCTTTGATAAGAGGGGGGCATAATTTTAATGTTTTAACATTCTCAAGATTTCCCATAAGCAGCAATGAGAGCAAGGTTGACTTGATAGTTGCTCTTGATGAAAATACAGTGAAAATACATAAGAAGGAACTGAAAGAAAAGGGAGAGATTCTTACTGGAGACAAGGATAATATTTATTTTGCTGGCGCTTTGTTTAAAATAATGTGTTTGGAGTTTTCTCTTCTTGAGCAGGAGCTGAAAAAATTAAGGAACTTTGATGAGAATCTTAAAAGCGCTAAGAAAGGGTTTAGTGAGGAAAAAAGAAAGATAAAAATTAATGTTCCAAAGCTGAAGAACGACAGAAATTTTATGAATGGAAGCCAGGGAATTGCTGAAGGCGCTATTAAATCGGGTTTGGATATTTATTATGCTTATCCTATGACTCCTGCAACTCCTTTGATGTTTGAACTTGCTCCGAAGCAGAAGGACAATAATTTTATTATTTTAGAACTTGAAAATGAGATTGCTGTTATTAATTCTGCTTTGGGAAGCGCTATGACTGGAGCTAAAAGTATGATTGGAACTTCTGGGGGAGGATTTGATTTGATGACAGAAGCTTTTTCAATGGCAGGGATGGCTGAAATTCCAATTGTGTGCTATCTTGCTTCAAGGCCTGGGCCGAGCACTGGGATAGCAACTTATACTGGGCAGGGAGACTTGCAATTGGCAAGACATTGCGGGCATGGAGAATTTTTCAGAATCGTACTTGCTCCGGGAGATGTGATTGAGAGTGAGGAGCTTACTTCGCAGGCTTTTTATTTATCTCAGAAGTATAAAGTTCCTTCAATAATTTTAAGTGATAAGCATCTGGCTGAAAGTTTCTATACTTTTTCTGAAAAAGCGAATATAACTCATAGTGAAAAGTCTACAAAACTTATGAGATACAATAGTTACGAGCATAATGAAACTGGGGAGGCTGTTGAAGATTCGGCTGGAATTATAAAAGGTGTTGAGAGAAGGCAGAAAGTAAAGAAGCTTGTTGAGAAAGATGCTGAGAAATTTTCAATGTACAAAATTTATGGAAATAAAAACAGCAAGAATGTTATTTTAAGCTATGGGAGCACGAAAGGAGCAATTTTAGATGCGATAAAAGAGGTAGATGTGAAGTTTATACAAATTTTGTATATTGAACCGTTTCCTGACATAGAAAAGGAGATGAAAAATATAAAGAAAATTTTGTTGGTTGAAAATTCTGCAACTGGAATGTTAGCTGATGTTATTATGGAAAAAACAGGAATAAAGATTGAGGATAAGAATAAGATTTTAAGGTGTGATGGAAGGCCTTTCTTTTATGATGAATTAAATAAGGAGATAGGGAAGAGACTAAAATGAAAAATGAAACTAAAAGATTAATATTGCGACCATTAAAATTATCTGATGCAGAAAGCATTAGAGAAAGTATAAATGATTTGGATGTAACAAAATGGCTTTTAGTAGTTCCGCATCCTTACACAAAAAAAGATGCAAAAGATTGGGTAAAACATAACAAAGAGAAGTGGAGAAAGAAAAATAAGGAGGATTACACTTTTGGAATTGAGCTTAAGGGGAGTAAGAATATTATTGGAGGAATAGGACTTCATAAAATTAATAAGGTTCATGGAAAAGCAGAAGTGGGATACTGGCTTGGGAAAAGACATTGGAAAAAAGGATATGGCACAGAGGCGCTTGATGCCTTATTGAAATTTGCTTTTAATAAATTAAAATTGAGAAGAGTTGAAGCTGGAGTATTTAAGGGAAATCCTTCTTCTGGGAAACTACTTGAGAAGTTTGGAGCAAAGTTAGAAGGGACGCATAGGAAATCTGTGAGAAGCAAGGCTACTGGGAAGATAATGGATGAAAATTTTTATGGATTATTAAAAGAGGAGTGGAAAAAATTAAAATGATAAAAAAAGAAAAAATTCCGAGTTCGTTTAGCTTAATGAATTGTCTGTCAAACTTTTATATTAGTGAGTGGAGATATATAAATCTTTTTGATAATGCTAAAGCAGGCATTAGGGGTGTGCAAAAGGCGTGTAGCTTAATGGATAGAGCATTTGTCTCACTAACAGATAGGCGCGGGTTCGAAACTTCAAGCGAAAGTCCCGCCACGCCTGCACGTATCCCCAAAAACAAATTAGATAATGATGAAAATAAAAAAGGAAATCCATCAAAAGGCTTGATGGATAGAGCCCCACTAACAATAGATATTATCTCTAATATTAACTTATATTTAAATGTTTCTAATAGGGGGTTGAAATGAGCGAAAAAGCAAACATCAATACAAAAATAATACCTACTTGGTGTCCGGGATGCTTCAACTTTCAGATACTTGCGGGAGTGAAGAATGCAATTTTATCTGAAATTGAAAAAGGAAAGAAGAAAGATGATTTTGCAATTGTAACCGGAATTGGATGCGCGAGCAAAATCTTTGATTATATTAATCTGAATGGACTGAATGGGCTGCATGGAAGAGTTGTTCCAGTATGTTTAGGAATGAAAGTAGGAAATCCTAATCTTAATGTTTTAGGATTTGCTGGAGATGGAGATGCATATGCAGAAGGGATAGAGCATTTAGTTCATGCATGCAGGTATAATTCAGATTTTAAGTATATTGTTCATAATAATCAAGTATTTGCGCTTACTGTTGGACAGCCTACGCCCACAACTGAAAAAGGATATATTGATAAGACAACGCCTGCTGGAGTGAAGATTGATCCTTTGAATCCTATAAAAGTTGTTCTTGCTTCTGGCTGTGGTTTTGTCGCGAGAGTTTTTGCAGACGTTAAACAAGTTGAATGGGTTTTGCAGGAAGCAATTAAGCATAAAGGGTTTGCGTTTATTGAAGTTTTGCAGCCGTGCATAATTTTCCATCCAGATTCTGATTATAAACAGCACCTTTATAATTTACAGGAAAGCGGGCATGACAAATCAAACTGGGAAGAAGCAATGAAGAAAGCTTGCGAGTTTGATTATAATAAAGTAAGTGGAAAAATTCCCGTGGGAATTTTTTATCAGAAAGAGAGAGAAACTTTTGAAGATAAATTTCCACAATTGTCTGAGCTGAAGAAGAAAAATATTGGGTGGAAGGATATTAGACGATAAAAATTCTTAAAATTAATGTTAATCCATAATTCTAATTAGTTGAG
>Ga0315274_10013420_pt1 | contig 11659 bp, 11 predicted proteins | sample YL17G02_20_MG_FD_203700 | JGI IMG/M metagenome (GOLD analysis project Ga0315274, IMG submission 203700) | Sediment microbial communities from Yellowstone Lake, YNP, Wyoming, USA - YL17G02_20 | ecosystem: Environmental > Aquatic > Freshwater > Lake > Sediment | place: USA: Wyoming | collected...
CCTGGGCGACCAGGATATGGAACGCCTTGAAAACCTGCGAGACAAGATAACGGATGAACTGGGCTGCAGATGCATTGTCGTGGGGAACAATAGGTGGTAGAAACCGGATTTCTGCAAAAGGGAGATTAGGCTTACTGTTCAAGGAAATCGGTTCTGGGATGACCTTGAACAGTCAGCGCAACAGCGTGGGCGGCGATTATGTGCGGTCTCAGAAGGAGAAATCGTGAAGGCGGTTTTTCCTTCCTCAAGTGCGCCCGATCTCCATTTTGGAGAACTCCACTGGAAACTTGGGCGAGGCGAGCGAATGGAGATTACCGAGGTTCGAATCAAGTTGGTGAAGAACACGGATGACCGGTTAAAGGCATTCTGCTCCATGACCCTGGATGGCGAGTTTGTGATTCGCGACATCAAGATCATCGAAGGGGAAAAGGGGTACTTCGTGGCCATGCCATCGCGGAAGATGAGCGACCACTGCGCGAAGTGCGGCTATAAGAACCACCTGAGGGCGAGGTTCTGCAACAGTTGCGGGGCCTCGCTGCCCGACAGCCGCGAGAAGAGGAATTCCCAGGGACGGATGAAACTGCACGCCGATATCGCCCACCCCATCAACATCAAGTGCAGACAAGCCATCCAGCAGAAGGTTGTAGCCGCATTCAAGGAGGAACTGAAGAAATCCACGCTGCCGGGCTATGTGCCTGCCGACTTGGACGAGCCCGATGACGAGTTCCCCGAGAACATCTCGTAGAATCGGCGGGGGCGGGGCAGTGAGGCCGGCAGACAGGCCGTCACCTTTTGTAACAGGCACACTTCGAGGTGTGTCATCGTGCTGGAGCAGTGTCAGGTCCAAACCCCAGGTGCCGCCCAAGTCAGGCCGTCAGGTCCTCCAGCACCTTCTCAAGAGCCAGATCCAGGCGGTCGGTCAAATCATATCGGCCCTGGGTGATCTGCCGCCGAACCCTCAGCACTTTCTCCTGCCGGACTTCCGGAAGAGAAGCGATCCTCTTCAACACGATGCCCAAAGGCGTGCTCTGTATATTGTTTAGGATCTGCTCCATAACGGAATCCTCATCTTGGGATAGATCCATTGCCCACGGGTTGACCCGGCGATCTTGTTCCTGCCCAAACGCACTGAAACCAGCATCCGGCATCAGGCTTACCTTACTCCATGTCGCTCCAAATGATCCGCCCCACCACTGTGGACGGAACCGTACACCACTACATCTTGTATGCCCCGTGAATCCTTGTCGGGGCCTAAATCACTATTGATATCGACACACGGAGCCGGAAAACTTTAGAGAAGTTTCGTGGATGTGATTGAGTTTTGGGAACGGCAAGCGGTTTGTGCAAGCCTCCGGAAGTGTCTCTGTGATACTGGGAAACCTGGTGAATCAGTGCCGCGGCCGGGCGGCAGCTCCTCCTTGCCCAGAATCTTTCGTGGGTTGCACGACGACAGGGGGCATACTATATATAGTGTTACCCTTGCCCACAGTGCAGAGGCCGGGACTACCCGCATGAGGAGAGACGCCCCACGGAATGACGGGGCCTGCTCAGGAGGAATACCAGAATTTCATCTCCACGTCCCACTGGTCCGGAAGCCCTTCCTTCTTGGTCAGCTTGATATGGTCGCACTTGAGGCCAACCCACATCGACTGGATGTCTGAGAGAAACTTGGCGGCCTGGACGATGCCGACGGCCTTGAGCGTCACCTTGGCGTTCTGGACCTTCTTGTCGGCGCTGGGGCTCGCACTGCCGGCGGTGTAGTCGCAATTCGCCGAGCGAATCGCGCACGTGTTCGCCACCCGATCGATCGCCTTGGCAAACGAGAACTCCCCTGTTTCGTCCTTGTCGGGGCTGTAGGTCAGCTTTCCCGGATCGTACTTGAGGATGTCGAGGATGTACGTCTGTCCCTCGATACACAGGGCCCGCTGGTCCTCTGCGTCGCGCTCGGCGGCAGGCAGGTACATCAACGAGACCAGCAGCGGCCAGACGCACGCCAGGATCGGAGCCATAAGGTAGTACACCATTGGGTTCTTATAGATCTTTCGCATGTCAACTCTTCTCCGAGAGCTTCTGTGCCCCAATCGTCACCGTCATGTCGAAGTTGTCCCGATCGCCCTCCGTGGTAACCCGGGTGTCATTGACCTTCAGCCCGAATTTCTCCATGGCCTCGAACACGCCATTGACGGTGCTGCGACGGCTGGTGGTGCTGCCGTTGATGTGGATGGTCTTGGTGGTGACCGTGATGGTGTCAATCACGAGGCCCGTCTGCGCCGCACAACTGTTCAACGTCTGCAACACGAGCGTCAGCTTGGCGGAAGTCGATTCCTGCGGAGCGCCCGTGATCCCCTTCTCGGCCATCAGACGCCTGCGCTCATTCCCCAACTCCGTTACGGCTTTCTTGATCGTGGCCGGGAACTTCTTGGGGATCATCACGGCGCTGTAATCAGGCTCAAACCGCCTGCGAATCTCGCCCCTGGTCGCATTCACCTGCATCCACTGGGCCTGGAAGTACACACCGACGGCCAGCAGCAGGATCGTTACCGCAATGCTGAGGAATTTCAGGGCCCGGTTCATACGCAACTTCGTGCCTTGGTAGGGCATATGATCGTTGCGGAAGTTGATGCCCTTCTCCTTCTCGGGAAGCGCCAGGGCCGCTCCATAGGCCAGGGCAAAATCGACCGCGTTGGCGCAGCCGACGATACTGTCTGACTCCAGGCCGGCCATCTCCGCCAGATTGCCGACTGTCACCTGCCGGCCCACTCTCTCGCCGAGCTGCGACGAGGAAACTTCGCCCTTCGCGTCGAAGAGGCACAATTGACTCACGGGGCCGGCGGTCTCCGCCAGCGCCGCGGTGATCAGGACCTCTCGCACCAGCAACTGCTCCCTGTTCTGGGACGCGGAGATCGGGAAGGCCCGCATCGTCGATGCCCCGGATGACTTGGGGGCCGTCAGAAGGTACCCGCGGGAGTCCGAGAGCAGAGCGTACAAAGGCGTGTGCTCAGACGACTCGGCGGATGCTCCGCATGCGCCCACGTAACCGGACAGGCAGTAGCTGTCCGGATTCACGGTGACCGGGTCGATCCCCGCGCCCTGCAGGGCGATCAGGATCTCCGACAGCACGCTACGCTGCGCGGTGAAGACGTCGAGGTTCGTGCCGCTGTCGTCGCTCGAGACGATGCGAAACGCCACAGCCACATCGGCAACATCCGTGGCCAGGGCCTCCTCCGTATCGAAGCGGACGGTGGCTGCGATCCTCTTGTAGTCACTGAACTCACTGTGCACCGCATGCTGCATGAACATCGTGCAGTCCAGAGCCACCGCCGCCTGCCCGAACTTCAAACCCCGCTCGGAGCACGTCTTGGCGATCCGCTCGGCCAGGGCCTGCTGGGTACCCTCCTGCTGCTCCTCGACAGAGACCGAGAAACAGCCGAGCAGTTTCCGGTCCCGGCCCTGCGAGGCAATGCAGACCACCGTGGCCTGATCCTGTCTCAGGTAAATCCCTAAATAGTTATGAGACTCCACTCTCAATGATCTCCCAAAGCTGTCAGTGACCGCGACCTATCAGCCGAAAGCCGATACCCGGCCCCTATTTAGTCGGAAACAACGCCGATCTGCTTTACCTTATCCCCTTCTTTACTCACGGCGGCGATCACGGTAACCTTCGCCACTCCGCTAACTGCCGTGATCCTGATAGTGAAAACGTTGCTGGACGTCGTCAGGAATTCTTTGCACTTATCGATGGAATCGGAATATCGGAAAATCCCCTTCTTCATCTCCTCGACGTCAGAGAAGGGCTTCACCTGTCTCTGGCGAATGATCTCCTCGGCGATCTTGGGCGCATCGGCGGCGCTGCCGAAGGTCAGGGCCGCCTCCAGGACGTGCCTGGGAGCCGAGTTGACATTGACCTGCTTTACGACCCAGAGCCCCAGGTATTTCGCGGCCGACTCGTTTCTGGTGTCGCTGGCAATGCTCGGCCGGCGGAGGAGGTCCATGTTGACCAGTGAACTGTGAAAGAGCTTGGCGAAGTCTGCGTTTTGCTGCTCCAACTGTTCGGCCGGCGAGGTAACGGTCTTGGTGAGCGTGCGACGTGCGGGGGCCGCAGTGCCCGTCGTACCCGGCCCGCGGCTGACCCGACTCCGAAGGGCCGCCGGTGGCTCCGCCGTCTTCGTCAGCGGCTTGAACTCGATCTGGTAAGACCGAAGCTCACCGATCTTGCCCAGGTCTCCCCGCAGGTCAGTGATCTCCGTCGTCGTGTAGCCCATCCACTCGCAGAACGCCACAAACCCCGTCTCCGCCAGGGGCTTCCACTTCTCATCTGAGATGAGCGCCCAATTCAACGGGTACTTGGCGTTCTCATCTTCGATCTCGATCTTCACCTTGGCCGAGCCGATCTCGCATTCCAGAGGCTCGGTCACGAGCGGCCAGAGCGGCCCATATGGACCGGGAACGACGCGGGACTTCGTTCCAACATCGTTGACGTCATTGACATCGTTCCCATATCCCAGGCCGTCCACGTCCTGCATCTTCTTCGCCCTGGCGTTGCGCTTTATCTTCGCCTTGGCGTTCCGCCTTTCCTTCGCAGCAGCATCAGATTTCTTCTTTGCGTCATCGCTTCGTTTCTCCTTGGCATCGGCATCCAGATTCTCCGCCCCCTCATCGGCAAGATCAGCGGCCCCTGCTTCCTGCGCAAACTGGGCGATGAATTTCTGGTAGTCGAGTTCACTCATGGCGAAGAGGTCGGAGAAATCCGGCTCGTTGGGCCGGCTGATGAGCTGGGCCTCCAAGCCGCCAATGGACGTCAGCGCGTACTTCAGAGCCGACACGCAGGCGTACCGGGCCTGGCTGTAGTCGATGACATACTGGTCCCGATGGCGGCGTGCAGCCACTTGGGCCGTCAGCGTGTAGCCGAGCGTCGCCAGAATGACCAGGATCACCAGCGTGATCATCAGGATCACGCCCCGACGGTCCTTAGGACCGCGGCTGCGCGGTTCTCCCGGGCACGGGTCTAACAGGTTTATAGGGTACTGGCTCATTGGTTCTCTGAGGGGCCCGCTCACCGGGCTTCTGCGATGCTTTCTCGTCGGTATTCTTCGTCTTTTGCTCCCCGGCCTTCGCGTTCGGCTCGCCGCCTTCCGTTGCGGCCATCACGAACTTGATCTTCCGAGTCTTGTCGACGGCAATCGTGCAAGTGATCTTCTCCTCGTCGTACACGTCCCAGGTGCCCCGCACCGTTTCGTGGGGCTGGGCAAAGGAGATCGTGACTTTCACGGCCGGTGGCAGTGTCGCCCCCGTCCACTGGTCCACAAAGTCGTCGCCCTTGGGAACCTCCAGGCGAAAAAGCGTCACGCCGCGGCACAGAGGAACCAGGGGATAGCTGTCCTCCCACTTCTCCCTCTTCGGGTCGAGCAGTTTGTCCTCCAGATCGATCCCTTCATGGCCGCGATAGATGACCAGGCCGGGCGAGGGCCCATCATAATCGTAGCCGGCCCGCCACGTGATCTCTTCGAAGACCTTCTCCTCGTTCTTGCTGTCGCGCATGGTCCGGCGCAGCACCAATTGGGCCCGGGCGAAGTTGTTGTTCAGGCCGTTCTTGATCTGGACGCTGAAGCCCTGCTCGCTGCCCATCACGCGGTCGAGGTCTTCCGCCAGAAGCTGGAGCACCTCGGTGGCGAGGGCGGGGCTGTCGATCCGACTCAGGATCGCCTCGGCCGCCCGGTTCGCCCGGCCGTAGATCGTTAGGACCGCCGTGAGGACCATCGCGCCGATCACCAGTGCGACGAGCACCTCGCCCAGCGAGTACCCCGATCGATCTCCTGATTGTCTGGACCACTTCTGCATACAACACGCAATTCAGCGGCGAATCGGCCGCCGCGAGCTACTTCTTCTTTTTGTCTTTCAGCATCTTCATGACGTCGCCGACGCCCATTTTGTCCAACTGCTCCTGGGGCAGACCCGTCAAGGGGTCCTTTCCATCCGAGCCGCGGATCTGACCGGGCGTTTCGTCGCCGCCTTCCTGTTGACTCTTCAACGCCGCGGCGAGCTCTTCGATGGATTCGACTTGCTGCTTCTTCTCAATGGCCGTCGGCTTGCCCTCGCTGCGAACGTACACATCGATATTGTGTTTGAGGAAGGTGCCATCTCTGGTTGTCACCAGTCCATCCTCGATCCATTTCTGGATCGTTTCCGCATCGACTCCGGCATACTCCGCTGCCTCTTCCGCGGTCGCCAGGAGTTGCTCGGCCGTGAGTTCCTCGATACTTCCGGGCTGCCCCGCGAGCTGATTCGCCTGCTGGTCGGTCAACTCGGTGATCCAGTGCTCCAGCTTGAGCGTCTGCTCCTCGCCCGTCGAGTCCGTGTATTCCGCCGAGCAGACCGCACGAATCCACGTCTTGCCCGACACCGGCTCCGAAAATGCCTCGACAACCGTCTGCCAGGAGAGGTCCGGATATCTCTCGCTCCGACCGTAATTGACCGTCTCCTCGACGGAATCGGAGGCGAGGATCTTCTCCATGTTCTCTCTCACCAACTGAAAGGCCTCCATCTTCAGACTGGAATCCGAGGCCGAGACGAGACAACGATCGATGACGATCAGCACGCTCGAGCTGATCAGGGCCAGGATCGCAAGGGCTGTCATCACCTCAATCAGGGTGAAACCCGAGCCTCCACGCCCCTTGCATGGCCCGCATTCTGCAATCGTGTTGTCGATCCTCGTATCCCGCATATGTATGGGAGAAAACAGCGTACCCACGCGTTAAAGGAATGGCACCTCATCCTTGGCCTTCGGGGTCATCAGGGCGGGATCGCCATTGACCAGCTCCACAATCGGCGTGATCCTGCTGACAACCACCGTGCGCGATTGCTCGCTCTCATCGAGGAAGACGACCTTGCCGCCGTAATGCCAGCCTCGGTGTCCCGCGCGGAACTTGGCTTTGCCCTCGTTGGTGAAGGTGCCGTCGTCGAACTCGACATAGGTGACGTGGCAGTTTTCACCAAACGGCCGATCAAGGATGATTTCTTCGTCGAGCACCTGTGACAGGTCGGAGGAAGTGATCTGACGCAGCAAATAGGTCTGCTCGCTCAGATCGATGATCACCTCATACCTTCGGCTACTCTCGGCGGCGGCCGAAGCGGCCATCTGCATCGCAGAGACGAAGTCCTGTACATCCGACTTGAAGCGGCTGTGCCGCAGCGTGCCGAACAGGTTGATCTGCACCATGACCACGAACAGCGCGAGGATGGAGATGACGACGATCATCTCCACAAGCACAAAAGCCTGCCCGCGCGCACGAGCCGCCCACGATGCGACAGCTCGACGCCGGGCGAGCAGACCACCCTGTCCACCCAAACAACTGGAATCAGGAGTCGGTGCTGAGCAGGTCCGCATCATATTCCTCGCCGCCTTCCTCACCGTCGGCTCCCAGGCTCTTGATTACGAATGGCTTGCCGCTTGCGGGCATGACCTCGTAAATGAAATCGCGTCCCCATGCGTCGGTGGGGATATTCGTCGTTTCCAGATAGCCGCCAGGTTGCCAGCCCTGGACGTCCGTGGGCTGCTCGATAAGGGCCGTCAGGCCTTCGTCTTCTGTTGGGTATCGGCCAGTATCCATTTTGAATTGATTCACGCCGTTGTGCAGAGTCTTCAGGCTGGCCTTGGTCGTGATGACCCTCGCCTTGTCCGTATGGCCGACGAAGTTCCCGACGACCACGGCAAACAGCAAGCCCAGGATGATGAGCACGGCCATGAGCTCCACCATCGTAAAACCGGATCGCGTTCTTCTCTCTGTGTACTCCTTCATAGTCCTTCTTCTCCTAGACACTCAGAACTTGATTGACGAAATCCTCAGGATGGGCAGAATCGTCGCATAGGCGATGACGCCGACGACGGCCGCCATGAAAATGATGATGAGCGGCTCGACAGTGGCACTGAGGCGCTCGATGACAATATCCGTCGACGATTCAAGGTTCTCGCTGATGCTCTTGAGCATGGTTTCCAGCTCGCCGCTCTTCTCGCCGACGGAGACCATGTGGGCGATGGCCGGGTCGATGACGCCGCTGTCACGAAGGGGAGTCGCGATATCGGCGCCGGCGAGGATGCGCTCCCGCGACTGCTGCACCGCCCGCTTCATCAGGGTGTTGCCCGTCGTCTCCGCGACGACCCGAAGCGACTCGGCCATGGACAGTCCCGAGCCGATCAGCGTCGACAGCGTCGAGGCGAACCGGGCGACGACGCGCTGCTTGATGAGCGGGCCAAACAACGGGAGCGACAGCAGGAATCGGTCTCTCAGGTAGGCCCCCCGCTCCGTCTTGAAGAAACGCCGGAATGCCCAGAGGAGCAGAGCGATCCCAGCGAGCAGGACGAGTACCCGCCAGCTCGTCAGCACGTGACTGAAGTTCATCAACTGGTTCGTGATCCACGGCAGCTCCTGCCCCGTTCGTTGGATCTGCTCGCCGATCTTCGGAATCACCTTGGTGGTGAGAATCAGGATGGCGAACAGGCAGAAGACGACCAGCACGATGGGATAAATCATCGCCGTCAGGATCTTGGCCTCGACGCGCTGGCGTTTCTCCATGAAACTGGCGATGGTTTTCAGGCTGCCGCCCAGCGTGCCGGTGACCTCGCCGACCCGGACCATGGCCACGTAGATGACGTCGAAGTAGTTGTCGTAATCCTTCAGCGCGTCCGTGAGGGATTCGCCCGTCACGACGCGATCGCGGATCTCCGTCAGTGCGTTGCGAAACCGGGGGTCCGAGCTTTGCATCATCAGCACGGAAAGGGCTTCGGTGAGCTTGATGCCGGAGTTCAGCAGCGTGGCCAGTTGCTTGGTGAAGTCGACGAGCTGGCTCTTGCTTCTCTTGCGCAAGAAGGAGAACAGGGCGTGCTTGCTCTCGATGGCGGAGCTTACCTCCGTAACGGCGGACGGATGAATGTTGCGGACCCTCAACTGCTTTCGCGCAGCGAAGGGACTCTCGGCGGTGATCGTTCCCTTGGTCTTCTTGCCGCCCGTGGTTATCGCCGTGTATTCATATCTCGGCATAGCCAAATCCGAAATCAAAGCACCCGCAGTGCTTCCATTGCGGGTTCGCATCATACTTATTCACTTGTCGCCGCCCACCTTACGTGACATCCGCCTGGGTCACTCTCAGGACTTCGGCCACCGTCGTGATGCCCGCCAGGGCTTTGCGGGCCCCGTCCATCCGCAGCGTTTGCATGCCCGCCTGGAGGGCAAGCTTCTTGATCGAGCCGGCGGTGGCTCTCTGGTAAATGAGTTCCTGAATCTCGTCGTGGATCAGCATCAGCTCATAGATACCGGTTCGGCCACGGTAGCCCGTCTGGAAGCACCGCTCGCAGCCCTTTCCCACGTAGAACTTGGCGTCCTTGTTCTGCTCCGGCGTGCCCAAGCCAAGCTCACTGAGTTCGTGGGCCGTGGGGGTCACCGCCGGCTGCCTGCAGTCCGGACAGACCCTTCGCACGAGCCGCTGTGCCATGATAGCAATCAGCGACGAACTGGCAAGATACGGCTCGACGCCCAGGTCCAGCAATCGGCTCACGGCGCCGGCCGAGTCGTTCGTGTGCAGCGTGCTGAACACCAGGTGCCCCGTCAGGGACGACTGGATCGCCATGCGGGCCGTCTCAACGTCACGGACCTCGCCCACCATGATCACATCGGGGTCCTGACGCAACACGTGCCGCAGGGACGTCGCAAAGGTCATCCCCTTCTTGCTGGCCACCTGAATCTGGCTGATCCCCGTAAGCTGGTACTCGATGGGGTCCTCGATCGTGATCACGTTCTTTTCCGCCGAGTTGATCCGGTTGAGGCAGGCGTACAGCGTGGTGCTCTTGCCGCTGCCGGTCGGTCCCGTGACGAAGATCACGCCGTGCGCGCGATTCAGCAGCGAATCGAGTCTCGCCAGATCATCCGCCCACAGGCCCAGTTCGTCCAGGGCGAACACGCCCGTGCTCTTGTCCAGGATACGCAACACGCAGCGCTCGCCGAAGCTGGTCGGAACCGTGCTCACGCGCAGGTCCACTTCCCGCTGGCCGAGCCGAACGCTGGAGCGCCCGTCCTGCGGCAACCGCCGCTCGGCGATGTCCATGCCCGCCATGACCTTGATACGCGAAATGACCAGGGGAAGGACATTCCGGTTCAGGCTCAGGACGTCGTACAGGATGCCGTCGACCCGGTAGCGAATCTGAATCTTCGTCTCGTAGGGATGGACGTGAACGTCGCTCGCTCTCAGTTGCAGGGCCCGGAACAGGATATCGTTGACGAGCCGAATGACAGGAGGCCGGTTCACAACGTCGAGCAGGTCGTCGGAGCCGGCGACCTCGTCGACTAACTGATCCAGGTTCTGGGAATCCAGCTCCTCTGCGACCTCTTCAATGACCGTGTTGCGCTGCTGGTAGGCCGTGTCGATGACCGACGTGATCGCAGCCCGTGTGGACAGGGCCGGCGTCACGGGCATCCGGGTCATCTTGGAGACGTTGTCCAGGACATTCGTGTCCAGCGGCCGTGACAGAACCACCGTCAACTCGCCGTTGTCCTGCTCGGGCTTGATCCCGATCAGGTAATGATGCTGGGCATATACGGCCGGGACCGCCTGAATGAACTCCCGAGGCACCGATCGGTCCGATATCTCGCCCAGGTACTCCCAGCCCAGCGCCTCGGCAAACAGCTTGAGGACGACGTCTTCGGTAAAGTATGGGCAGGCGAGCAGGGCCTCATCGAGGCGGCCGTGGCCCTGGTTCTCCTCCAGGACTTTGGCCAGCCGCTCCGGGTTCACCAGCCCCGTCCTCTTCGCCGTCTGTATCAGCAAGTCCTTCATACTGCCCGTTTCTTTCCGTAGCACTACTCGTCAGTTTGCATCGAGTACCTTCGGCGGACTGACCGGCCTGGACTTCACGCCCGGCCAGCTCTGATAATTCTGGAACTCCAGCTCGTGTTTCTCGAACGCCGTCCGGTTGACCTCGGATATCTTTTCCAGATCTTCCATGCCCTGGCCCAGCTTTTCTGCCGGCCGGATGATCTCCGCCTTCACGAATACGTACAACTTGCTCTCATTATCGGAGTTGTTGATCGTCCGGAACAGCCCGCCCAAAAGCGGGATATCCCCGAGGAACGGCACCTTCGATCCCCCTTTGCCCTGGTTCAGCTTGAGCATCCCGCCGAGGATGATTGTGCTCCCATCGGGTACGGTCACCGCCGTTTTGACCTCGCTTGTGAAGGTGCCCGGTGGCTTCTCGGTGCCCAGGCTCTTGGGATCGAAATCAGACCGCGTCAGCTCGATGACCAGGCGAAGCAGATTTCCCTCGCTGATGTGCGGGGTGATATTCATCTCAATCGCTGCCTCGTACGGCTGGTAGTCCTTGGAGGTCTGGACGAGCGTCGTATTGTTGCCCGCCGCTCCCGAGTTGACCGGGATCGCGGACGTCCTCTCGACGTACACGGTTTCACCGGTCTTGATGTTACCGGGCTCATTATCGTTGACCAGCAGTTTCGGCTTGGCCAGAACGCGCCCGTAGTCCTTCTTTTGCATGGCCGTCAACAGCGCGCTGATATGTCTGTCGGCATAGTACCCTTTGAACTCGCCACCCGTGGATGAAGTGTCAGCGAACCGATCGGTCTGTCCCAATTTGAGTTGGTCAAGCACGTTCGAAGGC
>Ga0315274_10013423_pt1 | contig 11658 bp, 10 predicted proteins | sample YL17G02_20_MG_FD_203700 | JGI IMG/M metagenome (GOLD analysis project Ga0315274, IMG submission 203700) | Sediment microbial communities from Yellowstone Lake, YNP, Wyoming, USA - YL17G02_20 | ecosystem: Environmental > Aquatic > Freshwater > Lake > Sediment | place: USA: Wyoming | collected...
CCGGGCGCGTGAATGTTGTGAGGGCCTTGAGCAATACTTGGGACTACAGGTTCGCGTTCCGCGTGGAGCGACGAGACGACGTTCCCGCCGAGTTTCGTCGTTCGTATGATCGGATGCTTGAAACATTTGGCCCGCCGATGTTCGGCCTGTTCTCCCCGGCGATGGAAGATCCAGGGTTCTTTTTCTCCCACTGGCTTCCACCCAAGCTCATCTTGGCCTTCTCAGAATCCTTGGCTCTTCTTTCGCTCGAAACGCGGTCGGATCAGGTTCAGACCTTCGAGTTGAGCCGCCTGGACTTCCTGGGCTACTCGCTTGGAGAGTTCCTGCTGAAATGCTGGTTCACCCTGTATCCCGGACCTGCCGCGGATGGTGGTGTACAGATCCGGTTTCCATCCAGGGCCTCCCAACACTATGTTGAACTCGCCCGTTTTCTCCTGAAGTGGTCTGACTGGGAAGGCGGAACCGTCCGCAATCCACTTCAATCCTCACGGCCGATCCCCGGACTGCCACCGAAATTCTCAAGTTTCCTTGAAGGTCACACCGAATTCGGACCGGTCTCGGAATTCTTCTTCCAGCCGGCCACGGAGCTTCGGAAGAAGCGTGAAGAAACGTGGGCCAATGTTCTTCTCCTCGTCACCCGGGACAGCATCGTGGCCCTGTCGGACAATTACCGCGGGGAGGCCTCGCAATACGGAATCGCGATGACGCACCTTCCGCTCAGGTGCCTAAGCTCGGTCAACTGGGCAGATCCACATGATGGCCGCCAGCCAGCGATTACAGTGTGTCTTAAAGGCGCAAAAACCGAGCAGCGCCTCTCGTGGGCTGTATATTCCGGTCTTGAGCCTTATGCGGTCCGTTGGGTAGAAGCCGTTGAGTCTGCCGTCAAGGCCTTCCGCAGGGAGTACTCCCACCCGGAAGAGCTGATCGAGCAGCGCGGACAATACACCACCCGGTCCACTTCGGGAGCCGGTGACCATGGCAACTCAAGAAGCGACTAGGTCGCTCATCGAACAACTTGGCGACCCCAGTCGTAGCAACCAAGCACTACTGGCCCTGCTCATGAAGGGTGAGGAGGGTGTGCGCGCGCTGGCGGAATTCCTTCGTACATCAAAGCCATCGAGCTTGCCGGAGGCAAGGTTGCTGGCGGTCGAGGGTCTGGCCATCCTAAAAGGACCTGAAGCGCTTGGCGCTTTGATCGACGTAGCCAGCCAGCGGCTGGCCGTTATTCGCGATCCGGTCGTCCGTCTGGGAGAAGAGGTTGTAGCCAGTCGCGCTGCTCTTGCCTTGGCGGACTTTCCCAAGCTTCGCGCTCGAGAAGCTCTCCTCAAGCTTTTGGAAGGAAGGCCGCTCATCGGAGTTGCCGAGGCCTTTGAGAAGTCATGGGATCTTCGCGCCATTCCTTACTTAGTGTCTTGGCTGGAGGATGACTTTGTTGCCGAACCAGCCGGCCGCGCGATTCGCGCCTGCGGCCATTGGGCGTTCCGCGCCCTTATTGAGTCTCTGCGCGAAAAACATATTCAGCACGGTCGCGAAACCGGAATGAGCCAGCGGCGGCGGGCTCGCATTCTCGAAATAATTGCCGACTTGGTACGCAGTGATGAGATCCACCTGATTGAAGACCTACTCGATGACCCCGTTGAGGCGGTTCGCCTCAATGCGGCTCGAGCTGTCCTCGCCCGAGGGAACCTTGGCCAGCAGGAGCGTGCCTTTGGGGTTGTGCTGCGGTTACTCGATTCCTTGGATCGAGGGATCCGGGCAAATGGCGAGGAGATCCTATTCGAACATTTTGGCGTAGGACGTCAGCTGGTAGAACAAGAGATCCGGCAGCGTGAGCTCGCCGGCGAATCGGCCCAACAATTTTTCCCAAAGGAGAGCACGCTAGTTATCCTCCATCGAATTCGCAAGAAAGGCAGACAGTTGACTGAGGCGCAGCAATGAAGGAAAGCCTGAAAGTGCCCACCCAAACCGCGATCCAGTCAAAACCTGCCTGGCTTAACCGCAACATCCTGGGCATGGGGCTGGCCAGCCTGTTCAGCGATATGAATCATGAGATGGCGTCGGCGGTGTTGCCGATATTTCTCTCCTCGGTTCTGGGCGCGCCAGCCTTCGCCTTGGGCGTCATTGAGGGTGTGGCGGATGGAGTTTCAACGTTCTTTGAACTCTGGTCCGGTTGGTATAGCGACCGAATCGGCAAGCGCAAAGGCTTGGCCGCGCTCGGTTATTTCGTGACGGCATTCAGCAAAGCGACATTTGCGCTGGCGACCAACTGGTGGCATGTGCTCTTCGGTCGGACGGCGGGCTGGATTGGCTGGTCCATCCGTTCGCCGGTGCGCGACGCCTTGCTGACCGAGTCCACCACGCAGGCCACGGTGGGCCGCGCTTTCGCATTCCATCGCACTTTGGATACATTGGGCGCCATCCTGGGGCCACTCCTTGCGATGCTGCTCATGGCGCGCGTTTCTCTGCGGGCCATTTTCCTCGTGTCGCTGATCCCCGGTTTGTGCGCCTTTCTCTCGATTGTCTTCCTCGTGAAGGAACGGCCTCGCCAGCCGAACCTCAGCCATCCGTGGCACAGCCTTAAAACACTACCCCGGGATTTCCTGAAGTTCCTCGTCCCCATCGGTCTGTTTGGCGTCTCGAATTTCGCGCCGACCTTGCTCATCCTGAGGGCGCAAGATCTCCTGACGCCTCCGATGGGAGCGGCAATGGCCGCTACGTTCGCGGTCGGTCTCTACACGTTCAGCAACATCGTCTATGCGTTGGTGGCTTATCCCCTCGGTGTGCTTTCTGACCGCATCAGCAAGCGGGCCATTCTGAGCGGCGGCTTCGCCCTTTTTGGACTGCTCTGCCTGGGATTCGTCTTCACTGACGGACAAAAGTGGGCGCTGATTCTACTCTTCGCTCTGAGCGGTGTTTACACCGCCATTATCGAGTCCTCTCAACCGGCTCTGGCCTCGACTCTGATCTCCGAACACCAGCATGGCACTGGCTTTGGCCTGATGAGCGCCGTGGATGGTGTGGGGGATTTTCTTTCCAGCGTCACCATGGGCGTGCTTTGGACCGCGGTATCACCAAACGCCGGTTTCGCCGTGGCAGGAATCTTGGCATGTTTTTCAGCGCTGTTGCTTGCGGGGATGCGGTTCCCACGGCAGCGCGATAAGGTGACGGCAGTGACACCATGAACTTCGGCTATCCAGCTTTACATCATTTTCGAAGACGCCTTTGAAGGTGCGCTCGCGGCAGACTTTGTTCCACTCGATATGCGCATGCGCGGAACAGCTTATGGACTGACCGAAACAGTGAATGGCGTTGGTGATCTGGTGGCCAGCGTCATGCTGGGGAGCCTGTGGACAGCGGTTTCACCGGTCTTCGCGTTTGCTTGTTGGTCAGTTCTGATGGTTGTGGGAGGTGTCCTCCTTCTTTCGATGAGCCAAGGACCCATTGGTCGAGCACCTAAATCGGCATAGCTCTGTCATTGGGGACAGCACACAGGGCATCGCGGAATTCCGCTTCTTCGGTTGAAAGAGATTGCCACGGTTTACCTTTGCCCCTCTTGTTGGAACGAGATTAGGAACGAGGATGTGTGCCCCGAGTGTGGTGTGGATCTCAAGGAGTTGGCGCAAGAAGGTTACGAGGAGAAGTTGATTCGGGCCCTGCGTCACCCCGAACCCACGGTTCCGATTCGAGTCGCAGCAATCCTTGGAAAGCTTCGCTCGCGAGCCGCTGTTGAACCGCTCATCGAGATGGCACTCTCCAGCACCGACCCCTACATCCAGGAGGCGGCGGTCACGGCGCTCGGGACTATTGGGGACGCTCGGGCATTGCCGTGTCTGAGTCAACTGAGTCATGAAGGCGCTCTCCGCGTCAGAATCGCGGCAGAGCGAGCGGCAAGGGACTTGGAGAATTAGCTCAGTGGGAACCAAGGATGACCACCAAAGGGGCGGGGTTGGAGTTTCCGGAAGCCCCATGCCAGTTTTTTTCAACCGAGAAAGAGAAGCGCGCCGCCTCGAAGAGGCCATCCTCAAGCGGCAGAGCCTGGTGATCTGTGGCCCTGCCGGAATCGGCAAGACCGCCCTGGTGTCAGAGGTCATCCGTGGTCTCCCCGGCGAATTGAGAACACGCTGCCTCTACCTGAAGGGCTTGAAGGATTTGCAGGACATGCTACGCCAATTGATTCGAGGACTGTATGAGATCAAGGACCCGAATCTGCGCCAGCAACTTCACATCGAGGGAGTCTCGGTATTGACCTTCGAGGCTTGGGTCAAGGCGCTATCGACCAGCCGCTTGAGGGGAACTTTATACCGCACCGTGGAACGAGGCGATTACCGCATCTTCCTTGACCACGTTCCATCGCTGACGCGCGCCGTCGCGAAGGTGATCAAGGAACTCTTTTGGATGCGGAAAACTCCGGTTTACTTGCTTGTCCGCGATGCCATGGAGTCCCGAATCAGTGAATTTAGCCGCTCTTTCTACTGGGGTGACCGTGAGCAGTTATCCCTACAACCCCTTCCGGCGGAGGCAGCCACGAAACTCTTGGAAAGCTGCATCGGACAGTTTGGTCTCTCCCAGTTCGACCTTGTCGACTTTAGGGAAGAGATCATTGAGTTGAGCAAGCAAGTCCCAGGTGCGATCGTCCAGATGTGCGCGCTCTCTGCCGATCCCCGATATCGATACGGTTCACGCATCAAAATCAAGTCGGTGTACATCGATTACCTGATGCGCGGGCAGAATTTAACTCTTTCGGATACGAAGCGGAGCGGTGCCTGAGCCTTGTGCGATATCTCAAAAGGTTGAGTGAGTCTCTTCGGACAGGCTGGGCAAGCAGCCTCGTTTCTTCGGAACGGCATTGAAAGCCAGACCGAAAGTGCCTATCGTTGTCTGTCTACGGCAGGGCTCTTGTAGATTAAACGACTGATTTCGTGAACCGGGCGCGGAGGTGTTGCGGAAGCCCATGGAATGGCCAAGAACAGCGGTTTATATCGCCTTAGGTTCGGTCATCGGTGCAAATCTCCGCTACTTTGTGAGTGACTGGCTGGCACGTCACCAGACAGCATCCTTCCCGTATGGGACTCTCGTCGTGAACACCACGGGCAGCTTGTTGCTGGGTTTCTTTCTGATCTGGACAACGGACCGTGTGCTGGTTTCACCTCAACTGCGTGTCTTCGTTGCGGTCGGCTTCTGCAGTTCGTACACGACCTTCTCAAGCTACACCTTTGAAACTTTCCGCATGATGGAGCAGGGTCGATTCTGGGATGCAGGGACGAATTTCCTCATGAATAATGTTTTTTGTTTTCTTTGTGTGCTTTTGGGAGCAGTGGCGGCGCGCGCAATCCGATGACGACGGACAAATACCAACTCGTGACTATTTACCTCAACGAGGCAGACCAGTGGGAGCACCGGCCCTTGCACCTTGAGATTCTCAGGCTCTTGGAACGCTCCGGGTGCGGGGGGGGTACCGTCGTGAGAGGCTTGGCCGGGTTCACAGCGGGGCGGGGGATTGTCACTACATCCTTGGTCGATGTAGGCAGCAAGCTTCCCGTCATCGTGCAGCTTATCGAGCGATCAGAAAAGGTTGCCGAGGTGATGCCAACCCTGCGACGAATGGCAGGCAACCGTCTAATCACCCTGCAGGAAGTCCAGATCGTCCCTCCCGACCCCTTGACCTGAGGGATTCTTGTCCTCGACACTCTCTCCGCGTTGTTTACCATCGGAATGGTGTCCGTAATGCCTGGCTGATTACCCTAGCGTCGCTTGCTGCGTGTTAGCTGAAGATCCCCAAACCCACTCAGATCTGCCCTCGGGCCTACCAGGAATTCGATGGTGCGCTCGGGCGAGGACCACTCCGAACCGCGCGACTCATGCTTATGCTGGTAGTCATGTTTGCGTTGAAATTCCCGAAGCTCAGCAAGGAGCTTGTGCAGGACGTGCTGTGCCCTGACTTTGACAAGTTCCAGAGCGGCCGGCGACTGCCACCGTTCGGCGGCCGTTTGCAGGTGTTGAAGACAAAGTCCGGGTGAATGGTTGTAACGGTCACCAAAGTCAGGCTCCTCTAACAGTTCCTCGAGAACTGCCAGATAGTGCTCTTCGCTGCTTTTCAACACCGCGCAGGCGATGCAGTCAGTTCCGGCGACAAGGTGGATTCTTTTCGCTGATATAGCCGATGACCTTCGGATCTTGAGGAAGTTCCTTGTTAAGCGGTCCGGGGTTTTCGACAAAAGCTCAAGGTCCTTGAGCGACCTTTGGAGAAGGTCCTCACAAAGGATGGCGACCCCAAATCCCTCCGCCCAGCACTCTTCCTCGATCCCTTTCGCTTGCCAGAAGTGCTGCTGGCAGAAACCACCGCCTTCCAGGAACTCCTCGCGAACAATGCCGGACATCATGCCCTCGTAGAGAAAGCTGAAGAGATACCGGCGCAAAGATGTTCTCAGAGCCTGGCAGAGCACACATCCACCCCTGGCGAGTGCCTCTTTCAGGCCGATCGTGGAAAACCAGCCAGCCCGCCCTTTGCGTCGCGTGTCCGGACCCAAATTCTGATTCATCTGGCGACACTTCCTATGCAAAGGGCTAGTTGGACCCGTGCGGGAGCCTGGAATTCACGCACCGCTCTTGAACGTCCAGAGTGGTCATAACAGCGAGTTCTGCTTTGCATGCGCCAATTCTCGCGCTTTTCGAGTCGAGTGTCTTTCATCAGAGGCCTCGATTCTGTGCGAGGCGGTTTGTGTGACGGTGTTATCGGCACAGGGCGATGGAAAGCACAGCTGCAATGAGAACGATCCAGAGGACGTTCGCGTTCAGACGCAAGGCGGCAAATGCGCCCGCTGCCAACACCAGATGCAGCCAGTCCCAGGTAACATCTTGGGCAAAACGAGCGCTGACCGTCAGTAACAGCCCGACAAAAGAACACAAGACCCCGTTGATTATCTTGTTGAACCGTGGCGAAGTCCGAAGTCGATCGAAGTAAGGCGCAATGGCCACCAGTATAAGAAATGAGGGTAGGAACACGCCCACGGTGGCCGTCACGGCCCCTACCAGTCCCGCCAAAACATAGCCGACGAACGTGGCAGTGATTACAATCGGGCCGGGTGTAACTTGGCCGAGCACGATACCATTGAGAAGCGTTGGGCCGTCCAGCCACCGGCGCACTTCGACGGTTTCGTGGAACATAAGCGGCACGGACGAGAACCCGCCACCGAAGGCGAACAGGTCGATGCGGAACATGAGTGCCGCCAGGTCAAACAGCCGCCGTTGCGCGATCCAAAGCGCCAGAAACGCCAGCGTCGCGGCCCCCAGAATGACGACCACAGTCTTCGTGGTGTGCGGCGCACCTGGACGAGCCAACGCGATGCTAGGCCTTGCAGGCGAAGCGGGGATAAACAGTGCAGCCAGCAGCCCCGCCAGCACGATTACCAAAAACGGACTCGCCTGCCAGACGAACAGAGTTGCCGCCAGCGCAGCCATGAGCGCGTGCGGCCAACGTTTCAGCGAGGTCTTGCCGAAGCACACGGCCGCGTTGGCAACCAGCGCCACAATGATCGCCCGTAGGCCGCTGAATGCCGAAACGATCACTGGCACGTCGTGGGTCCGTGCATACATCGCCGAAAGCACCAGCATCAGCCCAAACGCCGGCAGCCCGAACCCAACAAAACTGGCTGCCGCACCGGCCACGCCGCGCGCTCGCAGGCCGACATACGCCGCGGTCTGCATCGCTGTGGCACCGGGGATTGCCTGGCATAGCGCCACTCCGCCGTCAAACGCGTCGCCGTCGAGCCACCGTCTTTTGTCTACTGCCATTTGCCGAATGTAGGCCACCATGGCTGGACCGCCGAAGGCCGTCACCCCCAACCGCAAGAACGAACTGAACAAGTCAAACAACGGTGGCGAAGTGGCTGGATTTTGAACTGCCGCCACCCCCACGTCCATGGTGATGTCTCCTCGCTTCAGCTAGTTGCTGCCACCGGTCATAGGGACTGGCTGCCCCACGTGAAAGTGTGAAAGCATCTCGAGATCACGCCGGATCGCCCCTGTCTCCTCAGGTGCTGCTTTTCCCGTGCCGCCCAAGCGTTCGAGTTGGGCGCGATAGCCGTCGGCGTGTGCGTCGAACTGGCGGTGAAGTTCCGCCAATGTCCTTCGGCTCCAGGATTCCAACATTCTGCCGTACCGTTGAAACGCCTCATCAACAGCGGCGCCGATCTGCTCTTGCAGCTTCTTCGCGATCTGCCGTCTGGCAAATGCTTTCCCCAAAATGGCGAGGAAGCCCCGCTCAAGAACGACCCCAATGGGTCCAGGATCAAGCCTCGGCATCTCCTTGACGACAGAAGTAAGATCCTCGTCCTGCGGCATGTCCTTTACTTGCAGGGCGCCTGCGGCACTGGCCAAGGCGCGTGAGAGGTCCTGGGCAAGACCCTGGATTCTGTTGAAGATTTGATTCGCCCCTTCGGCCACGGTCTCAGTGAGGTTCCGCATGACGATGTCCCTGGCGTCGGTCTCTTTCGCACCCTTATTGAACCATTGTCCAGCAACGTCAACCGCTGACCGGGAAAGAGCAATCCATCCCAAGTTCCGAATCTCATCCGATGCTCGAAGGCAGAAGGAATTCACTTCCTCAAACTTTCCGGTCGCTTTGCGCAACTGAGTCTCCGCCACCTCCAGGTGTTTCTTTTCTCCCTTTGGACCCTTCTCGGAGAGTTCTAGCCTTACCCTCAGGGCCGCCTCGACAGCCTCGCGCAAGGCACCGATTTTGCGGCGCAGGGACTGTTGCGCAAGCTCCTGATGGCGCTCGCAAAGCGGTTGGATCTCGTGCGCAAACCACTCGTCCAGGAGACTCGCGTGCTCCCCTTTCGTACTGACAGGGTGGACCGAGAGCTTCAGTCCTAGTTGCGAGCTGATCTGGTCAGATATGTATCTGACTGAGCGGTCACGATCTTCAGGGGCGAGCAAGTCCGCCTTGCTCAGAAGAACAAACGCTGGGATCGCGGCTTCGTAAAGGCTTTGCAGAGTTGAAAGATCCTCCTGAGTCAACGTCGAGCCGGCATCAATCAGCACCACACCCAGGTCGCATCGTGGGAGGTAAGCGAGCGTCTCAGCCGCACCAGCGGTGGCCAGAGAACCCAGCCCTGGCGTATCGACAAATAACACTCCGTCTTGTAAACGCTTCGAGGGCAGCTCGACAATGATCCGCGTTACGTGCTTCATGTTCCCCGGATTAAACGGCTCGCTGACGAACTCTGGCAGCCGAGTGATTTCCATCCTTTCCGTCTTTTTGTCCAGAAAGGCGACCGTCAGCCTCGGTTCAGGACCGTGTACGATCCTCGTCGGCACCGCTGTGATCGGATTGACCCCCACAGGTAGAACGTCCGTTTCGAGGATATAGTTCAGCAGAGATGACTTCCCCGAACTAACACGCCCGAATACGGCGATCTGGAAGCTGTTCGACTCGAGCCTGTCTAAAATGATGGAGAGCGTTGACCTGAATTCAACCAAGCCACGTTCGTTAATGATTCGCTCGAGTACTTTAAGTAGCTCGATCTCATCGCTCGTGCGTTCCAATCTCTGTAAGCGGCCTTGCAGGTCCTGCCCGAGGTCTTGAGCCAGGTAGGTACTCAGCTTGCGAAGGAGACTACTCATCTCCTCGACCAAACCGTTCAGCTCGGGGACGAGCGATTCCGGAACCTGGCCATACCCTCGCATCATGTCAGGTCGGCATTCATCGAAAGCCACATCGGCAAACTCCAAGTTGACCCGAATTGAGTGGGTAGCGCCAAACCGCGGTCCGGGAGGGGAAATCCCTTGGCTATTGAGGACCTGAACCATCTGCGCACGGATTCGAGCGATGTAGTCCTGGACAACTTTGATTTGAACCGGCGATAGATCTCCCCGATATCTGGGAAAGGGAGACTTCGAAGCAGAGTTGAGGACGATGGCTTCGATTTCTGACAGGAGCTGATCGACGTACTGGAAGCTCGTCAGCAAGTGAAGCTTGTGCGACGAATTGAGTGAGTCGCGCGATCCCATCGTCGTATACGAATCCGTCTAAGCCAACGCGCATTTAAGAACGAAGGGGAACTTCAAGGGAGGGGAACCAAGGAACGAAGCAGCTCCGCTCTTCTCCGGAGAACCCCCGTAGGAGTCATCTTCCCCCTAAGGGGCGGTTAAGGGCGAACTCCAACGCCGGACGGTATTTTATCGCTGGCTATCTTCCCGGTCAACGTCGCAGGCCAAAGAGGGTGTGTATTTCCGGAATTGCCATTCAATCTTTCCAGCCTTCACGACCTCAAATGCGCCGAATTCCTGGCGATATAAATCTTCGCCATAACTGGTTTCCAACGGCTCGCCTTCGAACAGCCTGAAAGTTCGTGTCCCGTCGTCATTTCTTTCGGCTCGCAGGAAAAAGGCCTCCTCGATCTTTTTGTCGAAGAACCCACGTGCGAATTCGTAGAGATGTGTTACATAGAATATCTTGACGTGTTTCTCCAGCAAGGCAGAGACGATCTGTTTTGCGATCTCCGACCCCTCCCGCTCGTTTGTCGCGGCAAAGGATTCGTTGAAAAGCACCATCGAGTTAGGGGTAATGTGATCGGCAATCTCGCTCATTCTCGCGAGTTCCTCATCGAATTTTCCGCTCTTCATTGTTCGGTCTTCTTCCCGCTTGTAATGAGTAAACAAAGCAGGGCAAAGCGCGGCCTCGAAGGTTTCGGCTCCGACGAACATACCGCATTGCATCATCAGTTGCGCCAGACCGATGCTGCGCAGAAAAGTGGACTTTCCGCCTTGATTGGCGCCGGTGACGATGACAAGGCTCTTGCCATTCGCGTGGGCCGTATTGCCAACTACTCTGTGTTCCATGTGGAGCGATAAACAGACGTCATACAACCCGGTGAATCTGTGCCTTCGTTCGCATGCGGACACAGGCGTGGGAAAACACACTGGCTCTCCCTTAGCCGCCAGCCGGTCGTGCAGGTTCAGACAGCCTACGTAGAAGGCCAACTCCGTTCGCAGCATTCTGAAGAAGCTAAGCACGTGACTGGCGGATTGGGCGAGAGCAATCGCAACCCGACTGATTCCTCGATGGCGTATTTCAGAGAGAATTCTTGCTCCCGCCTCGTCGCGTTCGGCGAGACGAAAGGTGTAGCCAGGGGGCTTTTTGCCAAGGATCCGCTGGAACCAGGTCAAGTCCTTGCCTGGGGCCCTGTGCAAGACATAGTTAGTGCTTTCATTCCACTCGCCCAAGTCCGCGCTGAGCAAGACGCCCTTGCGGAACCTTGATTCCGTCAGATGATTTTGGATACTGGCCAGGTAGTCGTCGGTCAGTTCCTTCCTCAGCACCGCGAACAGTGCAGTGAATGCCTCCGACTCGAATCGGCCAGCCTGCTCTTCGGCGATGCCCCTCAGCTTCCTAAGGATGGCTGACAACACCTCCAATATGTCGATGGAGCTGTGCAGCAGCGACGAGGGATATTTGCTGGACAAATCCCACCAACGCTTCTTTGTTTGTTCGACGGCCTCTACTGTGACATCGTAGATTTGCCTGACCATCGTCGTGTTTTTCAGGCAATCTTTTAGAACTTGTTGCCGATACACGATCGTTTCCAAGTTGTTCTCAGGTCCGGAGGGGAGCACCCTCCGTGCCACTTCGAACAAGAACTCGTCTTCGCCCGCCAT
>Ga0315274_10013424_pt1 | contig 11657 bp, 14 predicted proteins | sample YL17G02_20_MG_FD_203700 | JGI IMG/M metagenome (GOLD analysis project Ga0315274, IMG submission 203700) | Sediment microbial communities from Yellowstone Lake, YNP, Wyoming, USA - YL17G02_20 | ecosystem: Environmental > Aquatic > Freshwater > Lake > Sediment | place: USA: Wyoming | collected...
GCCGTGAAGGCTCATGCCGGTTGACATGTACAAGGTCCTCAAGGACCTGATGAGCGCCCCCGCCGTGACGGGGTTCGAGGAACCACGCAGGAAGAAGGTCATAGAGCACTACTCCAAGTACTGCGACTCGGTCTCCGTCGACGTTATTGGGAACGTGACGGGAACCATCGGCTCCGGGGAGAAGGCCGTGATGCTCGCAGGGCACTACGACCAGATAGGATTTCTCATCAAGCACGTCGACGAGAAGGGGTACGCCAGCTTCGACCAGGTTGGCGGCTGGGACCCTCGCGTCGCCTACGGGACGAGGGTCAAGATCTGGGTGGGCGACGCCCCCAATGACTACGTCCTAGGGACGATCGGGACAAAGGCAGCCCACCTCACCGATGCGAGCGAGAGGGAGAAGGCGATCCCGCTGAAGGACATGAGGATCGACCTCGGCGCCTCATCCGCCGAGGAGGCGGTCAAGATGGGGGTGAAGATCGGGTGCCCCTGCACGCCGGTGGCCGAGGTGGAGTACCTCGGCAAGGAGGGCTCGGACACGATCATCGGCCCCGCATTCGACGACGTCTGCGCCGTCGCCGCCTTCATCGAGACGCTCGACATCCTCGCCAAGGATCCGCCGAAGAACGTGAAGGTCTACGCCGTCGCCACTACTCAGGAGGAGATCGGCCTACGCGGGGCACAGGTCTCCGCCTACAACATCCAGCCCTGGGCCGCGATAGCGGCGGACGTCACCCACGCGGTGGCCCCCGGGGTGGAGGCGAACAGGGTGGGGGACGTCCAGATCGGTAAGGGCCCCGTCGTGGGGGTAGGCGCGAACTTCACACGTGCTCTCTGGGAGATGATGGAGAAGGAGGCGAAGAAGGGGAAGATCCCCGTACAGAGGCAGGGGGTCCCATCCGCGAGCGGGACAGATGCCTGGGCGATACAGGTGACACGCGGCGGCACCATCACGGGCCTCGTCAGCCTACCAAACCGCTACATGCACAGCCCCAACGAGGTGGTGAGCCTCAGCGACCTCACAAACGCCGGTAAGCTCATCGCCGCCACCGTAAAGGCCCTGGATAAGAGCAACCTCAAGCACACCGTCGAGGTCTACAGGAAGTAGCCCAACTCTTTTCTACGCATTCACCCCATCCCTCTACGGGGGAAGTGTCTTGAAGAAGTCCCGGTTACTCGGCGCCGCTCTGATTGTACTCGAGGTCGCGGAGGTTGTGCTGTTTCTGCTCTGCGGTCAGACCATATTCTCGTTGATGGGGACGGTGACGCCGAGCGGGGGCGGCGAGATACCAGTTGTGATCAACCAACAGACAAAGGTGGCGACCCTCACCTTCACCTTCACACCGAGGAACAGCGGTCTCCTCGCCGCGCGCGTCGACGTCGGCTTCGGCGTTACCCTCAAAGACGGCTCCTACTCGGCGAAGAACATGACTAGCGTCTACCTTCCGCCGGGCGCCCAAGCTAGCGTCAGCCTCACCATCAATGTGCCCGTGGAGAAGCTCCAGGAATACGCCGAGGCTAAGGGTACCCTCGACATCTACACGAGCATCAGGACGCTGAACGACCTCGTGAGGCTCGATTACAACGCGAAGACGGAGGGGGGTGGCTGAGGTGGCCGTCAGGTGGGGTGAGGTAGCCGGGGCTCTGATGACCTTCATCGTGCTCGTCGCCCTCCCGCTCGCGGCGATCAGGCTGCTACCGGAGCAGACGCTGAACCAGTTCTCCGACATGGGATTCGACGTGCAGGGTCTCGCCACCGAGACGGCTATACTCGGCCTCGTCATCTCCGCAATCGCCCTCGCCAAGGCCATCGTGGAGAATACATCCATCGCCTACCTCATACTCGACGTCTCCTCGAACATAATCTTCCTCGCCTTCACCCTCCTAGTCGTCGGCGTCGGCAACATCGGGAACCTCGGGTACAGCAGCTTCAGCCTCAAGCAGGGGAAGCTGACCACGGAGATTATGCTCGACCTACGCGTCTTCATCTACCTCACCATGGGCGTTGTGGCGGTCAGCGTGCTCCAGTCAGTCGCCAGGTTCCGTGAGGCGCGCGCCGAGGAAAAACAGGTCCAGCCGCCCAACTAGTGTTTTATTCACGCGCTGATACACTCCGGGTAAATTGATTCGCGTCGCAGTGAGCGGCATCCCTAGGGGGTACCAGTTCCCTCGCCCCGACGGGAACTGGCTTCTGGATAGGCACAGGGAGCAGATACTAGCGGTCTCCCCCGAAGTGGAGCTCGTCGAGATCCCCGAGGCGGTCGTCCACGGCTCGGCGAGGGTTGAGGGCGTCGAGGTCCTCCTCGCCGAGGGTGGGAACATGACTCATTACCCGGGGGAGCTTGACAGGGCGGACTACGAGAAGTTCTTCACCCCAAGCCTCAGATGGGTTCAGCTCTGCAGCACGGGCTTCAGCGACAACATAACCCCCGAGATACTCGACGGGAGCGTCACCCTCACCAACAGCCCAGGGATACACACGGTCCCGATTGCGGAGAGCGTCCTCGCCGCGATGCTGGAGCACGCCAAGAGGCTCGGGCAGAGGAGGATCGATCAGGGTAAACACGTCTGGAGGCAGATATACTGCAGCGATCTAGAGGGCGCGACTGTGCTCCTCATCGGCCTCGGCAACCTCGGGAAGAGGGTCGCGAGGCTCTGCAAGGCCTTCGACATGAGGGTCATAGGCACAAAGAGGAGGCCCGGGCCGGTGGAGAACGTCGACCTCGTCTTCCCCGTCGGCGAGCTGAGGAGGCATCTCCCGGAGGCGGACTACGTCGTGGTGGTCGTCCCCCACACGCCGGAGACGGAGGGGCTTCTCGGCGAGGCCGAGTTCAGGGCGATGCGGGAGACGTGCTACTTCATAAACGTGGGCCGGGGGATGGTCGCCGACGAGGCGGCTATGATCAGGGCGCTACGGGAGAGGTGGATAGCTGGGGCGTACCTAGACTGCTTCGCCGTCGAGCCCCTCCCCGCGGAGAACCCGCTCTGGGGGCTAGAGAACGTCTTCCTCGTCTCCCACGACAGCCACTCCAGCCCGAAGATAGGGGACAGGATAGTCGCCCAGTTCTGCGAGAACCTACGCAGGTACGTGGCAGGGGAACCCCTCCTGAACGTCTGCGACCCGCGCCGAGGCTACTAGAGTTAAATCCCCACCGCCCCCTCTTCTCCCCCGTGTCTCTACTCTTCGGTAAGCTCCGCGTGAGACTGGAGGAGGCTTCCGAGCGGTATGGGGGAGTCATGGGCGTAGCCGTGAAGGACCTTACGACCGGGGAAGCCGTCCTGATCAACGGGGACGAGGTCTTCCCACTCGCGAGCACCATCAAGGTGCCGATACTCATAGAGTTCTACACGAGAATAGAGGCGAAGACCCTTGACCCATTGACGCCCGTCAAGTACGTTGAGGCGCACAGGGCGGGGGGCAGCGGCGTGATAAAGACCCTCACACCCGGCGCAGTCACCATGCCCCTCATCGACTACGCCACACTCATGATCAACGTCAGCGACAACTCCTCAACGAACTACCTCATCGACCTCCTCGGCATGGAGAAGATCAACGAACTCTGCGTCCAGATGGGCCTGAGGGAGACCCGCTTGGCGAGGAAGATGATGGACCTCGAGGCATTCAAGGCGGGGAAGGACAGCTTCACGACGCCCCGCGAACTCGTCGCCTTGTTCGAGGAGCTGTACATGCCTAGGACCCTGAGCCCCTTCGTCTGCGGGGAGACCCTGAAGATGCTGAAGAAGCCGAAGGAGGGGATGATTCAGGGCGTCATCAGGAACGCGGTCCCGGACTCGGTTGAGGTCGCGGATAAGTCGGGGTGGGTCGGTGGGGCGACCCTCGACGCTGGGATCGTCTACCAGCCGCGGCGCCCATACGCCGTGGCGCTCCTCGCGAAGCACATCCCCGCGTCCGACCTCCACATGGTCAACGCCCTCAACACCCTCACCGAGGCGGCGAGGCTAATACAGGCCTACTTCGAGGAGGTCTCGGCCTCGACGCCGCAGGGCAGGAAGCTCGCCTAGAGGGGTAGAATTTATCACCGAGAACCGTCGCCATGTTTTGAAGCACCCCATGCGAACCGCCAGCATAACCCATGGAGACGACGTGGACGGGCTGACCTGTGGCGCCCTGCTCATCCGACTATTCGGCGCGGAGGTCATCCCCGCCAACTACGACGACCTCGAAAAAGCACTCACCAGCGTAGGGGACGACGTTGATCAACTCTTCATAACGGACCTGAACCTGAGGGAGGCTCTCCTTCCACTCATCGAGGGCATCAGGGGGCACTCCTCGGTCACGATCATCGACCACCACCCGATGGATGAGAGCCTCGGAGACGCCCTCAGGCGCCTCGGAGTCGAGATAGTCTACGACACCCGTGACTGCGCCTCCGCCCTCGTCTACGACCACTTCAGGGACAAGCTAGAGGTGGACGCGGCCCGCCTCGCCGCCTACGCCGCCGTCTCGGACATGTTCGAGGATGGCCCAGTAGCCTCCCGCCTAATGGATGGCATGGATAGAAAGTTCGTGCAGAACGAGGCCCTGATGCTGAGCGCCGCCCTAGGCTACGACCAGTCAGAGGTATTCAAGAGGAGGCTACTGGATGAGCTGAGCCGCTACGCCTACCCCCACAGGATCAGGGGCGTCGTGGAGGCCTCCGTGGCCCAGCTTGAGAAGATCGTCAGGATCAAGGAGACCGTCCCGGGTAGGGCGAGGGTCATGGGGAGGCTCGCCGTCATGGAGTGCGGCGACGACTCCTCGACGGGGGAAGTCGCGAACATAGTGATGGATGCCCTGCTCGTCCCAGTCGGGATGTGCTGGAAGGACCAGGGGGAGATGGTCAACATAAGCCTCCGCGGGGAGAGGAGGCTCCCCGAGCACCTGGGCGGCCTCGCATCGAGGATATCTAAGAAGCATGGCGGCTTCGGTGGGGGTCACGCCCGCGCCAGCGGGGCCAAGGTCCCGAGGGAGAAGCTAGACGCCTTCATTGCGGACCTCTCCGCTGCGCTCAACGCCCCTTGAGCCTCTTCTTCCAACGCGCCTTCTTCTTGGCGTCCCTTATCCTCTCGTCGAGGGGCCTAATCCTAGTCGGGTCGAAGGGCATCCACTCATCCCTCTCCGCGTCGGGGCCGATGAGTTCCGTGCTCCGGCAGATGATGAATCTCAGGTTCTGTACACCGTTCTCCGGCGGCTCGACCTTTAGGACCTTCATCGCCCTCGCGAGGCGTATCATGGTGACGAGACTAAACGGGTTGTCCAACCCGTACTCGTCGGCCCTCCTGTAGGTCACCTCCTTCTCCTGCCCCGTGTCCGAGTAGACGATGACCTCGACGTCCTCGTCCTTCGCCTGTACGGGGTAGAAGAAGCGGCGGAAGACCCTGACGTGAGTCCGCTTCCCCTCGAATACGACGACGAGCCCCTTATCGGCGGAGGACAACAGTGTAGGGTCTTGCCCCGAGTTGAAAAGCTATGCCGATCAAAGCGATCAACCGTTAATACCGCTGGGCCCAATCTTGGATGGATGAGCCATGAAGTTCGCCGAGGTATCCTGGGTCGAAGCCCAGGCGATCCTGAAGGACGTCGACACGGTTATTCTGCCCGTCGGTAGCACGGAGCAGCACGGCCCCCACTGCCCGCTGGGGACGGATCACATCACGGCGGAGGCGGTCGCCGTCACCATAGGAGATAGGGTGGGGCTCCCCGTCCTGCCCGTCGTCGCCGTTGGGGTCAGCAGCCACCACAGGCAGTTCCCCGGCACCCTCTGGGCGCCCCCCGCAGTCTTCCGAGACTATGTCAAGGCCATAATCCTGAGCGCAGCCAGCCACGGCCCACGAAAGTTCCTCATAGTCAACGGCCACGGCGGCAACACCGCCAGCCTCAAGGAGGTCGCCGAGGACATGAGGAGCGACGAGAACATATTTATCGCCGTCGCCAACGCGTTCCCCGCGAAGCTTGACGGCCACGCGGGGGAGGACGAGACAAGCGTTATGCTCCACCTCCGTCCCGAACTTGTTAAAATGAAGAAGGCTGTCGACACCAAGCAGAACGAGGCACTCGCGGGCATCAGGATGAAGGCTCAGAAGGTGGGCCCCGCCGACTTCGGGTGGGACACCATCGACCTCAGCCCAACGGGAGTCTTCGGCGCCGCGGGGAAGACGATAGAGGCGACGAAGGCCACCGCCTCCCACGGCGAGGAGATAGTAAAAGCCCACGTCGACGAGCTATGCGCCTTCACCGAGGAGCTGAAGACGGCGAAGCTGGAGGACCTCCTCCCCAAGCCACACAAGTAGGGTGAACTTCTATTTTTTTGGCATCTTCCCACGCGTGATGATCGCGGCTATTCCGAGGATTACTACGGGTCCCCCGTAGAGCGGGTTGATGAGCGCCAAGAAGAGCCCGGGTAGTATCAGTAGGACACCCGAGACGAGGGCGAAGAGCCTGCTGGGGCGGAACGCCGTGGTGACTGCGAGCAACCCGCCGAGGATGACGGGTATCATCATGTAAGTCAGGAGCTGGAACAACTGCGTATCTTCCCCACCGGTGCCGTTGAAGCCCTTTATCCCAGCGGTCCCGACGAGGAGAACGCCCAGCACGATGGGTATGATCCCGACGACTAGGAAGACGATCTTGTGTAAACCGGAAGACAAATTGGACCAAAGATTGAGCAGTAGTATATACTATAAAGAGTTTATTGAGGGAAAAATTAGAGTAGGAATCCACCCTTGAGGGGGTCATCCGGGTCGATGACCACCTGCGTGAAGCCCGTGATGTAGGCGGAGGCGAGGACATCTGGGACTATCGCCTTGTACTTCCCCACCTTGACCTCCTTCGCTATCCTCCCCGTCATCACGGTGCTTATGGTGGACTCGAACTTGACCTCCTGCCCTGTCTTAAGCTCCCCCGCCCCGTAGAGCGCCGCCATCCGGGCGTTCGTGCACGTCCCAGCGGGGCTCCTGCAGGTCTGCTTGGGGCCGAAGACGTTCCAGTGCCTGCTCGTGTACTCCTTCTTGCTCGGCTTCGTGTAGAAGGTCACGAGGTCGAGGATGTTTAGCTCGGGGTACTCGGGGTGGTCGACCTTGATCTGGTCGGCTATGAAGTTCCTGATCTTCCACCCGAGGGGTATCCACTCACCCTTATTTTCGAGGGTCGGCTTGAGGCCTATGCTCTCCGCGTCGACGAAGGCGTACCAGAGGCCACCGTAGGCTATGTCGGCCTCGACCTCACCCACCTTGGGGACGTCGAACTTCATGGTCTTCCAGTAGAAGCTGGGGACGCCCTGCATGGCGATGCTCTTGGCCACGCCGTCCTTCACCTCCACCTTCGTCTTGACGAGGCCGCTGACGGTGTCGAAGGTGATCTCCGTGTAGGGCTCCTTCACGTCAACCATACCCGTGTTGACGAGGGCAGCGCTGCAACTATAGGTGCTGTCGCCGCAGGCGCTGAAATATCCATCCGTCCAGAGGTAGATGACGCCAACGTCGGCCTCCGGGACGGTCGCCTCGGTCAGGATTGAGCCGAGCATACCGTCGAATCCCCTCGGCTCCTTCATCAGTGTGCCGAGGAGGCCGTGGTAGTGGTCCTGGAAATACTTCTGCTTCTCCGCCATCGTCTTCCCGCGGAGCTTCGGCAACCCACCGACGACGATCCTCGTCGACTCGCCGCTGCAGTGGGTGTCGATACACGAGAGATATCTGCTGAACTTCAAACCGGTTACACCGGATACTAATCAGTCTGACCCGTTTATACCGGTTACGCCCTCGAAAACCGCTGCGAATTTATTAGATGTTGTGAAAATTTATTACTAATAGATTAAAATGGAATTAAAGGCATTTTATATATATTCTTCCTCGGTAATTCATATTCGAGATATTTGCCGAACATCCTCGTTGTCGACGATGAAAAAGACATTCAGAACCTAGCAAAGGTTATACTCGAAGCAGAGAGCTACGAAGTAAGCACTGCGTCAAACGGTGAAGAGGCTCTTGCGTTAATAGAAAAAAACCACTTCGACTTGATCCTCTTGGACGTAGTAATGCAACACACCGATGGACTCGAAGTATGTCGGAAGATCAGAAGAACAAAACGGACTAAAAACACACTCGTGATAATGTTCAGCGGATTGGGTAAAGGCGTCGACACAATGCTTGACGAAAACGAGAAAGCCGACGACTACCTTGAGAAACCGTTTGATAGAAAAAGCCTACTTGAAAAAGTGAATGCTTTACTTAAAAAGAATAGATAAAGTTCATTATTTCGACTTTTTAAAGAGGCTTAATATTAGTACACTCATCAATACAACAAGGTAAAACTCTAGGGGTAACCCTAAAAAAATGTCCACGAATAAAAAAGAGAAACCCCTTAAAAAAGATGAAAACACTCACAGCGAATCCGAGGACCCGTATAAGACATTAATCAATAACATGCTCGACGGTGTCTTTCAAACGGATTTAGAGGGAAATTACACTCTCGTTAACAAATCCTATGCTGAAATCTACGGTTATGAACCAGAGGAAATGTATCAGCTCAATACCAATTACACCTGGGTATCCCAAGACGAAAAGGAATTAGTCTTCAAGGAGCTCCGAAAAAGAGACATAAAAAACATTTTAAAACGATATAGGCGAAAAGACGGATCAATCGGCTGGCTTGCACTCTCAATACGGACTAAATCCGATTTAGACGGTAAACCGATTGGTTTTGAAGGAGTAGCAAGAGACGCAACGGAACGTAAGACGGCAGAAATAGCTCAAAAGGAAGCTAGCGAGCGAGCAGAGTTCCTAATCGACATAATGGTTCACGACCTAAATAATATCAACCAGGGAATGATGCTAACCCTGGAACTTGTTGCCCGAGATCCAGATCTTCCCTTAAAACATAAAAAACCAATAGAACTCGCCATCGCCCAACTGCAGCGCTCCACTGAGTTAATACGAAACGCGAAAAGACTCCAGACGGTCATCGAACAAACAATCAAGCTTGACCGTAAAGACGTATTTAATGAGGTAACGAAGGCAGCCGAACTAACAAGAAGTGTATTTCTAAAGAAGAAACTGGAGCTTAAAACGAATTTCGGTCGAGGAGAAACCTATCTAGTTGCCGACGAGTTTCTCACCGATCTTTTCTTCAACTTATTCCACAACTCTATGAAATTCGATAAAAATCGCCTTGTTAAAATCGAAGTAAATACGGATATAAGTGACAATAATAGGATAAAGATCACAGTTACAGATTATGGCTCAGGCATCCCTGATGATGAAAAGATGCGAGTATTATTGAGAAAACGCGGAGGGAAGGGGTCTGGAATGGGCTTGACACTCGTAAAATACTTGGTTGAGCGGTACAATGGAACAATCTCCCTACAAGATCGAGTGCAGGGACACTTTAATCATGGGACGATTGTTGTCATGACCTTCCCCCGGGGGTGATTTAAATTCCCCGACTTTTGTTGGTCGACGACGATGTAAACCTCCAAACAGTCTATCAGGCCATATTCTCGACCGGTTCAATTGAAATAGTGGCACAAGCCTACAACGGAGCCGAGGCGGTGGATACCTATACCAAACTAAACGAAAAGATAGACGTTGTACTAATGGACCAACGAATGCCGGTCATGGATGGAGTCACTGCCACAAAGAAGATCCTAGAGGCAGACAAAAATGCACGAATAATATTCCTAAGCGCTGATGAAAGTTGTAAAGACCTCGCATTAGCCTCAGGCGCTAAACTAGTCCTTACAAAACCAATAAGATTAGAGGAATTAATCGACGCCATTGAAAAAATAAGCGAAACAAGATAAAATGTGATTAAAATAAAGAAAAACCCTTAACAGGTTAATGCCCGTCGAACCACTTCTTAATTTTCGACCATTAGGTAATGGATAACACTATTTCCGAAGCCAAAATAGATTTTATCTATCACGGCGAATAGAACTACACCATTGAAAAAAACAGCAGATAAAATCCTAATAATCGACGATGACAAAACCCTGATGGATATACTATCCCAAGTGTTGCATGAAAAAGGTTTCTACGTCACCGTAGCAAGAGACGGTAATAAGGCCCTGAAAAAAATCAAGGACAACTTCTACGCAGTAATGCTCATCGACATCAAACTTCCAGACATCGACGGCATTGAGTTGATCTCCAAAATGCACAAGACCGACCCAGATATGAGAAAAATCATCTTAACTGGCAACCCATCCCTTGACAACATCCAAAAGGCATTGAGAGGCGGGGCACACGACTACTTATTAAAACCCGCGAAACTCGACGACATCCTCAACACTATCGAAACTCAATTAACGATTCTACAAAAGGAACTCAAAGACCGATATAAAACAATCAACTAACCTGCAGACTCTTCAGCAAATTCACGAGATTCGAATGATACAGATTGAGAATTCTCCTTGCGCGCGCTTCCCCTAGGGTAGTTAAACGATAATTTTTTCGCCTGCCCACCTTCTCGATCGAAATCAGCCCCTCCCTCTCCAGACTATACAGTAGGGGGTATAGTGTCCCCGGGCTTAGGAGAACATCGTATTGCTTGTATATGATCTCCATTATGCCGTAGCCGTGAGTAGGTTCTCTTTTTAGAATTGAAAGGGTGAATAACGGAAGACTCGGAGTAAGTGAACGAAGATCAAAGCTCGGGTTGTACCTCGACATTTTAAGGGTGATATCTAGCGGAACAACTAAACCGACGAGAATAATGTTTGAGACAAATATGTCCTGGACATCGATGAAAAAAGCTCTAGAATTCTTACTAGAAAATGAATTAAACTGCAAAGAAAAAAACGAGAACTTTGAGATACGAAGAGGCAATTCAAGGGATAAACGAAGCAAGGAAAGATACTTTATAAGCCAAAAAGGTCTTATGATTATAAAATTCTTCGAGAAGGAACAACTGCTCAGTAACCTACTCGCTCAATAATGACCGGCACAGTTTCAACTAACATTTATAATTTAACCAACATTTCCCCCGGTGCTTGTGCTGGTTATATCGAAGCTCATTTCCAGGAGCTGCTTGTTGGCTCTGTAGCGCCACTTTTCTATCTTGATCCCGCCCATTTCCCCCGTCTTGGTACAGTGTTGTTTGCCGCAGGTGTTTACGTTCCAGCTGGGGAGGTGGAAGACCGTTACGACCTTTAGCTCCGCTGGGAGGGGGAAGAGGTCGTAGATGTCGTCCCCCCACCGGGCCTCTGCGTCGGATCGGGTCATCTCGTGGACCTCGGTGGCGGCGTCCTCCTTGATCTTCTGGTTCGCTGCCTCCTCTATCCTCTGCATCTCCTCGTCCGTGGGTTTCCTGTCGAATTGGACAGTGAGTCCACCGTGGGTGCCCTGGCTGTAGGCGCTCGAAGACCACTTCGCCCCTCTCCCGAGGACGTGGACGACAGCCCCCTTCAGAACGTGGATGGCTGTGTGGCTCCTGACATCATTAGACGCGACCATTCCAGAACCTATGCAATCACTCAGTGGATATAAGTGAAGGGGGCAGGGTGGGCTGACTAGGTAGAGGTCAACTATATATTTTGGCGCCCAGCCCTCTAGATGGAGAAGGAAATGACCGAAACCAAGCAACACACCGGGCGCCTCGAGCCGGTGAAGAGGTGGCTCGACGCCGTCACGGAGAAAAACATCCTGAAGGGCACGGTGATTGT
>Ga0315274_10013425_pt1 | contig 11657 bp, 9 predicted proteins | sample YL17G02_20_MG_FD_203700 | JGI IMG/M metagenome (GOLD analysis project Ga0315274, IMG submission 203700) | Sediment microbial communities from Yellowstone Lake, YNP, Wyoming, USA - YL17G02_20 | ecosystem: Environmental > Aquatic > Freshwater > Lake > Sediment | place: USA: Wyoming | collected...
TCGCCGCCGCCGCCTCTACTTTCACGGTGGCGTCGGCCATGGTGTGTGTTGTGCGGGCGTGGCGGTGTCGTCTCGGTCGGTCGGCGCGCCTGGGAAAATGAAAATGAAAATGGAACGCGAGGGGGTCAGCGGAGGCGCGAATGGGGGGTGTCGCCGGCGAGAGGGGGCGAGACCGACCCTCTGCTGGCGCCTGCTCTCGCTCACACCCCATTTTCAACCTTCCGGTCCTGAGCTGATGAGGACGGTTCCCCGCACACGAGGCTCAACAGGTGACAGCCTGCATTTGCGGGTGCCGGGCGGGTGCGGTGTGCGTGGAAAAAAAGAGACGCTGGCCGCCGAGGGCTAGAAGCTCTCGCGTCTCTACGCCCGTCGCCTTCACAATACACACCAATTTTCCTCTCCTCGTCAAGCGTTGTGCGCAAGGAGGGACGGGCTCGCAGGCCGCGGGTTGGCCGTAGGTTGTGACGTCCCGCCCTCGCGCACTGGAAGGGAGTGCGGCGAAAGGTAACCCCCAGCAGTGAAGCAAGAGGACGTCCTCTCCATCTCTCTCTCTCTCTCACTCGACCACAATACATTTATTTTGATTTGTTAGCGTCCGCTAATTAAATGCTCCACACCCTCCGCTCGGCGGCCTCCCGCCTGGGTGGTGTCGCAACATCGACCACGCGCCCTGCACGTCGCACCCTGGCCACCTCAGGCCGGGTGGCAGCAGTTGGCGATGGCGAGGTAAAAGGAGAGAGGGAGAATCGGCGCCCGCTCCTCGACCTCGACCTCGACCTCCGCTCTCAACCTCGACCTCGACCTCGACCTCAACCATCCTTTCTCCCACACACAGCCCGCCCCCGCCCCGCACCTCCTCGTCTTTGGCGGCAACGGCTTCGTCGGCTCCCGCATCTGCGAGCGCGCCCTTGCTTCCGGCCTGGGCGTCGTCTCCGTCTCCCGGTCCGGCGCGCCGCCCCTGCGCGCGGGCGCGGGCGGGCCCGGCGCGCCCGCCGCGCCGCCGCCCTGGGCCGCCGACGTCGAGTGGCTGGCCGCGGACGCGGGCGACACGGCCGCCTGGGCGCCTGCCCTGGACGGGTGCGTGGGCGTCATCTCCACCCTGGGCGCGTTCGGGTCGAACGCCCACATGCGGCGGGTGTGCGGCGACCTGAATGAGGCCGTCTTTGAGGCCGCCGCGGCCGCCCACATTCCCCGGGCTGTCTTCATTTCGGTGCACCCCTTTGGCTTCCCGGCCTTTGTCCTGCCTGGCTACTTCGGGGGCAAACAAGCCGCGGAGGAAACGCTGTTCAGGCTTTTCCCAACCGGCGGCGTCGCCTTGAGGCCTGGGTTTGTGTACGGGACGCGCCACGTCGGCAGTGCGGGCCTCGGCCTGCCCCTGGGCGCGGTGGGCGCGCCCCTGGAAGCCGCCCTGGGCGCCCTGGGCCCCGTCGCCAAGACCCTGGCCGCCATTCCCTTGGCCGGCGCCGCTTTTGTGCCCCCCGTCTCCGTGGACGCGGTCGCCCGGGCGGCCGTTGCGGCCGCGACGGACCCGGCCGTCGTGGGCGGGCCGATGAGCGTGTGGGAGCTTCGCGACCGGTTTGGCGGGGGTGGGGAGGCGGGGGCGGCGTGAAGGTGAGGAAAAGAAAAGCGTTTTAGGATGTGGAGGAGGGGCGAGAGAGCGAGAGAGGAAAGGAGCGGGCGAGAGCGTGTGTGGTTGAGGCGAGGGTTTCTCTCTGTCAAGAACGAGCGAATGAAAACGAGGGGCCGGCCGAGAGTTTGTCCACACTCATTCTTTCATTTTTCCCGTCTTCTCTTTCTTGATGGTCGTTGCCTCCAAGGGCGTCCTCATCACCTGGTGCGAAAGAGGGGCCGTTGCGCACAAGCATGCAGCCGCGCTGGCGCGGAGCTTCGTGGCGCGCAGAGAGAGAGACGCGCTCTCGTGCCTGTCGCATTATCCCCCGATCTCTTCTCATCCCCATTCCATCCATCCCGCTCTCTCCATCCACACACAAACACAGCGACGCCCCCACCAAGGAATTCCTCCTCTCCCTCAACACCGCCCGCCCCGCCGACGCCAAGTTCGTGGTGGCCGACCTGGACGACACCCGCCTGCTCGTGGAGCCGGGCTGCGTGGCCGGCCTGCAGGCGGCCGTGCGGGCGCGGGGGGACGACCTCACGTACACCGCGCCGGCCGACCCTCTGGCCGGGTGAGCGGTGGGTGAGAGGCCTCCAACACACGCACACGCACACACAGGCACAGACACAACACACAAGACCAGCACACCACGTAAAGATGGGGGCCCTAGCGCCCGGCCCCGGCGGGTCGGCGACGCCCACGCCCTCCCCCCGTGAGCGCGGGCCTGCCACGGCGGCCGCCGCGGCCGCGGCCGTGCGCGCCTTCCTGGACGCCGCGTCGGAGCGGGCGACCGCTTGCGCGGCCCTGGAAGCCGCGTTCACGCCTTTTCTGCACGGCGCCGACGGCGGGGAGGTCGGCTATCGTGCCGCCTGTGAGGCGGCGGGCGGGGTGTGGCGCTGCTCCGCGGGCGCGGCCCCGCGCGCAGTCGAGGCGCTGACGGCCGCGCGTCTCTCCGACCTCGCCGCCACGGTCGGCGCCGTGTCGGGCGACGAAGCCCACCGCACACGCATAGCGGTCGCGCTCCATGCCCTGCGCAAGGCGGGAGCGGACGCGGAGAGGGGAAGAGGGAGCGGGGCGGCAGACCAGCACGACCACGGCGGCGGCGGCGGGTGTGGGTGCGGCCCGGGCGGTGCCCCAACGCCTCCCGCGGATGCCGGGCTGGAAGCCGCCCGGGACGCCGCCGAACGGGCCGTCGCCATCGCAGAGGCGACGGTCGAATTAGAGGAAACGGCGTCTCGAATCAACGACGGCCTGGGCGAGCTGAGGGAGGCGTTGATGGAAGGAGGCGGGGTGGCGGGTGGCTTGGCGGGGGGTGGTTCAAGAAATTAAGTCCCAAAGTCTCATGCGTAACCACTCGGCACGTCACTCACGCCTGTGGTCAAGCAAAACGATCTCTGCCTCACCTCCTCGCCCCGCCGCCCTCCTCATCTTTGACTCCACCCCCACCCCCACCCAAGCACGGCCCGCACCGCACCCCTTCCTCCTCACTCCGTGGCAGCCCCCACCGCGCGACGCCCGCGGCCGCGACCAGGCACACCACGGTGAACCCCATGACCGCGGCGAACGGTCCCACAGGCGCGCCCGCGTCATTGGGGCGTCCGTCCAGCGGGTCGGTGTCGTGGCGGGCGTGCGCGTGCCCTCTCCAGTCGCCGGTCAGGCAGCCGTACAGCAGGCCGGCGACCAACACCCCGCCCGCCCGGCCTGCCGCCTGGGCCGCCGTGTTGAGGCCCGCCGTCGCGCCGATGCGGCGACGGTCCATGACGCGTTGCAGGGTGAAGGAGAGCAGGACCGCAAAGACCTGGGTCGGGGCGACGGAGGCGAGGAGGGCCGCGAAGAAGGACGCGGACGCGGGCGGGCGGGGGGCCAGCGGGCCCAGCAGTCCACCGCCAGGGCGCGCGAGCGCTGAGAGGGCGGTGAGCAGGATCAGGGGCACCCCGCCCGCGGCGGCGAGCGCGCCCCACAAGCCCACCACGGACCGCGTGGAGTGTGGAGGGGCCTGGCGCAGGGCGCGCAGGAAGCGGGGCGTGAGCAGTTGCTGGACACCCTCCCACACCATCACGCCCGCGACCGCGCCGCCCGTGGCCGTGCGGCTGAACTTGAAGGCCGCGCCCCTGGAGGAGAGCAGGTGAGCCACGGGCACCTGCAGCCAGGCAAACTGGCCCGCGTTCTGCAGGGCCTGGGCCAGGCTGGTGGCGGCGACGGGGCGGGAGGGCAGGAGGGTGCGGGCGAGGCAGCGGCGGAGCGACGGCAGCCACCAGGGCGCGGGCGTGGGCGGTGGCGGTGGCGGCCTCTCTCCCTCTCCCTTGCCCGCTGTAGCTGCGCCTGCCGGGCAGGGCGCAACAGGCGCGCCAGCATCAGCGGGAGCAACCCCCACCCCCGCCGGCACGGCCAGGGCCGCCACGGCGACGGCGGGCAGGGTGGCGGCCGCCAGCAAACCCATGGCGGCCGGGTAGGGGAGGTGCTGGGCGAGGGCGCCGCCCGCGAACGAGCCCGCGCCCTTCAAGGCTGTCCGCCCGCCCGTGACGAGCGCGGTCCGGAACATGAGGGTCCGGCTGGCGCGGGTGGTGGTGGTGGCGGCCACCGCCGCCGTGGCCGCCGCCGCCGCGGCAGCGGTGGTGCCTTTGAGAGCACCCCCAGCACCCCCAGCAGCAGCATCTCTCACAGCAGCGCCTTGCGCGGCGCCACCGCCGCCGGCAGCCAGCTTTGGCAGGGCCTTGCTGGCCGTCCGGGCGAGGACGCGGGCGGCGCCGACCACGGCGTTGATGGCAGACGCGTACGCGGTCGCGGTGGCGAGCGGCCAGGCGACGCCCACCCCCGGGCCCTCCCGCTCCCGGGCGTTGAGTGGGATGAGGGCGGCCGTCGCCACCGCCTGGAGCAGGAACGCGCAGACCAGGACGGGGCGCAGGCCCCGGGCCGCCAGGAAGCCGCCCGCCCCGAGGGCAGCCAGGGCGGACGCGCCCTGGTAGGCCGCAAAGATCATGGAGGTCTGCCAGACAGAGTGCCCCGCTTTCAGGGAGGACAGCAGCAGCAGCATGCTGGTCGCACCCGAGGTCAGGGAGGTCAGGAACAGCGCGGACGTCGCGGCGCGGTACTGGCCCGGGGTGAGGCCGACGGCAGGTGGGGCGGCTGCCTTTGGCGCGGCGGCGTCAGGCGGGGAGAGAGGCATGGCGGGGGTGGCCATATATGGTAATAATTCCCCTGCCCTCTCTCGCGCCTTCGAGTCACGGTTAGTGCGACGGCTGGTGCGATGCGTCACCCAAAGCGCCAGCTGCTATATTAGCGTGAACGTGAAAGGTAATGAATGGTCCGCCTTTTGTGGATCAAAAAAGGCGGTGGAATGAACTAAATTACAACCCCGTTACACACACAGAAAAGGTTCCCACATCAATGAGGCGCCCCGCCGCCCGCGCCGCCGCCCTGGCCTGCCTTTGCTGCCTGGCGATATCCTCGTCACTTGCAGAGGATCCCGCGGGCGCGATTGGCGCCCCACCCATGGAGACAGCCGCCGAAAAGTTTGCGGCCGCCAATGCAGACGCGCCCACCGCGCCCCCACCCCTCTCCCCCGCCGACGCCGCCACCGCCCTATCCCGGGTCGCCCAGATCACGCTCGTCCGCCACGGCGAGCACGCCCACCTGGGCAGCGAGGGGACGCCCTGTCTCTCAGAGGTCGGCGTCGCCCGGGCGGGGGCCCTCGCGGCCTGGGCGCGGGACCCGCCGCGAGGACTGCTGGCGCGGGTGGATGCAGTGGTGGCCATGAACGGGACGACCGGGGACCCGCCGTCCGTGCGGCCCATCAACTCCGCGGTGCCGACCGTGGTGGCCTTCCGCGTCCCGCCGGGCCGGTTCGTGAGGGCGTGGAGCCAGTGGGACTCCCTGGCCGCCGCCCGGGCGGTCCTGGACCAGGGCGCCGCGCCGCCGCCCACTGGGCGCGCCTCCGACGGGTCGGCCGTCCTGGTCGTCTGGTTCCACTGGGGCTTGGTCGCGGTCCTCAACGCGCTGGGCGTGCCGACGACGGGTTGGAACGCGCAGAGCCTGGACGACGCGACCAGTGAAGCGTACAACGCCGCCGTCGTCCTCACCCCGCACGGCGTGCCCCGCCTGGGTGACGGGCCGAATGGGACGCGAGTCGTCCTGGCGGATGCCGACCCCCGGGCGGGCGTGCGGGTGCGCCTGTACCGGACGCCACCCATTGACAAGACGTCCTTGCTCTCGCCCTCGCCCGACCCAGGGAAAGACGCGGTCCTCTTCGAGGAGACGGTGCCGTGGGCGGTGGTGGCGCGCCAGGCGGGGAGCGTGGTGCGGGTGGTGCCCGCGTCCGAGACGACGGCAGGTGGGAGGGCGCCCGTGGTGGTGGAGCGGGCGGAGCCGGAGAGCCAGCTTTGATGGAGGGTGCCGCGCGCGGCGTGCGTGCGCGGCGTGCGTGAAATGCTTGTCAAAAAGTCTCTCTCTACTGTAACACGGAATTGATTGGTTCCCTCTCCTCCTTCTTTCATCCCCACTGCGATGGCTGAGGTTGCTGCTGCTGCTGCTGTTGCGATGGAGGCGGCGCGAAGCCGGCCGGTGGTCCTGGCGGCGGCGACGGCGCCCACGCCGGTGGCGGCAAGGCCGCTGGAGGTGGTGGTTGCTGCTGCTGCTGCTGCTGCTGCTGTTGCTGTTGCTGTTGCTGTTGCGGCGCGACTGGTGGCGGTGGGGCAAAACTGCCCGTGGCCGCAGCCGCAGTAGGCGGGGCCGCCGCTGCCCCGGCCGGCACGAAAAAGGCGGGCGGCGCGGCGGGCGCAGGACCACCGCCCACTGCTGCAGCTTGTGGCAGGAACGCGGGCCGCGCGGCCGGCGCATTACCAGCGCCCACCCCCCACGTCGGGTCTACGTACCGGCTGACGCCTGCGGACCGGGGTGCCGTGCCGGCTGGCCGGGCTCCGGGCATCGTCGGCGGCGCCGCCACCAGCGGCGGCGGCGCGACCGGTTTGGGCGCCTCGGGCGGCGGCTGCCCCCGCTCCCGCCACAGTTTCAGGTCCTCATCATAATAAAACACGTTCTCCTCGACAGGAGGGGGAGGCTGTTGTGGGGCGGCGGCGGCGGCGGCGGGCCCGGGCGGGGCGAGGAGGCCACCCACCCGGCCCAAGGCACCGGACGCGAGCGCGGCCAGGCCCGCGCCGGGCCGGGCCGGGGAGGGCTGGGCGGTCGCGGGCGGGGGCGGGCCACCAGGGACGCCAGCTGCTGCATCACCACCCCAGGGCAGCAGCCCGCCCTGCTGGGCGGCGGGTGCGGCAAACGGCCCGCCCCCCACAAACCCGCGCGCGGCGGGTGGGGGTGGCAAGGTACTGGATGCAGGGGCGGGCGCCTCCTCACCCTCCGGCGCGCCCATCAGCGAGTTGAGCCCCTTGTCCAGCCAGCGGCCAGCCAGGGCGGCCAAGGAGGCGGGGCGGGCGAGGCCGGCGGGAGGCTGGGCGGCGCCGTTGGGTGGTAGGGCCACGCCCCGCGCGGCTGCGGCCCCGCGCGCGCGGTCGGCGAGCTCGACGGCCGCCGCGCGCAGGGACAGCAGGGCCGGCGGGGTGGCCTGTTGTTGCTGCGATGTCACCATGGCCCCCTCCACGCCGGCCAGGACGGCGGTGGCCAGGGCCGACGCGGCGGGGAGGAGGCCCGCGTCCGCGGCCCGGGCGGCCAGGAGCAGGCGCAGCGGCCAGGTGGGCGGCGGGGCGGCGTTTCCTCCTCCTCCTCCTCCCGCTATCGACGACGACGATGCCGACACCCGCACCCACTCCAGCACCTCTGCGCGCAGTAGGCAGGGCGTGGACAGCGCGGCTCGGGCGCCCGGGCGCGCGCCGGGCGCGGGCATCGGAATGGAAGAGGGAGGAGGGTCGGCCTCCCCTCCTCCACCACCCCCTGTCAGCCCGCCGCCGGCCGCGATCGCGACCGCGTGCGCGGCCGCCGGGTCGCCCGCCTCTGTCAGCAGGCGCCAAGCCAGGGCGTGCAGGGTCGCGGTCGCACCCGCAGCGGAGGCGGCCGCGGCTGGGGACCGGTCCGCGGCGGCCGCGGCGAGGGCGGGCAGGGCGGAGGGCCAGGCCGCGAGGTCGAGCCTCCCGCCCGCGGCGGCGGCGGCGGCGGGCCCCGCCACGGACGCGACCAGGGCGCCCAGGACGGACCCAGGCGGCAGGTCGGCGGCGGCGACGGCCGCGAGCGTGGCCGCCCGTTCCGCCTCCCCGCCGGCGGTCGCCAAGGCCAGAGCCGGCCCGCCCAGCCCGCCCGCGAGCAGGGCGCGCACCGCCTCTGTCCGCCGCCCGTCCGCCAGGGCCGCCATCGCAGCCGCGGCCGCGCCCGCCCGGGCCTCCGGGGGTGGGGGCGGGGGCATGGGGCTGGCATCGATGGGCGCCACCGCCGCCAGCCCCGCCAAGGCCCCCGCCAAGGCAGCCGCCGCGGAGGGAGGGTGAGGGGGGGGTTGGGGCGCGCCGCGCACGTCGCTGCTCCCATCCTTCTTGCCCCGCGACCAGGGCAGGCCACCTCCGCCGTTGCCTGCCGCTGGTGGCACGCTGCTGTTCACCAGCGGGTCACCCGACAAAGTGCTGTACGCGGCCAGGCTCGCCAGGACGTGCCACAAGGCGGCGGCGGAGGCGGCCGCCCCAGCACCCCCAGCCCGCTCCTCCTCCACCACCCGGCCCGCCCGCTCCCGCGCCCAGCCCGCGACGGCCGCCCGGCTGGCCGCCAGGCCCAGGGGCAGCCCCAGGCCAGCCCCTGCCACCACCCCGCCTAGCAGGGCCCGGTCACTGTCCGGGCGTGGGGGCAGCGCCTCGTCCGGCGGGTGGCCGGCCGCCGCGGCCTTGGCGTCGGCAGAGAGCGCCCACGACCGCACGCGGGCGAGGCGGTTCAGGGGCGGCGGCAGCCACGCGAAGGAGGTGCCGCCAAAGCCCCAGGCGACGAGGGGGCAGGGCGGGCGGCCATAAGGAGGATAGGCAGAGGGCGATGGGTGTGGCGGGGTGGCAGCAGCGGCGGCGGCGGCGGCGGCGGCGGGAGGCGCGCCGCCGCCCCAGGCTGCGGCGGGTGGTGGTTGGAGTTGCGCCTGCGCCGGCGGTGGGGCCCAGGCCGGCGGCGGCGCATCGGGCGGCGCCTGCGCCTGCTGCGGCTGATGCTGTGGCGGCGGCGGCGGCAGGGCAAGTGCTGCCCACGCGGTCGGCGGCGCGGCCGCGGCGGCAGCTGCAGGAGGAGGGGGCGGAGGCGGCAGAGGAGGCGGGGGCGGTGCGCCCCACCCGGCCGGCGGCGGCGCCGGCAGGGCAGGCGCTGCTGCGACAGCAACCGGCGCAGGTGGCGGCGGCGGCGGCGCCCCCCAGCCCGCCGCGGGCGGAGGAGGGGGAGGGGCAGGCGCGGGAGGCGCCGGCCCGCCCCAAGCAACGGGAGGGGTAGCCGGGGGGGGTGGTTGCGAGCCCGACGACACCGCCGCGACCGGCGCGGGTGCCGCCGCCGGCGCAACAACACCAGTACCAGCACCGCTGCCCAGGCCCTCGAAAAAGTCGGCCTCGCCCGGCTCCTCCGTGGCGGCGGCGACAGCTGCAGCGGGCGCGACGGCAGCAGCAACCGCAGGAGGCGGTGGCGGCGGTGGCGGTGGCGGCGGCCCAGCAGCGGCCACACGGGGCGTGCCCCCTCCACCGACCCAACCCCCCTCCCCGCCCGCCGACGGCATGCGCCTGGCGGTCACGGCCGTGGGGGGCGGCCGTGAAAAGGCGATGGGAGAGGGGGGCTGGTGGTGAGGTGGAGGGTGTGCAGGCGCCTGGGCAGGAGGTGGTGGTGGTGGTGGTGGAGCAAAGCCGAGCGGGGGGGGTTGCGACGCTGCCTGCGGCGCCCACCCACCCGCAGAAGGTGGAGGTGGGGGTGGGGGTGGTACGCCCCACCCAGGCTGAGGCGGCGGCGGCGGCGGCGCGCCCCAGCTGGGCGGGCCGGGCGGCTGGAGGAAGGAGAGAGAGGGAGAAGGGGTTGAGATGAAGATGAAACGAATGGTGGTGGTGGTGTGGGGGGGGTCGGGCGCGTGCGAGAAGGAAGTCCAACGGCCACGCGCCCCTCGCCCTACGAGCGGGACCACCAGCCAACTCTCTCCATAGACCGTACCTGCGGCGCAAAGCCCGACGGCGGGGGTGGGGGTGGGGCGGACATCGAGACAAAAAAGGAAGTACGCGCGGATCGGGAGTGATGGGCTGCTCATTTCTTCACAAAAAACGCGCTCAGGCTCTTCATTCCGGCCGCCTCCTTTTTCCGGACGATCTCCTTGGCCTCCACCCGCGCCTCGGCCGCCTTCCGTCGTGACTTCTCCGCCATGGCCGTCTTGATCCGCTTCGCCCGGTCCTCATTCGACTCCCACTCCCCTCCTCCATTTCCGTTCCCACCACCACCGCCGCCTGGGTTGGCCCGGGCCTCCGCGAGCGCCCGCGCCCGGGCGGCCGCGGCTTCGGCGTCCGTCGGCACGCCCAGGCGGGACGCCCAGGCGGGGGGCAGCCACTCGGCCAGGAGGCCGGCCCCCGCGGCCGTGGCGGCGGCCGCGTCGAGGGCGGCCGCTGCGCCGGACCCGCCCGCCGCCGCCTGCAGCGCACCGCCCGCCGCGCCCGCCTTGAGGCGCAGCCAGGCCAGGGCGCGGGCGTCGTCCAGGCGGACGTACGTGTCGGGGCCGACTGTGCGGGTCTTGCAGATGGAGGCGAGGGCGGACGTGGCGGCGGCGAGGGCGGCGGCGGCGGCGGCGGTGGAGGGGGTGGGCGGGGTGGGCGAGTCCTCGACCTCAACCTCCCCGTCCTCCCCGACGCCCGCGGCCGTCGCGGACTCCCCTCCTCCCACCGCCGCCAGGGCCGCCAGCAGGGCCGCCCCTGCCGGCCCGACCTCGCCCAGCGCCTGCTCCGCATCCCGGAACTGGCCGGGCGAGTCGGGCGAGGCCTGGCCCACCCCCACCCCGCGGGAGGCTTCCAGGAGGGGCAGCGCGAGGAGGAGCGGGTCGAGCGCCGCGACGAGGCCAACGCCGCCGTCTGGAGAAAAAAGTTGCGTGTGTGTATTTCAAAGGATGCGAAAGTGAGTTTCGGGCCTGAACTTACCCACGAACGCACGCAGCAGAGCCTGGTGGTGGCGCGCGCGGTCGTGCGAGACGCGGCGACGGGTGCCAACACTGCCTCTTCCATTAAAAAAAAGCGCGTGCATTGGAAGTTTGCTCTCTCTCTCTTTTTCTCACCTGACACCACGCCTTCACCCGCAAACCAGGCCCCCGTGGGCGGCCGGAACAGGGCCGCCTCGTACACCCGCCCCTCGATGAGCAGGTATTGGGCTGGGGCTCGAGTGCGCGGGTGGGGTAGGGTGAAGGGGGTGGCAGTGAAGGAGGTCGACACGGCCGGCGGGCCGGCCGGGCCTGTTTTTTTGATGGGGGAGAAAAGTGCGGGGCGTGAGAGGTGCGGTGCGCGCAGAGCAGGGGTGCAGAACGAGGCGTGTGTAGATGGCGCGGATTCTGTTCTGAGGCGCTGCTGTACCTGGGGCGATGACGACCCGCATCGTGTGTGAGCGTGAGCGGGCGGACACAGAACGCAAGACGACGACAGAAAGAGAGAAAGTTTGAACAATTGTTTGCTTCTTACAAAGAAAAAGCATTCTCAGAGTATCTCTCTGTGACGAGGTTGAGCGGCAACTCAAAGCAAAGACCGGCTCGAAAGTCATAACCAATGCAGGCTGTGGCCAGTTCCAGACGACCAAGGGTGACCTAAAGAACAAACTCGACGCGCACGGGGGCACGCGCGAGGAGGCCCAAGGGCCTGGATTCCGAACCGCGCCACCCAGTGGTGGCGCGGACACACGGCGCACGCGCAAAACCAAAAGGTCCGCGCGCAACGCAATGTCAAGCGATGGCACTCCCCCGAGTTCCACACACTTGTTTATTGGACCATTCCCGACAAGTCGGGTCCCGCGGCCTCGTCATTTTATTTTTGAATTCGTTTTGGTGGTGGGTGGCATGGCGCGCGCATACGCCCACACGGACCCGGCCACGGGTGGCGGAGGGTGCAGTGTGTGGGCGGGTATGGCGCGCGCG
>Ga0315274_10013427_pt1 | contig 11655 bp, 16 predicted proteins | sample YL17G02_20_MG_FD_203700 | JGI IMG/M metagenome (GOLD analysis project Ga0315274, IMG submission 203700) | Sediment microbial communities from Yellowstone Lake, YNP, Wyoming, USA - YL17G02_20 | ecosystem: Environmental > Aquatic > Freshwater > Lake > Sediment | place: USA: Wyoming | collected...
CATCTGTAGCCTCCTGCAAAGGACTCCGGTCGGCGTACCATCCATGGCACACCCTCCCCGAATCATCGGCTACGTCCTGCTCTCACCAGCAGTTAAGGTGCGTTTGCCCTGGGATGGGACCCGTGATCCGTTGCCACGTGGGGGCAGCCGTGGTAAACTGGTGCAGTGGCCGCAGGATCGCGGCACGATGGTAATGGCGAGAAAGGAAAGCGTCTGTGATGCTTCAAGAAGGGAGGCAACGATGTGGGCGGTTCTGTGGATGCTTGGCCTCTGGACCAAGGCGGACGCTGCGACGGCATTTGGCAATTTCACCGTGATCGAACAGTGAGCCTGTGAAAAGGAGATGCCCCTATGATGGGCTACAGTCTTGCCATTCAAGCGTTCCATGTAGTTGTGTGGGCGATCTTGCTGGCCGGTTCCGTGGTTCTCCTGCGGCGAGGGTATGCCAGTGCCGCCGTGTCCATGCTCCTCGGGGCCGCCATCACGCTTCTCACGGGGCTGCTCAACCTCCTTATGACCATCCCCATGGTTTTCACGTCGAGCGCGGGGGTTTACCCCGCGAAAATCATGATAATGGGGGGACTGGTATCGGCGGTGGGCATGTTCCTCTTCGCCCTCGGGTTCTGGCAATTGGCCCGAACGACAAAACGAGAGGGCTGAGCGGCAACGACAAATGATCTCATTGCATGGAGAGCCGGATGAAGGAAGTGCGCAGGCCTGAGTCCTTCGCTGACAGGGACGCCTGGCGGGCGTGGCTGGCCGAGAATCACCAGGTCGAGAAGGAACTGTGGCTTGTCGTTCCCAAGAGGCACACGGGCAGGCCCGGCCTGACATATGAGGAGGCCCTGGAAGAGGCGCTATGCTTCGGCTGGATCGACGGCATCGTCAGGCGGATCGATGGCGAGAAGCACATGATCCGGTTCTCGCCGCGCCGCGGGAACAGCGTCTGGTCACAACGGAACAAGCAGCGAGTCGGCAGGTTGATCAGGGAAGGTCGGATGACGCCGGCCGGCCTGGCTAGGATCAAGGAGGCCAGGGCGAATGGCCAATGGGCGAAAGCGGCGATGCGCGAGGACATGACGGTTGTTCCCCCCGAATTAGCCGAGGCCTTGGCGGGTAACGAGAAGGCCCGGCTCAATTTCGAGGGCCTCGCGCCATCGTATCGTAAGCAGTTCATCTACTGGATTGCCAGCGCCAAGCGGGACGAGACCCGCCGCAAGAGGATCGAGGGCACAATCGACCTGCTCATCCGTAACAAGAGACTTGGGATGGAATAGACCCGACAGATTGAGATATGGAAGGCTCTGGTGGTCGGCAACGGCAAGATCGATAGGCGCCTGTCGCACCATGTCCGGAGGCGTGTACCACGCGGGGTCCGGATCGCGTGGCGGCGGCGTGGAGTATTGGCATGAAGATCAAATTCGGCGAATACATGATTCGGGATTGGAAGAAACAGGACGCGTCGGCCATCGCGCAGTATGCGAACAATCGCAATATCGCGATGTGGCTGCGCGACCGGTTTCCCTTTCCATACACAGTTTATGACGCGGAGGGGTTCCTCTCGGCGGTGTCGCGGCAGGACCCGCGGGTGTCTTTTGCCATTGCCACGCGGCGCGAGGCCATCGGCGGGATCGGGCTCGATATGGGCAGCGACGTGTACCGTTTCACCGCGGAGCTGGGTTACTGGCTGGGCGAGCCGTTCTGGGGCAGAGGGATCATGAGCGAGGCGGTCACGAGATTCACGGCATGGGCCTTCGAGCACCTCTCGCTGTACCGGATCTACGCGAATGCCTTCGCCAGCAACGCGGCCTCCGCGCGGATCCTCGAAAAAGCCGGGTTCGAGTATGAAGGCCGCCAGCGGGCCGGCGTCTTCAAGAACGGCCAAGTCCTCGACCAGTTGGTCTATGCGAAGGTCAAAGACGGAATCCAGTAAGGGAGGCCCGCGATGCAGCCCGGTCCACCCTCTTCAATCCAGACCTCCTTGATCCACGCGGGCAGGCTTGACGCCGTCGCCCGGACACCTATGCTATGCGGCGAAGTATATCGTAATCACTGTGAACGCCGGAATCGCGGCAGGAGATAAGAATGCCTGAGCAGCAGTACCCGGAACCGACGGTGGGGGCGTTGATCTTCAACGGCAAGAGCAAGGTCTTTCTGATGCGGTCGCACAAGTGGCGGGGCAACTGGGTCCTGCCCGGCGGACACATCGAGTTGGGCGAGCGGATGGTCGATGCGCTGCGGCGAGAAGTGAAAGAGGAGACGAACCTGGACATCCGCGATGTCGAGTTCATCTGCTTTCAGGAGTTCATCTGTGACGATCGGTTCTGGAAGCCGCGACATTTCATCTTCTTCGATTATGCGTGCACGACGGATTCGGCGGAGGTAAAACTCAACACCGAGGCCGAGGAGTACGCATGGGTCACGCTGGAAGAGGCCCTGAAGATGCCCGTGGAGCACTATACCATGGTGGCAATACGGGAGTACATGAAAACCAGGGTGACAAGTTCCTGACGCAGGCTGGTCGGTGGAAATACGAAGAGTGGACAAGTGGGATGGTCGACTACTGCGGGAGCTGCACCTGCGGATGTACGCCGATTCCCCGAATGCGTTTGGCGAGAGCCTGGCCGACGCGCGGGCGATGCCGATGGAGCGGTGGGAGGGGCGAGCAAGAAAGTTGGCCGAAGCAGGTGAAGCCGTGGGGTTTGTGGCAATGGAGGCAGGCACGAACATGGGGTTCGTTGCCGGTCTCGTCGGGCAGTACCGCGACGGTTTGATTCGTGGCGACGCGTGTGACACGGTGACCATGGCGAGGGCCTGGGTGGACCCGCGAGCACGGCGCCAGGGGATCGGACGGGCATTGGCGACTGCGGTGGAATCCTGGGCCCGTGACAAGGGGGCCGGAATACTCGAAGCCCAGGTGACGGAGAACAACGGCCCGGCCATCGAGTTCTATAGGAGACTTGGCTTTGTCGACACGGGGCGGTGTGAACCGCTGCTGTCCAATCCAACCTTGCGAATCCAGTTCCTCAGTCGGTCGCTGAGGTGTGCGCAGGGATGGGGACAGCCGACTGCTTGATCCGCTCGGTGTCCAGGTCCCGGACGTATCTGACGAGGTTCTGCCATCCGCTGTAGAAGCCGAAGCCGCCCCGGGTCATCTCTTCGATGGCCTGCTCCTTGCTCCAGCCCTGCACAGCCACGCGATAGATCGCACACATCATCCCGGTGCGGTCGGCGCCTCGCTGGCAATGTACGAAGACCGGCGCACGGCCTGCGTCGGTGGCGACCTGCAAGAACTGTACGACCGCCTTGTCGTCCGGCTGCCAGGCCGTAGCGGGGATGCGCACATAGCTCATGCTGGTGCCTCGCAGGTCGTCCGGCGAACCGGAGGATCGCAGATCGATGACGGTCCTGATCCCGAGCTTCTCCAACTGCTGTATCCCATCGGCCGTCGGCTCCGCACCGCGGTACACGCTGTCGGAGACCTTGTACAGATTCGGCAGGCCCGGCAACTCCAGCGGCTCGGCCCATCCGCTCGATGCCACGTTGCCCGTCGCCCGGACGTCGTTATCCACCCCCAGAGGCAGTGGCCCAGCCCAGTACCGGCACCCCGGCACTTCGATGCCGAGGAGCGAGGCACACGCCAGCAACGACGAAATCAGCCATCGATGCAATCGTCCTGTGTAGATCATAGAACCCTTACAGCATGAACAGCCCATGTATTCGCTTTCCCATCATCTCTCAGGTGTCTCGCACATGCTTCCGGAGTGACGGCTCTGGCTCGATTTGGTCCCGCGGGCAAGGAGCAGGATCTGCCTGGTGATGCTTCGGCAGATGTGAAAGAAGGAGAATTTCACCGGCATCAGGTCCGGCATCAGGAAGTTCGGGCAGGGTGTGGCCGGCAGGGCGTCGCCGAGCACCTCGATCTGGTCCAGGACGCAGCAGCCGAAACCGACCCGGCGGGCGGTCTCGATGATGGGCACCTGCTCGGGCTTCATTCCCACGAGGTGGCAGCAGACCATCTCGCAGGCGGAGGGGTCGGCGCCGCCGATGAGCCAGCCCAGCGGGCGGCTCTTGCCGCGGATGGGGCCCTGGCCTTCCATGGCCACGATCCCATCGACGATCGTCAGGACGGGATGAAGATACCGGCAGATCTCGATGAGCAGCTCGCAGAACATGGCGGGATTGTCGCCCTTGCGGAAATGCCACAGGGCTTTGTGCTTGCCGCTGATGCAGCCGAACATGTTCTTGATCGCGAAAGTCGCGACCAGTTGCTGGTGGGCCTTGAGTTTCGACAGGTTGATGATCGCGTCGGCGTCGAGAGCGAGGGAACTGATGCCCACTCTCGGCTTGCCCGGGCCAAGTCGGCATTTCCTGGGCGAGTCCAGTTCCCTGAGAGGCACGCCAAGCTTCGCCAGCGGCTCGGTCAGCTCCAGGGCGCGGGCGCAGGTGGCCGTATTCGTCCAGGCGGGCGAGTCCCCGACGAACGGCTTGGCGCCGAAGTCCTTGAGCAGTCTGGCCATTTCGAGGATGACGGCGGGGTGAGTCTGTGTGGCCGTCATGCGATGCGAGCGAGGGGCGATGAAATTGGGCTTGATCAGGACCGTATCGCCCCGCTTGACGAATTGCCCCAGGCCGCCGAGCAGATCGAGCTGCCGTCGAATCGCCTGGGCGACCCCCCCGGGCTCGTAGTCATCGCATCGAGTCAATACAACGCGTGCAGAGGGCATACGCTCTCAACCATTGTCACTGATGCTTCGGCAGATGAGGATATAGACGCGGGCGGCGGGCTTCAATTCCGGCGGGTTGGGCTTGGCGGGATCGAAGAACAGGCGTCCCTGCGGGTTGTTGAAGAATAGGCCGCCAAGCGTAAGCTGTTCGCCGGTGTAGGAATCGGGCCCGAGGACGACCATGTCGCCCGGCCCCATCTGTGCGGCGAAGGCGGCTGGAGCGAAGTAGAACTCGCTCTTGCGGGCCATCATGCTCAATTCGGGGATGGCCGAAGCAGTCGGCAGGGTGTAGGTCGGATAGGCGATGATCTTCCGCACGCCGCGGGCCCAGGGGATCGGCTCGGCCCGCAGCCGCAGCACGAGCGAGCCCGGCCCGACGTTCACGGTCTGGCTCGACAGATTGTTGCCCACGAACGCGATTGTCCGGCCCATCGGCAGATCGACGATGGGCAGATCGCTTGTGTCGTTGTCGGGAATCGGCAGCGACAGCGTGGCTGTCTTCTGGGCGCCTGCCGCCGCCAGGGCCTTCTGAGTCTTCTCCCACGCCTCGATCCGCCCGGACTTTACCCGGAACGAATTGTCCGTGAACGCATTGTAGCTGCTCATGTAGACAGATTTGGGCGAGAGCAAACGCCAGAGACCGTCGAGCTGTTCCACGTTCTCGCCGGGCAGCTCGACTACGCGAATTTCCATCTGGACCGTCGACAGGAACTTGGCCTTGGCCTGATCGCCCTTCTTCCCCGTCGGGGCAAGATCGCCGATCTTCACCTGTTCCCAGATTCGCCGCTCCTCCCTGGGCGCAGTCTTACACCCCACCCCTCCAGCCACCCAAAGTATCAATGCCATGACGCAAAACGAGCGAGTCATGGCGGCCAGACTATCGGCGTCGCCGTTTGTTGTCAACGCGGCGAGGCGGGTGACGCCAGCGATTCGTATTCGTGGCTATTGGCTCCCAGCGGTCGTCCCGCCGCTCCCGGTCAACCCGGATACATCCGATAACGGCCTTCGGCAGCGGCGAGGTCACGGCTGCGGCCGGCGGGTTCTGCGGACCGGGACGCAGTAGGGGGCCGGTTTCGCTCGCCACATAGGGTGTTCCGGCAGATTCATCGTTAAGCCGTTCCTGAATTCGGCCGATGGGATTCTGCGTACAGCAGCAATACTATTGAGATGTGGAGAATCAGGACATGAGGACCGGATGGATTGAGACCTTTGAATGTGATCTCACGGACGAGCAGAGACAGTTATGCGAGTGGATCGCGGAACAGGCCCAGGCCGGCGTGAAGCGGGTTTACTATCAGGACGTTCGGGCCGAGCTGGACATCGAAAGCGAGAAGGAACTGACCTGCATGCTGAGAAATATGCGGGAGCGCGTGGACCAGATTCACGACATGATCCAGTCGCCGATCGTGAACACGAAGACCCCGTATTTCGAGATCCATGCGGACGCCGATCACATCTGGGATCGATATCTCCGGGCGGAAGAGACGATCCCGTACTCTGAGCCGGATGTGTTCAGTCTGCGGGAAGCCCGGGTGCCCTGCTAACGAGGGTGTGGCATGAGGTGTCGTTCGCAACGGCTCTGCTGATCGGAGGAGAACCAGACTATGCTCGTGAAAGTGAATCTTGCCGCAACACCCCAGGGAAGACCCGGCACAACGGAGGACAAGCTGGGCTGCTACAGGCTGTGGGCCAGGCCGAAGACGCCGCGAAAGGCGGTCCGCGGCCGGCCGAGTCACATGGTGCTTGGACCTTACCCGCTCGGCACACACAAGTAGGGTGGTCGCAATACCGCTCTGGGACCGAAGACCCCGGGGGACCGACTTTCGGCGGCCGTCGCGTCCCCATCGCCGCCCGGCAACGGGCCACAACGTGCGTTTTCGGTCTTGTCACATCTGCATCCACGCGGTACACTGCCGCACATGGATTGTTGACTGAGGCACACGGGTGACGACACACGGATGAGGTATGTCTATGGAGAGACTCAAAGCGAGAGCAGGATGGTCCATCGTTGCCGCCGCAGTAGTGATTGGCTCCGCGGCAGTCGCCCAGAACGATATCGAGGACCCGGGCTCTTTCCCCGGGGCATGGTACCGCATTGCGTTTGACAGCAGCGGGAACTACCTGCACGGCGACGGGCTTGCCACTGCCACGCAGCGCTACCGATTCGCTATCCGAGTCCCCATCGCTGTTTCCTTTTGGGGGCACCAACCGTATGCCATTCCCCGGTTTGTTCTTGAAACGGAGGCTTCAATCGCCTATAATCATGCACATGTGGAAACTTGTATGGTGAGTGCACGGACGCCGGGACGATTTGCGCCGTTGTTGACTCATGTTGGCTGAATGCAAATCATAGCAGTGGCGAATCAGAAAGGTGGTTGCGGCAAAACCACAACCACCATCAATTTGGCAGCCGCACTTGCCGGCCTGGGTCACAAGGTCTTGCTTGTGGACCTCGATCAACAGGGCCATGCTACACTGGGGCTCGGCTACAACCCCAATGACCTCAAGAAAACGGTCTACCATACTCTGGTCAATAGCGTCCTGCCTGTATCGGCCGTTGTCGTGGGCACGAACATCAACCGGCTTCATCTCCTGCCCAGCAACGTCCTCCTGGCGGCCGCGGAGCTGGAGCTTCGCAGCGCACCCGGCAAGGAGTTCATTCTGAGCGAACAGTTGCGGGGCGTCTCCGGCCAATACGACATGTGTCTCATCGATTGCGCACCGTCGCTCGGCCTGCTCATGCTCAATGCCCTCATTGCCAGCTCGCACGTCATCGTCCCGGTCCAGGCCCATTTCTACTCGCTCGACGGCCTCAGGAGGTTGCTCGACACGATCCGCATCGTCCGCGACAGGTTCTACCCGTGCGTCGTCCAGCCGCTCGGCCTGTTGCTGACCTTCATGGAAAGCCGAACGCTCCTATGCCAGCGGATCGAGGCCGGCATGCGAAAGCTCTTCGGGCAACTGGTCTTCGACGCGGTGATCCACAAGAATATCGCCCTGGCCGAGGCCCCGAGCATGGGGCAATCCGTGCTCGACTTCGCGCCCGAGAGCAGGGGGGCGATCGAGTACCGTGCCCTGGCGAAGGAAATCGTGACCCGCCTGTACGGCCCCGAAGTGCTCGACATCGTCGCCAACGGTCGCACACCCTAGGCCCACAACATCCGAGAGGAATGCCGGAACTCGTCGGCATCAGTCACGGTGGGGATTCGAGTTGCGTTTGGCCTTGACCGGGGCGGGAGATGCCTGTATTCTACGGCGGGTGGGGGTTGCCGACAGGAATACTGAAGATGGTCGATCTCGCGAAGAAGGAATACGTTGTCATCCTGCAGTGCCATATCGTCAAAGAGCGGTGCCCGGGATATCTCTGCGAAAAGGCCTTTCACGAGCGGACCGGCGGCTTCGCGGAGTACCCGAGGGACAAGCCCTATCGCTACCTGAGCCTCACCTGCGGCGGATGCTGCGGCAGGGCGACCCACCGCAAGCTCACCCAGTTCCTGCGGACCGTCGAGAAGAAGGAGGAGATCAGCAAGGACCAGGTCGTCGTGCAGTTGTCCTCCTGCATGTGCAAGGACAACTACCACTCGCCGCCGTGCCCCCACTTGGCCTACATCAAGACCCTGATCGAGCGAGTCGGCCTCGACCTCCGCGAAGGTACTGTGATCAGCGAGAAATCCGAGCGCCGCCGCCAGGACGGCACGTACCATCGACAGGGCGGATAGCATGTCATTGCGAAGAGGAACGCAACGCGGTAATCTCTCACCGCCGAGGCGGGTGAACAGACGGTGACTCAACCGGGCGCACCCAGAATCGGCGACAGCCCATAGCGTGTGCGGTGCACACGGACTGACTGCCCACTGGCTACCCGCTCAGCCAACTGCAGCAATCAGGTTTGACCTCAAATGTTCATACAGCGCTGCGGGGTCAGAGACTCTTGTGACCACCCGATGGTTGTGGTGCTTTAGCCAGCGAACACTTCCCAATGTGTTCCTGATCATCGGCAGACAACCGATGGTGATGTTGGTGTAAGGTGCCTGGACCGGAAGCGCCGCGTGCCATTTGTTCCGCATGTAAAGGTAGCACTTCCAGAACCCAAGTGGCAAGTAGTTCCAGCGGTTGCTGTTGTGAAGGGCGAAGCAGGGCAATACGTATGACCGCAGTTTCCTGTGCTCGGCCTCCAGGCAAAGGTCGGTTGCGCAGAGCTGGCTCTGAGCGCCGGGGATTCTCTCGTCGAATGTCAGTCTACTGCTCCGCCGCACAATCACGACGAATTCGTCCAGCGTGCGCACTTCGCAGGGTTCGGCGAAGGGGACACCGAAGAACCTCCCCATTCCCGTCGAGTAGACAAACCCGCGGCCAGAACCATCCCGAGAAACCCCGAAGAGCCCCAAGACGCCCCACTGAGGGTCGTTGCGATGCAGCCAGTCTAAAGACCTCTCAAAAGCCGCGCACCAACCCGGCGGCAGATACACATCTGAATGTGCAAAAACGAGGATGTCGTCTGGGCAGTCCCGTAGGGCGGCATTATACGCACTGGCCACGCTCGGGTAGTTCCTTTGGCAGAGCACTCGGTGCCTTCCCTTTGCGACCTGTGACTGAAATAATGTGCTGTTCAGCACATCTTCATCATTGTGCACCGCAACGACAAGGGACCAATCCATAAATACCTCATGCGTCTTCAAATCACATCGGGGCCAGAAAACCGCATGCCGCCCCCGGACCAACGAGTGCGTTGCTTTGCCGAAGAACAGGAGAAGGACTCCATTCTGTTGATTTCGTCAATTCGGGCGTGCAACCTTGAGCTACTGTAAAAATAGTGGCATGCGGCGCTCAAGGAAGCATCATGTGCGATGGTCATTGGTTTCTCTGACAGGGCTCACCCTTTCTTTTCGGACCTTCCTGCAATAGAGTTGCCGTTCCTGCCATCCTCCATTCGCCACATTTTGCTTGAATTTCATCGCAGCATTACGATCCCTGCCGGCTGAATCAAGGAGAAGTGATGGCTACGAAATATATCAGAAGGACATTCGTCGGCACGCACCTGTGCCACCAGAACAACGAAACCCGCCACCACATCATTGCGAGCGCGGCCAGGCAATCCCGTCATCCTCGCAGGCGACTTCAACGTCCGTCCCGGCAGCGAGCCCGTGAACATCCTGCTCGACGACGGCTGGCTCGACACCGTCGCGCCCCGCTCGAAGATCGACTACATCCTCATCCGCCGCTGTGACCCCTGGCAGGTCAAAGAAGTGATCATCCCGGACGAGCCCACAGCCTCCGACCACAACCCCGTCCTCGTCATCCTCCACTGGCGGGGCGATTGACTGATATCAGCGACAGCCATCACCGTACTCCCAATGACCGGTGCCTGTCCAGAGCTCCCGTAGCGCCCCGCTAATGCGCCCCTCACGGCTCCTCCTGGTATCCATCCCCCTGCCCTGGTTTCTTGCTGCTGAGTTCGCTGACGATGCTCCGCGCATTGCATAGCCTAAAGGTCGCAGAAACCGTACCGACCAGGATGAGTACCAGTATGATTCGTACCGCAGGGTTTCTCAGGATATCCGCGTTCTCATACCATACCAAGTAGGACAGTATCATGCACTGGCCTATGGTCACATTGAGCGAGGTGAAGAAGTTCCCCAATATTCGTGTTGCGTTCTCGTTGAGCTCTCCACGCACCGCCATCTTGAATCGATCGCAGAACAGCAGGTAATACTCTTCGTGCTTGCGTTTGAGTCTCGTGCAGGCGCAGGCGATTCCTGCCTCGATGGCAATTGCCACCGCCTGCTGAATCACGGCCAACGCCGTCACAATACACGTGGTAACCAGGGCAGACTGGTCGAACTTCTCGAGCATGCCGCTGTCGATTGTGCCCCCACCGAACAGGATCAACAATCGGAATGTGCCATAGGTTGTCATTCCCGGGATCACAAGCGTCAACAACAGCCATAGGTTCTTCGCCAACGCGTCCATGGATGGATCCTCCCTCGGACACAGTCGGGCCGTACGACCCCATCTTCGTTTGTCGATGTTCTCGGTTCGTCCGATCCCTCAGGTTACACCGCTCCCGCCAAGCCCGCCTCTTCATGCCACCAGTCAGCGTTTGTCAGTTGACGATGGCGCAGGCCGGCGTAGTCGGTTATTGTCTACACATCCTGTCTTGTGCGTGTCTTGGGTTTCGGACTTCCGCGGCCATCCCACTCGTTTCGGACTCAACCACATCTGTCCGGCCCGCATAGGGCTCAAACCGATACGTCGCAGCTTCATCAAAGGTGTCGCTCTGGGGGGTATTATGGCGAATGGGTGTGGAGCAAGCAAGAGAAAAATCGTAAAGGACGCACGGAACCGGTAGAATCAAAAGCCGTGCACTTTCTCGCCCTATCCTGTGATGAACCGGGGCCAGAGGCGTGAGCCGATTGTTCAGGATAACAAGGATCGGGAACGGTTCGTTGTCATCGCAACGTGGAGTTCATGGCGAAGGATAGCCGCCTGGCCGAGAAGATCACGCGGCTGCGCCGCAGAATCAGCAATAGTCAATAACTGAAACTCGACCCTCGATCTCCCCTCCGTCAGGGTCTCAATGCTCTGGCGTATTTCTCTACCTCCTTGAAGACCTGCAGGACATCATCGTACTTCTCTATTTGATCCCAAGACATCGCCTCTGCTATTCTCCGATTATATTTCTTCCATCCCTTCTCGAGCTGCTCCCCCATAGGTCTGTTCGGATCATACGTCCAGGTTTTACGGAGATTGCCTGGGAGCGAGCTTCTGACGGCCTCCTCAGAGAAGTAATCCTCGATCTGCCTCAGTTTGGTGACTATGCACGGAATGGCGTGTTCTTTACACACCGCCGCCAACTTCTTGCGGGATTGCTTGGGCTCCCTGGAACCTGTGTCACTATCCCTATCGACGAACATGATCATGTTCGGTG
>Ga0315274_10013428_pt1 | contig 11655 bp, 9 predicted proteins | sample YL17G02_20_MG_FD_203700 | JGI IMG/M metagenome (GOLD analysis project Ga0315274, IMG submission 203700) | Sediment microbial communities from Yellowstone Lake, YNP, Wyoming, USA - YL17G02_20 | ecosystem: Environmental > Aquatic > Freshwater > Lake > Sediment | place: USA: Wyoming | collected...
GTGGGGGGACGGTACGGGCTCGGCTCCAAGGAGTTCACCCCGGGCATGGTGAAGGCGGTGTTCGACAACGCGGCGGCGGCCCACCCCAAGAATCATTTCACCGTCGGCATTGTGGACGACGTCAGCGGATCGAGCCTCAGCTGGGATGAGGACTTCACCTCCGAGCCGGAAGGCGTGCATCGGGCGCTCTTTTACGGGCTGGGAGCGGACGGCACGGTAGGCGCCAACAAGAACTCCATCAAGATCATTGGCCAGGCGACGGACTACTACGCCCAGGGATACTTCTTCTACGATTCCAAGAAGGCCGGCACCTTGACGACCTCCCATCTTCGTTTCAGCCCGAAACTGATCCGGAGTCCGTACCTGCTCGACAAGGCGGAGTTTGTGGCCTGCCACTCGTTCGCCTTCATCGAGCGATTCGACATGCTCAGCCATCTCAGCCGGGGGGGAACGTTCCTGTTGAACAGCCCCTATCCTGCCGACCAGGTGTGGGAGAAGCTGCCCTACGAGGTCCAGCGGGATCTCATCGAGAAGAAGGCGAAGCTCTACGTGATCGATGCGTATTCCCTGGCCAAGTCGCTCGGCCTGGGCGGGCGCATCAATGTCATCATGCAGACAGCGTTTTTCGCGATCTCCGGCGTTCTCCCGCAGGATCGGGCGCTGAAGATGATCGAACTGGCCGTCGAGGACACGTATGGAGACAAGGGGAAAACCGTTGTCGACATGAATGTACGGGCGGCGCAGCTGGCCTCCGAGCGAATCCAGCAGGTGCCTCTGCCGGAGAAGCCCACCAGCAGCTTCCACATGAGGCCGCCCGTGCCGGAGGATGCACCCGACTTTGTGAAGAGAGTGACGGCGGAGATCATCGCCGGGCGCGGCGACCGTCTGCCGGTGTCGGCGTTCCCCGTCGATGGGACGTACCCGGCCGGGACCACCCGCTATGAGAAACGCAACATCGCCCTGGAGATCCCCGTTTGGGATCCCGAGGTTTGCATCCAGTGCAACCAATGTGCCTTCGCCTGCCCGCATGCGAGCATCCGAACCAAGGTCTACAGCCAGACGTACGGGGATGGAAGACCTCCCGCGGGTTTCAAGACGGTAGGCGCGAAGGGGCGTGAGTTCTCGGGGATGCTCTACACGGTCCAGGTTGCGCCGGAGGACTGCACCGGATGTGCGGCGTGTGTGTACGTTTGTCCCGCCTTTGCCAAGGATGAGAAGGGGAACAAGACCGAGCGCAAGGCGATCAACATGGCGCCTCAACCGCCCATCCGGGAGCAGGAGGCGGCATGTTGGGACTATTTCCTGGCGATCCCAGACCCGGACCCCAAGCTGTTCAATCGTTTCACCACCAAGGGGTCCCAGTTCATGCCGCCGCTGTTCGAGTTCTCGGGTGCGTGCTCCGGATGCGGCGAGACACCGTATGTCAAGCTGCTGACACAGCTGTTCGGCGAACGGGCGATCATCGCCAACGCCACAGGTTGCTCCTCGATCTATGGAGGCAACCTGCCAACCACCCCGTATGTCCCTCGGGCGGATGGGCGCGGGCCGGCGTGGTCCAACTCGCTGTTTGAGGACAACGCCGAATTCGGTATGGGCATGCGCCTGACCGCCGACAAGCTGGGAGAGCATGCGCGTGAGCTGATGGGGCAGATCCCCTTTGGCGAGAAAGCCTCCCTGGCCGCGGCGATCCTGGCGGAGAAACTGGACGCTCCCGGGGCGGCCGAGGAACAGTGGGTGCGAGTTCAGGAACTCAAAACCTGGCTGCGCGGACAGAAGGATCAGGAGTCGCAGAGGCTATTGGGTGTGATCGATTTCCTGGTGCCTCGATCCGTGTGGATCGTGGGAGGCGACGGCTGGGCTTATGACATTGGCTACGGCGGCCTGGACCATGTGCTCGCCTCCGGGAAGAATGTAAACGTTCTTGTTCTGGATACCGGGGTCTATTCCAACACGGGAGGACAGGCATCGAAAGCGACGCCGCGAGCTGCTGTGGCCAAGTTTGCCGCCGCCGGTAAGGACCTCCCCAAGAAGGATCTGGGGGCTATCGCCATGAGCTATGGCAACATCTACGTGGCCCAGGTGGCATATGGCGCCAATATGACCCAGACGGTCCGGGCTTTCCGGGAGGCGGAGGCCTACCAGGGACCCTCGATCATCATCGCATACTCTCACTGCGCCATGCACGGGATCGACGTCCGGACGGCCACCGATCTGCACAAGGAAGGTGTGGACAGCGGGTTCTGGCCTCTGTTCCGCTACGATCCCGAGTTGGCTGCTGAGGGAAAGAACCCCCTTCAGCTTGACTCTAAGGCGCCGTCGATAGGCCTCGAGGAGTTCATGTACAAGCAGGTCCGCTTCCGCGCGCTGCGCCAGGCGGATCCCGCGCGAGCGGGGCGGCTGCTGGAGGCGATCCGCAAGGATGTGATCAGCCGCTGGAAATTCTTCGAGCAGATGGCCAATCTGGACTTGTAGCCACCCATCTCCCCGGTTTCTTTGAGACGCCCCCGTCCTTCCCAAGAGGCGGGGGCGCTTGATTCCCAGGGGGCGATTTCCGGCACGGGAACCGGACAACCAGGCAAGTTCGTCCCGCGATTAGAGAGCCCTCACAGTCTGGGAGACCCGTGTAAGGTCCCCCCGCTGGTCCGTGCGAATACAGTGCGGACACCCTTCAAAGGGCCTATCGACCAACGATCCGGACCTACTTCTCGGACGATCTACCCCTAAGCACCATCGGCCCAGGCGAAGGTCCGACAGGGAAGCTCTGCTTTGAGAATCTGGACATGGAGGCCGGTGCGGGATTTATGCTCAGCCTGGCGGCGTATGGCCTGGGGGATGTCCGAATTGTGATCCCGCCGGAGTAGGCAGGACGGCAGGCTCGGCCCCGGCCATCGTCATCCGTAGCGGGAGCTGAGTCTGGCATCCATCCAATAGACCTGCTCAGCCGGATCCGTGTGCACTGGCCGATTCCAGCCGGTGCACGCGATTCATTGGACTTGGGCTCGCCGGGGTGGAAAAGCCGCAACAGGATCGAGCCGCAAGGGACGCTCTGGCAGGCCGGAGGGAGCAAGCTGAAGGATGAGAGGCGAGGGTCGTGGTCAGGGGCAGGGGTCCTAAAGGACGCCCCTTGCGCGGTACCACTCGTACGCGTCCACAGCGGCCTGGCGGAACGAGCGAGCGGGCGCGAAGCCGAGCTCGCGCCCAGCCTTGGCGAGGTCGCAGTAGAGGTAGTGCCGGCTCATCCGCACCTGATCGGCGCTGATCGGCAATTGCGAGAAGCGGGAGAGCAATCCGATCACAGAGGCCATCGGCTCGACTGCCCACGACGGGACTCTCAGCCACGGCGGCTTTCGCCCTACGATCTCCGCCAGGATCGCGAAGACCTGCCGGTGGCTGAGGTTCTCCGCCCCGAGGAGATACCGCTCCCCGGGAGTTCCGTGAAGCGCGGCCGCGAGGTGGCCCGCCGCGACGTCCTCGATGTGCACATAGTTGGCCCCGCCCTCCGTGTAGAGGAAGGTCCTTCCGCGCGCGGCCTGGATGACCATGGATCCACCGATCTGGTTGAGATCGCCTGCTCCCATGACGATGGAGGGATTGACGATGATCACCTCGAGCTGGCCTCCCGCCGCCCGCAGCGCCTCCCGTTCCGACATCCACTTGGCGTAGCCGTAGGGGAACCGGCCGGGGGGCAGGTTGAACTCGTGTCCCTCGTCCAGGAGCCTGCCCGCCTCAGGGACCCCGAGGGCACCCAGTGAACTCGTCAGGATCAGGCGCGAACATCCGGCGCGGCTGGCGGCCTGAACGACGTTGCGTGTGCCCTCGATCGCGGTGCGAACGACCTGCTGCGGATGGCGCCAGTAGGCCGACTCAGCCGCGGCGTGGAAGACCCATGCCACGCCGTCGAGAGCCTTCTCGAGCGACTCCGGGGCGAGGATATCTCCGACGATGCCTTCGACGGGTATGCCTTCCAGCGCGGCCAAAGAGGAGGAGGGACGGTGGAAGGCGCGGACGGAATAGCCCTGTGCCACGAGCAGGCGGCACAGGGCTGAGCCGACGAAACCCGTCGAACCAGTGACCAGGACTTTCTCAGGCAATGAACCCCAGCTCGCGGCCCATCTCGCCGATGATGTTCAGGGCGCGGTCGATCTGCTCATCGGTGTGGGTGGCCATGTAGCTGGTGCGGAGCATGCACATGTCCGGTGGAACGGCAGGCGAGATGACCAGGTTCGTGTACAGGCCATTGTTGAAGCACTTCCACCAGGCCTCGAGGGCCTTGTCCAAATCGCCGATGATGATGGGGATGATCGGCGTGACACTCTGGCCGGTGTTGAAGCCCATGGCCTTCAGCCCGGAATGCATTCGCTTCGAGACGGCCCACAGGCGGTCGACTCGCTCCGGCTCTTTCTCCATGATGTCGAGCGCCGCCAGCACCGCGGCCACATTGGAGGCCGGCATCGAGGCGCTGAAGAGCAGGGAGCGTGCGTGGTGCGTGACGTAGTGGATGATGTCATCGTCGCCGGCGACGAAGCCTCCCAGCGAGGCGAACGATTTGCTGAACGTTCCCATGATGAGGTCCACCTTGTCGGTGACCCCGAAGTGAGCGGCGGTGCCGCGGCCGCGGCCCATCACGCCCAACCCATGGGCGTCATCGACCATCAGGCGGGCACCATGCTTGCGACTGACCTCGATCAGATCGGGGAGCGGCGCCAGGTCGCCGCCCATGCTGTACACGCCATCGACCACCACGAGGCGACCGGCCTTTTCGTCGACCGCCCGCAGGACCCGTTCGAGGTGAGGCATGTCGTTGTGGGAGAAGCGCCGCATCTCACCGAGCGCGAGCATGCAGCCGTCCACGATGCTAGCGTGGTCATCCTTGTCGGCGACGACGACGTCCCCGCGTCCGACGAGGCAGGAGATTGTGCCCAGGTTGACCTGGAAACCGGTGCTGAAGACGATGGCCGCCTCCTTGGAGACGTAGGCTGCCAGGCGCCGCTCAAGCTCCAGATGCAGGGCCAGCGTGCCGTTGAGGAAGCGCGAACCCGTGCAGCTCGTGCCATAGCGGCGGATGGCTTCCATCGAGGCCTCGCGCACACGCGGATCGGTGGTCAGACCGAGGTAGTTGTTGGAGCCGATCATCAGGATCCGGCGTCCCTGGATCATGACTTCGGTGCCCTCCGTATCCTCCAGCGGAAGGAAGTAGGGATAGACGCCGGCTGCCTGGGCCATCCTGGCCTGAGTGAAATCACGGCACTTCTCGAAGATATCCATGCCTCGATCCTTTCTACGCGCGGGGGTCTGATGATGAGTGCCAGCAAGCTGCAAGAGCGCAGGTGCCTGCTGAGGAGGCTCATCAGCCCACAGGATAAATCGTGCGAGACGGATTGTCAATTCCTTGGCCAGGGAGGTTAGGTCCGGCCACCGGGGATCCAATGTAACCCTGGAATTCAAACCTCGCCGTAGGCGGACAACTAACCGCGTCGTACGGTGAGGGAAAGCCAACAGCCGTCGGCCCTTCCTGTGAATGAAGTGTCCAATACTGCCGAAGCTTGAGGCGAGGTGGGGGTACTGCCGCAATACGGCAGCGGTTGCGTTCGTTGATGGTTTGGGGCAATTGTACGTTCTCTGGGAGTTGGCCTTTCGTTAACGGATGCCCCGTACGAGTGGGGTGGGATCTGAAATTAGGGTTTGCACAGGCAAATCCTCGCAGATTCTCATGTTGCACTAACTGTGTAGTGGATATACAGTTGTAGAAGCGAATCGTTCTTCCCCCAATTCATCGCAGCCATCGGCAAGACGAGGTGGATCGACCGTTCCGGATAGGAGCCTCCTCCATCACGGGGTGGGGTTTCTCCCGGATCGGCCGATCGGTGCCCCCCTCCTGGGAGACAAGCCAGGGAGGGAGGCTGTGTCGCCTCACGTGCTTCGCGGGGCCGGGTCCGTTGGACTGACGGGCAGAACATCCGACGAAGCCAACCGGCTGACGAGCCAGGACGGCGTAACCTACAGCTGGGACAACAATGGGAACCTGCTCAGCGACGGGCTGAGCACCTACACCTACGACCACGCGAACCGCCTCAAGGGCGTGGTGCAGGGCGGCACCACCTTCACGTTCGCCCATAGTGGCCTGAGCGACAGGCTGCGGCTGACGGTCAACAGCGTGCCGACGAACTACACCCTAGACCTCGCAGGTGGATTGACCCAGGTCCTTTCCGACGGCACGAATGACTACCTGTATGGCACCGGCCGCATCGGCGAGGAGCAGCCGGGCGGGGGCTCCTCGCTTCGCTCGGAGTGCTTCGCGAGCAGTATCATCTTGGCGACGCGCTGGGCAGCGTGCAGCAGCTGGTCAATGGCAGCGGCGCGGTGACGCTGGCGCGGGCGCACCAGCCGTACGGCAGTACGCTCACCACATCTGGCTCCGGCTCGACTATCTACCCCTTCGCCGGCGAGCAGCTTTGGGGTGACCAAGGTCCTCGTGCTATGATCACTTAAAGTGACTATAATAGTTCCGTCATGACAGGCCTCAGGGACCGGGAGCCTGACGAGAACGAGCCTGCTCTCCTGCGAGCCATCCGGGCTGTTGGGGATCTGCTGGGTGCCGAGGGTGAGAGCGTCGGCATCGTCGTCGTCGGTGGGGCGGCAATGATGCTGGGCGGGCTCGTAACCCGAGTGACGGAAGATGTGGACATCATCGCCGCCGCCCTCCCCTGGCGTGGCCGCGCCCCGAGAAGGATCGCCCCTCCCGACGCCCTCCCGGCATCCCTTCTTCGCGCAATCTCGAGGGTGGCACGAGACTTCAATCTGCCGGAGAGATGGATGAACGCAGAAGTCGGGGCACAGTGGACGAGCGGGCTGCCGCCCGGATTCGAGAAGCGCGTCCAATGGCTTCGGTTTGGAAGCTTGACGCTGGGTATCGCCGGCCGCCGGGACCTGATCTTCCTCAAGCTGGATGCGGCCGTCGACAGCGAGGGTCCGCAAAGCGTGAACTATCAGGACCTGCTCGCGCTTCATCCCGACGAACGAGAACTGACTGCGGCCGCGAGGTGGGTCAAAACGCAGGACACCTCCGGCGAATTCGCCCGAATGCTCGAAGAGGTACTTCGTCATGTCAACTGGGATCAAGAAGAGCCTCGTTAGATCAGTCGCCGAGAGCGCAATCCAATCGGCCTGGGTCCAGTGGCGGTCCCTGGGGTCGCGCATTGCCGCTCCCAGGCCTGCTCGCTCGATGGTGGACCCGGAGGCCCTGGTCCTGGTTTCGCTGGCGCTGAGGGATCACGAGCGAAGGCTGTGGGACGTGTTGGCATCGTGGGCGGCGAGCGGTTCGTCCCTTCTAAGCGTACAGCGGATCAAGAACCTCACTCCTGCGTACCCAAAGCGGACCGCCGTCCATCTTGCGGAGTTTGCGCGCATGGCTCTCATGGAAGGGGGTGACCAGCGCTGGCGCAGACTCGCGGGAACCGGGTCCGCGCCGCGGCCACGGAAGGTTGACTTGAGAAGCCCGGATTCGAGGAGCTGGGATTCGGCAGCCCTGATGGTCCGGCTTCGGCTTGGCATCGGGGTCGGGCTTCAGGCTGACGTCTTGGCCTTCCTCCTGGCGCAGCAAGGCGCATGGGCGAGCGCCAGGGCCCTGACCGAAGCGACGGGCTATTCGGTGTATGCCATCAGGCGTGCAGCCGACAAGATGGCCGGAGCACGCTTGATCGAGTCGACAAGGGCCAAGCCTGTCGAGTATCGCGCAGACGGGAGGGCCTGGAAGGCGATCCTTGGACTTGAAGACGATGTAGCCCCTTGGAGGTACTGGCACCAAGCCTATGCGTTCGCTGCGAACCTGTCGGCTCTGGCCGAGGAGCGCGCCCTCGAGGCCCCCACCCCCTATCTACTAGCCTCTTGTCTCCGTGATCTCACCGAGAAACATCAAGACGCACTTCGGCTCAACCGGATCCAATCACCGGAGGTTCGCCAATCCACGGGGGAGGAGTACGTGGCGGCGTTCGAGCGAGTCCTGGTTGCGCTTGCGGCATGGATGCGTGACGCAGCGTAACCGCCCCGCATCGCGTTTCGTATCCAAGGACTCATGCTACGGATATGCTGCCGGGCATCGACCTCTGGGCACCCGAGGGTTGCCCCTCACCTCCCTCGGCTTCATTCAGCGCAAATGGGTCCGGGGCGTTGGTGAGGTGCGGCCAGGCGGCACATCAGTCTTTCCGTGAGGCAACCTTGACGATGCTACGGGCTACCGTATAATGACGCGGCAGAACCCAGGGCGGCCGTCCGCCCGTGAAGACGAACGCGGAGCCAAGTACCTCGCGGACCCTGACAGAGAATCGCCGGCCGGTGCGAGGCGAGCAGGGAACCGAGGGAACTCCCCTCCGCTACCTCCAAGGGGAGGACGTCGCCTCCGTAGGGGTCAAGAGAGACCGTAAGGAGAGCCGGGGCCGCCCGTTATCGCGGTCAGAGGCCGCGGAACGCGGCGAAAGCAGGTGGCACCACGAGCGCCCCCCGTCCTGCGGATGAGGGGGCCGTCGTTTCCCAGAGGAGAGGTTGTCATGCTCGATATCCAGCTGCTGCGCGATAAGACCGAAGAGGTCAAGGCCGCCCTGGCACGCCGCGGCGGGACGGAGCCGCCGGTGGACCGGGTTGTGGAGTTGGATGCCCACCGTCGGGCGCTGCTGACCGTGGTGGAAGGGCTGAAAGCCGAGCGCAACAAGGTGTCGAAAGACATTGGCAAGATGAAAGAGGCTGACGGGCGGCAGGAGAAGATCGAGGCCATGCGCCGCATCGGAGACCGGATCGTGGACCTGGACCGGCAGGTCCGGGAGTCCGAGATCGCGCTGGACACGATCCTGGCAGGGATACCCAATCTTCCGGAGGCCGATGTTCCGGACGGGTCGGACGAGAGCGGGAATGTCCTGGTGCGCACGGTCGGTGAACCGAGATCCCTCGAGTTCGAGGCCAAGCCGCATTGGGACCTGGGAACGGAATTGGGGATCCTTGACTTCGAGCGCGGGGTGAAGGTGACGGGATCTCGCTTCTATGTGCTGAGCGGGGCCGGAGCGCTGCTTCAGCGCGCCCTGATCGCCTGGATGCTCGACCTCCACATCCGCCAGGGGTACCTCGAGATCTACCCTCCGTTCCTGGTCCGCGAACAGACGCTTTTTGCAGCCGGGCAGCTGCCCAAGTTTCGCGACAACCTGTATCGAGACTACGAAGAGGACCTGTGGATGGTGCCGACAGCGGAGGTGCCGCTGACGGGTCTCCACATGGAGGAGATCCTGGATGCCGCTCAACTCCCGCTGCGATACACGGCCTACACCGCGTGTTTTCGAAGGGAGAAGATGTCGGCTGGGCGAGACGTCCGAGGGATCAAACGCGGTCATCAGTTCGACAAGGTGGAGATGTATGTGTTCTGCACCCCAGAGGCGTCCAACCATGAGCTCGAACGCATGGTGAACCATGCCGAGGAAACTTGCCAGCAACTTGGCCTCACCTACCGGATCAAGCAGCTATGCACTGGGGATCTGGGCATCACCGCGCGTAAGACCTATGACCTTGAGGTGTGGTCTCCAGGATGCAAGGAGTGGCTGGAGGTCTCCTCGGTTTCGAATTGCGGCGATTATCAGGCTCGGCGGGCGAATGCGAGGTACCGAGCGGAATCCGGAGCCCGCCCCCGCTACGTACACACGCTGAACGGCTCAGGGCTTGGACTCCCGCGGACCCTGATCGCGGTGATGGAGAACTTCCAGCAGGCGGATGGGAGCATCGCCGTGCCGGAGGTCCTCCGTCCGTGGATGCGGGGTTTGGAGCGCATCCCTGCGCGGAAGGGACCATGAGCGAAGGTTGGCTGTCCGTCCTTGCGGGCCTTCTCATGGTCCTGGGGCTGGCTGGGATCGTCCTGCCGATCCTGCCGGGCACCTTCTTGATTTGGCTCGGGGCGCTGGTCTACGGTCTCTTTGGAGAATGGGGCCGATGGGGACCGTGGATCTTCGGCCTCATAACGCTCTTGGGTTTGGCTGGGCTGGTCACAGAGGTCGTCATGGGCGGCGCGGGTGCCACGATGCGAGGGGGATCCCTTTGGGGAATCCTGGGGGGCCTGGCTGTGGGCGCAGTCGGGTTGGTCCTGTTCTCTCTGCCGGGGGCGATTGGTGGCTTGCTCCTGGGGACGTTTGCCGTTGAATACCTACGCGTCCGCGATATGCGGAAAGCGGCGGATGCAATGATCGGGATGGGGGTTGGCTACGGAGTTTCCTTCGGGGTGAAGTTGCTGATCGCGCTGGCCATGATCGGGTTGTGGCTGTTGTGGGTCTTCGCGGCCTAGCTAAGGCGGGGCGGAAATCGGGGTGGGGGCGCGCGACTCGGGGAACGAGCTCGAGGGCCACGTTCTCCGAGTAGGGGGCAATTGGCCGGACTTCTAAGAAGGGAAGAATGTCATCCCGACGCCGAGGCGCTCGAGACCCTGTTCGGCCCAATAAGCGACAAGAGATGAGGAATCATCGAGAGCCTCGAACAGCAGAGGAATGGTCTCCTCACTATTCATGGTGGCCAGGGCGCGGATGGCTTCGATCCGGACCGCCGGCTCGGGCGACCGGGCGGCTTCGGCGAGCGAGGGTAGGGCAAGCGAACCGATCGAGGCCAGGGCTCCGGAGGCGAGTCGAGCGACCAGGCGATCGGGATCGCTCAGGGCTCGCGCAAGCGCGGGGACGACGTCAGGCTGGGGGTGATTTCGAAGCGCCAAACCAGCGCACTGGCGAACCGCAGGATCGGGGTCTTTCAGGGCTGCGGCAAGCGCCGAAGAGGCCAAAGGATCCTGGATGGCGGAGAGGCCGCGTACCGCCCACCAGCGGAGGTCAGGATCGGGATGGCGGGTAAGATCCAGGAGACCTTCGAGAGCCGCATTCCGCTCCTGGAGGAAGAGGACCAGGGCAGCTTCCGCGCGATCGTCACTGCCTTGGAAGGACCTAATCAGCTCCTGGGTGGGGATCACGCAGGGACTAGTCCTCGGGGGGAGGAACGGGCAAGTCCTCCGGGGTGACTTTGATCCACTTTTCCCCCTCTTCAATCAACATCACCGGGATGTCGTCACGGATGGGATACTTGCGTCCACACCCGGGCTCTTGACACGCCAACCAGGCATCCTTCACCAACTTGAGAAGGCCCTCCTTCTCCTGGACGCAATGGGGACAGCGCAGAATCTCGAGCAGGTCTGGGCTGATCATGGATCCCTCCACGGACGGCCCGATTGTACCATGTGGTCCATCGGGTCCCCATGGTGCTGAGGTTCCACGCTTCCCTCACGCAAGTCCAGAGCCTCTTGGCCGGAGGCGAAGCCGCGTTTATGCGACATGGGGAAGCGCGGTCCTATGGCGGTGGGGCCGGTTTCGAGGCGATGCAAGAGCGTGGGAGCACACGTCACGGAGAGGAACGGCGTAGCGCACGAAACGCTACTCGGCCTCCTGGATCTCGACATCCTCGGGGAGTTCCGCGCCGGGGCCAAATTCATAGATGTCGCGCCAAGGCAAGTAGTGCGTCTTGATGACGTCCTGGTAGAGGATCGCACCGGAGCGTGAGACGGTTCGATAAACGACGGCGTCCATGCCCTTCACGGCCCAGTCGACTTGCTCGATTTCGCCCTCAGGCATGTCAGGCTTCTCGACGTAAAGC
>Ga0315274_10013429_pt1 | contig 11655 bp, 11 predicted proteins | sample YL17G02_20_MG_FD_203700 | JGI IMG/M metagenome (GOLD analysis project Ga0315274, IMG submission 203700) | Sediment microbial communities from Yellowstone Lake, YNP, Wyoming, USA - YL17G02_20 | ecosystem: Environmental > Aquatic > Freshwater > Lake > Sediment | place: USA: Wyoming | collected...
TGATTATCGAAACTATATTTCCATGGCTATAGCGGCTAGAGTTCCGGAGCCGTACGGGCTATTCCTCGACTTTGGTTCAGGGAATGGTTTCAACGCAAAAGCATTAAGTGTTGAATTCCCAAATGCTAATATAATTGGCATTGATATCTCGAGGTCCCGCATCGAATACGCGAAGAAGTGGATCGGCCAATCTGACAACATAGATTTCCTGCAAATGAATGCAGCCTGTCTTGCGTTCCCAGAGAATTACTTTGATTTTGTATACTCCTGCCACGCTCTAGAACAAATGGAATCTATTATTGATAAAGCCGTGTCGGAAATCATTAGAGTAATGAAGTATAGAGCCGTGTTGATTGAGCCTGTGCAAGAGAACGCGAGTCTTCCACAAAGGCTGTATTTGCGAAGATATAATTATGTGCAAAGTCTTTTGCGTACAATCAAGGAACAGCGGCAGTATATAAAAATTGTTGAGATCTTTCCCCTTGGTATTCAGGGAAATCCTCTTAATCAATCATCGCTAATCGTTCTGGAGAAAATTGTCTAAATGAGAGAATGCCAGACACGGTCGTGCCTCGCCGTAATTCCGGCTCGTGGGGGCTCGAAGCGTATCCCGCGGAAGAACATCCGTGAGCTCTGCAGCAAGCCGATAATAGCCTACACGATTGAGGCTGCGTTTGAGAGCGGTGTCTTTTCTCGCGTCATCGTGAGCACAGACAGCGAAGAAGTTGCTGCCGTGGCTAAGCGGTTCCCCGCAGAAGTTCCCTTCCTTCGCGACCCTAGTCTCGCGGATGATTACACTCCCGTATCTCTGGTCACACTCGATGCTCTACAGCGCCTTGACCCAGATGGAATAAAATATCATCACGTAGCCCAACTGATGCCAAACTGCCCTCTCCGGACAGCAGCGGATATTCAGGAAAGTTATAGGCAGTTTATGGATACAAAAGCCGATTCACAGATTTCTGTTACACGTTATGGATGGCTCAATCCATGGTGGGCGATGACTCGCAACGAGAAATGCCAGCTATCACCCATCTTTCCCGAGCAAATGGGGAAGCGTAGCCAGGATTTACCAGAGGTATTTTGTCCCACAGGGGCTATCTGGTGGGCAAAAGCTGATGTGCTGTGTCGCGAGAGAACCTTTCACATCACAGGGAGAACAGGGTGGGAAATCCCCTGGCAGCGAGCTATAGATATTGACACGGAAGATGATTGGAAAATGGCAGAGCTTCTTATGCAAGCACAGCTGAAGAGACTGGAATGTGATGCTGACAGGTAGGTTAGCCTTGTATACTACAGTGTACCCAGGTGTTGAAAGGTATCTGCCTGCCTGGTATAAATCTGTATCAGCGCAAACCGACTGCAACTTTGATATCTGGATCGGTGTCGATGGGCTCGCTGTTGACGCTGTAATTGAGGCTATGGGTGCTGACCCATCTGCAACCTGGGTGATGGCTGAAGCTGGGGATACCCCGGCCCAAATCCGTCAAGCCGCCATCGAAAAGATAGCGCACGAGTATCCTGCCGTTGTCTTCGTTGACAGCGACGATTTGCTTGAACCAACGCGTGTGGGAGCAGCAAGGAAATCTTTGCGGAGTAAAGATATTAGCGCTTGCGCCATGCGAATAATTGATGAGAGGGGCACCGACCTAGGGATCGTCTCCAAACCGTCTACTAGAAATGTGGTGGCATTGATTCCACGGTACAACGTGTTTGGGCTAACGAATACTGCCTATCGTTCACAAATACTTCGCCAATGCCTGCCCATCCCAGCCGAATGTGTTCTAATTGATTGGTTTTTGGTCACGCGTGCGTGGGCATTGGACGCCTCTTTGGGTTTCGATTTCACATGCAGGATGGCTTATCGCCAACACTCTTACAGTATTGCAAACGTTCTTGCACCGTTCACAAAACAACAAGTGCTTCAAGCCAGTAAACTAGTCCTCAGTCACTACAATATCATTTTAGTAAAGGTTCCACAGCTTCAAACAGAACATAAGAAAGAACTAGAGACCGCTCGTCAGCGCGCAAAGGCCTTCTGCAACTCGGTAACAGAGTCACCTGAAATGCTGGACTGCTATGTCCATGAACTGAACCGACTTCCGCTAAATCACATATGGTGGGAATGTGTGGCACACCCACAACTGGAGTACATATGGCGAAGAAATTGAATCTCCATGGACGGTTGATCGGTGCTGACGAACCCCCGTACTTTATTGCCGAAATCGGGTCTAACCATAATGGTGACATGAAACTTTGCAAAAAGTTGATTGATTCAGCCAAATCCTGTGGGGTTGATGCTGTAAAGTTTCAATCCTGGTCCAAATCCTCACTCATCTCTAAAGCTGAATATGCCCGCAATACCAAGTATGCGGATAAGAAGAAGCACTTCGGCACGTTGGAGGAGATGGTTGAGCGGTACCAGCTAACCCCAAAGCAACATCGTGAAGTTGCCAAGTATTGCCGGGCAAAGGGGATCACATTCTTATCAAGTTGTTTTTCACCTAAGGAAGTCGACCTGCTTGAATCTCTGGATGTCCCTGCCTTCAAAATTGCTTCCATGGATATCAATCACTTACCACTGCTGGAGTACGTTGCGCGCAAGGGGAAGCCAGTTATTCTATCCACAGGAATGGCCACGCTGGGAGAGATCGAGAAGGCTGTCAGCATTATCCGCAGTCAAGGAAATGAGCAGATTGTCTTGCTGCATTGTGTTGCACTTTATCCGCCAGACTTCCACGAAGTAAATTTGCGAAATATACAGATGCTCTCAGAGGTCTTCGATGTTGCGGTTGGATTCAGCGATCATACAATTGGCTTCAGTTGTTCACTCGCTGCAATTGCATTAGGCGCGTGCGTAATTGAAAAACATTTCACCCTTGATAAAAACATGGAGGGCTGGGACCACGCAGTCTCTGCTAACCCTCCTGATATGACTGTGATCGTTATGGAAGGGCTAAACATATGGAGAGCACTTGGCAGCTATCAGCGCATATTAGGTGATGGCGAGATAAAGAAAGCGCGTTCCTTCAGACGTTCCGCTGTGGTGAAACACACCATGAAAAAAGGCCATATTATTACTGTGAAAGATCTCGACTTCAAACGACCTGGTACAGGTATTAGACCGGATGAGATGGCGTACGTGCTGGGTCGTAGTCTTGCGAAAGATGTTGAGGAAGATGAGATGCTAACGTGGAACGATTTGGAGTAAAGGAACGCAAGCCATGAGGATTGTGTTTGTAGGGGCGGTAGACTTCAGCCGTCATTGTCTTAAGCAGGTGCTAGACTGCCACGGCGAAGTTATTGCGGTAATTACACTTGCCAAGGAAGATGCTGCATTCCATGCAGACTATAAAGATATAGCAGACATAGCATTGCCAGCGGGAATACCCATACACAGAATTAAAAATATCAATAATAATGAAAGTTTAGAACTTATTCGTTCATTACACCCGGATGTTATTCTTGTCTTGGGATGGTCTCAACTTGTTTCCAAGCGCATTTTGGAAATCCCGCCTAAGGGTTGCGTAGGGTCGCATCCTTCGCTCCTTCCAAAAAATCGTGGCCGGCACCCGATTATCTGGACGTTAGTTGAGGGGTTAGAAGAAAGCGGCCTAACTTTCTTCTACATCGACGAGGGTGTTGATAGTGGAGACATCCTGTGGCAAAGACCTTTTCGAGTTAACTTAGGAGACGATGCTGGCTCTGTCTATGAGAAAGTCAAAGCACTAGCAAGTGAAGCGATTCGTGAGTTCTTACCACAGATAGAGCGGGGTACAGCACCGCGAATTCCTCAGGATCACTCTCAAGCTACTTATTGGCTAAAACGAACTGAGAAAGATGGAGAGATTGATTGGACTGTCCCAACGATGAAGACTTATAATCTGATTCGCGCTCTGACCCGCCCGTATGTCGGAGCGCATACGTATTTTAAGGGCAAGAGGATGCTAATCTGGCGGGCGAGGCTTCCTCAGAGTCCTTTGCCTCCCACTGCTGTAGAAATTCAGCCTGGTACTATCTTCGCACAAACTGATAACGGATTTGACGTAAAAACTAAGGATTCCTACCTTACAGTGTGTGAGTATGAAATAGAGGATGGCGAAACTATCGAAGTTGGAACCCTGTTGGAGCGACAATCATGAAAATTCTTGTTGTTGCTGTTCATCCCGATGACGAAACGTTGGGTTGCGGTGGGACACTTCTGAAACACGCTTCTCAAGGTGATACACTACATTGGCTTATTATTACTTCGGCACACCCGCAAGATTACTCCCAGAAAATTATAGCGCAACAAGCCAGGCAAGTGTCACTAGTTAAGAAAGCATATCCATTTAGGACTCTGAATTGGCTTAAGTTTCCCACAACCAGACTTGAGACCATTTCTTTGAAGACGCTAATAGAAGCCATTGAAGATGTCGTGCAGCAAGTAAAACCCGAAATCGTATTTGTTCCAAATCCCTACGATGTCCACTCGGACCATAGGGTGACCTTCAGTGCTGCAATGACAGTGTTTAAACCGCTCTCTATGCCAAAACGAGGAATTAAGAGGGTGCTTGCATGCGAAGTATTGTCAGAGACGGATGCTGCACCGCCACTAACGAATAACGTATTTATTCCTAACGTGTTCGTAGATGTGAGCAGCACAATAGAACGCAAGCTCGAAATATTCTCTTTATATGAAAGCGAGTTGCACTCCGAGCCGTTGCCTCGAAGTTTATCCGCTATACGGGCATTGGCTCGTTATCGAGGTGCTACCATCGGCGTGGAATATGCTGAGGCGTTCATGCTAGTTCGTGAGGTTGGATAAAGTTGACCATACCTGTAATTGGTTTAGGCGCAGGTGGACACGCGAAGGTAGTGATTGAAATCCTACAGTTTGATAATCAATATAAATTTGTAGGATTACTTGATCGCAACCCTGAACTATGTGGCAAGACCACTATGGGTTTAGAGATTCTGGGTGATGATGATCAGCTTCCTATTCTCATGAGACGTGGCGTTGAACACTTTTTTGTAGGGGTAGGAGGAACATCAGATCTGAGACCACGTCGTCGTGTCTATGAATTCGCGCTGAGTCAGGGAATGAAACCAGTTTCAGCGATTCATCCTAGCGCTACTATTTCGCCCTCTGCAACCCTGGGGAAAGGATTGACTGTCATGGCCGGCGCAATAATTAACGCTGCTGCTAAACTCGGCGACAATGTTATAATCAGTACCGGGGCGATTGTTGAACATGATTGCGTTATAGGTAATCACGTTCATATTGCCACAGGAGCTACTCTGGGTGGTACTGTCCGCATTGGTGAAGGTGCGCACATAGGTATAGGTGCTGTAGTTCGTCAATCACTCCGGGTAGGCGCTGGTACTGTAGTAGCTGCAGGAGCAGTCGTTGTTAAGGATGTGCCAGATAACGTAACAGTTGCAGGCGTGCCGGCTCGAATTTTGAAAAGAGCGAAAAAAGATGCCTGAAGTAAAAGATGTGCTGGTATCACCACAGAGCTCTATCCGCGAGACAATGGCCTGCATAGACCGAAATGGCAAGGGCATTGCGCTGGTGGTGGATGAGAAACGCCACCTGCTCGGCACTGTGACCGATGGCGACATCCGTCGAGCTATATTACGTGCCGTAAACCTGGATGAACCAGTTGAGAAAGTCATGAACCACCAACCTCTGGTTGCTGCTCTGGGGCTCCCTCGTGAGGAGCTTCTACGCCTGATGGATGAGGGGAAGAAGACTTTTGCAGTTAACCAATTACCCATCGTAGATGATAAGGGACATGTCATCGACTTGATCGTGCGCACCGACCTAATAGGCAAGGGGCGATTGCCTGTAACAGCAGTGATTATGGCGGGAGGGCGCGGCACGCGCCTGCGGCCTCTTACAGATGAAATCCCCAAGCCTATGCTCCTGGTAGACGGCCGACCTATTATGGAAAGGATTATCGAAGGACTGAGACAGGCGGGTATTCATCGTATTTTTGTGACGACATACTATAAGGCAGAGGCAATCACCAAACACTTTGGAGACGGACGGGACTTTGGAGTCCAGCTCGAGTATATCCATGAGGAGAGACTATCAGGTACAGCGGGCTCGCTCGCCCTTCTCAGCAAATGGGAGCAGCCGCTTCTGGTTATCAACGGTGACATATTGACAACAGTGGATTACAGGGCCATGCTTCGTTACCACCAAAAACATGAAGCCGATATGACTGTCGCGGTGCGTGAGTATCATCTGCAGGTACCATACGGTATAGTTGAAGTAGATGACGCGAGAATAAAAATGCTAACTGAGAAGCCGACGCTGCGATACCTTGTTAACGCCGGCATCTATCTTTTGGAACCATCTGTACGGAGTTGTTTCACACAGGACGAGTTTTTGAATATGACTGATGTCATTGGACGCCTGCTCACTGATGGCAAGGCCGTGGTGGCGTTCCCCGTGCGCGAATACTGGATTGATATAGGGCAGCATCCCGACTACGAGCAAGCACAAGAAGACGCGCAGAATAGGAGGTTTGACCAGTGAATTGGTCAGGCAAAAAGGTTCTGGTCACTGGTGCAGGGGGCTTTATCGGTAGTCATCTCACTGAGCACCTCGTTCGCTCGGGGGCCCGAACCAGGGCTCTAGTGCGTTACAACTCCTCAGGTTCGTGTGGGTGGCTAGATAAATCACCCTGCAAGAAAGAGATCGAAATCATAGCTGGAGATATTCGTGACCTTGACATTGTACAGCGGGCCGTACACCAAGTCGAAACCGTCTTTCACTTGGCAGCTCTAATTGGCATTCCTTATTCTTATCATGCCCCCATCTCATACGTGCGAACCAATGTCGAAGGGACAGCCAATGTACTCCAAGCGGCACTGGATGCAGATGTGAGCCTGGTCGTCCACACTTCAACCAGTGAGGTTTACGGAACGGCGCGTTATGTGCCAATAGATGAAGCCCATCCCCTGCAAGCGCAGTCACCTTATTCAGCCTCCAAGATTGGAGCGGATAAGCTGGCTGAGGCATTTCATCTATCCTTCCATTTACCAGTAGCGATTATTCGTCCGTTTAATACTTATGGACCGCGTCAGTCAGCTCGGGCAATCATTCCCACCATCATCATCCAAGCTCTAACTAACCCTGCTGTATCACTCGGCAATCTTGAGCCTCTTCGCGATCTTACTTATGTCGAAGATACAGTCGATGGCTTTATCAAGATGGCACAGAGTTCTGAGGCAGTTGGACAGGTGACAAATATTGGCTCAGGGCAAGAAATATCAATTAAAGATCTGGCAAAAACAATTCTGCAACTAATGGACAAGAATATTCCCGTGATTCGTGATGAACAGCGCATAAGGCCAGAGGGGAGTGAGGTTGAAAGGCTTTGTGCTGATACCCGTAAAGCGCAACGCATCCTAGATTGGCGTCCACAGAACAATCTGAAACAAGGGCTTATGAAGACGATTGAGTGGGTACAACAAAATCATGAGCGATATAAGGGCGACGCCTATGCAATTTGAGCCCGGCGCACCAGCACCCGAGGGTTTCATACCCCTCTCCGTCCCAGAAATCCGGGGTAACGAATGGAAATACATTAAAGAGTGCCTGGATACCAATTGGGTTTCCTCGGTAGGCCCGTTTGTAGACCGCTTCGAGCGGATGTTAGAAGAATATGTCGGCACAAAATATGTGATAGCAACTGTCAACGGGACAGCGGCGCTTCATGTCGCACTCAGGGTTGCTGGTGTGCAGCCCGACGATGAAGTTCTGGTATCCACTCTCACCTTCATCGCTCCCGCTAACGCGATCCGTTATGTAGGTGCCTGGCCTGTATTCATAGATGCAGAGCCCGACTACTGGCAGATTGATCCTCAGAAGGTAACAGATTTTCTAAATAAAGAATGTCGATGGCGCAGTGGCGCGCTCAACAACAAGGCAACCGGTCGGCGGATCAGGGCTATTCTTCCCGTGCATGTTCTGGGTCACCCGGTAGATATTGATCCCATACTGGAGATAGCCCGCAGATATAATCTCGTAGTTATCGAGGATGCTGCGGAAGGCCTTGGCGCAAAGTACAAAGGCCGCATGGTAGGTCACTTAGGCGATATCGCCTGTCTCAGCTTCAATGGCAATAAAATTATCACCACCGGTGGTGGCGGGATGATTGTCACAGACAATGAAGCATGGGCAAGCAAGGCAAAGTACCTGACCACCCAGGCCAAGGACGACCCTGTGGAGTACATTCACAACGAAGTCGGCTATAACTACCGACTCACCAATATCCAGGCAGCGATGGGATGCGCACAGATGGAAAAATTAGATGAGTATATCTCTATCAAACGCCGCATTGCTGCCGGCTATACCAAGGCTTTGGGCGATGTGCCAGGTATCACTACCATGCGAGAGGCACCATGGGCATTCAGCACTTTCTGGCTGTATACTGTTCTCGTGGATAAAACCAAATACGGCATGGATAGCAGGGCATTGCTCCGCCGCCTTGGCGAGTCTAAGATTCAGGCACGCCCGCTATGGCAGCCAATTCATCTGAGTGCTGCTCATAAGGGCAGCCAGGAATATCATTGTGACGTGGCAGAGAGGCTGAACCGTGATGGATTAAGCCTGCCTTGTTCGGCAGGGCTATCGTTATCTAGCCAGAAGAAGGTGATCGTCAAAATTATTCAATCTAGAAAAGACCATATCTTAGCCTAGGTTAGGCAAAGCCAAGATTTCATCAACTTATCTGGTGATTTGTGATGTCAAACATGAGAACAGCAATCGATATTATACGTAGTAAGCTTATAGGTAGCCCTTTCGAGACGAAAGACAAGATGTCCAAAGACATGCGCAGGCTTCGTCAGGCCTTTGCGACATGGGTAAATACCACAATGAATATGGCGCAAGAATGCGGAATAGAGCAGTTGAGAATCTCCATAGAGGGGAAGAACTTTTTTGTACGTGGTGAGAATGGCTTGGATTTCTTGTATGTCCCCAACTTTGGACTTCGTCATCTTGAGTTTAACGGAACAAATGATAGGTTACAGTTGGAGTTCATCTTGAACAATTTAACACAAAATTGTGTGTTCTTCGATGTTGGTGCAAGCTATGGATACTACGGCATGAGTGTAGGTAAGGCTATCCCCTCCTCTGAGGTTCATTGTTTTGAAGCTGTACCGAACACTTGCTACTACCTTATCAAAAATATCGAGAAAAATGGTTTGAAAAACATTGTTGTCCAGCAAAAAGCGGTGGGCGAAAGTGAGGGGAAGGTTTATGTTACGAACAATAATTTCGGCGGCGATTACATATCTGTTAATATAGGAGCTATGGCAGGGATTCGTAATAGCGAGGTCCAATGTATTACATTAGACTCATATGTAAAAGCAAACGGGATTCACAGGGTCGATTATATAAAGATTGACGTTGAAGGAGCGGAATTGCTTGTTCTGAGAGGCGCCCGAAAGTTGATTGAAACGTTCAAACCGATAATACAAGTGGAGACAACAGATACTTTTATGCAAAGATTCGGCCATAAATCAGCAGATATCTTTGATTTCTTGATGCAAAAGGGGTACAAATATCTTTTCCTAGGCAAGCGCGAGGAGGAGTATGGTATCGGCAGGTTGCAGTCATCCAGTGGTGATATCTTCGCAGACATGGCTAGAGCAACAGAGTTCTTCTTTTTCCCAAGAAGTTCTCCTGTTAACTCAGCCTACGTTTCCAAGTATAATGAGCCTCTACGTTATCCTTATGTATGAGCGGGTGAAGACATGAGCAACTTAGCACCATTACCAAAGACGAAGCTAATTGTAAGCAGAGCGATTCAGAGACTTCTGCGCCGCGAAGATACCTGGGCATCACACATTCGAAAGCTGTTTCAGAGAGACATTGGGCCTCTATTGGATGTTCGACAGTCACCAAATAAGCAAGGACTGGTGCTTTTCTGGACCCCGATGGCTCCATGGCCTCACATGCTCATAGAATATGCAATCGCGACAAATCTGCGGCTGAGAGATTATGAGGTATTGTTTTGTGTTTGCGACGGATACTTGCCCCACTGCGAGATGGAGCGTGCTAACTTCCCCCGACCCGCTTGCGAAACTTGCTGGCAGGAGAGCAAACGCATCCTGAGTGCGTTTCAATTGCCTCATAAAGTTCTCTCAGATTATGTATCCGCAGACGAAATCAGGACATTAACCGGGCAACTGAATCTTGAGCAGGAAGATAAACTACGTCTACTGACTATGAATAATATTGAACTCGGTAAATACTCGTTCCAGTACCTGACAACTTACTTCAATGGGCCGGTCACAGAATATGGATCATACGAGCAAGGTATTTTTCGCCGCATCCTAGCCGGCAACGTCCTTGCCCAGAAATATGCAGAGCGTGTAGTTCAGCAGTATAAGCCTTTGGCAGTTGTGATGCTCGATGGGAACCTTTGTCAGACCTTCCCGGCATTTCACGTCTTCCGTGCTACTGGGATCCGTGTAGTGACCTGGGACGATTATTCGCCTTATCAAGACTCCTTCCTGTTTTTGCAGAATCGCACCACGGCTGATGCAGCAATGGACGAAGAGACATGGCTCAAAATCAAACAGGAGACTCTAACAACTGCGCAAGAAGCGCGGGTAGATAGTTTCCTTCAGGACTGGCCAGCGGGTCGCCTTAGCGATATTGTTTACCACCCCCAGCCGCAGAAAGATAGTAACGCAATTCGTCAAAAGCTAGGAGTGGATCCGAATAGACGAGTATTCGTAGCTCTTACAAACGTAATCTGGGATAGTGCTGCTTTGGGGCGGGACATTGGATTCAAAGGCATGATGGATTGGCTCTATGCGCTTTGTGATTGGTTCCTGCAGCACCCTAAAGACCAGTTAGTGGTACGGGTACACCCTGCAGAGAAGCGACTACCTGCTGCCTATCGGACAACAAATGGTGTTGCCGGCCTCATCCAACATCGATATGGGGATCAGCTCCGAAAGGGCAGCATCAGAATTGTAGATGCAGAAGATGACATCTATTCATATACGCTGGCCGAGATGGCAGACGCAATCGGAGTCTACACTTCTTCTATCGCAATAGAACTGGCAACCAGAGGAATCCTTCCTTGGGTTGCAGGAAAGGTTCATTACAGGGGTAAAGGATTTACTATCGACTTGGAAGGAGTTGAGCACCTTTATCATTTGCTGGATCAAGATCAATGGGAGCGAAAGCTGGGCGAGGAAGGCAAAGCGTTAGCCAGGCGTTACCTGTATGCCCGGGTCGAGCGTCAGGTCACGGGCATTCCCTTTCTCACCAGACATGCCACTGCTTACACACGTCCTAACTTTAAAGATCTGCAATTCATGATACCGAGGCATGATCCTCAGGTAGATACCTTGGTGGATCGAGTCTTAGATGGCAAGCCATTCATCGATGTGCCCCGACAATCAACAGCTATTGTTTCCCGATGAGGTGAAATGACGGTCAAAATATCTCTAGTCGGCTGCGGAGCAGTGTCACAAATTCTGTACGCAAATGCTCTAGATAAGTTAGCAAGTGAGGGCGTTGCTGAGACAGTAGCTTTGGTGGATCCAAATCCAGAGCGTACTGCTGCAATCGGGAGTATCCTTAATACAGCGCGACGTTATCGAAATGTGGAGGCAATGCTCGCTGAAATCACGCCAGAT
>Ga0315274_10013433_pt1 | contig 11653 bp, 6 predicted proteins | sample YL17G02_20_MG_FD_203700 | JGI IMG/M metagenome (GOLD analysis project Ga0315274, IMG submission 203700) | Sediment microbial communities from Yellowstone Lake, YNP, Wyoming, USA - YL17G02_20 | ecosystem: Environmental > Aquatic > Freshwater > Lake > Sediment | place: USA: Wyoming | collected...
TCAACAAAATCAATCATCATCCCCAACCAACCTCACCTCACCTCACCTCTCTCCTAGGTCGCGTCCACCCGGTCCTACTATGAGTGCCTCCTCCCCGTCGGCGCGGCCGTCCCCCTGACCCTCCCCCCCGACCTGGAGGCCATGCTGGCGGCGGGCGCGGCGGGCGCGGTGGCGGCCGGCCCGGGCGGCGCGGCTGCGGCCGCCGCCGCAGCGCTCGGGGCCTTCACGCCGTCGGGGACGCTCCTCCTCACGCACGGGGCGGGCCACCGGGAGCTGGTCGCCCACGCGGTCGCGGGGGTGGGGTCGGACGGGACGGTCAGCCAGGGCGGGGAGGCCTGGGCGCCGCCTGGAGGGGGCGCGGGGGCGGGCGCCCCCGGGGGGGGGGCCATCCCGTTTGAGGCTGCCTTCCCCGTTGCCTGGCGGGCGCCCCTCGCCCGGGGGGCCGCCACCCTGGCCCGCGACTTCTGCCTGGAAGCCTGCGGCGGGCGCTGGCTGATCGTGGCGTCCTCCACGCCGCCCGCCTCCTCCGCCGCGGACGGCGGGTGGGCGGCGGCCTCGGAGCCCGTCCCCGGCGCCCCGCCCGCGGCCGCGGCCGCCCGCCCAATCCTCGTCGCCCGCCTGCCGCCCCTGCCGCCCGCCCTGGACGGCGCCGTGCCCCGCGTCCCGCTCACCACCCTGCACGTGGTGTGCGCGGTCAGCGGCGTCTGCGCGTGCGAGGTGGCCATCCCGGACGACTTCATCCCCCTCGCCGGCGGGGCGGGCGCGTCCCTGGCGGGCCTCACGCTCGCCCTGGCCGGCGTCCGCTCGCAGTCCGTGCGCCTCTTCTCCCTGTGCCCGTCCACGGGCGTGCTCACGCCCGGCCGCGTGCTGTCCCGGGACGGCCTGCAGCGGGATGATGGGGCGGTGGTGGCGGCGGCGGCGGCGGCGGAGGCGGCGTGGCGGGCGGCTGGAGGGGTGGTGGCGGCCGCGGCGGGCGCGCCCCCTCTCCCGACGCCGCCCGCCTCCCCCGCGCCCGCGCCCGCGCCCCTGCCCTCCCCGCCACCCCGCCCGCCCGCCCTCGCCCTCGCCCCCGCCATCGACCGGACCGCGTCGGCCCGCGTCCTGAGCGGGGGCGGTGGGAGCGGTGGGAGGAGCGCCGCCCTCCTCGCGCTCCTTGGCGGAGGCCGCCCGGCCGCCGCGGCAGCGGGGGGCCTCCTCCACCCCCTCCTGCTCCCGCCCGCCCCGCCCCGCCCGCCGGGCGGTGGTGAGGCGGGCGGCGGCGCCGCCCCGCCGCCGCCACCGCCGCCGCGCCCGCCGGCCTTGGTGGCCGCCCCGCGCAATGCCAGCCCCGCGGCACGGGCTCCAGCGGCTCCAGCGGCGGCCGCCGCGCCCCCTCCCCCCCCCCCTCCCCTCATCTGCGGCCTCCGCCACGCCGTCCTCGCCGCCGCCGCGGCCGCCGCCCGGGCGGGCGGCCACACGGCAGTCGCTCGCTTCCACCGCCTGTTCGACGCGTACGCGGGGCTGGCGGTGTGGCGGGCGCAGGCGCTGCTGGTAGGGGGGGAGGGCGGGGGCGGGGGCGGGGGCGGGGGCGGGGGCGGAGGGGGGGAAGGGCGGCTGATGCTGCTGCTGGCCCTGGCACCCCCCGGCGCGCCGCCGTTGCCGGTGGGGCCCCGCCTGGCGGCTGCGTCCGCGGCGGCCCTGGGTGCGGACGCGTTCAGTGGCGCGGGCGCGGGCGCGGCGGCGGGCGGTGGTGCGGCAGCAGCACCAGCCGCGGGTGTGGCCGCCGCCACGGCCACCGCCGCCGCTGCCGCCGCCGCCGCTGCCACCTTCACGAGCGGCCCGCCGACCTTCCTCGCCTTCCTCGACCCCGCTACAGGGCGGGTGGCCTGGTTCGGGCGGGCGGACGACCCGGGCCTGGTCCGCGCGTACGCGGGCGCGCCCGCGTCCTTCTTCGGGTGGGAGGGCGCGGGTGGGGGCGGGGGCGGCTTTTTGGCGGGCGCGCCGCCGGGCGCCGCCTCCGCCCTGCCCGGCGCGGCGGCCGCCTTCCGCGCCGCCCCCGCCTGGCCCCGCTTCGCCCCGCCGCCCGTGGGGCCGTGGGGGGGCGGCGGGGGCGGCCCGCCCCACCCCGCCCCGACCCTCCCGCCCCCGCCGCCGCTCCCCCTGCCCGCCCCCCCGCACGCCCTCCACCCGGCCTCCCCCTTCCTGGACGGGCGCCTCTTCACGGCGGACGCGCGCGGGGCGGGGGCCCTGACCCGGGCCCGCCCCGCCCCCGCGGACGCGCCAGCGAGGCTGGCACCCAGGCGGAGTGCGGCGGCGGCGGTGGTGCGGGCGCGGCTGGTGGTGCCGGCGCCGCCGGCGCCGCGGCCACCGCCCGCGCGCGCGCCCGCGGCCGGAGCAGGCGGCGGCCCGGCCCTGCCGCCCCCGCCACCGCCCCCACCGCCCAAGGAGGCGGTCGTTTACCTGGTCCATCCCTGGCTGCCCCTGGTCCTGGGCGTGATTGCCAGCCCGGGCGCGGGCGTGATGGGAGGGGGAGGAGGGCCGCCCCTGCCCCGCCTGTGCGTGTTGCAGCGGTGGGCTTGAAGACGGAGGGAGGATGAGACGTAGTTGTTGTTGCTTGTGTGTGTGGGTGTGTGTGTAAGTGCTCTGTGTGTTAAAAAATGCTGTTGCCGTGTTACAAACTGTTCCAAGAAAGGGATAGGCCCTGCAGCAGGGCGGGAGTTGAAAGAAAGAAAGGGGAAGGAAAAAGACAAGGAAGGTTGGAGGAGAGGAGCGGGCCGAAGTTTTTTCCCCCGTCTCCCACGCCCCTCTCTTTTTTCGCCCTCCCTTCACGAAACTCTCCCCTCCCCTCCCTCCTCCCCTTCACTTGACCTCCCGGTGCAGCGTGTGGCGCTTGAGGTACTTGTTGTACTTCATCAGCTCCAGCCGCTCGGGCGTATTCTTGCGGTTCTTCTGCGTCGTGTAGCGGGTCGGGGTGAGGCCTTCCGGGCGGGCCTCGGTGCATTCCACGGTTACGATGCAGCGGATGCCTGAGGGGTAGCGGGGAGGGAGGGATGAGGAGTGTGAGGACGTGCTGAGACGTGCGCGCGCGCGCGCGAGAAAGGGGGCGGGAAGGTTGGGGAGGGCGTGGGTGTTTTTTCTTTTTCTTTTAGCCGCCGCCGGCGACGGGGCCGCAGTGTTTTTTAAGCTGCCCCGCGCCCACAGAGGGTCCCTTCCATTTTGTCCTCGCTCACGGGCCTGGCAGTGCCAACTGGCCACTTTGCGCCCTGGCGTGAGACCCCGGTTGAAAAAAAGCGAGAGGGCGCGGGCCCCCCAGCAGAGAGAGGAGGCGACGTGGCCTCTAGCCGCCGGCGCCGGCGTTTGCTTCGAGGGCCCGCCCTTTGCGACACGCCCACGCCTGCCTGCCTCCCATTTCACCACACATGATGCGAGTGCCAGCCAGCAAGCACGCATCGAGCAGGTGAACCGAGGCAACCCCGGGCCTCGAGGGCGCGCGCAACAACAGAGCCACCCCCTCTGAAATCGCTCCTCTCTTTCGCTCCTCACCTTTCTTCTTGGCCATGCAAGTCACCGACCGGGACGGCGGGGCCAGAGCCGGGGCAGCCAGGCGGGCCAGGCCGGTCTTGCCAAGGAAGGATGTGGAGATGGGGGGCATGGTGCTGCGATGCGCGACGTAGTCTGGAAGCGCGAGAGGAGTTTGTGAGGCTTGGGGCGCGAGCGGTGAGCACGCTGCACACTTCTTTGTCTGAAAAGAAGGCCATGCGGCTCCGCGTCCGCCGCCGGGACGCCCCGGCCGGCACGGCCACGGCCGCCCACGTCGACGCCTCTACCCTGGGCGACTTACTACAGGTTTACGGAGCCGTGGGTCTCAACCGGCAGGTGAGACTAAGAGAGCGAGAGAGTTGGGGTCGCTTTTGCGCTGTCCCTTTTTTTTTTCTTCTCCCTTGACCTCCACCTTGACACCTCATCACACGCACACGCACACGCACAGACCGCCCTGACCGGCCCGGCCGACACACCCCTCGCCGCCCTGGGCGTCCGCCCGGGCGACCTTCTGTACTGCGATGTGGTGCCTGAGAGCGGAGGAACACGGGCACTCCCTCCTCCCCCCCTCGCCAAGGGCCTGTCCCCGGGCGCGGCCGCCCTCCTGGTGGCCGCCGCCACCGGCGTCCCGCCCACCCTACGGGCCGCCCTGGAATCAGCAGCACCAGGCCTTTCCCTGGCGGAAGCCATTGCGGCGGCCGCGCACGCCTGCCTGGTGATGGCGGCCTTCCAACCCGCCTGGGATGATGGGAGGGAGGGCAGCAGGACCCCAGAGGGCATCTCCTCCCCCCTCCTCCCGCCGTCGTGGGCGCCCACGCTCTCCGCCCCCGCCCTGCCCTACACGTACGGCGCTGGCGGTACGTCCCTGGAGGTGCGGGTGTACGGTCTGGGCGACTTTACGGTCCTGGCGGGCGGTTTGGTGGGCGGGGGCGGGCGCGGCGGCGGAGGGGGCGCGCACGCGTGTGGTGGCCTCGGCCACCGCTCTGCTTTCCAGCTCTCCATTCGCACAGCCGCCCACGCCGCCGCGCCTGCGGGCGCGTCCGCCGCCGCCGACACCTGTGCCCCCCTGGCCCGCATCCGCGAGCTCACGCGCCTCCTGGGCGACGCCTTTGCCCGCCCGCTCGCCCTGGCGGCGGCCGCGGCGGCGGCAGGCGGCGCGCACACCCGCCCCCACCCACCCCCGCCCACCTCCCTCCTCGACCTGCCGCCCGACCTCCTAGCGGTCGAGGTCCTGGCCCGCCTAGGCGGCACCGACCTGGCCGCCTTAGCCTGCACCTGCCTGGCGCTGGGCGGCCTGGTCGAGGAGGACGGCCTGTGGGGCGGCGCGCTCCGCCGGGAGTTTGGCGACACCCGCCCGCCCGCCCCACACGGCGGCGCCCCTCACCGCGCGCGCGCCGCCTTTGCGGCCGCATGGGCGGACCGCCAGGCGGGCCGGCGCATGCGGTCAGGCGTCGGCCTCCGCCGCTTCCACCCCCAGCCCTTTCCGTTTTGGCCGGGGCCGGGTGGTGGGGCGGCATGGGTGCCCCGCGGAGGCGGCGGCAGTGGTGGCGGCGCGCGCCGCCCGGGCGGGGTCATCGGCGGAGACTTCGACCGCCTTCCCTTTTTTGTGGGCGGCCCGTTTGGGGCCGTCGGGCCTGGGACGCGGGGCCCCGCATTCGGCGGGGGTGGCGCGCGGTGGCACCCACCGCCGCGCGGTTAGACGAGAAGAGAAGAGAGAGGGGGTGGTTGAGAAAGATGGGGCGGGCGTCTTTTTACATTTAGTTTTAGTTTGAGTTAGTGTCTACCCCTCCCTTGTCGCACATGCCGGCCGGCCCTGGTGCCTTCCCTGGTGTCTCACTCACCCGGCCGACCATGGCAGGCGCAGCGCCGGCGGCGGCGCGGGCGTTCACCAGGGGTGCAAACCGCGTCCGCATGCGGCTGCAGCCGGGCTGTGCTGCAGCCGCGCCGCCCTCACCACCAGCGCCGCTCTTGCCTCCCTCTCACCCTGGTGGTGGCAGGCTAACCGCCTGGAGCACGCGTGCCTGGGACCGGAGGAGGTATCGGGCAGGCGCCTCCCCCGCTCCCAACGACGCACCTCCCCCACCCGACCCGGGAGCCGCCCTCCTTGCCTGGCTCGCCTCTGTCGGCGGGTCCGCGCCCGGTGTCACCATCGCCCCGTCTCCCCTGGGCGGGGCGGGCCTGGTCGCGGCCTCTCCCGCGTCGCCGGGCGCCCTACTCGTGACCGTGCCGCGGGCCGCCCTGCTCTCCGACGGCGGGCTGCCGCCGAACCCGACGCCCGAGGACGCAGCTGCCCTGCCCTTCTCGCCCGCCGCCGTGGCGGCCCTGGCGGAGCAGGTGCCGCCCGAACTGTGGGGTGCCCGCCTGGCCCTGGGCCTGCTGGCCCACCGGGCGGCGGGGTCGGCCTCCCCACTCGCGCCGTACGTCGCCGCCCTGCCCTCCACGTTCTCAACCCCCCTCTTTTTCTCGCCGGCCGCCGTCGCCGCCTTGCAATACGCGCCTTTGGTGGCCCAAGTCAACAAGCGCGCCCGCTGGGTGGGGCGCTTTGCGCAGGAACACCTCGACAAGGACACCGCGCTCCTGCCCTTCAGCGGGGTGGGCGTGGACGCGGGCGGCCTTGCCTGGGCGCTCTCGGCCGTCACGTCGCGCGCGTTTCGCTTGGGCGGCCCGGCCTCCCTGCCGTCCCTGGTCCCGGTCATCGACATGTGCAACCACGAGGCGGGCAGCCCGGGCGCGCGGGTCGTCCCCGGCCTGGGCGGCGGGGCGAGCCTGGTGGCGGCGCGGGAGCTGGCCGCCGGAGAGGCGGTGACCATCAGTTATGGGGACGGGTTGACGAACGATGCCTTTCTGAATGACTACGGCTTCCTGCCGTCGCCCACCAACCCGGCCGACGCGGTCGCCGTCCGCCTGACCGGTGCCCTCCTCAGCGCGTCCGCCGCGCTGGCGGGGTTGGAGCCCCGCGCCGACGCTGGCGCGGCGTGGCGGAGGGCGGCCGCGGTGGGCGCCGGGGCCGGGCCTGCTTTCTCGGGTGAGGAGGGCGGCGGCGGCGGGGTGGAAGCCAAGATCACGGGCTCCCCACCCCACGCCGGCCCGCGCCTGCTGGCGGCCGCCCGCATCACGGCCGCGACAAGGCCGGGCGACTTGGGCGCGGGAGCGAGCGACCCGGCCTTGTTGGGCGACCCGGCGACGCCCCTCACCTCGCCCCCCGCTGAGGCAGCCGCCTGGCGCCTGGTGGCGGCGCTGTGCATCGGCTCCCTGGCCTCTTTCCCCACAGCCGCGACGGAGGACAGGGAGGTGTTGAAGCGGGGCGACCTACCGCCAGACGTGCGGGCGGCGGCGGGCCTGGCGGCGGAGAAAAAGGAGTTGCTTGCAGGCGCGGGCCGGTGGGCTGGCGCGCGTGCGCAGGCGGCGGCCGCGGGTGGGGCTGGGAGCGGAGGCGGGGGCGCCACCGCGCCCAGGCCGAAGGGCCCGCCCCCCGCGGCGACGGTGAAAGGCTTTGGCAAGAAAACAGTGTGACGATGATTCTTCTTTTCGTGTGTGTGACACAACGCCACCGCGCCCAGGCCGAAGGGCCCGCCCCCCGCGGCGACGGTGAAAGGCTTTGGCAAGAAAACAGTGTGACGATGATTCTTCTTTTCGTGTGTGTGACACAACGCAGGCAGCAGCAGCCCCCTCCCCTCTCCTCATTTCTCCCCGTCTCACCCTCCCTCCACGCCCCCTCTCAAATGACCTCCGCCGCCGCCAGGTCCGCCGCCGACAGGCCACCCAGCTCCCCCCCACCAGGCGCCAGTAGCGCCGTCCCCTCCCCCTCCCCGCCCGCCAGGGGCTGGAAAAAGGCGTCGGCCGCAGCCGCGCGCGCGGCGCCGCCCGCGCGCGAGCCAGAAACGGCGTCCGCCACCCGCCCCGCCGTCGACGCGAGGAAGGAGGACGCGCTCTCAGCGAGGCCACCCGCGATGGCAGAGGCGGTCGAGAGAGCGGCAGGGCCGCCGCCCCCGCCGCCCCGCACCGCCGCCGCCGCCGCGGCCACCCCGGCCAAGGTGGCCACGCCCGCCACGGCCCAGGCGAGCCCCTTGAGCAGCCCGCCCGCCCGTCCCATCCCCCGCCCATGCCCGCGCCCGTCCGTGTCCGGGATGACGGACGAGACGCCGCTGCACGTGTCCCCATGCACCAGGCGGCGCTTGGTGGTGGAGGCGCGGTACGGGGCGTGGGAGGCCCCGCCAAAGCGGCCGCCCCCCAGCGCGGCGCACCGCCCGGCCGCGGCGCCCAGGTCAAAGCCGGCGATCGGCACGCAGTCCGCGCCCGCCCGCTCGTACCCGTACTCGCACTCCACGTCATTGAGCGTGCAGGGGCAGGGCGGGGCGGCGTCGGACGGGGAGGCCGCCCGCCCCGACTTGCCGGGGGCGGTGCCGTTGCTGCGCACGTACTCGCGCCCGTTGAAGCATTGGGCCGCGCCGACCCGCCGCTCGACCGTCACGTTGGCGCCCAGCAGGCACCCGCCCGCCGCGGCCGCGGGCGCCCACCGCTCGTAATCCCCGGCCCCGCACTCCCGCCAGTCCGGGCCCATCAGGGTGCGGACGTCCAGGACGTACATGCGGCCGGGCGGGGAGGAGGCCGCCCCCCCGCCGCCCGCCCCGCCGCCGGCCGCGTCCCACCCGCACGCCTGGTGGGTGGGCGACCGGCGGCAGGCCTTGCCGTGCACGATGAACACGTGGCTCGCCCCCCGGGGCTCGATGCGGATGTTCTGGACGTCGATCGCCTCGGCCAGGTGGACCTCGTGCCAGCAGGCGCCCTGGTCGGAGGAAAAGGAGATCGACTCGGCCGGGCCGTCGACCTCGTGGCGGGCCATGGCCAGCAGGCCGCCGTGGTCCCCAAACTCGTAGATGGAGGCGCGCGGGGCGACGTCGGACCAGGAGACCCCTCCGTCCCGGCTCATCCAGGTGCACAGCGCGTCGGCGGCCCGGTCCAGGTGGCGCCCCGCGTTGCCGACCGCCATGACGACGCCCGGCGCGTTGGCGTGCGAGTAGAACGAGGGCCGCCCGCCGGGGCCGTCGTGCCAGGAGGACGGGCCGTGCAGGTGCAGGGCGCAGGAGGCGCCGCCGTCGCCGTCGCCCGCGTCGGGCACGCACCGCCGGCAGGCCGCGTGGCGGGGGTCGGCCGGCGGGGCGAGGTCTTGCCAGCGGGCGCCCCCGTTGAAGGACACGCGCGTGCGGACGTACGACTCGAACGCGCGCCGCCCGGGCTTGCCCGCGCCGCCGCCGCCCGCGAAGGCGTCCCCGTCAATCTGGTTGGCCATGAACACGCCGGGCAGCCCCTCCACGCGCGCAAAGTCCGAGGCGGACGCGGTGCGGTAGGTGCGGGGGAGGGCGAGCGTGAAGATGGGGGCGCCCGTCTCGCCCGAGCCGGGGGAGTAGACGTTGCCCGCCGGCGCGGCCGCGGCGGCCGGGTCCTCCTCGTCGTGGTCGACCACCACCAGCGCGGACGCGGCGTCGTGCGTGCGAACGAGGGAGTAGCCAAGGTCCATCCACTTGACGGGCAGGCACGCCTGCAGCCAGGTGGCGCCCTCGTCGGCCGACGTGTACAGGACGACGTTGGACCCGCCGCCCGGGCCGCCGCCGCCGCCGCCGCCGCCCGCCGCCCGCTTCGGGCGCGCGCTGCCGTCCGGGTGGACGGGGCAGTCGGCGGGCATGGCCAGGTAGAGCGTGCGGCCGACGACCTCAAACTGGTTGCCGCACGACGCGACCTTCGCGTGCGCCGACCTGAAAAAGTCGTGCGAGGCCACAAAGTGCATGTCCTTGTCCCAGCCAGGGTACGGGCCCTTCATGTGGCGGGCCGACTCGTAGGCCGTCGCAAAGATGGTGGCGTCCTTGACGGCCGAGCCGGGGGCACGGCCCGCCTTCAGCAGGTTGGCGCCCCAATCGTAATCCCAAAAGGACGCGACCGCGCCGCCCGACGCGGCCGTCAGGTTGGTCCACGTCCCCGCAAAGTCTTGGGAGACAAACAGGTCGTACGCGCACCACTTGGAGCCCGCCGCCCCGCGCCGGTGGCACTCCGCCCGCCGCACCTTGGACAGGATCCAGGACGGCTGGGTCGGGTGGAGCTTGAAGTCCGCGAACCAGCCGGCCGTCCCTGCGGGCGCGGGCGCGGGCGTGAAGGTCCGCCCGCAGTCCGCCGTCGTCCAGTGCAGGGCGCCGGCGCCCTGCACCAGCAGGCGGCAGGGCGCGTCCGCGTGGGCAAAGACGTCCACCACGCCCCGCATGGCGGGCGGGAGGCCGGGGGAGGAGGCGAGGGCGCCCTCCAGGCGAGGGGTGGCGTCCTTCCACGAGGGGGCCGCCCCGAAATCGTCCGACCAGAATAGGCGCCCCCCCATCGCCCGCTCCCCCGCCTCCGTGACGGCGAAGACGAAGCGGTCGGTGTCATCGCCCGCGCCCGCCCACTTCAGGTCGACGACGGGGGTGGGGGTGCGGACCTAAAGGGTTGGACAGGGAGAGTTTTTTTTTTGTGAGGTTTCGTTTGGGTCGGGAGGGGGGCGGAGCGGGGGCGCCGCGCGCGCTGTCGGCTTTTTCTCCTCCTCTTTGCTGCAGGCCGCGCGCGCGTGTGTTTCGCGCACGCTCCACTTTATACCCTCCATCGCGTCTTCGCCCACCACCAAGCCCATCGCGGGGGGTGGGGAGGCTGGGTTTGTGGTTGCAAGGCTCGGCACGCGGGCTCTCTCTAACAGAGAGAGAGAGATGCCAGCCAAGCCCCGCGTGTCGGGGGCGCCCCTCCCTCTCTCTCTCTCTCCCCGCTTTCGCTTTCCCCCCGCCCCTTCCAACTTCCCACTCACCGGCTTGAGCCCCGACCCGTCCGATGGAAAGGCTCGTGTGTCACAGTCCTTGGAGGCGAGGGCCATGGCGGCGGAGGTCACCGCCAGCAGGGCGGCGAAGGCGAGGGGCGACCGCATGGCTAGAAACGAGCGCGCCGCTGTTTTTTTTTTAAAGGGGCGCCCGCCGCTTTTTTTTGTTTTGTCACGCGGGCCGCGATGTGTTGCTCCCGCTCAGAAAGCCGTCAGATCAGGAGAGGATGAAGGGCGCGCGTGAAGATATGGAGGGGGCAAGCGCCGCACGCCCGATGGAAACATTAGTGCAAAGAATGTCTCTCTTTTCTCACTCCCGGCTCTCGCGCTGGCATCTCTCTCCGAAAATGCTCCCGCTCGCCTCCCTCCCCCCCTCCGCCACCCCCACCCGCCCCCCTGCCGGCGGGCGAGGTGGCGCCCGCAAGCCTGCAGGCGGTGGTGGGCGCGGGCCCGGCTCCTCAAAACGCCTGCCCCCCACCAACCGGCGCCGCCCGCCGCCGCCGGCGCCGGTGGCTGGGCCGACGCTCGAAGCCACCCTGGCCGCACTCCTGGCGGCCGGCGGGGCCGCCCCCAAACGCGCCCTCGGCCAGAATTTCTTGGTGGATGATGCCTGCCTGGATGCCATTGCGGCCGCGCCCGGGCTGGGGCCGGGGGACGGGGTCCTGGAGATCGGGCCAGGTGAGAAATAAGGGAGAGAGAGCGAAAAAAAAAAGAGGGGGGGGGGGTGGGTTTTTTTTTTTTTTCCGCCTGGCCTCGAAAACAAAAAAAATACACTCAAAAACATCCTCGCAGGCACCGGCAACCTGACCCGCCGCCTCCTGGCCACGGGCGCTGCCGTGACCGCCATTGAAAAGGACGACGCCCTCGTGGAGGCGCTGGGCGGGGCGCTGGGGGTGAGCGTGGCGGACGGGACGGCGGGCGGGGCCGCCCCGCCCTCGCCCCCGCTCCCGCCTCCCCCCGCCACCGCCGCCCCAAACCTCCGCCTGGTGCATGGGGACGCCCTCCGCGTCCACATCCCCGCCGAACTGGCCGCGTTGCGGGCGCGCATGGGCGGGGCCGGCGCCGCCGCCGCCGCCGCGCAACCCAGGCTGGTCGTGGTCGCCAACCTGCCGTACAACATCACGACGGCCGCGCTGCGCTCGCTCCTCCCCCTGTCCGCGGCGGCCGGCGGGGGGCTGGACGCCATATACCTGCTCCTCCAGGAGGAGGCGGCCGTCCGGATTGCGACGGCGAGGCCGGGGACGGGCGACTGGCGGGCTACGAGCGTGCTGGTGAGCGTCAGCGCGCGGAGGGAGAGGGGGGGGG
>Ga0315274_10013435_pt1 | contig 11652 bp, 8 predicted proteins | sample YL17G02_20_MG_FD_203700 | JGI IMG/M metagenome (GOLD analysis project Ga0315274, IMG submission 203700) | Sediment microbial communities from Yellowstone Lake, YNP, Wyoming, USA - YL17G02_20 | ecosystem: Environmental > Aquatic > Freshwater > Lake > Sediment | place: USA: Wyoming | collected...
TGATTGCTCACATCGCTCAGGGACGGCTGCCGCTCCGCGACCACCGCATCAACCCCCGCGTCGTGAAAAAGAAGATGTCCAATCCTTCGCACCTCAGGACATGCTTCCCCAAAAAACGCCCCGAGCACTGCCATCCGCCGCAACCGCAAACCGCGTTCGAACAGGCAGTTGTGATTCTTAAGTGAACCGTATTGAGGCTAGGCGCGAATACGTGTCTGACGCGGCAGTAGCCGCCGAACCGCCTCAACCACCGCGGTCGTTTCCAACTCCTTCATGCAGCGGTGGTCAAAGCGGCACTGCGACAGTTTTCGCAAGTAGCACGGCGCGCAGTCGAGGTTGAGACGCACCACGTCGTTCGGTCTGCGATAGGGGCCGGTGCGGGCCGGGTTGGTCGGTCCGATGAGACACACGACAGGCCGATCGAGCGCTACGGCCACATGCATTGCGCCGGAATCGTGACAGAGCACCGCGTCGGCCTTGGCGAGCACGGCGGCCAGGATTCGCAACGACGTTTGCCCGGCCAGGTTGATGGGGGAGTCTCGGCAGGCGGCTGCGATCTGCGCGCAACGCGCCGTTTCATCCGGCCCGCCGAGCAGCACGCAGCGAACGTCGTGGCCCGCGTGCAACTCGTCGATCGTCTCGGTGAACCGTTCGGGAAACCAGACCTTCGTCTCCCATCTCGCGCCGGGGATGATCGTGACCAAAGGCCCGTCGTGAAACCCTGCCTTGCGCAACAGGCGGTCGGCCTCGGTCCGGTCGCCATCCGTGAGAGGAATGTGGAACTCGATGGGCACATCGTCAAAGCCGAGCAACCGGGCGACCGAATAGTTGCGATCGACGGCATGGGTTTCCGCAGGGACGCTCGGTGAGTGGTGGTTGTAGAAAAACGAAGCGCCCTCTCTCGCATCGGCAAAGCCGATGCGGATCGGAGCGCCGCTCGCCCGCGCGAGAAAGCCGGTGCGAAAAAGCCCCTGTAAATCAATGACCAGGTCGTAGCGACTTGCCTGCAAGCTGCGGATTAGGCGGACGAAGTCCGCCGTTGCCTTCAGACTGTACGCCATCCGCCCGTATCGGCGGCGATCGAAGAGGACGAGATTTGACAGATCGGGGTGCCCTTCGAGCAGCGGCGCAAGCGATGAGGATATCAGCCAATCGATCCGCGCGTTGGGGTAGCGGCGTCGCAGGCCGTGAAGGACGGGCAGTGCGTGGACCACGTCGCCAAGTGAACTCGGCTTGATGAGCAGAATGCGCTGGAACTCTCGGCTGCGCAGATCGCTGTCGGACAAGGCGGACCGCATCACGCGGGATACTATACTTGAAGGGTGACCCAGCGGTCATCGGCGACGAGAATCTCGTTGGGGCGGAAGCGGGCCTTGTAGGACATGGTCGGGCTGCCCGCGATGTAGAACCCGAGATAGTAGTAGGGCAGCCCCGCTCGACGGCAGTAGTCGATCTCCCACAGCACGGAGAAGGTGCCCAGGCTTCGGTCGGCGAAGTCGGGATCGAAGTACATGTACACGCTGGAGAGGCCTGACGGCAGACGGTCGGCGATGCTCACGCCGAGCAGGCGCTCGCCGAGGCGATAGCGGAACTCGGTCGTCTGCATCGGCGAGTCGGATAGAAACTCGCAGAAGGTCTCGTAGCTGCGGGCCATCGAATCATCGTGTTGTGCGTCCAGATAGCGGCAATACAGGGCGAACTTCGCCTGGGTGGGCGCCGGCCGACCTTCCTCGATGATCACGTCGGCGTTGCGGCGAGCGACCCTTCGCATCGACCGCGTCGGTTGGAACGACTCGACTGGCACGCGCATTTGCCGGCACTCGCGGCAGGCACGGCAGCGCGGGCGGTAGACCACTCGCCCGCTGCGTCGGAAGCCGCGGGTCAGCAGACGCTCGTAGACGGCGGTGTCGAGTTGTTCGACCCCATAGGCCTCGCTGCGGGCGTTCTTGTCGGGCAAATAGGGGCAGGGCTTCTCCGGCGACACGTAGCGCAACGCGTCGTAATCAGCCTGCGCTGACGAGATCATCGTGTCCGAAGCCTGCCCGTCGATCATAAGCGTCTGTCGATTGTAGGCCCGCTAACCGAGCCCCGGCAACAACGATCCCGGAGCGATTCGCTCCGTAAGCCACACCGCCAGCGGCGGAAGGAAGACGCCCGGGAGCATGTTGGCGACGGCGATCTTCTTGAGGTCCAGAATCATCAACGCGGTGGCGAGGAGGATGACCCCGCCGACGGTGGTCATCAGGGCGATGGACAGCTCGTCCAACGGCTCGGCCACCCAATAGGCCAGGAGGGCGAGGCCGCCCTGAAAGAACAGAACCGTCAGCACGCTGGCGAACACGCCCCAGCCGAGCGAGGAGGCCAGCGCCATCGAACAGAAGCCGTCGAGAAGCGATTTAATGTACAGAAAGCTCGGATTGCCGTGGGCGCCGTTTTCCAGGCAGCCCACCAGCGTCAGCGGCCCGACGCAGAGGATCACGCTGGCGGTGAGAAAGCCCTCCGCGAATTGGCGACCGTCCTGAGCCGAAAAGCGACCGTGAATCCACGCCCCCGCCGCTTCGATGCGTTCCTGTAATCGCAGAGCCGTTCCGATGATCGCCCCGATGAGCAGCGATCCGATCATCACCATGGCCAAGCGGGCCCCGTAGGTCTTGCCGCCGTGAACGAGCGGGGCGAAGCGATGGACGGTGTCCGCGAAGCGCAGCACCGCGGCGTCGATCCCCAACGTGACCGTCACCAGCCCCAGGGCTTGCAGCACGATCGAGCGGTAGCGTTCGGGCAGCGAACCGGAGATTGAAAGCCCCAACAGGCTCCCGACGGCCACGGTGACGACGTTCACGATCGTGCCGCTGAAGATCGACCACATGCCTTTGGCTCCCGACTCAGGGATAGTTTCGCCGTGAAAGCGGCGTTCCGCCAGCCGCTCCGCGAGCCGCCGGATTCATCCGGCGGGTTCGCAGGTTCGACGTGAAAGCCGACCGCGTTGACTTTTCGCGCCGGTCGCCTACCTTTCGGCCCTTCCGTGCATGGCGTTCGGAGGGTGGCATGGCCAAGCGCAGCGCCGCCATGCGGTAGCGTGCCGATGTCCGAGCAGACGCTTCTCGACAAGGTCTATGTTCCACGGGCCGTGGAGCCGGAGGTCTATGCGCTGTGGGAGCGATCGGGGGCGTTCCGCTCGCACCCGACCGATCCGCCGACTCCGCACGAGCGGACCTTCACGATCGTCATGCCGCCGCCCAACGTGACCGGCGCCCTGCACCTAGGCCACGCGCTCAACAATACGTTGCAGGACATCCTCATCCGTTACCATCGGATGCGGGGGTTCAACACGCTGTGGCAGCCGGGGACCGATCACGCGGGCATCGCCACCCAGGCTGTCGTCGAGCGACGCATCCGTGAAACGGAGGGCAAGAGCCGTCACGACCTTGGCCGCGAGGAACTGGTCCGCCGAATCTGGCAATGGAAGGACGAGTATGAGAAGCGGATCATCAGCCAATTGAAACTGATGGGCTGCTCATGCGACTGGGAGCGATGTCGCTTCACTCTCGACGAAGGACTGGCCCGCGCGGTGCGCCACCAGTTCTTCAAAATGTTTAAGGACGGGCTGATTTTCCGCGGCAAGCGACTGGTCAATTGGGATACCCAATTGCAGACGGCCGTTTCCGACGATGAGGTCTATTACGAAACGGTCAAAGGGCATTTCTGGCATTTCAAATATCCGGTAATTGATCCCAAGCCCGGCGAGCCGCACTTCGTAATCATCGCTACGACCCGACCGGAAACCATGCTCGGCGACACCGCTGTGGCGGTTCACCCTGACCCTGAAGGGTTCTTTAGGAACAAAGAGGCGGAACTGAGGGAACTGTGGGACCGACTTTCCAGTCGGTCAGGGAAGGAAGCCGCTGAACTGCAAGGGAAGCTCGAAGCCCTCGCCGCTCGTCGCGAGTCGCATTTGGCACAACTCATTCAACTGCGCGACATGGCCGGAGACGGTCGCAAGCTGCGCTTGCCGTTGGTCGAGCGCGACATTCCACTGATTGCCGACGATTGGGCTGACCCGACGCTGGGCAGCGGCTGTGTGAAGATCACCCCCGCCCATGATCCCAATGACTATGAAGTCGGATTGCGCCATAATCTGCCGATGCTTAATGTGCTGACCTCCGATGGCAAAGTCGCGCGGATTGTAGAGGCAGACGGGTGCAACAACCCCCATAGCAAGGACTATGAAGGACTGACGTTCGCTTCCGATGGGCGGGCGAAAGTCGTGGCCGATCTGGAAGCGCGTGGACTGGTCGATCAGGTGGAGGACCGCGATATCGAGCTTGGGCACAGCGACCGCAGCAAACTGCCGATTGAACCGTTCTTGTCGGATCAGTGGTTCGTCCGAACGAACGATCAGACACTTGACATGCCCGATCAAAAGTCTGGGATTTCAAATCTCAAATCGGCAAAGGGTCTTGCACAGTCAGCGATGGAAGTGGTGGAGAGCGGTCGAATCCAGGTATTTCCTCCGCGCTATGCAAAGACCTACCTTGACTGGCTCGGCGAAAGACGCGATTGGTGCATCTCCCGCCAACTCTGGTGGGGACACCGGATTCCTGTCTGGCGATTTGAGCCCGTTGTTGGTTCGGAACACGACATGCAGCAGTTTCACAATGAGTACACGGCTTGGATCGCGGAGGGACGAATCGCGGACTACCAGCGCAAGAAGGCCGACTTGGGCTCAAAGGGATTCGATGCACTAGAAGAAGGTGAGAGCATTCGATATTTGTGTGTGCGGGGGCCGAACGATGACGCCATCGAGTCGAGATTTCGTCAACTTGCCCTGAACCAAGACGAGGATGTTCTCGACACCTGGTTCAGTTCATGTCTGTGGCCGTTCAGTACGTTGGGCTGGCCGGAGGATACGCCGCATCTGCGGCAGTATTACCCCGGAAGTGTTCTCGTAACGGCCAGGGACATTATTACCAACTGGGTGGCGCGGATGGTGATGAGCGGCTTGTATCTCACGGGGAAAGTTCCGTTCGACCGTGTCTATATCACCCCGAAAATCCTGGACGGGCGCGGGGAGACCATGAGCAAGTCTAAAGGCAACGGCGTCGATCCGGTGGACATCATCCACACGCACGGGGCCGACGCTCTGCGTTATTCGATGGCGGACTTGACCACCGAGACGCAGGATATCCATATTCCGGTGGAATATAGGTGCCCGCACTGCGCAAAACCCACCGACCAAGCCGTCGCCCTCAAGACTGAAGAACAGAACAGGAGGTCGCGAGGGGAGAAGCTGGATCGCAAACTTCAACCCGCTGACTGCGCAAAAGTGAGGTGTTCTCACAAGGATTGCGGAAAAGAGTTCGCCACGCAATGGGCCGACGCCGACGCAAAGCAGCAACTGGGACTAGGACGGGAGACCTCGGAGAAGTTTGAGATCGGGCGTAACTTCTGCAACAAACTCTGGAATGCGGCCCGCTTTGCGTTCATGAACCTGGAAGGCGCCGAGATTCAAGAAATCAAAGTGAATACGTTGCCCCCGGAGGACCGGTGGATCCTGGCGCGACTATCGCAGACCGTTCGGCGATATCACGAATGCCTGGCGACCTATCAATTCTCGGCCTCGGTCAAGGAACTCCGGGATTTCTTCTGGGACTCGTTGTGCGACTGGTATTTGGAACTGACCAAGCCGCGATTCGCCGCGACGGACCGACCCGATAGTCGGACGGCGAAACAGGTCCTGGCTTTTGCTCTCGACCAGACGCTCCGCTTGTGGCATCCGACGATCCCGTTCATTACCGAGCGTCTATGGGGACAGTTGAACACGGTCGCGCCGCGGCGCGGGTTACCTTCTGCGGTTCAGTTGACGACCGATGTGCCTCTGATTGCAGCGGAGTTTCCCCCGCTTGAGGGCTATCCCGCGTTGGATGATGAAGGCATCGTAACGACGTTCGGCGAATTGCAGGACGCGACCCGCGGCGTGCGCGAGCTGCGCAGCAACTGCAACGTACCACCCAAAGACAGGGTGACGGTTACCGTGGTCGTGCCGGCGGAGCACGTGGCCTCGTTCGGGGCCCATTCGCATATTGTCCGCCACATGGCCGGAATCGGTGAACTGGATGTGGTTTCGCAAGGCAAGCGTCCCCTCAATGCAGGGAGTGTCACGATCAAGGGGCTGCGGATTTACGTCCACAACATCACCGACGACGCCTCGGAACGGGTTCGAGCGCGAAAGACTTTGGAAGGTGTGGAGAAACAGATCGCCAGCAAAGAGGCGAAGCTCAACAATTCCCAATTCGTCGCCAATGCCAAGCCGGAGGTCGTCGCCGCCGAGCGCGGGCGCCTCGATGAACTCCTCGCCCAACGCGTCTCCCTGCACGAGCATCTCGCCGAATTAGGTGAGTAGTCAGGACCGAAGCGGGCGGGCGTCTGCATGGCGGCGCTTCGCTTGGCCATGCCACCCGTCAACGTTTGTCCGCGCCGTCTGCGGCGCGGCTTCACCGCACGGTTTCCTTCAGCGATTACCCGGACCACGCCGATAAGACCCGGGGTGGTCTATGCTTTATGTCGCGCTGACGTTCTGGCTACTGGTTTGCGTTCTGACGGCCTGGGGGGTCCATCGACTTTGGTGCGGTATCCTCCCGGTGAAGGCACTCAACGCCCTTCTGTTGCCTGGAACGTTGATCGCGTTGCTCGGGCATATTCTCGGGCTGCTCGTGACCGGGGCGACGGTCGATACGGCCACCCTCTACAAAGACGGCTCCGGCGACCCGGAGACGACGACCGATCCGAAACCGCGAATCCCCGTCGTCGGTCCGGTGATCATCGGGATGCTGCCGTTGCTCGCCTGCGGGACGGGGATCTTTTTCGTCGTCCGCTATCTGGGCGGACCGATCCTCTCACGGTTGCCGATGGACATCGTTAGCCTCAAGCTGCCCACGACTCTGCCCGGAACCTTCGACCTGCTCCGCGGTCAGATCACGCTGGTTGAGTCCTTCGTCGCGGCCATGCGGGCCGCAGACTTTCACGACTGGAAGACGGGGGTGTTCGTCTATTCACTCGTGTGCCTGGCGATCCGAATGGCCCCGTTTGAGGGCACGATGCGGGGCGCGCTGGCGGCGATCGTCCTTTTGGGTTTGGGGGCCGCTGCGGTCACGTCGTTGTTCGACCTTGCCGACCCCCGAGTCCAGACCGGACAATCCATCCTCACGCTTACGGTGGCCACCCTGCTGTGCCTGCTTCTGGCAAGCCTGCTCATTCGCGGCGCGGTAGGCTTGATCCAGCTTGTTCGTAATGACGCTTAAGACGGTCCGCGACGGCGTCGGCCGTGATGGACGCGGGTTCCGTGTTTTATGAGGCTTGATTTACCCACGAGAACCTGCTAGGCTCCTGAGTGGATGCGGTAGGCCGGACCCGATCCGGGAAATGCCTATCTCTCGTAACCTCTTGTTATTAAACAACTTGTAGGTATCCTGGCAGCCGCGGCGTCGGTTGTGAGAAACCGGGGTCGCAGGTTGGGGGATTTTGGACTCACCTTGGTGCGATCGCAAAAGATCGGCCGATGAGGAGTCCGGCTTTTTCGACGCTGTGGACGATAGCACGACATGGAACGTTTGAGCACGATACGCAACATCGGAATCTCCGCGCACATCGACTCCGGCAAGACGACGCTGACGGAGCGGATCCTCTTTTACGCCGGCCGCATCCACCGTATGCACGAGATCAAGGGCAAGGACGGCGGGGCAACGATGGACTTCATGGAGCTGGAGCGGGAGCGGGGCATCACCATCACCTCCGCGGCCACCACCGTCTCGTGGAACGATCATCAGATCAACATCATCGACACGCCGGGCCACGTGGACTTCACCGTCGAGGTCGAGCGTTCCCTACGCGTGCTTGACGGCGCGGTGTTTGTGCTGTGCGCGGTAGGCGGGGTGCAATCGCAGTCCATCACCGTCGATCGGCAGATGCGCCGCTATCGCGTGCCGCGGATCGCGTTCATCAACAAGCTCGATCGCACGGGGGCCGATCCGATCCGCGTCGTATCCGAATTGGAGACCAAGTTAGGGCATGTGGCCGTGCCCATGCAGGTGCCGATCGGGACGGGCGCCGATTTCACGGGAATCATCGACCTGGTCCTGATGAAGGCCGTGTACTTCGACGGACCCAGCGGCGAAGACCCGCGCGTCGAAGAGATTCCGCCGGCGCTCGCGGTGGAGGCCGACCGCGCCCGACACGGTATGCTCGACACGCTGAACCTCTATGACGATGAACTGATGGAGGCGATGCTCGAGGGGCACGAGCCGACCGAAGAGCAAATCCACGCCGCCGTGCGGCGGGCGACGCTGCGGCGCGAGATCACGCCGGTCTTCCTCGGCTCGGCCTACCGCAACAAAGGCGTACAGAACCTTCTCAACGCCGTAACGCGCTACCTTCCCTCGCCCATCGACCGCATCGCCTACGCCTGCGACAACGCGAATGACGGGGCGGAAATAACCATCTCCGCGGACCCCGATGGTCCGCTGGTGGCCATGGCGTTCAAGATTTGCGACGAGCCGTTCGGCCAGATTACGTACGTCCGCCTCTACCAAGGGCAGATGCAGAAGGGCCGGGTCTACAAAGTGACCCGCACCGGCGGGACGCAGCGGATCGGGCGAGTCTATCGCCTCCACGCCGACAAACGTGCGGACCTCGAGGCGGCCCGCGCGGGCGATATCGTCGGCGTGATGGGCATCGACTGCGTCTCGGGCGACACCTTGTGCGACCCGGACCTGAACGTCTCGCTGGAGAGTATGCACTGCCCCGAGCCGGTCATGTCCATCGCCATCCAACCGGAGCGGACGGCGGACCGCGAGCCGATGTCTAAGGCCATCAACCGCTTCTGCAAGGAAGACCCCACGTTCCACACGCACCACGACGACGAGAGCGGCCAGACCATTATTTCCGGGATGGGCGAGTTGCACCTCGAAGTGTACGTCGAGCGGATGCGCCGTGAATACAAGGCCAACGTCATCGTCGGCGCGCCCAAGGTGCAATACAAAGAGACGCCGACCGTCGAGACGGAGTTCAATTACAGGCACAGAAAGCAGACCGGCGGCGCGGGACAGTACGCCCACGTCGTGGGTCGGATCGTCCCTCTCGATCCCAACGGCGAGAGCGACTACGAGTTCGAGAGCAAGGTGACCGGCGGGCGCGTGCCGACCGAGTACATCCCCTCGGTGGACAAGGGCTTCCAGATGGCCCGGTCTAAGGGGCCGGTCGCGGGGTTCGAGGTCGTCGGCGTGAAGATGATCCTCGAGGACGGGTCGTCGCACGCCGTGGACTCGTCGGACCTCGCGTTTCAGATTTGCGCCCGGGCCGCGTTTCGCCAGGTCGTGCGTGAGGCCAAGCCCGTCTTACTTGAACCCATTATGAAGGTCGAAGTCGAGACGCCCGGCGAGTTCCAAGGCGGAGTCACCGGCGACCTTGCCTCCCGACGCGGTTTGATCACCGGCAGCGAAATGAAGGGCAACGCGGTCATCATCCTCGCCGAGGTGCCCCTGGCCAACATGTTCGGCTACTCCACCGACCTCCGCTCGCTCACCCAAGGCCGGGCCAATTTCTCCATGGAGTTCGCCTGCTACCGCCGCACGCCCGTGAGCATCCAGGAAGAGATCATCGAGCGCTACCAAAAGGAACGCGGACAGGCCGCGGGCAAAAAGTAGGGTGCGTCCCCGACGCACCGGTCGGATGCGCGGCTTGGGTCGGTAGCCAATCCGTAGGGTGCGTCCCCGACGCACTCACGAGTGACTTGACGGCATGCCGGAATATCGAAGAGCTTTCGCTCCGGGCGGCGTGTTCTTCTTCACCGTCGTGACCCATGAACGTCGCCCGATTTTGCAAGGCCGCAACATCTTGGGATGCCTGCGGGAGGCCATCGAATGGACGCGCCGCCGGCACCCCTTCTCCATCGACGCGATCGTAGTCCTGCCCGATCACCTTCATTGCGTCTGGAGCATGCCGCCCCATGACGCCGACTTCGCCACGCGCTGGCGGACAATCAAGGGTCAGTTCACGCGGTTGTTTCTTCGGATTCGCCCGCTCCTCACCGCCCCCAACGAAAGCCGCGTCAAACGCGGCGAGCAAGCCGTCTGGCAGCGACGCTTCTGGGAACACCTGATCCGCGACGAAAGGGATTACGGAAATCACATGGATTACGTCCCTTTCAACCCCGTCAGGCACGGCCATGTTCGTTGCCCGCACGATTGGCCCTATTCCAGTTTTCATCGCTGGGTTCGTCAGGGCGTCTACCGCGCCGATTGGTGCTGCACTTGCGCCAACCGCCGACCCCAAATTCCAGACTTCACCGAAATCGATGAACGGACCGGCGAGTAAATGGTGCGTCGGCGACGCACCCTACGCGGGTACGTGGCTAGATTCTTGCGTCCCTTGCGGGACTGCGGAGTCGGGCGATACGGATCCCGGGCGCTTCCGTGGCGAGGGGCTACGCAGCCGCCGACTCCGCGGTACAATGAGGAGGTCGAGCGTAGTTACGCCGCGTCTGCAAACTCCCTCTCCTGCGTAGGGAGAGGGGTGTTACGGCGGAGCCTAACGCGTGTCACAGAGCCAGGCATGATGATTCGGGAGCCGGTGGTCGCGGGGCACTTCTACGCCGGGCAGGCGGACCGCTGCCAGGCGGACTTAAAGCAACTTCTCGATGAGGCCGCACCGTCCGATCCGTACGTCGGGCAGCGCCTCCTCGGCGGGCTGGTTCCGCACGCGGGGTGGGTGTGCAGCGGGGCGGTCGCGGCCAAGGTCTTCCGAGCGCTGGCCTCGTCGCGCACGCCGGAGGTCATCGTGCTGTTCGGCGGGGTGCACCGCTATCGCGGGCGTGAGGCGGCGATGTTCGGGTCCGGGCGGTGGGAAACGCCGCTGGGACCGGTGGAGGTGGACTCGCGACTCGCGGAGCGCATCCTGGGTCACACGAACCTGATCGTGGACGACCCCTATGCCCACGAGGACGAGCACTCCCTGGAAGTGCAGATGCCGTTCATTAAGCACTTGTTTCCCCAGGCCAAGGTGGTGCCGCTGATGGTGCCGGTGGTGAAGACGGCCCACGAGGTCGGCGAGGCGGTCGGGCGAACGGTGACGGCGTACGGCTACGATGCGTTGATCGTGGGCACGACGGACCTGACGCATTACGGGCCGCACTACGGGTTCGTGCCCCAAGGCATCGGTGCGAAGGGCAACAAGTGGGCCAAGGAAGTCAACGACCGACGATTCATCGATCTGGTCTGCAAGCTCAAGACGACCGAAGTTGTGGCCGAAGCAACCGAACGCAAGAATGCGTGCAGCAGCGGCGCGGCGGCGGCCACGCTCGCGGCGGTGACCGCGTTGGGAGCGACCGAAGCGATCCTCTTGCAGCACACGACGAGCAGCGAGGTGCTGGGGGCGCAATCGGAAGAAGAAATGGCCGACTCCGTCGGATATGCCGGCGTCGTATTCGCCGGCGAGTAGGATTTGGGGTTGGAATCGGGAACCGCAACTGGGGAATTACGAATTACGAATTACGAATTACGAATTACGAATTACGAATTACGAATTACGAATTACGAATTACGAATTACGAATTACGAATTACGAATTACGAATTACGAATTACGAATTACGAATTACGAA
>Ga0315274_10013436_pt1 | contig 11652 bp, 7 predicted proteins | sample YL17G02_20_MG_FD_203700 | JGI IMG/M metagenome (GOLD analysis project Ga0315274, IMG submission 203700) | Sediment microbial communities from Yellowstone Lake, YNP, Wyoming, USA - YL17G02_20 | ecosystem: Environmental > Aquatic > Freshwater > Lake > Sediment | place: USA: Wyoming | collected...
AGCGGCGCGCAGCTCCTCCTTCGAATACGGAGGGAGGATTTTGATCAAGTCGGCGCCGGATTTGACCTGGACACGAACGGCCTTGCGGAATTCGTCCGGGCCGTCGGCCTCATAGGCCATCGGGAAACGCGAGACGCCGTGCCCGCCCGTGGCGTTAATGCGTTCCCCGACGACGATCGGCCGAGAGCCTTCAAGGAATCCGTCCCTGTAAGCTTGTTTGGCCATGACGCCCACGTTTTTGTAGCCGCCGGCGTCCATGACCGTCGTGATCCCGGCGAGGAGGTGCCGCCGGAGGTGCAAGGCTGCCCGGAACGAGGCGATGGATTCGTTCAGGAGGAACGGCTCGGCTCGCGTATTCGGGTAACACATATGGAAATGGGCGTCGATGAGGCCGGGGACGACGGTCCGGCCGCGGGCATCGAAGACGTCCGCTCCGGGCGGGATCGGAGCGTCCTTGTCCGGGCCGGCATAGACAAAACGCGAACCCAAAATGACGACGGCCGCGTCGTCGATCGGCGGCCCGTCCGTCCCGTCGACCAGCCGGGCGTGGCGGATGACGATGGCGGGAGCCGCGGCGGCGGACGGTCCGAAAGCCGGATTCGGACTCTGGCTTGATGCCAAAAAAGGGACGATAATCGCCGTGGCAATCAAGGTTATGATCCCGCGTCCAGCCAAGCAATAAAACATAGGGGTGTTCTCCTTGCCGGGCAGATCTCCTTGCTTATATCCCGGAAGCCGGATTTTATGTCCAGCCCCCCTGAAAAGCAAACCGAAAAAAGGGACCGGTTCTCTTTTTTCGAAAAAAAGAGAACCGGTCCCTTTTTCTTCAGAGCGCAGCGATGCGTTTCCGGGCATCCTCGACTTCGGGCAGACCCGGGTCGGCGTCCTTCCAGAGGTCGAGGAATTTGCTATATTTCTCCCGGGCCTCGGCCTTCTTTCCCATCTGATCCAGGACTTTTCCCAGCTTATAGTAACTCTTAGCGTAGACCGCCCCCCAATCCGCACGGCCGCCTTGAAGCTCGCGGATGCGGGCGTAGGCCTCGGCGGCCTTTTCCAACCGGGCGCCCATCTGATACGCGTCGCCCAACAAGTCGAGAAGATAGGCGTGGTCCGAGGTCCGAGTGGCGAATTCTCCGCTCATGACCTGCAGGCTATATTCCAGCGTGTTGGCAGCCGCGGCCGCGTCTTTTTTCGCCAACGCGATCCTGCCCGCGGAAAGAGCCGTGTTCATACAATAGCAGACTTTCCGTCCCTCTTTAATATATTTCGGGATCAGAGATTCGAGCTCCCTTTGGAGGATCGCGGCTTCCTCGACGCGGCCAAGATCGCAAAGAGCGCAGACCTGCCAGATCAGCGACACTCTTCTCTCATGGATCAGGTTATCGAAATCCTTCTCCGGCAACTTGTCTTCCTCCTTTTTGACGTATTCGAGGCCGGCCCGGAATTTTTCCAGGGCTTTTTCCGCTTGTCCCGTTTGGAGGAATTCTTTGCCGCTGAACGTCAGCATCTTATTGAGAGCGGCATTCGGCCATCGCTCGCTAAGGGCTTTTTTCTCAGCCTTTTCATCGAGGTCGAGGGATTCTTTGAATTTCCCCTTTATCATGAAAATGATAGCAAATATGTCATCGAAGATCGTATGATCTTTTTGAGTTTTTAGGATGTTTTTTAGGGTTTTCAGGGCCCGGTCCTGATCTTCCTTTGTCAAATCGATGTTGATGATCATCGCCTTGACCCACGGATCGTTCGGGGCAAGGGCGACGGCTTTCTCGTATTCCTTGAGGGCCGCGTCGAGGTTTTTCTCGAGCTGAAAGACATTGGAAAGAAGGATGTGCCGCCATGGATCCGGGGGAAGGGATTTAAGACTTTCCTCATAGGTCTCCCGAGCTTTTCTAAAATCCCCTCTGGCGCAGTAGGCTGCCGTCAGGTTGTCATAAAGCAAAACCGACTTGTTCTGATTTTGGGCGTGGAGAAGGTATTCATATTCCCGGATCCTCTCATCCGAATCTTCCGCGACAAAGGCCATGAGCGACCGGCCCTGATAATCGTCCGGATAGCGCTCGACGACTTTCTTAAAGGCCGCATAAGCCTTGGGATGTGTTCCTTCTCTCAGCATATACCAGCTCCCCTCGGCGAGAAGACGCTCTTTTTCCGGGAGCTTGTCCCTGAGCTCGTAGGCTTTGCCCAGGTACCTGTACTTTTTGACAAAATCCCTGATGTTTCCGGCGTTGATTCCCAGCATCCTGTAGGCCATGGCGAACCCGGGATCGAGCTCGATGGCCTTCTCAAAAGCCGAAATCGCCTTCGTGGGATCCTGGGCTTGGTGGGCCTTCTCTCCCTCGATGTAGTACTGGAAAGCCTTAGGGTTCCGGGTGTAGTAATCGCCCACCATTTTATAAGTGCTTTCGTCTATATTCTGTTCGGGGATGTTCAGGGCCGTTTTGACTTTCTTGACCAGTTTATCGACGGACTCGTAGATGGCCTCCTCGTCCGGGGCTTCCTCCTGGATCGGATTGATGACGGCCCCCGTCTTGGCATCGATCAGGGACAGGTAGACGATGAACTTGCCTCCGGCGCTCAGATAATTGCCGGAGAGAAGATGGGTCGCTCCGCCTACGGCCGCGATATTCTTCAGCTCATCCGGCGTGTATTTGTCCGCATTCAACAGATTGAGCTTCTTGAGGGCGCCGTAGACCTGAAAGTCATCCAAGACGCGGAGATATCGCGATTGGGCAAGGCCTCCGCCAAGCAATGTCGGCAGGTTATCCTTCCAGACGTCGAGCGAGGCATCTCCGGAGCTGTTCCGGATGGCCAGGAATGCCAGAGTCGGTTTGACGGCCGGAAGAGGAGGTGTAGGACGGTGGATTACATTGCGCCAGAGGAAGAAACCGGCAACAGCAAGGACAAGGACCGCGACAGTAGGGATCACGAGTTTGCGGGGCTGGAACTTGACCGTGATCTCGCGGCGGGTGATCGTCTTGAGCTTGGGGGCGAGGCGCTCGGCCGTCGGCAGCGCCTCCTCGACCATGGCCAAGTCGGCGATTAACTCGGCGTCTGTCTGATAGCGCTTCTCCCGGTCTTTCTCGAGACAGCGAAGGATCAGCTTGTTGAGGCCCTCGGGAATCTGCGGGACGAGTTTGCGGGGAGCGGGCGGCGGCTCGCTTTTCTGCTTGTTGGCGATCGCGAAAGCCGTTTCCCCGTCGAACGGCACCCGCCCCGTCAACATTTCGAAAAGAATGATCCCCAGGGAGTAAATATCCGCCCTTGCATCCGCCGGCTTCCCCTCGACCTGCTCCGGGCTCATATATTCGAGGGTCCCGACGATCGCCCCGGCTCCCGTGATCCCCTTCTCCCTCAGCGCCCGGGCCACTCCGAAGTCCATGATCTTCGCCTGGCCCTCTTTGTCGATCATGACGTTGCCGGGCTTCAAGTCCCGGTGGACGATTCCCAGTTTGTGGGCTTCGGCCAAACCTTCGGCCATCTGGCGGGCGATGGCAAGCGCCGTCCCAACCGTCAGGGCGTGCGTCCGTTTGATCAGGCTCTTCAGGTCCTCGCCCCGGACGTATTCCATCGTCAAGTAGAGCGTCCGGCCCTCCTCGTGGAGGTCGTGGGTCCGGCAGACATTCTTATGGCTGATCTTGCGGGCGATCTTGATCTCGTTGTGGAATCGCTCGACCGTCCGCTCATCGGCGGCGATCTCGGGCTTGATCAGCTTGAGGGCGACTTCCTCGTTGAGCTTGGTGTCGTGGGCCCGGTAGACCCGGCCCATCCCCCCCGCCCCGAGCTCCTCGATGATTTCATATCGACCGGCAAAGACCATCCCCCGGGCCAGCTCGTCGGCCGGCATCTCCATCGTCCGGGTGAAGGAGGATGACGGAAGCGGGGTGGCGCATCTCTTGCAGAACTCGGAATCAGGGGCGTTGACGGTCTCGCATTTGGGGCATTTCATGATCCGCGGTCCTCTCTCCTCCCAAGTTGACGGATCTTTTCAGAAAAATCCTATATCGGGGTTCGAGTCGAAGTCAAGCCGGGCCGGACCGGCTATTCTTCAAGCCTGCGGACAACGGCGGCGAGGAATGCGGGAACGTTCGCCGGGGCCGTATCCAGAAAATCCCGTATTTTCTCCCACCGAAAATCGAGATATTGATGGGCGAGAATGTTTCGCAAGGCGGCGTATTCGGCTATTTTCCCGGCCAAGTCTCGATCGATGACCGCTAGGTCGGCCAGCCGGAGGACGATTTCGCGATAACTGTTTGGCATCTCGACGTCCTCGCCGACAAGCAATACTTTGGCGATGTCGATCGAGGCGTTGGCGACGTTTTCCGCAAGCCGCTCGACGTTTCGCTGAAGATCGCGATCTCGGGCGAAAATGTCCCACGTTAACGTCATGAACTTGCCCAGGTCTGATATTTGGACGCGGATGAAATCCAGCCGCCGGGCGATGTCTTCTTTCTGGTCTTTTTTCAGGGGAGTCAAGAGGCGCCCCTCCACTTGCGGCGTAAAGCGAAAAGCTCGAGGGTGAAATCCTGGATGAATTCGGCCTCGTCCGAGATCTCGATCATTTTTTGGATGAAAAGCCGGGACGAGGCGATTTTCAAACGAGTGCCCCGAAATGCCGCCCAGGCGATCACCGGCCGGGCTTCATTCAGGACGACAAGGTCGACATTCCGCCCGCATTCTCGCTCGATATCCTCCCAGAGGCGCTCAATCTCGGGCCGCGAATATCCGTCTTTTAGCCAGACGCCGATATCGATATCGGATTCGGATATGGCTTTCCCCCGGGAGACCGATCCGAAAAGAAAAGCCAGGCGGACGTCCTCGCGGCCGTCGAAAAAACGGCGGAGGCGAGAGGCGAAATCTTCGGATAAGGCCATCCTTCCGGATTTTATGTCCCGGCTTCCGGAAAAGCAAGCCGGGAAAAAGGGGACGGTTCTCTTTTTTCGAAAAAAAGAGAACCGTCCCCTTTTTCTTCAGAGCGGGGCGAGGCGCTATTTCGAACCGCAGAAGTAGATCCCGCCGGCGGTGTTCCACCAGACGATCGAGATCCGGCCGGATGTATCCTCGACCATCGTCGGCCGGTCCGCCTTGGCCTCCTCGGTGAAATTCACGAGCCGGGACCAGGTTGCGCCCCGATCGAAGGACCGGACAAATCGATTCGCCCAAATGACGTCCGTCGATCCGAAGACGTTCACGGAGATATCAGAATACGCGAAGTTCGTATCCGCGAAATCCAAGGCCGCCCAGTTCGCGCCCTTGTCCGTGGACCGTTTGAAAGTCAACTTATACATGTAGGGAAGATACATGTTGGCCCCGATGAGATTGAGGCCGTTCAGTTCGTCGACCGCCATCGCGGGAGCAACCAGGGAAACGTTCGTCGGACTCGACCAGGTCTGTCCTCCATTCGATGAATACGTCAAATAATTCGTCGAATAGCGGGTGCCGAAGTCGGAGGGAAAAACGAGATAGAGAATCCCGGCTTTATCCAGGCCGAATTGGGGGGCATTGTCGCCGGTGAAATAGGTATTCCAGCCGATCGAACCGAGCGGATTGAAATTCCGGCCCTGGTCCGTGGATTTCAGGATCGTGACGGCGTAATAATGATCGGAGCCTGGAGGAAACCGGCCGGGATAAGCCAAGTAGACGCCGCCCGAAGGATCGACGAAGACCCCGGGATTCTCCGCGGTGACGGCGGCCGGGTCGGTGAGGGCGGCGCGAGGAGTCCAGCTTTGGCCGAAGTCGGTGGAGCGGATGAGATAAATGACCGACCCTTCCTCCCAGGCGACGAAAACAGCCCCCGAGGCTTTGTCGACGGCCAGGGAAAAACGGTAGAAACCGACCGGGCTTTCGTTGATCAGGGCGGGGGCGCTCCATGAGGCCCCGGCATCGCTCGAGATGGCGAAAAACAATTTTCGCTGGTCTCGCCAGAGGACATATAATTTCTTGACATTGTCGATCTCGATGAGGGGACGGATGTAGTCGGAATAGGAACTCGTCGAGTCGGCGATCTTCTTCGCCGCCAGGAATTCGGGGTAGAGAAAGACCGAAAAATTCAGGATGTTGGAATTTCCGGCCTGGGGCGTATTGACATAGACCGGAGTCGGGACGACCTGGCTCGCGCCCGGCGTCAGGGCCATATCCGCGGCCGAGATGTTGCAGGTCAGCTCAACGGAGCTCAGAAAGGTCGTGGCCTTCGGCCGGCCGTTGAAAAATATTTTCGAGTCGTCCTGAAAATTGCTTCCCCGGACCGAAAGGGTGAAAGACGCCAGGGTCGATATCTCACGGTCGGGAGAAAGAGCCGAGAGGATTGGAAGCGGAATGGTGCGGCAGGACCACAAAAAAAAGACCCCGAGTCCCAAGGCGAATTTCCCGAACGGCTTCATCCGAACCTCCGCGACGGCGCTCCCTGTCTCAGCGCCGATTCTATTTTACCACCGGATGGCCGAAAAATCCGGGTTTTCATCGGACCGGACATCCGGGTATAATCACCCCCAGACGCGAATCACTCACTTAAATAAGGAGACCCACGTGCCCGTACGAACCTCATCCGCAGAATGGAAAGGAACGCTGAAGGACGGCGCCGGGACGATGAAACTCCCAAGCGGCGCTTACGAAGGACCGTACACCTTCGCCTCCCGCTTTGAATCCGGCAAGGGGACCAATCCGGAGGAGCTCATCGGCGCCGCCCACGCCGGCTGCTTTTCGATGTTTCTCTCGGCCTTGCTGACGAAAGAGGGATTCAAGCCCGTCCGCATCGCCACGACGGCCGCGGTCCATCTCGGCGACGGGCCAACGATCACCCGGATCGAATTGGAAACGCAGGTCGAAGTCCCCGGCTTGTCGGAGGCCGATCTGGCGAAACACGCCGAAGCGGCGAAGAAGAACTGCCCGGTGTCAAAGGCGCTCGCCGGCCCGCAGATCGAGATGCACGCCCATCTCATTCAATAAGCCCCGCGAAATAAACAATCAGAAAAGGGGACGGTTCTCTTTTCAAAAAAAAGAGAACCGTCCCCTTTTATTTTCAGGGAGAAGAGCCGAGGCGTTTCTTGGCATTAATGAGCTCGGGGATTCCGAGGTCGGCGTCCTTCCAGTCTTCGAGCAGCTTCCGATATTCCCCCGCCGCCTGTTCCTTGAGCCCCTTGGCGTCGTAAAGCTTCGCCAGCCTGTAGCGATAAACGGGATTGTGCATCCGGCGGTCCTGGCCTTTCGGGTCGAAGACAATGAGCTTCCGGTAAGCCTCGATGGCCTTGTCGATATCACCCCTCTTCTCGTAAGCACGCGGCACGACGTCTTGTTCCAGCGGGAAATTCAGGAAGAGATAATCGAAGGGACCGGAGGGCGGGCTATGCCCCGCCGGGATCTCGAGGTGGAACTCCTTTTCCATGAAGGCGACGGCCTCGGCCGGCTTTCCCTCAAAGAGCAGGATCTCCGCCCGGAGGCTGATCAAGGCCCGCTCCAGCACAAGAGTCCTTCCGAGTCTGAAACTCTTTGATCCCGGCCAAGCCGCCGTGGCGGCGCCGATCTTCTCGCGCGCGGCCTCGAGCCGCCCCTCCCTCACCGCCGCGAATCCCGCCATAAGGTCGCGCTCAAAGGAATGCAGAGCCTCGAGGGGCGGCGCCGCCTTTTCGTTGAACATGGCTTCGACCGTTTGGTGACTTTGGGAAATGCATCGGGCGGCGTTATCATATTCACCGACATTAAAATAGAGAAACGCTTCCCCGTACAGGGCGAGGGCGACTCCGTACTTGCTCCCGACGGATTCCGCAAACCGCCTGTATCTTTCCATCTCCTGTTTGGCCTGCCCGCGCCGGCCGGAGAGATGATTCTAAATGGCCTTCCACCAGTACCCGCGGCCCTTGTTGTCGTTGCCCGGCGCCATCAGAATGAACTGGTCGATCCAGGCCAGGGCGTCGCCGTAGTTCCCCTTGACGGCCTCAATATAGCCGATGAGCTCTTCGCCGCCGAAATCCGGCTTGACCTTGATCGCCCGCTGATAGGCCTCGATGGCCTCGTCGAGCCGGCCGGTGCGATAATACAAAAAGCCCAGGGAATCCATGGCATTGGGTTCGTCCGGGGCGACGGCGATTGCTTTTTTCAGGATTTCTTCCGCTTTCACGACGTCACCCGCTTCGAGATAGACAAAGCCGAGCTGATTCAGCATGATGGGCCATTCGGGATCGAGCGCGAGTCCCTTTTCGGCCGCGACGACGGCCTCCGCGAACATCCCTTTGGACATAAAATAGCCTGTCAAGGTGAGGTGGATTTCCTTTTCCTTGGGATATTTGGCCGCAATTTCCTGGAGATTGCGAAAGCGCTTTTCGGGATCGCGATCGATATGGGCTGCGTAGTCCGCTTCGATATAAAGCCGATCCTTCTCGGCGGCCCGGGCGGAAAACTCCCTGGCCTTCGTGATCGTCTCAAGAAAAGCGGGCATGTTCCCAGATCGGAGGTTGAGCTTGGAGAGATCGTGATAAGCGAGGGCGAATTGAGGGTCGAGCTCTATGGCTTTTTCCAGGTCTTTCCGGGCTTCGTCAAAAAACATTTTCTCGAGCTTTTCGTGCCCCGCAAGATAGAACTTGTAAGCGTCGATCGACGCGGCCGGCGTCTGAGCCATAAGAGTTTTAGTTTCGTCCACCGCTTTCTTGGATAAGCCGACGCCGCGGGAGATCTCCCGGCTCAACTGGGCGATTTGCTTATCCAGGATGCTCTGCGCGCCCTCCCCCTGGGCGGTGAAGCTTTTTATCATCTTCCGGGTTTTAACGTCGAAGATCTTGACATCCGTGGCGAACGTCTCCCCCGCCTTGACATAGCTCCCCAGGACGAGGGCCTCGACATTATCCTGACGGCAAAGCTCGAATCCAAAATCGCCGTCAATGGTCTTCGCGTCTTGCTTTCCCATCTGCCGCAGAAGGTCCCCCAGGCGTTCGAAGGTCGTGACCTGGAGATATTTCGACTGTTCGAGGCTCGTGATCAAGAGGTTGGGGATGGCGCTTCGGAGATAGTCGAAGGCGGCGTCGCCCGTCTGGTTTTGGAAGTGGATGACGGCGACCGAGCGCTCGACGGGTTTGGTCTTGAAGGCGATGCGCCACAGGACGAATCCGAGGACGGCGAGGACGACGGCGGCTAGCCCGGGAAGGATGAATTTCCTCAGCCGGAACGTCACCGTGAACTCTTTGGAGGTGAGCGGTTTTCGCCGCGCCCCGGTCCGTTCGGCGGCGGGCGCGCCTTCGCCCAGCGCCTCGATCGCCGCGCTGATTTCGGATGCAGTCTGGAACCGTTTTTCTTTTTCTTTCTCCAGGCATTTCAGGATCAGCCGACCGGCCGCCGGCGAAATCTGGGGGTTGAGATCCCTCGGATCGCGCGGCTTTTCCGACTTGTGTTTCATGGCCACGCTGAGCGCCGTCTCTCCCTCGAACGGAACCTGCCCGGTGGTCATCTCGTAGAGGATCACGCCCAAGGAATAGATGTCCGACCGGCCGTCGACTTCTTTGGCTTCGGCCTGCTCGGGGGACATATAGTCGGGCGTCCCGATGATCAAGCCGGCGGCCGTGACCGCCTTGGCCTTGAGCGAGCGGGCGATCCCGAAATCCATGATCTTGGCGTTGCCCTCGCGGTCGACCATGATGTTGCCGGGCTTGAGGTCGCGATGGACGATCCCCAAACGATGGGCTTCGGCCAAACCCTCGGCCGCCTGCTTGGCGATCGCCAGGGCCTTGTCCTCGGGGAGACGGCCGATCCTTTTGATCAGGCTCTTCAAGTCCTCGCCCGGGACATACTCCATCGTGATGAAGTGGGTCTTTTCAGCCTCGCCCAGGTCGTACATCCGGCAGACGTTGCGGTGGGAGATCTGGCGGGCGACCTTGAGCTCGTGGCTGAAACGCTCGATGATCCTCCGGTCCCGGGCGATCTCGGGGTTGATCAGCTTGAGGGCGATCTCCTCGCTGACTTTTTTGTCTTCGGCCCGATAAACGCTGCCCATGCCGCCCCGCCCGAGCTCTTCGATAATCTCGTAGCGCCCGGCGAAGATCTTGCCCCGCTGAAGCGCCGGAACGGGGGTCAGGAGGGTCATGGTCCGGGAGAAGGATGGGCCGTCCGTCATCCCGAACTTGGTTCCGCACTTGCCGCAGAAGTTCGTCTCCGAGGGATTATCGAAATGACAGCGCGGGCAGGCGACGGTGTCTTTTTTCATGCGGTGCCGTTGAACCCGGAATTGATATCCCTCATCGAGGCGAAAGGATAATTCCGACCGAAGCCATAAGTCAAGAACCGAAGGGGCTGACCGTCGAACAGTTTCAAGGTTACGCGTCCTCAAAGGAACCCGCGGCCGGGAACGGCCTTCACTCCAGATCGGGTTTGAAGAACCGCGCCTCGACGCTCCTTCTCGGCGCCTCGGTCTCTTGGATATACGACCTTTCACCATGTTCATCGTAGGGCGATGTTGGTCTTCTAAGCCCCGGCGCCCGAGAATCCGGGTGCCTCGAAGATCGTCTGCGGCGCGGCAAACCCTCATCACGTTCCGGCCGTTCCCAGCTGCGTCCCTTCGGGTAACGATAGACAGGCGAAATAATAAGCTGTTCGACGGTCAGCCGAAGGGGCGATTGATTTTTGGGAGTGAAGCGTATAGCCTAGGGCCAATGGATTTCGATCAAGAAACGGGCGGACCTGAACGAAAGGGAATAAAGCGCCGCCGAGCCCCGCAGAAAGGAACCACGTGAAAACAAAAATACGGGCGTTTATCTTTTGGGCCGCCTGGGCTGGCGGCGCGGTGATGCTCCTGGCCCAGATCGTTTCCGCCGGGCAAGAAAAATGGAAAGGCCGGATCAATCTGCTCCAGGGCGATACCGGGACGATCGAGCTTACGCGCGAGAACACGCGCATTACAGGGAGAATCGTCATCGCCCGAGGGGAGAGCGTTATCGAAACGCCGATTGAAGGGCAGTGGAACCAAAATGACATCGTTTTCAGGCGTGTTCTGTCCGAAACAAGCTCCCAGCCGTTCAAGGGCACGGTTTCTTCCTTGGACGCCAAACACGTCAAGATGGAAGGCCAATTTGCGGCGGGTTTCAGCGGGAGGTGGACGGGCGAATGCGTTTTGGTGGACGTCGCGGACCCGGGCAAGGATTCCGGGAAAGAGAGACGGGAAAAACCGGTCCCCCCAAAAATCGGGCGCACGAAAGTGATAGAAATCACCCCCCTCACCCAGCCGGGAGTTATTCTCGATTTTATGAACCAAGCCCCTAAGGCCAAATGGACGAACGCCTGGCTCGAGCTCGGATTTCCCGGCGATCCCGCAAACACGAAAGGATATGCCCGCCTGGTGGATCAAGCCCGGTTGGAAGACGGAATAGTCTATCTCCGCGCCCTGGAAACCCATCCCCATCGGCAGCCGCGGGGGATGATCACCGGCCGATATTCGGACGTGACGATTCCCGCGTCCGGAGCCGAGCTGCGGGCCGGGATCGGATTTTTCGAAGGCGCGACGGGCTCCGACGGCGTCTATTTCGAAGTCCGCGCCGAATTCCAGGGATATGCGGGAATCCCGGTGAGGCGAGAATATTTCAAACCGTACAACAAATCCGTGGTCGCAGACTTCAGCCAGGATCTCTCCCGCTTCAAGGGATTGAAGGGCTTGATCATCCTCTCGGTCAATGCCGGCAA
>Ga0315274_10013438_pt1 | contig 11650 bp, 8 predicted proteins | sample YL17G02_20_MG_FD_203700 | JGI IMG/M metagenome (GOLD analysis project Ga0315274, IMG submission 203700) | Sediment microbial communities from Yellowstone Lake, YNP, Wyoming, USA - YL17G02_20 | ecosystem: Environmental > Aquatic > Freshwater > Lake > Sediment | place: USA: Wyoming | collected...
CGGGTCGAAGTCCTCCAGGCGCCGCCTGCCCTTCTGCACCAGGGCGGCCCGCAGCTCTTCGTTGTTCGCCAGCTCGCCTGTGGCCTCCGCCAGCAGGGGGAGATCCATATCCCGGAAGGTCATCCCCGCCCCGCCCAGGGTGAAGGGCACCGCGGCGCTTGCCCGGGCCAGGATGGGGACCTCGAAGAACATGCTCTCCACCAGGGGCACGCAGAAGCCCTCGTGCATGCTGCAGGTGACGAACACGCTCGCAGCCCGGTAGTAGGCGCGCAGGTCCTCGTCGCTCACTCCCCAGGACCAGCCCGGGATGGATACGGCCCCCTGCAGCCCGTACTTCCTTATGCGCCGGGCCAGCTCGGCGTTATAGGCCACCGACCAGGTGGTGCCCACCAGCAGCAGGCGAGAATACGCGTTCACCCGGCGGTTGTATACGGCGAAGAGGTCGATGAGGTCCTCCACCCGCTTGTTGGGGACCATGCGTCCCACGAAGAGCAGGTTGACCCGCCCATCGCGCAGTTCCTCGCAGAGGGCCCGGTTGTACTCGCCCCCCAGGGCGCCGGTGTCCACGAAGATGGGAAGCACGCCCGTCTTCTCCGCGGGGAAGCCCGCCTCCACCAGCTCCAGCCGGTTGTACTCTGAGTCGCCCAGGGCGAGGTCGCAGTCTCGCAGGCGCGGCATGAGCTCGCGTCCCCGGCGGCAGACCTCCGCCAGGTGGGGGTCGTATGGGGTCAGGAACTCCTGCGGGGTGATGTTGTGGTAGGCGAGCACCTTGCGGTTGCGGCTGTCCAGGTACAGCTTGTGGTTCTCGTCGTAGACGGACAGGTGATAGATGAGGATGTCGTCGCGGGACCGCATGGGCCCCTTGCGGTAGGCCTTGAGGCCGTCGTCGTAGGTGGCCATGCGCTCATCGTGGGCGGTGGCGTAGATGAAGCTTTCCCAGCCCCATGAGCTCACCGTCTCGTGGATGCTCAGCACCTGGCCGGTCACGGCATCGCCGAACTGCAGGCGGGCGCAGATCTGGTGTACCCTCATCGTTCCGTATCCTCCATCCTCTCCGTTTTAGGGGTCAGGTCTTGTTTTTTGTTACCCCCCAAGGTACGCGTAAAATGAAAATGCTCTTCTAATACCCCCTAGGGTAACAAGAAACAAGACCTGACCCCTTCATACCGCTACGTCCTCCGTCGCTCCTCGCATGCTCAGCAGGCCACCCAACGCGGCGCGTAGCGTGCGCTCGAAACTCATACTGTCAAATGCTTCCAGGCGCTCACGTTGTGCGGCCGTTATCCTCTCCCGCAGAAAAGCGTCACGCCCCAGCCGCTCCAGCAATTCCGCCAACAGCGGGAAGTCCTTGATCGTGAAAAGGACGCCCGCCCCGCCCATGGTCTCCGGCACCGCTCCCGCGGCGAAGGCCAGCACCGGCAGGTCGAAGTGGAACGACTCCAGCAGGGGCACGCAGAACCCCTCGTGCTCGCTCATGGATACGTAGTAATGCGAGCGCCGGTAGCACGCCTTCAGGCCGCCGTCGCTCACCTTGCCCAGGAAGAACACGCGGTCACCGATACCCATGCGTCGCGCCAGAGACAGCAGGGCGGAATAGTAGGTGTTTATGGGCAGGGGGCCGGCGAAGACCAGGCGGGAACGCGCGTTCACCCCCCGGTGGTAGCAGCAGAAGAGCTTGATCACGTCCTCCAGTTTCTTGTTGGGCACCGCCCGTCCCACGTAGAGCAGGTTGGTCTTGCCGTCGCCCAGCCACCGTGCCAGGTCCGGGTCTTCCTCCACCCCGTCCAGCTTGTCCAGGGGTGGATTGATGGGCAACACCCCCGTCTTCTCCGCGGGGAAGCCCGCCTCCACCAGCTCGCGGCGGTTGAAGTCGGAGTCCCCCAGAGCCAGGTCGCACGCGGCGAGCTGCGGCAGCAGGTCTCTACCCAGCGTGCACAGGCGCACCGCCTCCGGGTAGAAATGCTCGTAGAACCCGGGCGGGGTGATGTTGTGGTAGATGAGCACCTTGCGGTTGCGGCTCTCCAGGTAGTAGTGGTAGTTGTCGCAGTAGAGGGCGTAATGGAAGATGAGCAGGTCTTCCTCATCCCCGGCGAACTCGTGGTAAGCGGTGTCGAAAGAGGCGTAGCGCCTGCCATACTCGTCCATGTCGTAGGCGAAGATGCGCGACTCCAGCCCCCAGCGCTCTAGCAGCGCGTGGATGGCCATGGCCTGGTTGGATACGGCGTCACTGGCGTCCAGGCGTGGCACGATCTGATGGACCCTCAAGCCCCCTTCTCCCCTTTCAGGAACACGTGTCCTCCGGCTTCCCACTCCTCGACCTCGAAGCCGTGGCGGCGCATCAGGGCCTCCAGGAAACGGCGCGGCCAATAGCGCACGAAGCCAGGGTCGCCCGCCATGACCTCCGACCACCCCTGGTTGAGGGCGGCCAGGATGATGCCTCCCTCCAGCAACAGGTAGCCCGCCCACGCCGTAACGTCCTCCAGCTCCCCGCCGGTGAGGCATTCCGGGAAGGCCAGCACCACCAGGCCCAGGTCCTCCGCCTTGAGGTATGCCAGGACCTCCGGCGGCCGCGGGTGGAACCAGGCTGGGAGGAAGCGCGCCTGGGCCTCGGCCACCGCGACATCGCATGTGTCCACGGCCAGGAGCAGCCGCTTTCCCTCCTGCAGCGCCTCGAGGCAGGCGACGCCGGGTATGCCCACCATCACGGCACGGCCCTTCCCCAGCCCAGAGATGGCCTGGGGTGTTTCTTCACTCCATTCCGGACGGCGCGACGCCCACAGGTCACGCCTCTCCGCCGCCTCGCCCAGGTCTATGCCGCCCCCCGCGCCACAGAGCTGGCGATAGGACAGGTCCACCGACTTGGTGAAAAAGGTGTTGAACTTCTCCTGCTGCTGCACGTATCCCTCGTTGACCGCCCGGATGGACCTGGTCTGCAGCCGCCTCAGTAATGACTTCAAGCGGCCTTTGCCCTCGCCCTGCTTATCGCTGGACAGGTCCCCCGGCGGTTCCAGGCGGACACCGGCGTCCTCCAACGCCCGCTGCAGGTCGTAGACCACCTGGATCATGGAGAAGACGTGCTCTTCCACCTCCTCCACGATATCCCTCTCCAACAGGGCGAGCATGCGCGCGTCGTACAGGCCGGCGCGCCGGCGCGCATCCGCCTTGGCGCTCAGGCCATGCTCGTCCAGCTCCTTGCCGTTTACCTCGATCATCTATCCCATCCTCTCAACATTTCCCATTACATATAACCAAGGTTGGGTGGTGAGAGCCAGGGCGAATAGCCCTGTGGGGTCAGCGTCTTGCGTTTTGCCCCCGTAGGGTGGGGTCAGCGTCTTGCGTTTTGCCCCCGCAGGGGGCGAAATGTCAAGACCTGACTCCCATTTCCCATTACCTACCACCCACGCCGGGTTGAAGGTCATCAGACCTGACTCCCACTTCCCATTACCTACCACCCACGCCGGGTTGAAGGTCATCAGACCTGACTCCCACTTCCCATTACATATAACCAAGGTTGGGTGGTGAGAGCCAGGGCGAATAGCCCTGTGGGGTCAGCGTCTTGCGTTTTGCCCCCGTAGGGGGCGAAATGTCAAGACCTGACTCCCATTTCCCATTACCTGAGACCAACGTCATGGTAGAACGACCGCCTCCTCCGCCACCGGCTCCAACCCTAAAAGCGCGCCCAGGGCTCGTCGCAGCGCCCGCTCGAAGCTGAGGGCGTCGAAATCCGCCAGGCGCTCCCGCTGCGCGGCCATTATCCTCTCCCGCAGGAAAGCGTCTCGTTCCAGCCGGTCCAGCAGTTCCGCCAGCAGGGCGTAGTCCTTCTCGAAGTAGAGCACGCCGGCCCCGCCCATGGTCTCCGGCACCGCCCCCGCGGCGTAGGCCAGGACGGGCAGGCCGAAGTGGAACGACTCCAGCAGGGGTACGCAGAACCCCTCGTGCTCGCTCATGGACACGTAGTAATGCGAGCGCAGGTAGCAGGACTTCAGGCGGGAGTCGCTTACCTTGCCCAGGAAGTGCACCCGGTTACCGATGCCCATACGGCGCGCCTGCGACAGCAGGGCGGAGTAGTAGGTGTTCAGGAGTGAACCCGCCACCACCAGGCGGGAGGCGGCGTTGATGCCGCGGTGGTAGCAGTAGAAGAGCTTGACGATGTCCTCCACGCACTTGTTGGGCACCACCCTCCCCACGAAGAGGAGGTTGACCTTGCCGTCCTGCAGCCGCCGCGAGAAATCCTCGTCCTCCTCCACCCCGTCCAGCTTGTCGAGGGGCGGATTGATGGGCAGCACCCCCGTTCTCTCCGCGGGGAAGCCCGCCTCCACCAACTCGCGGCGGTTGAAGTCGGAGTCCCCCAGGGCCAGGTCGCATACGGCGAGTTGCGGGATGAGGTCCCTTCCCATGCGGCACAGGTTGGCGGCCTCGGGGTAGAAGCGTTCGTAGAACCCGGCCGGCGTGATGTTGTGGTAGACGAGCACCTTGCGGCTGCGGCTCTCCACGTAATACTGATAGTTGCCGCAGTAGATGGAGTAATGGTAGATGAGCAGGTCGCCCTCCTCCCCCATGAACTCGCGGTAGGTGTGGTCGTAGGAGGCGACGCGCTTGCCGAACTCGTCCATGCCGTTGGCGTAGATGCGCGACTCGAACCCCCACTCCGTGACCAGCCGGTGGATGGCCAGGGCCTGGTTGGACACGGCGTCCCCCGCGTCCATGCGGGGCACGATCTGGTGCACCCTCACTTCCCGCCCCCTTCCCCCTCCTCCAGGACGGCGGCGAAGTTGCGCACCACCTCGTCCCAGGAGTAGTTGGCGAGCACGTAATCCCTTCCCCTCTCCCCCATCCTCTCCCGCACCGCCGGGTTGTCCAGGATGAACGAGAGCGCCTCGTGGAAGCCGGGGTAGTCCGTGAACCATAACCCCCCGCCGCTTTTCTCCACGTGGTGGCGGGTGACGGCGCAGTCCCCGTGGATGAGGCAGGGCAGCTCCGCCAGCCAGGCCTCCAGGATCATGATGGAGAAGCTCTCCTTGGTGGAAGGGTGACAGATGAGGGTGGCCGCCGCGTAGGCGTCGCGCAGGTCCCGCTCGTCCACGAAGCCCACGTCGATGACGCGGTTGCGGAAAGAGAAGGGTATCTCTACCTGGCCCGCCCCGGTGAGCACCAGGCTCACCTCGCGGCCGGTGTTCTCGAGGAAGTTGCAGAAATAGCGCAGCAGCAGCGGGGTGTTCTTGGCTATCTCCCGCCGCCCGGTATAGAGCACGAAGTCCCCCTCGATGGCGTACTTAAAGCGGAAGCGCTCGCCGTTGGCAGCATAGGGGGCGAAACCCATACCCACCACCCGGCCCGGCAGGTCCTCACCGCAGATGCGCCTGGCCAGCTCCATCTCGGGCACGCTGTTGAACATCAGCCCGCGGGCCGTGCGCATGAGCTTCTTGTATATCTCGTAATAGGCGTAGGGCTCGTCGTGCAGGCAGGGGATGATAAAGGATTTTTCCGGCACCTCCAGCACCCCCTGGTAGGTGGTGCCGAAGAGGTAGGGGGCGAAGACGAAGGCGCGGTAGTCTTCGCGTTTCTCCCCCAGGTAGCGGCGCAGGGCGTCGCTGGTGACCACGTTGCGGATCCAGAACTCCTGCCGGCGGCGCGATACCTGCTCGCCGGCCAGGATGCGCGTCTCGGTCTTGAAGACCTTACGGGTGTATTTGCGGCTCTCGGTGGGGAAGCGGCGCACGGTGATGCCGTGCACGGTCTCCTCCCCCGCCGGGAAATGGTTAGTCCAGCTGTAGGGGTCGAGGGCACACGTGGTGAGCACCTCCACCGGCCAGCCGCGGCCGTCCAGCTCCTCGACCAGCAGGCGGGTGAGGGTCTCGGCCCCTCCCACCACCTGGGTGCCATAGCGTACGGGGACGAAGGCGACGGTCTCCGCGCTGAGGGCCATTACCTCCTCGCCTTCAGGAGGTAGCGCCTGGGGGCGAAGAGCAGCTCCGCCAGGTCGCCGCTCTCGATGGCGACCCCTCCCAGCTTCTTCTTCCACCCCTTCTTCTCCGCCTGGGCGAACTCACCGGTCACGGACATCTCCACCTCCCGGAAGCCTGCGCGCTCGAAAAGGCCGCGCATAGTCTCCGGGTGCACCAGCCGCAACAGGGTGGGGTCGCCGAAGGCCTCCTCCACCCCCAGCACCGAGCGGGGGTGGTGGTTCAAGGCCACCACCATCCCGCCCTTCTCGAGGCGGTCGGCCAGGGCCGTGACCATCCACAGCAGTTCGCGGGAGTCGCCGCGCTCGCCCAGGTCCTGCACGAAGACCGCCTGCAACGACTCCAGCGGCTGGGACTCGAGGTAATCGAGCGGGCGGGCCTGCACGACCTTGAGGTCCCTGTCCTGCCCCATCTTCACCAGGCGCGGGTCCTCCTCCACCCCTACGGCCGGCCGGCCTTCCCCCGCGGCGGCGGCCAGGAAATCCCCCGTCCCGCTGTAGAGCTGGACTATGGGCCGCCCCTCGGGGAACCTCCGCGCGGCCTCCTGCAGTTGTTCCGTCTCGTCAGCCGCGAAGCCCAGCTCCACCCAGGCGGCGTAGCGGTCCAGGCCCCCGTGATAGGAGCGCTCCCGTTCCCGCTTGATCATCTCCAGGAAGGTCTCCATGGAGCGCAGGCACTGGGCGTTGAACTCGCGCTGCTTGGCGAAGAGGGCGTCCATATAGGGGGTCATGAAGCGGCGGATGGCTTTCTTGGAGACCAGGATGAAGGGGCCCAGGGGAGAGCGGCGCGCACCGATGGGGTAATGGCTGGTGACCTCGGCGTACTGACGGGCGAGCTGGATGAGGAAGATGAGCTCGTGCAGGGGGTCCAGGCTGACCTCGGCCTCGCCCCCTCCCGTGCGTTCCTCCTCGAGCTCCAGTAGGGGAAGGTCGCGGTAGACTCCCTCGGCGCGGCGTTCCTCCACCCTCGCCTTTATGCGTTCCATAATGGCATCGACGTCGAGCCCCTCGACCTCCAGCGCAAGGTTTCCCGAGGATGTTCCCTCGCTCACGGTCTCGCTCGCGGCGGTTTTCTTATTTTTGCTCATTGACCCTCTCCACCTCTCCGTTCCACCCGCGCATCATCGCGAAGTTTCCTTTCTTCGCAAGAGGTTTTCGCTCGTGACACCCTTTATCCCTGCCGAGGGGTCAGCGTCTTGCGTTTTGCGCCGGAGGCGTGAAATGACAAGACCTGACCCCTACCCCCATTACATCAGACAAAGGTTTCGGCCATGTTCCAGGCCCCGCTCCAGTTACTCAGGGGTCATGGTGATGTCGCATTCCATGGCGAGGTATCCCTCTTCCTTGCCCGGGGAATGCATGTCGAAATAGGAGAGCTTGTCCAGCCAGTGGTAATTGATCATCCCGTCCCGGGTATGGGCGGCCACGGAGACGTAGTACCTCCCGTCGAGGATGGGCAGGGAGGATATGCAGAAGTCCATCTTCCCACTCCCCTCTACGCGCTCTATATCCATTCCCCTCAGGCGGGTGTTGGTGCCGTAGACCATGAATCCCATCTGGTTGTAGAAGCCGAACCCGAAGACGGGGTCCTCGATGGGTTTGCGGGCGGTATAGTGCAGGCGGACTACTATCGATTCCCCGGTCTCGAACTCGGTCGTCTCCTCCCCCGCGCCGTTGAGGACCTCCACTTTGTCGATGACTATCTCCCGCGTCCCGAACTCGCTCCCCTCCGGCCGCATGCGCATGGCCTCGTGGTAATGCTCGGTCACCTCGAAGGAGTCGCCCAGCATCTTCTCCTTGCCCTTCTCCAGCCACAGCACGCGGTCGCAGATGGAGGCCGCGATGTTCGCCTCGTGGGTCACCAGCACGATGGTCTTCCCCTCCTGCTGCATGCGGGCGATGCGGTTCAGGCACTTGGTCTGGAAGGATTCGTCCCCCACCGCCAGGACCTCGTCGATGAGGAGGATGTCCGGGTTGAGGTTGATGGCGATGGAGAAGCCCAGGCGCACATACATCCCGGAGGAGTAGTTCTTCACCTGGTTGTCGATGAAGGGCCCGAGTTCGGAAAAATCTATGATGCTGTCGATGATCCCCTCCAGCTCGCGCCGCTTGAAACCGAGGATGGAGGCATTGAGGTAGATGTTCTCGCGCCCGGTGAGGTCGGGATGGAAGCCCGCCCCCAGCTCGAGCAGCGCGGCGATGGTGCCGTGGGCGTGTATCTTCCCTTCGTTGGGGCTCATGATGCGTGTCATCATGCGCAGGAGGGTGGACTTGCCGGAGCCGTTAGGCCCGATGATGCCCAGGGTCTCGCCCTGGTACACGGTGAGGTCCACGCCCTTGAGGGCCCAGAAGAGGTCGTAGCCGCGCTTGCGGAAGTTGATGATCCTCTCCTTGAGCGTGTAGTTCACGTCCTTGTACAGGCGGAAGCTCTTGCTCACCCCCTCCACCTCGATGGCCGGGGCTTGCGATACCTGCCTGATGCCTATCTCTCTTACCGTCATCAGATGAACTCCGCGAACTTTCCTTCCAGCCGGCAGAAGGTGACATACCCGAGTACCAGCAGGACCAGGGAGAAGATGACCGTCCCCAGCACCCCTTCCGGGGACATGGAATATGCCGCCGGGCCGTTCACCGGCGAGTTATAGGTTATACGCTGCCACATGAGGATGATGTGAGCCATGGGGTTGAGCATGTACAGCTTGGCCGCCCAAGCGGGCAGGTTGTCGCGTATAAGGGATATGGGATAGATGACCGGGGTCATCCAGAACCAGGCCATGAGCAATATCTCCGTGAAATGCTGCACGTCGCGGAAGAAGACGTTGAGGGACGAGAGCAGCAGCGACAGGCCGGCGATGAAGGTCGCCTCAAGGAGCACGAGCAGGGGCAGCGCGAATATCCACGGCGTCATGGGCACCCTGAAGACGAGCAGGAAGAGGATGAGCATCGTCTCCTGCAGCAGGAAGTGGAAGGATGATGACCCCAGGTATGACAAGGGCAGGACCTCGCGGGGGAAGTACACCTTCTTCACCAGGTCGCCGTTGGTGACCACGGAAGCCACCCCCTGGGTGAGGGTCTGGGCCATGAAGTTCCAGGGCAGGATGCCGGCCATGAGGTAGAAGGCGTAGTAGCGCATGTCCATGGCGCGCAGCTTGAATATGATGCCGAAGGCCACGTAGAAGACGACCAGCATCATCAGCGGCGTCACCAGGGACCACACGAACCCGAGGAAGGAGTTCTTGTACTTGACCTTCACCTCCTTGCGGGTGAGGTTGAACAAGAGCTCGCGGTAATCGAAGAGGCGCCTAAGGTTTTCCTTCATACTTACAGAAGTTAATTGACGAACGCTCTAAAAGCAAATGAGGTCAGCCCCGGACATGGGACATCATCTGGAATTCGCGGTGTGCGTATCCTACCATAAGGAATATCGAGATCGCATGCGGGCGTAGCCTATATAGAACACCCTGCCCGGGCTCGACTGGGTCGGTCGCAACCCTACGCAAAATGAGGCAACGAAAAGTGCGTATCCTACGGCAAGGGATTCAAAGATGTCGTCCCGCGCGTAGCCCTACATATAAAACAACCCTGCCTGGGGAACTATGGGGTCGGTCGGAGCGACATCGCAAGCGGCTGAAAAAGAGCTGGCAATCCCGGCGATCAAGGTGCTCGGGCGGAGCTTGCGCAGCCCGACCAGCCTTGTCGCCGGGTAGAGAAGGTTTCACTCAGCCGCGCGCGCGGAGCGAGACCGTTACCCAGCGGCCCGGGCCGTAAAAACCTAGCTGCCGGTGTAGCCCTCGGCGAAAAACCAGGTGGTGGAGGTATCGGGTACTCCGAGGGCGGCATGGCCGCCGCGGCGCCCGGAGTAGTCGAAGTACATGGCCCGCTCCACCACGATGCCCTTGCCCCCCGTCTCCTCGACCACCATGGACACCTCGTCGGCGGGGAAGTGCTCGTCCACGTGCATGGTATAGCGTGAGCCAGGAGCCATATCGCAGAAGGTCTCCTTGGCGAAGCCCTGCTGGGTGAGGAAAGAGAACTTCACCCGCACCGGCGTGGCTCCGGGGTTACCCACCAGCACGTATTCGTCGAAGTCCCCGCCGGTGTAGCCCTCCGCGAGAAACCACTTAGCTTGAGGCCCGGGCGCACCCAGGGAGCAGGACCCACCCTTCTTGCCCCCGTAATCGAAGTACATCGCCCTCTCCGCCACCACCGCGAGATCACTCTCCACGCGCACGGCGACCTCGGAGCTGGGCAGGTGGTCGTCCACGTGCAGGGTGAAGCGGGAATGTGGCGCCACCACTGCGTCCACCGTCTTCCCGCCGCCACCCCCGGGCTCGTAGAGTTGGAAGCGCACCGCGGCCGCCTGGTCGTTGGGGTTCCCCACCAGCACCCAGGTATCGAAGGAACCGGCGGTATATCCCTCGGCGAAGAGCCATTGCTGCGAGAGCTGCGTCGTTCCCAGGGAGACGTGCCCTCCCCTTCTGCCCCAGCTCTCGAAATACATGGACCGCTCCACCACCACCGGCTTGTCCGCGCTGACCTTGGCCGAGAGCGAGCAGGAGGAAAAACCTTCCACCCCGTCCACGCTCAGCGTAGCGCGCGCCCCCGCCGCCACGTCTATCTCCACCCTCTTCGTGAAGCCGTCCTCGCGCAGGAGGTCTATAGCCACGTGGGCGGACTCGCCGCCCGGGTTGAAGAACAGGACCCAGGTATCGAAGGCCTGGGCCGTGTAACCCTCCGCCAGGTACCACTGTGTGGAGGCGGAGGAGGCGCCGTGCTCGCAGGAACCACCGTCGTCCTCGCCGCGGTAGTCGAAGTACATGGCCCGCTCGGCGATAATCCCTACGTCGCTCTGGACCTGGACCGATACCTCGTCGTTGTAGAAGTAGTCGTCCACGTGGACGGTGCGCCGTGACATGGGGGGCAGCGCCACGTCCACCTGCTTCTCCTTGCCGGTGGCCGTGTGCATCTTCACCTGCGCCGCGGCGTTCCCTACCCCCGGGTTGGAGAGGAGGATGTACTCGTCGAAGCGGTCCGTGCCCACATTGACCATGGCGCTGCGCAGGTTCAGGTAGCCGCGGAGCAGCTCCCCGCTTACGCTTTTCGTCCCTGCGCTGCCGGCGAAAACAGCGGTCCTCACCCTTCCGGAAGGGGTGCGGTCAGAGAGGTCCATGGCATAGAGGGTCCCTACAGCGGAGCCGGAGTGGGCATTGAGTAGGCTCTCCATCTCGGCCCGCGAGTAGGTCACCGTCCAGTGGGCGCGGGGGTTGGACGCGTCCATGCAGTAGGGGTCGGGGACCCCGCGCAGGTAGGGTATGGGCGATCCGCCCCACACGTCCTCGTTGTTGTCTGTATGTCCGCCGCAGGAGTCGGAGTAGAAGCACTGCGCCACCTGTCCCCCATAGGTCAGGACCTGGCCTGTCGTGCCGCCCACCGCCTGCACCCAGCCGGTGTCCTTCTCCTGGTCGTATCCCTTGTAGTACTGGCAATGGACCTCGTCGCAGATGTCGTAATTGGAGGAGGCGTGCTTTCCCATGCAACGCACGGCATAGGAGCGCGCCGCCACCACCTGGGCCTTCACCGCCTCCTGCGGCCAGCTCCCCGGTATCTCCGCGAGCCCCTTGAGATAGGTCTCGAACCAGCTGATAAGGATGGCTCTTAACGCATAGGGTTGGGCGCTGCCGTAGAGGT
>Ga0315274_10013439_pt1 | contig 11649 bp, 1 predicted proteins | sample YL17G02_20_MG_FD_203700 | JGI IMG/M metagenome (GOLD analysis project Ga0315274, IMG submission 203700) | Sediment microbial communities from Yellowstone Lake, YNP, Wyoming, USA - YL17G02_20 | ecosystem: Environmental > Aquatic > Freshwater > Lake > Sediment | place: USA: Wyoming | collected...
GTGAGTTTGTGATACAGTTTCTTGGAAGCCATTGCGGCCATCTGGCTCATGCCCTCGCGGAACGCCAGCGCGGCAACGGCCTGACCCACTGAAGTGTAGCATCAACGCCGCCGCCCATGTCGGGAGTTCTGAACTGGGGGCCATACTCCGCCGAAACCCAGAGTGGACCAGAACTCCCCCAGAGTGGACCAAAACTCCTTCCAGAGTGGACCAAAAGTCGGATGCCACGCTTTGCCGATTCTCGGCCTCCCGGCTCAGAGTGGACCAGAACTCCCAGAGTGGACCACCATTCCGCCAGACGGTGCCCCGCGCCCACGGCGACCACCGCCCGCCCAGGGCGCGCACCAGCCCCGTCGAGAGCCGTTCGCGGCCCAGCCCGCATCGAAAACGACACCCGGAGTCGTTTCTCATGGGCAACCTCGAGTCCCCGCAACTTCCGGAACCCTAAGGCGCCGAAGTCTCACGCCGACGCGCTCTTCTGAGGAGATTTGGCGGCCCGGCCAGCGAGGCGAGCCGTGCAGCCCCGCGTGGAGGGGCAGATTAGCGGCCCCCAGCGGGCGTCCTGGACTGCTCCCGGTATTATACCACACTTTCCGCCATTGTCAAGCGATAACCTACACTTTCTTTTGCCGACGTAACATACGTATAACCAAGCACTTACGCTGCTACAGCCACATGGCAAAATGATTTCCGGCAGAATAATCGAGACCCCAGAGCCCCAGCGCCCCTTTATCATTTTGCCCCCAATCATCTTGCCATCAGCTCCTTGTCCGTACCCGACAACCGACAACCGATAACCGACGCCCCCTCCCACCCCGAACCCCGATCACCGAACACCCGCGAGTATGGCCCCCAGTTATGGTAACCCGCTCGGCCTCTTTGATCGTGCTCGTGCCCTCGCAAAGCCTCGGGCCAGGCTCTCGTCCTTCGTCCCTTCGGCTTCGCTCAGGGCAGGCTCTCGTCCTCGACTCTCCATTCTCCGGGCTTGCCTGAGCGGCTCCGAGCGGAAGGAGCGTCGCTTACGAGGACGAGAGCCTGGCCCGAGCGGAGCGAGGGCACGAGGGACGAGGACGATTGGGCAAGGAGGCGTTTCCCATAACTGGGGGCCGCACTCGGTTGGAGTGAGTGCGGCCGGCGCAGGCCCTGCCCCCGCGCGCGGCCCGCCGGATGGGATGGATAGGACGGATGGGACCGATGGGACCTATGGGGCGTGGCGGGCGCGTCGCTTGAAGTCAATGGCCGCTCGGCATATAGTGTGGGGTGGTATTCCTTGCTGGAGCGGCGAAGCGTGAGACGACTGGCCTTGATCGCGGCGGTGGCTCTCCTGCCCGGCTGTGGCTTGCTGCGCGGGCCGGCGGGATGGTTCGTGGTGGCCGATGGCGGGGAACCGCGGTGCCGCATTGTGGTGAGGGAGGGCGCGAGCAGGGAGCGGATCGCCCTGGCGGGCGACCTCCAACACTGGCTGCGGGAGATGACGGGGGCCACGGTGCCAACGGGACCGGCCGCCCCGAAGGAGCCGGCCATTGTGCTCGGCACCGCGGGCGAGTTCCCCGAGAAGGCTCGGAACGAGAAGCTGTCGGACCTGGGGCCTGAGGGCTTCCTGCTCCTGGCGGAGCGCAGCCGCCTTTGGCTCCTTGCCAACACCGAACTGGGGCTTCAGAACGCCGTCTACGGGTTCCTGGAGAGCGTCGGGTGCCGATGGTATTTCCCTGACCCCGTGTGGACGGTCGTGCGGAAGGACCCGAATCTGAAGCTCAGAGAGGGGATGCGGATAGCGGCAAAGCCCGCCTTCGACTATCGGCGCGTCTGGTACGGCTGGGGGCCGCGGACGGACAAGCTGCGGGACGACTACAATGCCTGGCTGAAGCACAACCGCCAGCTCGGAGCCTTCCAGACCGACTGCGGCCATGCCTACGAGCGTTACGTCCCCCAGAGCCTGTTCAAGGACCACCCCGAGTGGTTCGCCCTGGTGAAGGGGGAGCGAAAGGCGGCCCAGATTTGCACGAGCAATCCCGAGGTGGAGAAGCGGGTGATCGAGGGGGTCCTTGCTCTGTTCCGCAAGGAGCCGGAGCGGGTGATGGCGTCGGTCGAGCCGAACGATGGCGGGGGCTATTGCGAGTGCGAGCGGTGCGCGGCGCTCGGCTCGCCGAGCGACAGGGTCTTCCTGCTCGCGAGCCATGTGGCGAAGGCGGTGCGGAAGGAGTTCCCCGACAAGTGGGTGGGGCTTTATGCCTATGCCTTCCACTGCGAGCCGCCCCGGGAGCCGATCGCCCCAGGGGTCTACGTCCAGGTCACCACGGGCTTCCGCTACACGAAGCTGTCGTTCGAGGAGCAGGTGACCGCGTTCCGGAAGCTGGGGGCGCGGCTGGGCGTCTACGACTACTTCAGCGTCTACCCGTGGGACTGGGATCTCCCCGGTGCGGCCAAGGCCAGCCGCGTGGTTGACCTGGCGCGGGACATCCGCCGCTACCGCGAGCTGGGCCTTTCGACCTACGATGCGGAATCCTCCTGCAACTGGGGGCCGAACGGCCTGGGCTACTGGACAGCCTCCAAGCTGATGTGGGGGCCTCGGCTCAACTCGAACTCCCTCGCGCTGGACTTCCTCGTGAACGCCTTCGGGAAGGCCGCGGAGCCGATGGGGCGCGTGTATGGCCGTTGGGCGTGGGGCGAGCGGTTCTCGCCGCGCCAGTTGAAGCTCGCGTTGCTTGACCTCAAGGACGCCTATCAGCAGGAGAGCGAGCCAGGCGTCCGGGCGCGACTCGACCGCGTGGCCATGTACCTCCACTGGCTGCGGCTCCATCTGGACTACGAGCGGGCCACGCGCATCGGCGAGCCGGAGGACATCCAGCGGTGCGGGAAGGAGCTCATCGTCTACAGCCGCCGCCTGATGGACACGGGGCTGATTCACGCCTACCCGATGCTCTTCAGCGAGTGGTTCAAGAGCCGCTTCAGGGCGTTGGAGAAGGTCAAGGGCTTGGAGCCGAAGGAGGTCGAGGCGTGGAAAGAGGAGCGGGCCGGCGTCCCCTCCGCGGAGGAGACTGCCCGGCTTCTCGCCGACGATCTGAAGCGCTTCGAGGGACTGGCCGCCGAGGAGATTCATCGCCAGGAGTTCAGCCAGAAGCTCGTTTCGGTCGCGGAGCGGCTGCCCGAGGCTGTCGCGTCGTGGCGACAAGCGGCTCGCTTGTCGCAGATGGTGCAAGCGAGCCGCTTGCACCCACGGTTGTGTGTGGAATCGGGGGTCCACTACTTCATCGGCAGGAAGGGGGAGCAGCTCAAGCTCGCGTTCGCCCCCTTCGATGCCGGCCACACCGTGGACGGCCACTGGGTGCTTCGGCGGGTCGGCGAGGAGCGCCCCGTGGCTGAGGGGGACGTCAAGGCGGAGAAGGGGCAAGCCGCAACGATGGAGACGGTCCTGCCGGCCGATGGCGTCTATGCTCTTGACCCGGGCACTGGCTACTGGAAGACGGCGGAGCTTGGGTTTGCGCCGCGCCCGCGGGGCGGGCGCCCGCTCTCTGTGTGGGCAGGGCGTGCGGACCAGCCGGGGAAGCCCAAGGGCCAGCCGTTCCGCCTCTGGCTCCCGCGGCAGGATCAGCCCCTCTACTTCCTGGTGCCGAAGGGCGTGGGGCACTTGGTGATCGGATTCCCCAGTGTTGGCCAGGCCAAGACCTCTCTGACGCTCCGGACGGCGGATGGCAAGGTGGTGCTGGAGGATAAGGCGGTCCTCCAGGGCGACCAGGTTTCGGTGCGCGTGCCTGAGGGCAAGGATGGGGCCATCTGGAGCCTTTCGCTGTCGAGCTTGCGGTGCGTGGTGGAGCTGTACAACGTGCCGCCTTACCTGGCCCGCCATCCTGGCGAGTTGCTGGTGCCCCAAGAGGCCGTGGAGCTGGAGGCGCAGCGATGAGTTGCTCTGGCCGCGTGGGTCTCCTCCTGTGCCTGCTGCTCGGCGGCGTCCCGCGGCCGGCGATGGCCCGGCAAGGCTGGCGGCCGATTGACCTCGCCCGGCTGGACCTGGGCGAGTACCGCACGGAGTGGAAGGAGAGTTGGGAGGCGACCTACGAGGCGAACAAGAAAGCCTGGGAGCAGGAGCTTCAGGGGAGCACCCCCGACAAGAGCGTCCGCGGCCGCCGCCTCTCCGCCCGCCTGGTGGCCCTCCTGGAGGAACTGGTCCAGCGCTATCCCGACGACGCTCCGCGACGCCGCGCGGCCTGCGAGGAGATGGCCGAGCGTCTCGCGGAGCTGGGCTGCCGCGGGCGAGCGAATTCCTGGCTGAAACGCCTCGTGGACGAGTGTCCGGGGCAGCCCGACCTGGTGGCCGCGACGCTCTACAAGATTCTCGGCGAGACCCAGCGCGCGATGAAGGAGATGGAGGAAGGGGAGGAATGGGTCGCCCACGCTGCCGACCGCCTGATCGCCCTGAGCCGGGCGGGGCACCTCCCCGAGACCCACGCCTTCGTCGAGTCGGCCTGGAAAGCGAAGCTGGCGCTGGCCCTGGGCCGCGACCAGGTGTGGGAGGCGGCCCAGGCGCTCGAGCGGCTGGAGGCCTGCACGAATCGCGACGACTGGTGGCGCATCCAGCAGGCCGAGCTTCTCTTCCGGGTGGGCCGCCGTGAGGAAGCGCTCCAACGCTTCGAGGAGCTGGAAGCGCAAAACGCGAAGGGCGACGTGAGCGGATGGATTCAGCGGCTCTCCAGGGAAGCCGCCGCCGGCCCCCCGACCTTCCAGACGCGGTCCACCCTGGAGGCCCGCTGGGAGGGCGTGCGGGCGCGCCCGGTGGCGGAGGGCGTGGGCCTCGTCCAGGAACTTCTCGATGAAGGCGCCCGCGGCGAGACCCTGGTTCCCCTGGGCACGGCGCGCCACGCGTCCCTGTGGGCGGTGGTGGACCGCCACCTGCGGGCGAGCGATCCGGCGGCCCTGGCGCCGCTGCGGGAGTCCGAGCAGCGCGCGGCCCGCCGTCTGGTCGCGGGCGCCCGAGCGGCGGGGAGCCTGGAGGGCCTCGTTGCGGCCTACCGCCGATGCCCGTGGGCAGGGTCGGTCCACCAGGCGCTCCTCGAGAGTGGCGAGCGGTGGCTGCGGCGGGGCTGGTCGGGCCTGGCGTTTCGGGCCTTCCAGGATGTCCTGTCGCACACATCGGACCCGACCGTGCGATCGCGGGCCCAGGTGGGGTTGGTGCTGTCTGCTTGGAGCGAAGCGGGGCATTCGAGCGCCGTGGAGGCCGCCTTCCGAGGTGTTCCTGACCCCCAGCTCTTGCCGTGGCTGGGGGAGAGGAAGCCGGCCGGCAAGACATCGGGAGTCTTTTCTTCCGAAGAAAAGACTCCCGATGTCGTCCCGCGGCTCGGGGGTGGGCCGCGGCAGCCCGAGGAGGGGCCGGCCGCTATCCCTCCTCTGGCGAAGCTTTCGCGCCGCGTGCTCCGCATGCCGCCGGCCTCGCCCTGGGTGCTGGAGGACTTCCGCCCGCTGCCCGACGACGTGCTGGAGGCCCTGCCCTCGCCTCTGGGCCAGCTTCAGGTCGCGGGGGGCCGGGTGGTGCTGAGCGGGCCGAACCTGCTCGCGTGCTACGGGGAGGACCTCACGAAGCCGCTGTGGTGGCGGACGCCAGGCGACGTGGAGCCGAGACCGAGCGAAGAGCGCCAGAGGCTGCGGCACCTGATCATCCCCGGGCCGTTCCTTCCTGAGATCGCAGGGGATCGCATCTACAGCCGCTGGGGCCTGGATGCGTCGGGCCAGCGCCCGGCGGGTCTGGCCGCGTTCGACGCCGACACGGGCGAGCTCCTCTGGTCCACCGCTCGCGACCCCCAATGGGAGAAGCTCACGCCGGTGAGTGACCCGGCGGCGGCGGATGGGCGGGTCTACGTGCTCGCGCTCAGCGCCAGCTCGTCGGTTGCGGCGCCCGTCTCGCTGGTCTGCCTGAATGCGGACGACGGGGCATGGCTCTGGCAGCGGCCCCTGGCCTCTCAGAGCGTGGGGCTGCTGCGAGCGGAGGGGTGGCATCGCATCCCGAAGAACGAGGTGGACCTGACGCAGTACAGCCACGCGCCGCTGGTCCACCAGGGGGCGGTCTATTGTGCGACGAACCTGGGATTCGTCGCGCGGTGCGACGCGCGGGACGGCCTCGTCGAGTGGGCGCGGACCTATCCGCGCGCTCGCCTGGGAGGCAGCTTCGCCGTCGTGGCCCGACGGCAGGGAGCCAAGCCCATCGTGGTGGGCGAGACGGTGGTCTTCGTCCCTCGCGATTACGCGGGCGCCTTCGCCCTCGACCGCGAGACGGGCACCCTGCTGTGGGACAACCCCTTCCTCCCGTCGGACGAGGCCGTCGGCGTCGCGGGCGAGACGGTCGTGCTGCGGAACGCGGAGCACCTGGCGGCCGTAGCGGCTTCGTCGGGCCGGCTCCTCTGGGACCGCGCGTTCCCTGAAGGACTCCGGGGCCGGGCGGCCCTGGTCGGCGGCGAGGTCCTCGTGCGAACGCGGAAGGAGCTCCACCGGATCGCAGCGGGGACCGGCCAGGCCGTCGAGCGCATCGAATGGGGCGGGGGAGAGCCCGTCCACGAGTTCGCGGTCAGAGACACGACCCTCGTCGCCCTGACGGACCGCGTGGCCGCGACGACGCCGGCCGCTCCCCCTCTCCCCCCGGGAGAGGGCGGGGGTGAGGGCCCCCGAATCGGGCCAGGCCCCAGGCCTCCCCCTCTCCCCCCGGGAGAGGGCGGGGGTGAGGGCCCCCGAATCGGGCCAGGCCCCAGGCCTCCCCCTCTCCCCCCGGGAGAGGGCGGGGGTGAGGGCCCCCGAATCGGGCCAGGCCCCAGGCCCAGGGCCCCTCACCCTACCCTCTCCCAAGGGGAGAGGGCCGACGCGGCTTCGCCTCTCCAGCTCCCGCTCAAGCTGCTCTGGGAGCTGCCCCGGCCAGAGCCGACGGCCTGGACGCCGCCTGTAGGGGCGAATCTCGTATTCGCCCCTCTTGGGGCGAACACAAGGTTCGCCCCTACTGGGAAGGTGTTTGTCTTCTCGCAAGGCGTCCTCGCGTGCCTGAGCGCAGGCCCGGAGCGGCGGATCGAATGGCAGCGGGTTGTGCGCCCCGGCTTCAGCGAGGTGGCGTGGGCCGGCAGGACATCGGGAGTCTTTTCTTCCGAAGAAAAGACTCCCGATGTCGTCCTGCTGCTGGTCTACCCGCAGCGGGTCCTTGCGCTGGACCCGCTCAGCGGCGAGTGCCGATGGGAGACCGAGGTGCCGGTGGACACGAGCGGCTGGTGTGTCTGCGGGGAGTACCTGTTCGTGGGCAAGGTCGGCCCCCAAGGGGGAGGCGTGGGGGCCATTCGTCTGGCCACGGGGGAGCTGCTCTGGCACCGCGAGGCGCTCGTGTGGTCGGGACGCCAGCGTGTCCCGCTGGGCGGTCTCGGCTGGGACGGCAAGCAGTTCCACTTCCTCTCGGAGCGGCGCCCGTCGCCGGCGACGGGCTCCCGCTCGGAGAAGGAGGGGGTGGCTCAGTTCGTCGTGAGGCCGACGGACGGCCAGATCGTGGCCCTGCGGGTTTTCGCCCGCGAGCAGGAGCCGTGGCAGTGCAGGCTCCCCTACGGCGAGGGTGTCGCCTTGCTCGTCTCGGGCCAGAAGGGGCTTTGGGAACAGTCGCTCAGCGATGGGTCCGTGCGGCGTTACCCTGTGAGCTTCGCGGGCCTCGACCTTCGGCGGATCGACCACCTGGAACTCCCCAGCGCCTGGGCGCAAGTCTGCTGGCAGAAGGGCGCCGAGGGGCCGGCGGACAAGCACTGGGTGCTGCGGCGCAGCGACCCGTCCTACCTGCTGCGGCGGAAGCACTGGGGTGCCATTCAAGGGGACAAGCTCTACGAGCAGCCGGACGGGGTTCCCGCTCTCACCGTGGTGGACCTGCCCACGAGAAGGGAGATCGCCTACACGCTGCCCGCGGCCGCTCAGTCGGGCCAGTTCAGGAAGGTCATCGCTCTGCACGAGAGCGGCAACAGGATGTGGGTGGCCTCCCAGTGGCGCCATGACCGGGGTGCGGCAGTGAGGCTGGACTGCTTCGACCTGGCGAGCGCGGCCCACCTGGGCATGCAGGTGCTTCCTCCTGGGCTGGGGGAGGAGCCGCAATTCGCCTGGTCGGCAGCCAGGACATCGGGAGTCTTTTCTTCCGAAGAAAAGACTCCCGATGTCGTCCTGGGGGTCGGTTCCCACGGCATCTACTGCTTCGCTTCCGACTCGGCAGACGGGCGGAGGCCCGCGGCGGCCCTCGTGGCATATCGGCTGGCCCGCCCGATCGTGGCGGATGGCTGCCTCGACGACTGGCCGGCGCAGAGCGCCGCCCTCATCGCGGCTGAGGGCAAGGAGAACGGCAGCCTCCACGTGGCCCACGACGAGGAGCACGTCTACGTGGCGGCCCGCTACCGCGATGCACGCGCGGCCCCCTGGGCGGGGCCGGCCGCTCGCGCAGGCGACTGGCTCGAGCTCGAGGTGAGCACGACCTCCGCCGTGCACCGATGGGCGCTGGGGCTCGACCGCCGCGGCCGCCCCGCGGCCGACGCCCTCGGGCACACGCCCGTCCCTGAGGGCATGCAGGCTGCCGCCCGACACGATCCCGTTTCGCAGGAGGTCATCTGGGAGCTCGCCATCCCGTCCAAGAGCCTGTTCGCGTCGCGCCAGGAGTCGCGCAGGATGTGGCTCTCGGCGGCGGCATGGGACGACCGGCCCGCCGCCGGGGGCGCGGTGCGCCTCGCCCAGTGGAGACGGATTTCCGATTTCCGATTTCCGATTTCCGATTTCAGGCCGCAATCGGCAATCGGCAATCGGCAATCGGCAATTCCTTACCAGGAGTCCATCTACCTCGACGCGCTCACCAGCGGCCAGGAGGAAGCGGCCTCCGCCATCATCCACGAGTTGCCCGACCTCCCAGCGTCCTTTGACCTCTTCAGGCGGAGCTGCGAGGCCCGCGCGCCGTCGGAGGATGCGCTGGAGGAGTGGTACTGGGAGTTCGTGCGACGCCACCCGCGCAGCGCCTCGGCGGAGCGGCTGCTGCACGAGATTGACCGCCTGGAATGGGAAAAGGGGACAGGACCCTTTTCCCGTTCCCCTGGGCCGAGCCGCGACCGTGAGGGAGCGGCCAAGAGGCCACTTGCTAACGCGCGTGGCTCGGCGGCCCAAATGTCCCCTTTTCCCATTCCGTCGCGGGACATCCTCGCGGCGGCCGCGCGGGCGGGAGTGCCGGAGCCGGTGCTCCGCCGGTTCGCCCTGGAGTCCAAGGCGTATCTCTCCCAGTGGGTGCACATCGCCGAAGGCACCCCCCCTCGCATGGTCCTCCTCGAGCTCAACAGTGGCGTGGCCCAGCCCGACGAGTGGGGCCACAGGGCATTCTGGGGCAAGGAGGCCCTCAACTGGACCGTCCCCCCCTGCCCGATGGGCACCATCGAGGAGCTCGGCCGGGGCAAGTGGAGCGAACTGCGGATTCCGCTGGCCTGGATCGGCATGCACGACAAGCCGCTGTGCGGGATCAACTTCTGCCAGCAGGGCGGCCCGCGCATCGCCTGGGACCGCTCGGCCGTGGTCGTGGAGGGGAAGGAGAAGGTCTTCCTGGACGACGATCTGCCCAAGGGGAGCACCCGCCGCACCTGGGAATGGGTCACCGAGCCCGTCCACAGCGGCAAGCGGGCACACACCCAGCCGCCGCCCAAAGAGAACTATGAGTTGATGTCCCACACCCTGGCCGAGCTGGACGAGCCGATCGTGGACCACCTCGCGGGGCCTCTCGACAGGCCCTACCTGTCCCAGTGGGTCTGGCTCGACCCCGCGAACCCGCCCAGGATGGTGGCGATGGACCTCTACGATGGACGCGCCTGGCCCTTCTGCGGCATCTGGGGCGAGAAGCGGCGCCAGGGGCGGTACATGGGACCTCTCCCGCGGCCCGGCCAATGGCACGAGCTGCGCCTCCCCCTCGCCTGGACCCCCTTCGCCACGAGGCCGATTGGCGGCATCGCGTTCGGCCACCTCGGAGGCCGCGTCGTCTGGGACCGCACGGCCCTGGCCGTCGGCGGCAAGGAGCACGTGCTCATCGAGGACGACACGCCGGCCGTGGCGACAAGCGGCCCGCTTGTCGCAGATGGTGCAAGCGGGCCGCTTGCACCCACAAGGCAGGAGTGGCTCGGCTGGCTCGAGACGAGCGAGCATCGCTACATCGGCGGGGTCCTACCCACGGACGGGAAGCGGGGTGTGGGGCTCCGTTGCGACGGGCGGAGCGGCTACGTCGAAGTGCCCCACTCGCCCGCGCTCGACCCGCCCCGCCTGACGGTCGAGGCCTGGGTCCAGCTCGATTCCTACTCCTACGAGGGCGACGCGCGGCGGTGGATCGTGAGCAAGAACCGCCACGAGAGCACCGACGGCCATTTCGGCCTCGTCGTCGTCCGCGACAAGACGGGGGCCTACCTCAACATCGGCGGCCGCGAGGAGAACCGCTTCCAGGTCTGGAGCCCGCCCGACACGCTCAAGCTCAACCAATGGCACCACCTTGCCATGACCTACGACGGCTCCATGCTGCGCCTCTTCACCGACGGGAAGGATCTGGGGGGGATCCGGGTGGACAAGCCGAGGGTCCCGGGGACCATGCCGCTGCACATCGGGCGGCGCGAGGACGGCTACGTCTACTTCCGTGGCGCCATTGACGAGGTGCGGTTCTACAGCAGAGCGCTCTCGCCCGACGAGATTCAGGCCCGCTACGCCTCGGGCGGCGCCCCGCCGGAGAAAGCCACCGCGGAGGCCCTCGTCGGCCATTGGGGCTTCGACGGGGAGGCGGCATCCGTCCTCTCCGCGCCAGACTGGCAGTGGGTGGAGCAGCCGGCCAAGAGCGGCCGCAGGGCGCACACGCAACCGCCACGCGACGGCTACGCGGGCCACAGCGTCGCCCCGCTCCAGGAGCCGATCGTCGTGCACCTCCCCTTCGACAGGCCACGCGCGATCGCCCTGCTGAAAGAGCAGCTCCCCCGCTTGGGGCCGACCGACGAGGCCTGGCGGTTCTTCGGCGACCTGCTCCAATTGGAGCTTCCCGGCTCTCAGCGGCTCGCCGAGCTCAACCGGTGGTTCCTGAGCACCTTCCCAGACCATCCTCGCGTCGTGGATGTCCTCGGCAATCTCCTCGGCGCGTACACCGAGCTGAGGGACCCGAACCCGGCGGGCCGCGTCGAGGCCCTCTTCAAGGAGTTCGGCCTCCCGCTGGAGGTCCTCTACCGCTACCATCGAAGGTATGCCCGGCCTGAGCGCGAGTACCTCCGGGCGTGGCAGGTCATCGGGCCGTTCCGGGCGGAAGGCGATGAGCTCGGCCTCGCCACCCGCTACCCTCCCGAGGCGGACGGCGCGAGACTCGACAAGGTGTATCCCGGGGCGGCGGGAGAGGTCCGCTGGCAGCTCTGCCAGTCCGAGAGCGACTACGTGAACCTGCGGCGGCGCTTCGAGCGCCCATTGCCGGCAATGGGCGCCCGATCGCCGGCGATGGGCGCCGGCGAGGGCCTGGTCGCCTACGCGGTGGCGTGGGTCTACTCCGACCAGAACCGCCCGGTCACCCTCGCCGTCGGCAGCGACGACTTCTGTAGGGTCTGGATCAACCGCACCCTGGTCCTCACGGGCCGCAACCGCACGTACGCCTCGCCGGGCGAGTTCGTCGTC
>Ga0315274_10013440_pt1 | contig 11649 bp, 8 predicted proteins | sample YL17G02_20_MG_FD_203700 | JGI IMG/M metagenome (GOLD analysis project Ga0315274, IMG submission 203700) | Sediment microbial communities from Yellowstone Lake, YNP, Wyoming, USA - YL17G02_20 | ecosystem: Environmental > Aquatic > Freshwater > Lake > Sediment | place: USA: Wyoming | collected...
GACACCAGTCGAGCGTCGGCCACACTGCAGGATCCGCCCCACTATCATGCAAGGAGTTGCCTTTCTTCCGCGAATCGCCGCCGAAGGCGGTCCGAAGCTCGCAATGACACTGTGTTTTTCTACCTTGGCCACAGACATTTCGGTCGCCATCTTCTTATGGCAGACACAACCATGAGTGAGAGAAATCCGGGCTAATTGCCTTGCTGAACCCATGCTTCGTTGAAGTGGGCGTATTTGATGGTTTTGGTGTTGTAGGAATAGGTCGCATGCAGGGTTTCGTCCGGCGCTTGAATGATGGAGGGGTAGTCGAACCGCTGTCCGGGGGCGTTTTCAAGATGGCGCTTCCAACGCCACGTCTTTCCGCGATCTTGGGAGACTGAAACGGCAAGGCGGTCGCGCGGATCCTCCTCGGTATCGTTGTAGATCATGAGGAGGTGGCCGTTTTTGAGCAGGAGCGCCTCGATGCCGGAACCGGGATGGGGGAGGTCGGTCAGCGTCACGGGACCCCATGTCATGCCTCCGTCCTGCGAGTCGCTGCGCACAATCCGGTTCTTGGGATAACCATTGCGGAAGAAGGCCGCCATAACGCCGTCGGGGAACTCGACAACCGTCGGTTGTTCGAGTCCAACGGCAGGAAGCGCGTGCGATATGGCCCAGGTCTGGCCGCCGTCGCGCGTGAGAGCCATGGCGGCGATCAAGAAGTTCTCGTTGGCCAAGGGGAGCAAGATGGAGCCATCCGATTTTACCAACGGGTGACCGCGAGGCATCCATCCCAGGCGGCACTTGAACGGGTCGTTGAGCCAGCCTTCCGCGGTCTTCAGGCGTGCACGCAGATAAGTCTCCGAAAGTCCGAGTTCGGAAAGGTTGCCGCTGAGCGCGGCTTCCATTGCCTGCTCGAAACCGACGGGATGCACGACAAGCAGGCTTTCCTTCTCCCACTTGGGCGGGCCGGGCTTCGCGTAATCGGACGCGATGTGATACTGGAGCAGGGCGCTGCCCCATGCAACCTTTGGCACGCCGAGTAGAGTGGCGTGGAACAGCCAGAGGCGCTGGTCGCGGTCGATCGTCATGCAGGGGTTGTTGTCCGACACGCCGAAGGTGTCAGCCATCACGAAAGGCCGCTCCCACGTGTCCGTGTCGTGCGCCTTTCGGCTGCCGCCGATGCGGACGTCATCGCTCTTGTCGCGCTGCTCGGAAAAGTAGGGGGCGGGGAGCGTCGGCCCGTTCTCGTACCACACCGCCCGCAGATCGCCGTTCGGACAAACGACGATGCAAGAGGCGTGTACGTGGCCCTGGTCCTCCTTTTCCGGGTCGAATATCAATGCCGTATCGCAAAAGGGTTGGTCGGATGTTGCCGCGATGATCAGGTATGCTGTTACCGTGAATATGCTCATGTGGCCGCCTGCCTTTCTTGTGTTGATCCCATGGGTCAGTATACTTGATCCTTGTCCCCTGAGTTACATGAGGACCTGTCAACTGGACACTGGGCCCGCATAGGGCCGGCGTTGGACTGTCATTCGTGAACGTTTGCGGGAAAGGTGGAGATCCGATGAATCGCTGGACGGTGGTGATAGAGTTATTGCTGGCAGGCTTGATGGTATCGGGCGCGTGGGCGGCGACGACGCAAGGGCAGTACTATGCGCATGCCGCGAAGGAGGACGCGCAGGGTGTCGTTGCGCCGTGGTATGAGGGGTTGAATGGCCAACTGGATTTCCGCGTGCGGGTCTCGGCGGAAACGCTCAAGCGGTACCCGTGGGTCGACACGGACAAGGCCGTCATGGCCGCCCCCCATTTCGTCTACACGTCGATGTGGAGCATCGACGGCGAGGGCAATATCGGCGCGCCGCCGATCGAGGACTGGATGTGCGGCGATCTCGGGCAGCGAACCGTTAGCCTGATCAACGGATTGGCGGACTACTACCGGTATTCGGGCGACCCGTTCGGGATAGGGTTCATCGCGCTTCAGGCAGACTACATTCTCGGGTACGCGTTGACGCCGGCGGATCACCCGTGGCCGAGGTTTCCGATCAGCGTGCCGGCCAAGGGCAAGCCGTACGGCCAATGCGATCCAAAGGGCTTCATCCAACTGGACCTTTCGGCGGACATCGGCGCTGCGATCCTGCGGGCATTTCAGCTCACGGGCGACGCGCGGTATTTCGAGGCCGCGAAACACTGGGGGGACCTCCTGGCGCAGCACTGTGATCTCAGCCCGGGAGCGGTGCCTTGGAATCGTTATGCCAACCCGGAGGAAGTCAAATGGAGTAACCAGCTCACGGGCAGCATCACGCTGATCCTCCGTTTTCTGGACCAGCTTATCCGTCTGGGTTATCCGGGCGAAGACAACGCGATCGTCCGCGCGCGGGATGCGGGGCGCGCGTATCTCGACAACACGCTGCTGTCGCGTTGGAGTGCACCGGACACGTGGGGGCGTTACTACTGGGACTGGGAATGCCCGGTGCTTTCGCTCGTCAACGGATGGGCGATGGAATACGTCCTCGACCAACGTCAGGCGTTTTCGAAATGGCGGACGGACGCCCGCAACGTCCTGACGTTGATCTTCAATCGCACGGGCGTGGATCCCGCCTCGGCAGGAGAGGTCTATAGCGGTGCATGGGCAATCCCGGAGTCGCCGAGTTGCTGCGGCGTGTCGCTATCGTATGGACAGCAGCTTACCGCCGCGGGGTTGGCACAGTATGCAGCGGCGACAGGTGACGCGTGGGCCCGTGAACTCGCCCGGCGCATGGCGATCGAGGGAACGTACGACGCGCTTGACAATGGAACCGTTATTGACGGGATCACAGGAACGCCGGTGGTCGCCGGTTCGTGGCTGAACATCATACATCCCCTCGCGATGCGCTATGTGCTGCACACAATGGCGTGGCTGCCGGACTTGTTCGGGCCCAACCGCGAGAACCACATTATGCGGAGTTCGGCGGAGGTCATTTCCGTCACATATGAGAAAGGCCGCATCGCCTACAAGACGTATGATGCGCCTGAGCAGACGACCGAAGTGCTTCGGCTCGCGTTCTCTCCCGCGCGGGTAACGGCAGAAGGGCAATCGTTGCTGAAGCGCGACGATCTTTCTTCAAACGGATATAGCGTTGCGCCTTTAGCCAACGGCGACTGCATCGTTACGATTCGCCACGATGGTTTGAAGAGCGTTGTCGTGGAAGGAGACGACCCGCAGAGTGTCGTGGATATCGAGCATCTCAGCTTCACGGGCACATGGAGCGACGTGAAGCATGAGGGCGGCAGCAGCCGTGTAACTGAACAGGCGGGTGCGGCGCTCGCGTGTTCGTTCACCGGGAACCAGGTGCGCGTGATTGGGGGCGTCGATCCTTCGGGCGGTCAGGCGGACGTGTACCTCGACGGCGCGAAACAACGGGCGGGCTTGGACTGCTGGAGTCCGACGGCGCGCTATAGCCAGGTCCTTTTCGCGCGAAGCGGATTGCCAAACGGAAAACATGAACTCAAGATTGTTGTGCGAGGCGTGAGGAATCCGCGCGCGCAGGGTGCGAGAGTCTATATCGATGGCGTCCAGTATTCCGCGGCGACTGGGAGCATTGGATTCGGGTCCGGCGGAGGTTCGAAGGACGTCCAGCGCATGGTCTTCGGTTATGCTGGGCGCGATGACTTGCGCGACTCGGCCGGTCAATTGTGGCGTCCCGGCGCGGAATGGATCCTGCGCCTCGGACCCAACGGGGATTCCGTGGGTACGGCGTGGTGGACCACGCCCGCGGAGGAAAAGATCGAGGGTACGGATTCGCCGGACCTCTATCGTTACGGCATCCACGCGCCTGAGTTCATCGTGAACATCACGGTTGCGCCCGGAACATACTATGCGAAGCTCAAATTCGCGGCCACGCGCAATCTCGACACGGCGCGCAACCGGGTTACGGTCCTGATCAACGGCGAACCTCGTATCGAGAAGCTTGACGTTGCCGCCAAGGCCGGCGGCCCGAACCGTGCGCTCGATCTCCAGTTTGACGGCTTGACGCCGCGCAACGGCGTCATCGAGTTCCGCTTTACGGGCGGCGACAAGGACGCGGGCATCGTCGGCGAAGCCTTCATTCAAGCCCTGGAAGTCGGTCCTCAGAAGTAGGACATGCGAAGCTGTCTACAGCGTCCAACCTTCGCGATACGCGTAGTGCAAGAATTCGTTGGCTTCGGGGACATTGGTGATTTTCATGTTCTCGGAGTCCCAATGAAGCGTCTTTCCCGTTCGCACTGAAATGGTGCCGAGCAGGACGGACTCAGTGAGCGGGCCGGCAAAGTCAAAGTTGGAACGGGTGGTTCCGCGTCCCTTGCATGCCTCGATCCATTCTTTGTGATGACCGATGGAGCGGGGGAGAGTCTCCGGGGGGCGTTTGTAGTCCTTCATTTTGGATTCGGGGATAAGCCGGGGGCTTTCTCCGCCCCATCCGGTGACGAGGATCTTGCCTTTGTCGCCGACGAAGATGATGCCGTCTTCACGATCGAGTTCGCGGTCTTCCTCAAGTTCCTCGGGGCGGGCCGGTACGATGCCGCCGTCGTACCAATGCAGCCGAACGGGCGGCATGTCGCCGCGCGCGGGGAACTCGTAGTGCACGGTGCAGGCGAGGGGGAGCGTCTCTTTGAACACGAGCGTCGAACTGGAATCGACGCTCTCCGGGGGGCCGAGTTTCAGCGCGGAAAACACGGGGGCGATGTTGTGGATGCCCATGTCGCCGAGTCCGCCCGATCCGAAATCCCACCAGCCGCGCCATTTGAAGGGCACATAGGCGGGATGATAGGGCCGGTGCGGGGCCGGGCCGAGCCACTGGTCCCAATCGAGCGTATCCGGCGCCGGGGGCGTATCCGTGGGACGTTCAATGCCCTGCGCCCAATAGAGCTTCCCCGAATGCGTGGGCCGATCCGACCAGACATGAACTTCGCGAACGGGCCCGATAGCGCCGTCCCATATCCACTCGTTGATGAGCCGGTTGCCTTCGAAGGCCATGCCCTGGTTGCCCATTTGCGTGGCGACCTTGTGCTCGCGGGCCGCCTCGGCCACGGCGCGGGCCTCGCGGACGGTGCGCGTCAGGGGCTTCTCGCAGTAGACGTGCTTACCCATTTTGATGGCGGCGATGCTGGCCACGGCATGGTTGTGGTCGGGTGTGGCGACGACCACGGCATCGATATGACGCTCCTCTTTCTCGAGCATCTTCCGGAAATCGCGATAGCGGACGGCTTTGGGGAAGCGTTTGAAGGTGTTTGCCGCGCGTTCGTCGTCGACGTCGCACAAGGCCACGATGTTCTCGCTGCTGACATCGTTGAGGTCCGACGCGCCTTGTCCACCGACACCGATTCCAGCGATATTGAGTTTCTCGCTGGGGGGAGTATGGCCTGTCCCACCGAGGACGTGTCGCGGAACGATCATGAACGGCGCCGCGGCCGCGACGGTGCTCTTGACGAAATGGCGGCGCGAAATCGCGTTGCCTTGCTGTCTCTTCTGCTTGTTCTTTAGGTCTTTCATGATGAAGCTCCTTTTGTTGGTGCGGAATCATTCCGCACCTACTATGGCTTCAGCCACAGGTCGATGGGGACTCTTATTCCCTTGGGACGGAATGGGAGATCGACTTTTCGTCCCGTGCCCGCGGAGTGATAACCTGCATAGAGGACTTCCTGGACGACACGGCCGTCTTCGCCGGTGGCCTGCGGTTCTTCCTTGCCGCGGACGCACCGGGCGAAATGGTGCATTTCCTGAGGAAACCCATAGTTCCAAAGCTCCTCGAAGACGGGATACGTCCAGCCCTTCGTCGTCGGGGCCTTTTCAACGGCATAGCCGTAACCGTATTCGCTGTAGGTGGGGAGGGCGTTGCCCATATGCAAGTCGGCGTAGGTCACGCCGCCTTCGCCGTGGACCTCGATGCGGTCTTCCATACCGCCGCGCCGTGCCCAACTATCCTCGACAAGGCCGACCGCACCGTTGGCGAACTCGATGATGCAGATGACGTCGTCCTCGCCTTTGGTCTTGTCCGCGTGGACGTGCGTCGCCATCTGGCAGTAGACGTTCTTGATGTCCGGCCGCCCGAGGAACCAATAACAGAAGGCGATCCCGTGGCAACCCATGTCCATGAACACCCCGCCGCCTGAGCGTTCGACGTCCCAGAACCACGGAGCATGCGGCCCGAAATGCTTCTCGCTCTGCTTCACCATATACACCTTGCCGAAGGCCCCCTGGCCGGCCATTTCTTTCGCCTTGACGTACTTGGGCGTAAAGAAAAGCTCTTCGGCGTACATGAGGAGGACGCCTTTACGGTTGCAGGTCTCGATCATGAGGTCTGCTTCTTCCAGCGTCATGCACATCGGCTTCTCGCAGACGACGTGTTTGCCGGTATTGGCGATATCGACGGTCATCCGCGCGTGCAGATAGTTCGGGGCCGCAATAGTGACCATTTCGATGTCATCTTCGGCGAGCATCTCCCGGTAGTCTGTGAATACACGAGGGACACCGTGCTTCTTCGCCATTTTCGCGGCATTTCCCGGAGTGGGGGAGGCCACAGCGACGACTTCCGCCTCGTCGGGCATGATCCGAAACGACTCCGCGTGGATATCCGCCTCGAACTGCGATCCGATGATTCCAACCTTGACGCGCCCTCTTGGCGACATGGGCCTCTCCCTTCCGCTTCCCTGTTCACGTTTACTGTCGCTGTTTTGATGGGCGTTTTCAAGTGAGTCTTCGCGTGTAAGGGAAAGGGGATTTGGAGATGAACAGGATAAAGGAGATGATTCATAATGGCCGTATCTCCACCATCTCGATTATCTCCCTATCTCCTTTTCTTAGAGCGTGTTTGAAAAGTAGGGGCGGTTTCTCCGAAACCGCCCCGAAGGGCAACTGTCCCGAATGGCACTGAGATTGAGCCTCTTCAGGTCAAGAGATGGTTCTTTGCGATCTTTGCGTCTTTGCGCGAGCCTCTCATTTGCTCGCAAAGATCGCAAAGAAAAAGGATGCTGCAACACTACGAAGTGGACTGGGTTTACACTTGTTTCAGTGCCATTCGTAACTGTCTCCGTTTACCATGTCTTCCTCCCGTGTACTGGGGATGCCTTGAACACAGACCCGTTACCCATGTAGTTTCATGCACGGGATTCCACTGTGAAGGGAAGACGCCGGGAGAGACTGTATGTTTGGGCGTCCGCGGGTTTTCCATTCCGTGTAAGAGAGGCTGCATTATGAAGGCGCCTGAAGGTGGCCGGGGTATGGGCTTGTGAAGCCGTTCCAAATCATCTTTTCGTATGCCCGTCACTATAGGCTGGCATTGGCTGTTTCGGCATTCAGCATGCTGGCGCTGGTCGGGGTGCAACTTCTTGTGCCCTGGATCATCAAGATCCTCATCGCCACCGTCACGGCGCCGGGCGCGACTCTTGGCGACATGAGCCTGGTCGGCAAGCTGACGCTGGCGGTCCTGGTCGTTTACGTGGCCCGGGCCGGATTGCAGTTTCTGCGGTCGTATATGTCCCACATTGCCGGTTGGGGCGTGGTCGCGGACGTGCGCAAATACATTTACGAGCACATGCAGCGGCTGTCGCTGCGGTTTTATGAGGACAAACAGGTCGGTCAGTTGATGTCGAACATAGTTAACGACACGGAGCTGTTCGAGCAGCTCATCTCGCACGCCGTCCCCGACGTGGTGGTGAACGTTGTCACCCTGGTGAGCGTCACCAGCGTTCTTGTTTACCTCAACCCGACGCTGACGCTGTTGAGTTCCGCCCCCATCCCGCTCGTGGTCATCTCGCTGCAGGTGTATGCCCGGTACGTACGGCCCGCGTTCCGTGTCCGTCAAAAGGAGCTGGGCGATCTTAACGCCATGCTCAACGACAATCTGTCGGGCATTCGCGAGATTAAGGCTTTTACCCGCGAGCGCGACGAGGCCCGCCGCGTCCATCAGAGTATCGACAACTACCGGCAGTCGTTGCTCAACGCCCTCAAGCTGATGGCGACGTTCCAGCCGTTCGTGGATTTTACGTCCTCGCTCGGCATGATCATCGTCATCTACTTTGGCGGACGGCTGGCGCTCCAAGGCACGCTGCCGGTCGAGGATCTTGTGGCCTTTTTCCTTTACCTTGACATGTTCTATGCGCCGGTGCGCAGTCTGAGCAACGCATGGGAAGCGATACAGGGTTCGCTGGCCGGCGCCGACCGGATCGCCGACCTGCTAAAGGAGGAGCAGGAACCGCATAATATCCCCGGCGCGTCGCCTATCGCCGGGCGCGTACAGGGCGGGATCGTGTTCGATAACGCGAGTTTTGAATACCTGGAGGGCGCCTCGGTCCTCGAGGATATCTCGCTGGCCATTCCGGCGCACAAAGTGGTGGCGCTGGTCGGGCCGACAGGGGTAGGCAAGACCACGCTCGTGGGGCTCATTCCCCGGTTTTATGACGTCACGAAAGGGGCGATCACGCTCGACGGGCGCGACATCCGAAACTACACCCTCGACAGCCTTCGCCAGCAGATCAGCATTGTGCTGCAGGACGTGTTCCTGTTTTACGGCACCGTGCGCGAGAACCTGCTGTTCGGCAGGGCCGACGCAAGCGAAGACGAGATGATCGCGGCCGCGAAAACCGCCAATGCCCATGAGTTCATCATGAACCTTGCCGAGGGCTACGACACGCCTATCGGCGAGAGGGGCGTCAAGCTTTCGGGCGGACAGAAACAGCGGCTTTCCATCGCGCGCGCCGTGCTCAAGGACGCGCCGATTCTCATACTCGATGAGGCGACGTCATCCGTGGACACAGAGACGGAACTGCTCATCCAGCAGGCCCTTGAACGGCTCATGCAAGGGCGCACGACCATCATTATCGCCCACCGTCTCTCGACCGTGCGTAACGCCGACAATATCGTGGTGCTTGAGGACAAAGTCATCCGCGAGATGGGCACACACGATGAGTTGATGCGCCTGGACGGGCTCTACAAGCGGCTGTATACCGCGCAACAGGAAATCGATCCCGTGATCAGGTGAACGGTGAGGTCGCCGCGCGCGTTTCTTATCCAACGACGGAACGCCTGATTTTCGTGACGGAATGGCAGTGAGTTGCAGTATTGCGTCAACTCTGATTCGCCAGGTTAGTGGCCCGGCCGGATGTCGAACATGTGCATGACGGCGGCCATTTTCCTGTTTACCGGGGCCGGTCCGGGATACCGCACGAACGCCACGTGGCCATCCATGTAAAGCACGTTGGCGCCGCCGGGCACATGGTTGAACTGGTCAACGGTGACGGCGACATTGTCGTACATGATGAAAACGCCGCTTGCCGCGACAGCACTACCCGCCGGGTTGTTGATGTCGGTGATCAGAAAACGTTCGATGCCTTGTCGCAGCCGGTAAACCGTGTCGCCCCCGGCATTGCCGTTGCCCGGATCGACTGTGCGATCGTTGTCCATTTCGCGGCGGAAGCCCGCGGCGTCATGAGAAGCGCGATAGGGCCGTGCGGCGGCGAATAGGCTGTGCGTCACATCGAGCAACTGCGCCGGACCTTCAGCAAAATCGATGCTATCCTCTTCAGACAGTCCTATCATGTCCGCAATCGCGAAGAGCCGGAGTGAGAAATCCATTGGAAAACCGTCCGCGACGCGATCCAGCACCCAGGGTACGTACGTATAGCTCGCATCGATGGCTTCGACGCCTTCCTGGCGATTGCCGTGGACTTTATTGATGAGGGTCAATTGGCCGTCCGGCGTAACGTGATTCTCCAGGCGGTCGCGTGCATCGGATGGGCAGAAAATGATGGCGGGATCGGTGAGGTACTCCGGATAGACGGCGCTAACCATCGGGCCCCAGGCGAAACAGGCGCGGTGGCCACACCCCAACTCCATTTCGAGCGGCGGGAACATACCACTTCTCGTTTCGTCGGAGTACATGCTGAGAATCAATCCCCACTGCTTGAGGTTGTTTGCGCAAGAAGCTCTTCGCGCTGCTTCCCGCGCCCTGGCCAGCGCCGGCAAGAGCAGCGAAGCCAGTATGCCGATGATGGCGATGACCACCAGGAGCTCGATCAACGTGAACCCATGCCTCTTCATTATGGTTTGTCCTCTGCTATTCTGCTGAGTCTTGACACAGCCCTTCACCTTCGCGGAGCAACACGCCGTTTGGGTGTTCTCGTATGCGCGACCCGGGCCTATCTCTGCGGCCGCGGCTGCTGAGGGCCGCCTCTTTGACCCCGGCCGCCCTGCCACTGCTGACGCCGCTGTTGCATCTGATCTATCTTCTTCTGAAACCGCTCCTGTTGCTCCGGCGTCATTTTCTGCTTGAGCGATTCTAGGCGCTCGGGGGACATCCGGCCCATTGGGCCACCTGCGCCTCGACCGCCGGGATTACCCCCGCCGCGTCCGCCGAACTGGCCCATCATTTGTTGGGCCTGTGCCTGTTGTTCAGGCGTGAGCACCTGCGCGATCTGGTCACGGACCCCCTGCGACCGTCCTTGGAAGTTTCCGTCCGGGGGGCCGCCTCTGGGAAATCCGCCGCCCTGCGCCGCCAGGATCTCGGTAATACGCTGGGCTTGTTCGTCGGTCAGCGACAGCCTGGATTTGAATTCATCGACTCTCTGACGGGCAAGTATCTCGTCCTGACGTTCCGGATGGGCCTCAAGTTCGGAAGGGCCTTGCGGCGCCATTCGCGTGACCCCGGCATAGACGAGATAAGCGACCAACAGGACGGCATAGACTGCTCCTATGCCGGCCAGAGCATACTTCACTCGCTTCGTTGTGATCCAAGCCATGGCAAAACCCCTCTCCAAAGTGGCAATAGACCTCCACGAGTACAGTTGTCCTGAGAGTGTCCATCGGTTACATCCTCTTCACGACTCGTGCCTCGTCAGCGACTTCTCCCAGAATCTGGATACCGTCGATGTAGACGGAATCGCGGCAAAGTCAATCTGTTGCAGGTATCCACAGTTTCGTGCTGATGTCCGGACGGTTAGGGTCCCGGCAATTTCCGATATACCGACATCGCAAAGACAAGGGGTTGCAACCCCTTGTCTACAACCGATCATCGCCTGTTCATAAAGGGTGTTTCAGTAAACGCCAAGTCCCTTAGTGCCTACTGTGGGTCAGCGGACTCGGCAGGTGGGGGCGTCTCTTCCTCGATGGGCGTAAGCCGCAGTAAGCGCGTTTCGCCGGTTTTCAGGGGGAGGTTGAGGGTGCGTTTGCGCGGCCAGCCGATCTCGGGCGCAAGGAGGTCCTGAACGTCGCAGACCCGCTCGAGCTCGACGATTCTCTCGCCTGTTTCCTTTGCGTGAACGGCGAGCAGGTTGGTCCCGAAATACGTGGCGTCGTAGAACTTCGCGGGGGTGACTTGGAACAGTACGTGCAGTTCCAGGAGGCGGAGGATTTGGCGAAGTACGGGCGTCGTCAACGAAGGCTCCGCACAAAAGGTCGATGACCAACTGTCCTCGAAGAAACTCATGGCCACGCTCGCCCTCTTGGAGGCGCGGAAGTTGGCGATGACGTTTGTGTCGGGATCCTCGATGTAGAACAGGGGCTGGACTTCGAGCGTAGGGCCGAATTCCTCATCTTTGCCGATCCAGTTCGCCGGCAGCAGCGAAACGGATCCGGCTTGAGCGGGACCTTCGAACATCTTCGTCCTGATTCGGGTGGTGGCGGAGATGTTTTCCGCTGACGCCGTCTGGCCG
>Ga0315274_10013444_pt1 | contig 11648 bp, 10 predicted proteins | sample YL17G02_20_MG_FD_203700 | JGI IMG/M metagenome (GOLD analysis project Ga0315274, IMG submission 203700) | Sediment microbial communities from Yellowstone Lake, YNP, Wyoming, USA - YL17G02_20 | ecosystem: Environmental > Aquatic > Freshwater > Lake > Sediment | place: USA: Wyoming | collected...
GGCGAAACGCTGGGCGAAACCGGCGTCCCGGCCGATCTCCGGCGGCAGAATCTTCAGCGCCACCAGACGGTCCAACTCCTTCTGCCTGGCCTTGTACACCGCCCCCATGCCGCCACGCCCGATCAACTCCAGGATGTCCAACTCCGGGAAGAGCGGCGCGAGTTGCTCGATGGCCGGCGGCGTCCACTTGGCCCGGGCTTGGGCTTCGTCGGTGTAGCCGACGGTGTTGGCCTCCAGACCGCGCTGGAGCAGACAGGCCGGGCACAACCCTCGCGGGCTGCCGGGCGGAAGCGGTTTGGAGCACTTCGGACACCGGTTCTCTTCGGACATGGATTTCGCGCCTTTCGTTTGCGTCGTCTCACCCTTCCAAGACGCAAACGCGGGGGATTGTTACAGACAATTCAGCAAATAGGTGATTTCCTCCTCGACCTGCCCGGGCGAGTCCACCGTCTGGGCGATTTCTTCCTTCAGCAGGTCCCTATAACGCCGGCGGAGACGGTGGACGGCTACCCGGACGGCCCCTTCGGTCATCTTCAACGCGCGCGAGACCTGGCCGTAATTGACGGCCCCGGCCCCGCGGGTGAGGCAGGGCTCGATGGCCTCGTAGAGTCCGGCTTTACCGTCCTTGGCGTATTCTCCGCTCAGCCGGCCGAGGACCTGGTCCAGAACAGCCAGCGCCCAGCGACGGTCGAACAGTCGTTCGGGGGTCATCTCGTCGGCAGGCTCGACGGCATAGCGGGCTTCGGCGCCGGAGGCATCAATCACGAGCATCGGCCGGCCGCCGCCGCGTTTTTTCGCCCGCGACTTGGCACGTTCCTTGGACAGGAAATGCTTCACCGCCGCCAGAAGAAACGAGCGGAACTTGCCCTTGGAGGGATCTACTTGAGAAAGATACTTCTTCTCCAACAGGCGGGCGAAAAACTCCTGCACCAGGTCCTCGGCAGCGGCGGGCGATTCTCCCTGCCGACGCACGAAGGCGTACAAGGGAAACCAGTAGGCCTGGATCAACTCCTCCAGCGCCCGCCGCGTGTCCGTGGCGTCACGGTCTCCGCCCGCGGCAAGCACGATGCTCCACCGCGTGGCCGCGAATCTCGCGCCACGGGTACGGAAAGAAGATGTCTGCCCGGCTCGAGAGGACACGCACACCTTATAGCATCGGCGACAATCCGTTTCAACATCCGCCTGCCCTGCGGACCTGGAGGGGGACGTTTGTGAGCCGCGGGCGGAAGCACGCGGCGGGAGGAACGGGGCGCGGCGGAGGAGCGTCGCCGGGTGCTCCTCCACCCGGCTCACGACCCGGATTTTCCATTGACTCGCCCGCCGCCCGGCCGATATACTCCTTCCGACAACTGAATACAGGCGCATCTTATCCAGAGTGGCTGAGGGAAGGGCCCGACGACGCCACAGCAACCGGTCGGCCGAAGTCCCGCCGTGCGGGATGAAGGCGGACGCCAGGTGCTAATTCCCGCCCGGATTTCGGGGAGAGATAAGAGAGCCGCGCGAGTACACGCACGCCTCTCCTTATCCGGTCCTCGCGGGCCCGAATCGGGAAGAGGCGGTTTGCGTTTCCGGACCTGCCTGAGAAATCGCGCGGCGGCCTTCCTAGGCCGCCGCAAAGGACGCGGGCGGCTTCAGGCGGGTGGCGGCCTGGGAAGGCCGCTACCCGGAGAGGTGTTTTCAGACGGAGCCTGGGACCGTTCGCCTGCGGAAAGGAAAACCATGACCGAGCCGACCTTCAAAGGATTCGACACCCGGGCCCTCCATGCAGGCCACACGCCCGACCCGGCGACCGGCGCCCGGGCCGTCCCCATCTGGCAGACCACCAGTTACGTGTTCCGCGACACGGCCCACGCGGCGCGCCTGTTTGCGCTGGAGGAGTTCGGCAACATCTACACGCGGATCATGAACCCGACGACGGACGTGCTGGAGCAGCGCGTCGCGTCGCTGGAGGGCGGGGCGGCGGGCCTGGCGTTCTCGAGCGGCATGGCGGCCATCAGCGCCACGATCCTGACCCTTGCCAAGGAAGGCGACGAAATCCTTTCCACGACGCGCCTCTACGGCGGCACGGTGACGCTCTTCACGACGACGCTCCCGCGCATGGGCATCCGCGTCCAGTACGTGGACAGCGACGAGGCCGACGCCTTTGCCTCCCGCATCACCGACCGCACCAAGGCCGTGTACCTGGAGACGATCGGCAACCCGAAACTTTCGATCCCCGACCTTGCCGGGATTGCCGAGGCGGCCCACGCGCGCGGCGTGCCGGTCGTCGTGGACGGTACGACCGCCACGCCGGCCCTCTGCCGGCCCATCGAGCACGGCTGCGACATCGTCGTCCACAGCCTGACCAAATACCTCGGCGGCCACGGAAACTCGATCGGCGGCCTGGTGGTGGACAGCGGACGGTTCCCGTGGGACGGCGGGCGGTTCCCCGAGTTCGTCGAGCCCGACCCGAGTTACCACGGCCTCCAGTTTTACAAGACCTTCGGGGCCGTCACTTTCGCCATCCGCGCCCGCGTCCGGACGCTCCGCGACCTCGGCGGGTGCATCAGCCCGTTCAACTCGTTTCTCATCTTGCAGGGCGTGGAGACGCTCGGGCTGCGGATGGCCCGGCACTCGGAGAACGCCCTCGCCGTGGCGAAATTCCTCCAGACCCACAAGAAGGTCGCCTGGGTCCTGTATCCGGGCCTGGCGAGCCATCCCTCCCATGACCGGGCCAAACGCTACCTGCCGAACGGCGCGAGCGGGCTGGTGGGCTTCGGCATTAAGGGCGGCTTGGAGGCCGGGCGCCGGTTCATCGAGGCCTTGCGACTTTTCAGCCACCTCGCGAACATCGGCGACGCCCGCAGCCTCGCGATCCACCCGGCCTCGACGACGCACCAGCAACTGTCCCAGGAAGAGCAGCGGCAGGCCGGTGTGACGCCGGACTTCGTCCGCCTCTCCGTGGGCCTTGAGACGATTGACGACATCCTCGCGGACCTGGACCAGGCCCTCGCGAAAGCATGATTCGAGCCCGCCGCGGGAGCGGCGGGGCATCCGGACCGGCCGCCGGCCCAGCCGAGCGGCGCGCGGTTGTTGAGGAGCATGGATCTTGGCGACCGACGACGAACTTCCCGTGGCGGAGGACAGCCGGCTCGGCGGCGCCCACAGCGCCGGCCTCGTCGAGACGAAACACTTCCAATTCGCCGAACCGCCGGACGAACTCGAACTGGAGTGCGGCCAGCGCCTCGGGCCCATCACGCTCGCCTACGAGACCTATGGGGAACTGGCGCCCGCCAGGGATAACGCCGTCCTCATTCTCCACGCCCTCTCGGGCGACGCCCACGTCGCCGGATACCACTCGCGCGAGGACCGCAAGCCCGGATGGTGGGACATCATGGTCGGCCCCGGCAAACCCTTCGACACCACAAAGTATTTCGTCATCTGCTCCAACATCATCGGCGGGTGCAAGGGCAGCACGGGCCCCTCGAGCCCGAACCCCGCGACCGGCCGGCCCTACGCGATGGATTTTCCGATGGTCACCGTCGGCGACATGGTGCGGACGCAGAAGAGGCTCATCAACCACCTGGGGATTGAGCGGCTTCTGTCGATGGCGGGCGGGTCGCTGGGCGGCATGCAGGTCCTGGAGTGGGCGGTCCGGTACCCCGAGTGCGTGGCCAGCGCCATGTCCATTGCCGCCACCGCGCGCCTCAGCGCCCAGGGCATCGCCTTCAACGAGGTCGGACGCCAGGCCATCATGACCGACCCGAACTGGGGCACGGGCGACTACTACGGCCGAGAGCCGCCCAGGGCGGGCCTGGCGATCGCGCGCATGATCGGCCACATTACGTATCTGTCGGACGAGCAGATGCACGAGAAGTTCGGCCGGCGGCTCCAGGACCGCGAAACGGTCGGATACGACTTCAAGGCCGATTTCCAGGTCGAAAGTTACCTCCGGTACCAGGGCGACAGTTTCGTCCGCCGGTTCGACGCCAACTCGTATCTCTACATCTCGAAGGCGATGGACTACTTCGACCTGGCGGCGAAGTACGGATCCCTGGTCCAGGCGTTCGAGCGCGTCCAGGCCGAGTTCCTCGTCGTCTCGTTCACGAGCGACTGGCTCTTTCCGACATACCAGTCGAAGGAGATCGTCCGCGCCTTGAAGGCCAACGGCGTGCCGACCACTTTTTTCGAGATCCCGAGTCGCTGCGGCCACGACACGTTTCTCCTTCCGAACCCGCAACTGGCCGAAACCGTCGCGGGGTTTCTCGCCAACGTCCAGCGCCGCGTCCGGGCGCGGGCGGGGAAGGGGGGTCGGCCATGATCTTCCCGCGACGCGATCGGCCGGGGAAGTTGCGGCTGGATTACGAACTGATTGAATCGCTCGTGCCCGACGGCGCGAAAGTGCTCGACCTCGGGTGCGGCGACGGACAGTTGCTCTCGGAACTCATCGAGAACAAGCGCTGCGTCGGGCGCGGCATCGAGATCGACGAGCAGGCCGCTCTCGAATGCATCGGCCGCGGCGTCCCGGTCTATCACGGCGACATGATCGAGGGGATGGGGTTCTACCGCGACGGCCAGTTCGACGTGGCGATCCTCTCGCAGACGCTCCAGCAGGCGTCCCGCCCGCCGGAGGTCATCCGCGAGATGCTCCGTGTCGCCCGGCGCGCCATCATCAGTTTCCCGAACTTCGGCCACTGGGCCGTCCGCCTGCAACTCCTCGGGGGCGGACGCATGCCGCGCAACCCACTCCTCCCGTACCACTGGTACAACACGCCGAACGTCCATTTGTGCACGGTGAAGGATTTCCGCGAGTTCTGCGACCGCGAGAATCTCGAGCGCGTCCGCGAGATTTTCCTCTCCCCCCGCCAGCGCCGGATCGGTTCCTGCTGCGCCAACTGGCGCGCCGGCCTCGCCATCTTTCAGGTCCAGCGCCGCGGCGCCTGAAAAAGGGGGTCAGACCCCATTTTTGCAAGTATCTGCAGAATAAGGGGATACAGTCGCCATTTTCTGGAGGTGGGTTTTTTAGCCGTATTTTCCTGGGCGCGGAAGGAGTCTGCCGGTAGGGTGTCGGCATGGCCAGGCGGCCGAGGATTGCTGTGGGTGGCGTGGTCTATCACGTCTTGAACCGCGCGAGCGCGCGGTCCCCCATCTTCCGGGCGAGGCGGGACGCCGAGGTCTTTGAACGCCTTCTGGTCGCCGCCCACGAACACGTGGCGATGCGATTGCTGGATTATTGCCTGATGCCCAATCACTGGCATCTGGTCCTCTGGCCGGTCGGAGACGGGGACCTTTCGCTTTTTTTGAAATGGTTGACAGCGACGCACACGCAGCGGTGGCACGACGCGCATGACACGGTCGGCACGGGCCACCTGTATCAGGGGCGATTCAAGAGTTTCCCCGTCGAGTCGGACCGCCACTTTATGGCGGTCTGTCGTTACGTGGAGCGTAATCCTGTCCGCGCCGGCCTCGTTGAGCGCGCGGAAGACTGGCGATGGGGCAGCCTCTGGCATCGGCAGAACCGAAGCGGCGCGCCCCTCAGCAAGTTGCTTCATGCCTGGCCCGTTGAACCGCCGCAGGACTGGCTGGCGTTCGTGAATAACTTGGAGCCGGCGAACGAGTTAACCCGCATTCGGCGCAGCGTGGCGCGCAACCTCCCGCTGGGTGGCGATTCGTGGGTCCGGCGTATGGCGTCACGATTGGGGCTCAGCCCTAAACCGCGCCGACGAGGCCGGCCACGGGAAAAAAAATCCAAATGCGAAAAATCGCGTCTGTAACCTCTTTTTATGCAGGTAGTTAGGAAAATGGGGTCTGACCCCATTTTTCGCCGGGGGAGGCCGATGGCGGAACTCGTGTGGCTCATCCCGCTGGGTGTGGCGATCGGAGCCCTCGGAACCCTGATGGGGGCCGGGGGCGGCTTCCTGCTGGTGCCCCTGCTGGTTCTTCTGTATCCCGCGATGCCGGCCGACGTCGTGACGGCCGTCTCGCTGACGGTCGTTTTCTTCAATGCGCTCTCGGGGTCCATCGCGTACGCGCGGATGGGGCGGATCGACTATCCGGCCGCTCTCCTTTTCGCCGCGGCCGGGACTCCCGGCGCGATCCTCGGGGCGATGAGCACGGCCTACGTTCCGCGGCGGACATTCGATGCGATCATCGGTGCGGTGCTCCTGGCGACTTCCGTCTTTCTGATTCTTCGTCCCGGGGGAACGCGGCGCGAGGCGCCCGCGGGCGCGGCGGGGGACGTGCGGCCGGCGACGCCGGCCTATCGGACCCCGCGCAAGATGGCGCTCGGCGCAACGTTGAGCACCGGCGTCGGGTTCCTCTCAAGCCTGCTGGGCATCGGCGGCGGCATCATCCATGTGCCGGTCCTTGTGGGGTTGCTCAGGTTTCCGGTCCACGTCGCGACGGCCACGTCGCACATGATTCTGGCGATCCTGGCGCTGGCCGGCGTGCTCGTGCACGTCTCGTCAGGCACGTTCGCGAGCGGCGCGTGGGAGACGATCGGCTTGGCTGCCGGCGTGGTGGTGGGCGCGCAAGTCGGGGCGGCGGTCTCCCCCCGTGTGGGCGGGCGCTGGATCATGCGCGGCCTGGCGAGCGCGCTCGGGCTGGTGGCCATCCGGATCCTGGCCATGGCCGGGGGCCTCTGGCGGTAGCCGCCGGCGAGGCCTGCCAGGGGAACGGAAAAATCGCGCCTATAACCCCTTTTCTTGCAAGTAGTTAGAAAAATGGGGTCTGACCCCATTTTTCGGTCAGGTGTGGGCCGACTCCATGACGGCGTCGAGGCGGGCGACGACGTCGGGGTGGGCGGCGGCGACGTCGCGCGTTTCGCCGGCGTCGTCGCGCAAATTATAAAGTTCGGTCGCGCCATTCTTGGCGGCGAAGCGGACGGCCTTCCAATCGCCCATGCGGACGGCCCGGGCGCCGCCCCGTTCTTGGAACTCCCAGTAGAGATACGCGTGCTCGGGCACCTTCTCGCCCCGGAGCGCGGGCAGCACCGAGAGGCCGTCGAGCCCCTCGGGCGTCTCGGCGCCGGCGAGACGAGCGGCGGTCGGCAGAAAATCCCTGAACGCCCAGACGTGGTCGCTCGTCTTGCCGGCGGGAACGACGCCCGGCCGGCGTACGATCATCGGGACCCGGATGCCGCCTTCGTACAGGTCGCGCTTGATGCCGCGAAGCGGGCCGCGGGAGTCGAAGAAGTCCGGATTGTGTCCGCCCTCGCGGTGGGGCCCGTTGTCGCTCGTGAAGAAGACGATGGTGTCGTCGTCCAGGCCGAGTTCCTTCAGCCGCCCCATCAGCCGGCCGACGTCCGTGTCCAGGCGGGTGACCATGGCGGCGAAATTCTTTTCGTTCTGCGGCCAATCCTGGCCGGCATACGGTTCGTCGCTCGGAATCTCCATGCCCGCTGTGCCCGCCTCATTATTGGCGTGTGGGATGGTTACGGCATAGTAGAGGAAGAACGGCTTGTCCTTGCTGCGTTCGACGAACCCGAGCGCTTCCTCGGCGAAGAGGTCCTGCACGTATTGGACCTTCTTGGTGGCGACGCCTTTGGTCACTTCGTTCGCGAGGGGCACCTTCTCGCCGTTGCGCCACAGGTACGGCGGGTAGTAGTTGTGGGCCATCCGCTGGCAGAGGTAGCCGAAAAAATAGTCGAATCCCTGGCGGTTGGGTTCGCCCGTGCTGCCGGGCCCGCCCAAGCCCCACTTGCCGATGAGGCCCGTCGCGTACCCCGCCGCCCGCAGGACCCCCGCCACGGTGACCGTGCCGGGCGGCAGGGGCAACTGGCCCTCGGGCTGCACCTCCTTGTTGCCGCGCACGTAGGCGTGGCCGGTATGCAGGCCGGTCATCAGGACGCATCGCGACGGCGCGCAGACGGTCGAACCCGCGTAGCACTGGGTGAATCGGAGACCCTCGTCGGCGAGGCGGTCGATGTTCGGCGTGCGGATCTTCTGCTGGCCGTAGCACCCCAGGTCGCCGTAGCCGAGGTCGTCGGCGAGAATGAAGATGATGTTCGGTTTTCGTCGCGGCGATTCGGCACGGAGGATTCCGGCGGCGAGAGCAGGCCCGGCCGCGGCGGCAAGGGCGCCGGCCCCGAGGCGAGTCACAAACTCGCGCCGGGTGATTTTCGAGAGCCTGGAACGAGCCATGGGCATACCTTCTCAATTGGCGGCCGTCTTGGCCGAGGCGGCGCGGGCGCTGCGGCGGACGCGCAGTTGCCCGAACAGTTCGTCGAACGGGAAGTACCGGCCTGGGCAGCGCGTGTCGCACACGTGGCTGTGGCCGATGATGTGTGCGTCGTCAATCCGGTAGCGGGCCGACAGCCAATCCACGAGGCCCGCGAGGGCGTCCATCTGGGCGCGGGTCGGGCGGGTCTTGTCGAAGTTGCCGACGAGGCAAATCCCGATGCCGACCTGATTGTATTCCTCGCGGTTCCAGACCTTGCAGTGGGCGCCGTGTTTTTGTTTGGGCCACCGGCTGCCGATTTCCACCTGACCGTCGCCGCTCGCCGTCCCGTTGCCGATGACGAAGTGGTACCCCAACTCGTCCCAGTGGCGTCCGTTGCGGTGCCAGTCGTCGAAGACGGCCGCGGAGCCGCGGTCGCTCGCGCTGTGGTGAACGACGATCCATTGCCACGGCCGCTCCTCGACGGGGGGGAGCCAGCCGGCCTCGGCCGGCGGCATCGCGACCTCGGTCCGGCGCTGCTGGGTGATGCGCGGCTGCTGGTGCGGCGCCGGGCGGGGTCCGACCGGGGCGAAGGGGCGATACCGAAAGGCGTCGCGCGTCGGGATGGCCGGCGTGCCGGCGAGGCGGTTGCTGCCGCCCGTGCAGCCGGCGAGCACGGTTGCGAAGATTGCAACCAGTGCCGCGAAAGAAACCCTGCAAACCCCTCTCACCCTAGTGCTCCGTGACTTGTCAACCGATGGGTGCCACGCTTTCGCTTGCGAAAGCGTGCGCCCCTCGGCAGGAACATGCTTTCGCAACGGCGCGAAAGCATGGCACCCTTCGGAACACGTGTCACGGAACACTAGTTTCCTTCCTCGGCGTTCGCGCCTTTTGTCTTGGCCGACAGCCGGCGGCCCACCTCGGGCCAGGCGACGGTTTCGCCCGGCGTCGCCCCCTCGCCATCGGCGGGGGCGGTCACGGCCAGAACCTGGAGGCCGAGCGTCCCGGTCGCCTCGGCCAGCCGCTGCGAGCCGACCAGGGCGGCATCCACCTTCGGCCAGGTCCGCTTGAGCGAAGCGAGGCTTTGCGGTTCGGACTCCGGCTCGACCCACCAGACGGGTCCTGGCGGCAGAGGCGCGTCGGCCAGTTGCCGGCGTGTCGCCCCGTAGCGTCCCGCGTCGGTCGCGACAAGGTAAACGAGTTGACGGCCGAACGCAAGGTTTTTGAGCGTTTCAATCGCCTCCCGCGCGATGCCGGACGGCCCGCCACCGGCCGAACGGCCGAGCGGCGGGAGAACCGCGCCGGCATCGACCCAGAGGACTTTTGTTTCGGGCGTCCGGACCCACACCGTGCCGGTCGCCCACAGGCCGATAGGGCCCGTCAGTTCCGAGATGAAAGCCTCGTACGGATGCCGGCCCTCGGGCAGCCCGCCGCGGCGCGCGCCCATCGCGACGCCCTGTTTGTTAGCCCATCCGGTGTCGATGTAGTCCTCCTGAAAGCGGAAAAAGATGGAGACCTGGCCCACGCGGTTGGCGTGGCGGAGATCCTCCAGGACGGCTCGGCCTCGGACGTTCTCGGGAGCGGGGACGGCCACGGCGTCGAATACCGTCAGGCGCAGGTCCGTGGGCGATCCGGCCTGGCCGGCCAGGCCGCCCACGAGGAGAAAGACGAGGAAGACCGCCAGGACGACGGCCGTCGCGACGATGAAAACGTAGGCGAAATAGCGAAGCATGTCGGCGCCTCTCTTAGAGCCTATCCTGCTCTGTTGAGAACATGCTTTTGTTCTCCCTCTCCCCCTGTGGGAGAGGGTAGGGTGAGGGAAAATTAAGGTTGCTGTGCGGCATTCACCCTCACCCCTGCCCCTCTCCCGTCAAGGGAGAGGGGATAGGACCGGATGTTTTCAAGAGAGCAAGCCTCTGAAACCCTCGCTCCTGCGTATCGTGTCGGTCAAGGGGGATGTCAATCTTCGACATTTCCGATGGACCGGAGGCGCGCGACGCGCTCCTCGATTGAAGGGGGGCTCGACCAGATGCTGCTCGTCGTGCGCCGCCGGCCGGAGGCCATCATCGGCTGGATGATAAAGAGGTGAGCGGTGGCTCGGCTGGCCTCGGGCATGGGCTCGGTGTCGGCGGCGAGGGCTTCGAGGGCCCGCGCGAGGCCTTCCGGGTAGCGCGTCATGCGGGAGGCGGAGGCGTCGGCGAGAAATTCGCGCTGCCGCGACGAGGCCAGTTGAATCAGCGTCGCCAGGACCGGGGCGATGATCGCCAGGACGATGGCCACGAGCAGGATGACGAGCATGATGGGTCCGCCGCCGCGGCCGCTCGATCGTCGCCGTCCGCGCCCGCCCCAGAAGAGCGACCTCAGGCCGACGTCGGCCAGGAGCACGACCGTCCCTACGAGGACCGCCATGAGAGTCATGAAGCGGATGTCGAAGTTCTTGACGTGCGAAAGTTCGTGGGCGAGGACGCCCTGGAGTTCGTCCCGCCCGAGGCGCTCGCGCAATCCGCGCGTGACGGCGACGGCCGCGTGCTCGGGGTCGCGGCCGGTCGCGAAGGCGTTCATCGCGGGCGTGTCGATGACGTAGAGTTTGGGTATGGGAAGGCCGGAGGCGATCGAAAGTTCCTCGACGATGTTATAGAGTTGCGGGTCGTCCGCCTTGGCGATCGGTCTTGCGCCGCTCATCGCCAGGACCGCGCCGGGGCCGGCGTAGTAGCCGATGAGGGCCATGACGGTCGAGACGACCAGCGCCAGGACGATGCTCGGAACGGCGGCGCGCCAGTCGCCGAAGAGGGCCCAGCCGAGCGCGCCGCCGAGGACGCAGATGAAGAGGACAAACAGGACGACGAGAAAAATGCTGTTGCGTTTGTTGGCGGCGACGAGAGATTCAAACTGGGCCATGGCAATACGGTTCCCGAAAAGGAACCCACGCTGCTGCCTGTGTGGCACGGCGGGCCTTGCCCCGCCGTGCGTCCTGGCGCGCCGGGACACGGCCGGGCCCGCCTTCGCCCTTCCGCCGTCGCCCTGCGGGCTATGGCGGACAGGTCGGGCTACGGCGTGGCAAGCAAGACCGGCCGTGCCACCCAACCGGACCGCATAATGACGAATGCCGAAGCCCGAATGACGAATCAAACGGCAAATCCGAATGACGAGAAAGCCCGGCCCGCGTCTCGTCATTGCCGTTTCGTCATTCACGCGAGCGCCTGTCCGGAACGCCTCGCGCTCCTTGGCGGACTTTCGCCTTCCGTCGCGGGGAGGCGGGCCTAGAACTTCACTTTCGGCGCCTCGCGTTGGCTGGCTTCCTCGATCTCGAAGAAGTCGGCCGGCTGGAACCCGAGCATCGAGGCCACCAGGTTGGCCGGGAACATCTCCTGGCGGGTGTTGAAGTCCTTGACGGTGTCGTTGTAGTACTGGCGGGCGAAGCCGATCTTGTTCTCCGTCGAGGCCAGTTCCTCCTGAAGCGCGAGGAAGTTCTCGTTGGCCTTCAGGTTCGGATACGCCTCCGAGAGGGCAAA
>Ga0315274_10013446_pt1 | contig 11646 bp, 12 predicted proteins | sample YL17G02_20_MG_FD_203700 | JGI IMG/M metagenome (GOLD analysis project Ga0315274, IMG submission 203700) | Sediment microbial communities from Yellowstone Lake, YNP, Wyoming, USA - YL17G02_20 | ecosystem: Environmental > Aquatic > Freshwater > Lake > Sediment | place: USA: Wyoming | collected...
AAGTCAAGAACTACATCTTCACAAGTTGTGCCTACGAGATCCCGAGCTTTGCCTGCCTCTCATTCCCGAAACCCATCCCCCTTCGCATCCCGATCCGCGGCTGTGCCTCCGAACTGTACAACGCCAGATTTGGTGGAGGCTCTGGCTCAGAGGGGGTGCCACGTCCTTGTGCTCGACAACTTCTCGACGGGCTGCGCCGCGAATCTCGACTCCTCACGAGACAGCATCGACATTATGGAAGTTGATGTTCGCAACTGTGAGCTGCTCGGCCCAGCGATGCGGGGAGTGGACATTGTCTGATGCAGCGCCACCGGACGCGGGTGAGCTGGTGAAATCCGGTTCGAACACGTTTATACTTCGCTCAAGTAACGTCGCCCGCGGGGACCATCAGCAGGCGGCTGTGCCTCCATGACCCAAGACAAGGTCCACGACGCTCGGGGCGGCTGACGCTGTGGGGAAGGCATGCCTGATGTAGAGTGCGGGTGTGTGGCGGCAGCGTGGTCGTGCAGGGGGCGCCTCAGCCCCAGCAGCGACACCATATGCTGCGTCGAGCCCACGGTCTCTATACAGACCAGAAGTGAGGAAGTGGCCAGGCGGCATGGGAACGGCAGCGAGAACCGGACGCGAGGAACTCAGGTTTCTGTCGGTGGTTGGAGCCCGACCGCAGTTCGTCAAGGCGTCGGTCGTGATGGAAGCCACCCGGCGCGCCGGGGTCTTGCATCACGATCTCATTCACACCGGGCAGCACTATGACGAGAACCTGTCCGACGTCTTCTTTCGTGAGCTCGCCATGCCCGAGCCGACGCACAACCTGGAGGTCGGCTCAGGGCCGCACGGCCAGCAGACGGGCAGGATGATCGAGAAGCTGGAGCGGGTCCTTCTCGAGGAGAGGCCCCACTGGGTCGTGCTGTATGGCGACACGAACTCGACCCTCGCTGGCGCGATTGCTGCTAGCAAGCTAGGCATTCCGATCGCCCATGTCGAGGCGGGCTTGCGGAGCGGTCAGAGGAAGATGGCCGAGGAGATCAACCGGGTGGTCACTGACCGCCTCTCGACGGCCCTCTTCTGTCCTACGCCTACCGCCATGAGGAACTTGGTTGCCGAGGGCATCGTCCCCGCTAGCGCGGACGTTGACTGCATCGCCATCGACGAGGCGCGCGCGATCGGGAGCCACAGGGCTGGGTCAGATGGCGCGATCGCGGTCAATGTGGGCGACGTGATGTACGATGCGGCCCTCAAGTTCGCGGGCCGAGCCACGACCGAGAGCAGGGTTCACGAGAAGCTGGGGCTCCGCGACGGCAAGTACGTCCTTGCGACGGTCCATCGTGCGGAGAATACGGATGCTCCTCACGCCTTGACTGCCATCATCGAGGGCCTTTGCCGAGTTGGTGAGATCCTACCGGTAGTCCTTCCGCTCCACCCACGAACGCGGGCAGCCCTAGGGGACGCAGGGCAGAGGATCTCCTCATCTCCCGGCCTGATCGTCCTGGAGCCCCTCGGATACCTGGACATGCTTCGGTTGGAGAGGGGAGCGAGACTCGTCGTCACGGACTCGGGAGGTGTGCAGAAGGAGGCGTATTTTTCCCGCGTTCCCTGCGTCACGCTCCGCGACGCCACGGAATGGGTCGAGCTGGTCGATGCCGGTTGGAACACGCTCGTTCCACCCTCAAGTGCCAGCGCCGTTTGGGCCGCGATTGCGCGGCTGCTTGAGGCTCCGCGGCCCAACACAAGGGTCGCGACGTTCGGCGAGGGGGACGCGGCGGACAAGATCGCCGAGGTACTACTGCCATGGCGAGTCGCTCCGTAGCGTACCTGTCCCTCCAAGGCACGCACGAAGGCCAGGCCGCGCATGCCCATGTGCACGAGATCGTCGACGGTTTGCGGCGGCGCGGATGGAACGTCCAGTTGCTTGCACCAGAGTACAGGGGCCCCCGCGTGTCCACGGCCCGGAGGGTCTGGACGTTCGTCGTCCTCCAAGCGCGAGCGGTTCCCCGCCTGAAGTCGTTTGGGGCGGTGTACATTCGCACGCACTTCGCCTCCCTGCCGACCGCCGCAATGGCGAGACTCCTCGGAATCCCGGTCGTGCTTGAAGTGAACGGCCCGCACGACGACATGTTTATCGCCTGGCCGCAGCTTCGTGTCCTCGGCGGCCTCCTGACCTGGGCGGTGCGAGCCCAGATACGCTGGGCGGACGCTGTCATCGCGGTGACGGAAGGGCTCCGTGATTGGGTCCGGCGGGAGGTGCCCGGCAAGGGCGCGTCCGTTGTCCCGAACGGAGCGAACACGCAGCTCTTCCGACCGGACGCCGTCCGTCCTTCCAGCCTACCTCAAGACTACGTGGCCTTCGCCGGCGCCCTCGCCCGGTGGCAGGGAATCGAGACCATGCTCGCAGCGCTCGATGACCGCGCTTGGCCAGAATCCGTCTCACTGGCGATCGCGGGATCGGGGGAGCTGGAGGGCTCCGTCCGCCGACGTTCGGCGGAAGACAGGCGTCTTGTCTACCTGGGTCGAATCCCCTACGCGCTGGTTCCCGGCCTTCTGGCCGGCTCGCTTGCGGGCATCGTTGCGAAGAACGCCCTTGGCGGGCGGGAGAGCACGGGGCTTGCTCCCCTGAAGATGTATGAGGCGCTCGCCTGCGGCGTCCCGGCTATCGTCAGCGATTTCCCGGGACAGGCAGACCTCGTCCGAGAGGGCGGCTGCGGAATCGTCATCCCTCCCGAGAGCCCGGCCGATCTGGCCAAGGCCGTCGCCTTCCTTCACGACCACCCCGAGAAACGCCTGGAGATGGGGAAGAAGGGGCGCGCGCTCGTTGAGTCGGCTCACAGTTGGGATGCCCGCGCGGCGGCGACCGCGGAGGTCCTCGAACGGGTGTTGGCCAAGAGAGGAAGGAGAAGGAGGCGCACCTGACGCAGACTCCGGGTCGAGGACGCGAGCCCTCTTGGCTCGCCCTATGGAGCGTGGCCTTCGCCTACGCGCTCCTGGTCGGTTTGCTCGTTCAGCTCGTCATCCTTCCGTATCTCCTGCCGCAGTGGCACGCCGGGAGTGGGCTTCTTGAGTCCGGGGACTGGCTCATGCGCCACGCGCGCGCCGCCGAGATGGCGGCGCAAGTGAGGACTCAGGGATGGTCCGCGTGGCGACTCGTCCCTGAAGGGGACGGTTCGGTCGGCATCGCGGCAGCGATCTACGCCCTAACGACCCCGAAGCCGTGGACGCTCTTGCCCATCAACGCGGCCCTCCACGCCACCGCGACGCTGGCCCTCGTCCTCATCCTGACCCCTCTCCTCGGCTCGCGCCGACGCGCCGCCATCTCCTCGCTCCCGTTTCTCCTCTGTCCTACAGCTCTGCTTTGGACGACGCAGATCCTCAAAGACAGCTACTCCGTCGCAGGGTTCATGCTCTTCCTCTTGGGATGGGTCCGGCTGACGTCCCTGGACCTCTGGCACGACCTTCACCTCCGGAAGCTCGTCACCCCTCTCGTCGCCATCGTCACCGGGGGCTTCCTCATGGGGCTCGTTCGTGCGTACATGCTGCAGATGCTCCAGGTGGCCACCGCTTGTCTCGCCGCTCCTCTTGTCCTCGTTCTTCTGTGGGAGCGAATCCGGGCACGCCTGCGGTGGAGCTCCGTGGTGACGGGGGCGGTCGCCCTGGCCGGGGCCGTTCTCATCCTCTCCGCAGGAATGCAGCTTGGCGGTTCGGCTGTCTCCTGGGAGAGCTCCTCCCTCGAGGGGGTGAAACCCGAGATCCCTGCTCCAGAGAGCCCGCTGCCTTCCGTCAGCTTCAGGTGGACACCCTCGTCCTTCCTGCCGAGGCCCGCTGATCTGGCGTTGAAAGCCCTCGCTCGTGAGCGCCAGGCCTGGCGCGTCCTGTTTGGCGGCGCTCCGTCGAACATGGACGAGAACGTGGGATTCGAGAGCGCCGGGGACGTCTTGGCCTACGCGCCCCGCGCACTCCAGGTCGCCCTCCTCGCGCCGTTCCCCTCGCAGTGGAGGGCGCCTGGGGCCTCGACCGTAGCGACGTTCTTCCGGCGGGAGAACGCCGCGGAGATGGTCGTGATCTACGTTCTCCTCGCGTTCCTTCCAGCGGCGATCTGGCGCTGGCGGCAGAGAGTGGAGCTATGGGTTCTCCTCCTTCTTTGCCTCGGGATGCTCCTGGCCTTCGGCGAGTCGACGATCAACCTCGGCACGCTTCACCGGATCCGGTATCCGTACCTGATGACGCTCGCCTGTCTGGGGCTCGGCGGGGGCCTCACCCTGCTCCGGGGGTTGCGCTCGGCGAAGGGCCGGGAACGACGGGCGCCCCGGCCCCGCGCCCCCTGAGGGGATGTGCATTCGCTGAGCCGGTCTGACAGCGTGGGACGAGGCCCCCTTGAGGGAGTGCGCGCGGACCCGTCTCACGGAGCAGCCGAGCCGAGGGCGCATCCCGCCTTGGGCGACAGCCCGCTGTGCGGCAAGGTAGAAAACGACGTCAGGGCAGACTAGACTTCCCCAGAAGCCTGGGTCTCGTGAAGGAGCCCTTCTTGTCCAAGGTCTATCTGGTCACCGGCGGCGCAGGGTTCATCGGCTCCCACTTGGTGGATGCTTTGGTGCAGAAGGGCTCCGGTGTCCTCGTGCTCGATGACTTCTCGACGGGCCGCGCGGCAAACCTCGCCTCTTCGCGAGATCGGATCGATGTCGTCGAGGGTGACATCCGGGATCTTGAGCTGCTCCGTCAGGCGGTGAGGGGTGTCGAGTTCGTCTTCCACCTCGCCGCGGTGTCCTCCGTCGTCCCCTCGGTGGAGGATCCCCTCACCTGCCATGCGGTGAACGTCGGTGGAACCCTGAACGTCCTCACGGCAGCCCGAGACGCCAAGGTCCGGCGCGTCGTGTGCGTCTCGTCTGCCGCCGTCTACGGAGCGGACCCGCGGCTCCCGAAGACCGAGGACATGAGCGTCTCTCCCCTCTCCCCCTACGCGGCGAGCAAGGCGGCGGGAGAGCTTTACTGCCGCGTGTTCTCGACCCTCTACCACCTGGAGACGGTCTGCTTGCGCCCGTTCAACGTCTACGGGCCGCGTCAGAATCCGGCGTCGGAGTACTCGGGCGTCGTCTCGAGGTTCGTCGAGCGGCTTCTCGCGGGAGACCCCCCCATCATCGAGGGAGACGGCGAGCAGTCGCGGGACTTCGTCTTTGTCAACGACGTCGTCCGCGCATGTCTCTTGGCTGCAGAGGCCCCCGAGGTCGGGGGAAGGGTCTTCAACGTCGGCTCCGGCCGAGCAACGACGATCAACGAGCTGGCCAGAATACTGGCGAAGGCGGTCGCCCTAGGAAAGGCGATCTCTCCCGTGTACTGCGAGGCGCGGCCAGGTGACGTCCGCTGCTCGCTGGCTGACATCGACGAGGCCCGTCGGTGCTTGGGGTACGCGCCGAGCGTCGAGCTGGCCGACGGCCTCGCCCGCACGGCGGAATGGCTTAGGCAGGGGCACGGCGCGTGAGACAGGCCAAGATTCTTGAGCTCTGTGCCGTCGATGTGACCGCTCGCTTCATCCTTCTCCCTCTCATGGAGCGGCTGCAAGGCGAGGGGTTCGAGGTACACGTCGGGTGTTCACCTGGCCAGCATCTCGACTACCTCCGAGGGTTGGGCCTCGAGGTCCGCCCCGTTGCGATCGCCCGCAGGGTCGTCTCTCCACGTCACGTCCTGTCGCTCATCCGATTGACGCGGTTGATGCGGCGCGAACGGTACGACGTCGTCCACGTCCACACGCCCGTGGCAGCAGCCCTTGGGCGGATCGCGGCACGGCTTGCTGGCGTTCGGGTCGTCATCTACACTGCGCACGGCTTCTACTTCCACGATCGGATGCCTCCGTGGAAGCGCTCGCTCATCGCGTTCGTCGAACGTGCCCTCTTCCGCCTCGGCACCACGGCCCTCTTCACCGTGAGCGCGGAGGATCGCGAGACGGCCGTCGCGAAGCGAATCACACCTGCGGCGAAGGTCTTCTGGGTCAGCAACGGCGTCGACCTCGCGCGCTTCCGGCCGCAGGACGGGTCGGCGCTCCGCGAGGAGCTAGGTCTCCTGCCCGAGGACCGCGTCGTGGGGTTCGTCGGTCGCCTCGTCCCCGAGAAGGGGGTCTGGGAGCTCCTCCGCGCGATGGCGCTCGTGCGCTGGCAGCACCCCGAGGCGAAGCTTCTCATCGTCGGGGAGACGCTCAAGAGTGACCGGGCTCGCTCGGAAACCGCAAGCGTCACCCGCTTCATCCAGGAAGAGGGCCTCACCGAGGCTGTCCGCTGCGTGGGGTTCCAGGACGACGTGGCGCCCTACCTCTCAGCGATGGATCTCTTTGTCCTCCCCTCCCATCGCGAGGGCCTTCCGCTGACGGTTCTCGAAGCGATGGCCTCCGGCCTGCCGGTAGTCGCAACGAACATCCGCGGCTGCCGCGAAGAGGTCGTGGACGGAGTAACGGGACGGCTCGTGCCTCCCGAAGATCCGAGGGCTCTGGCCGAGGCCATCTCAGCGATTCTGATGGACCCCGAGGGGGCCGCGAAGATGGGCCAGGCGGGACGGAAGCGGGTAGAAGCGGAGTTCGATGAGAAGAGAGTTGTCGCGGAGCAAGTTGCCCTGTACGAGCGACTCCTGGCAGGCAGAGAATGAAGCCCTCCGAAGCGTTCCTGAAGAGAACCCTCGATGTCTCGGTCAGTGCGGTCGCGCTCGCTATGCTCGCAATCCCTTTTGGGATCGTCGCTCTGGCTATCAAGCTTGACTCCAGAGGTCCGGTTTTCTTCCGACAGGAACGGGCAGGAAAGGACGGGAAGCCGTTCCGCGTCTGGAAGCTGCGCACGATGATCGTGGGGGCAGTGCAGCAGGGGCTCGGCTACAACGTCCGCCAGGGTGACCCACGAATCACCCGCGTCGGGCAAGTGCTGAGGAACCTTGGGCTCGACGAGCTTCCTCAGCTCCTGAACGTCCTCTCCGGGGAGATGTCCCTCGTCGGGCCGCGGCCGACCCTCTCCTATCAGGTCGCTCACTACGACGTGGAACAGAGGCGGCGCCTCTCGGTCCGGCCGGGGATCACGAGCCTCGCCGTCGTCTCGGGGAGGAACGCCCTTCCATGGCGAGAGCGGATCGCTCTTGACCTCTGGTACATCGAGCACTGGTCACTCGGGCTTGATCTTCGAATCCTCGCGCGCACACTCTGGGTCGTGCTGATCAAGCGAGAGGGGCTGTACGGCGAGGATGGGGTGAACGACCCTTTCGTCAAGCCGCCTGGTGCAAGCTCGATTTGACCTCCACGAACGGGATGACCATGGAACCGCTGAGCGGTCTCGCTTCCCAGGCAACGGAGGGTTCGCGCGGTGCTCTAGGAGGTTGGATTTGATTGGAGTGGCCGGAACGGGGACGATGGGACGTGGAATCGCCCTGTTGGTTGCGACATCCGGCCAGGATGTGCTTGTGTGGGGAAGGTCGGAAGCCTCGGTGACCTCTTTGAGAAGCCATGTGTCGAAGTGGGCTGCCCGCAAGGTTGAGCAAGGGAGCTTGACCGCCGAGGAAAGCGCGGTGGTCCTTTCGCGAATCCGCGGAACAACGCGGCTCGAGGAGCTTGTTGCTGCGAATTTCGTCATCGAATCTGTCGCCGAGGAACTGGCCCTGAAGAGGAACCTGTTCTGCACCCTTGATGGCCTTTGCCCGGGCACCACGGTAATCGGCACCAATACGTCGTCGCTACTCGTCCGCGAGATTGCGGCGAGCGTTGCTTCCCCCGAACGGGTCATCGGGACGCACTTCATGAACCCCCCTTCTGCCGTGCCCCTGGTCGAGCTCGTGCCAACCGAGAAGACGAGCAGGACAACCCTTGACAAGGCTCTTTCCCTCTGCCGCTCTCTGAAGAAGGAACCTCTCATTGTCCCGGACAGCCCGGGCTTCGTCCTGAATAGGGCTCTTTTCGGGATGATCCGCGAAGCAGTGAAGCTGCTTGAGTCGGAGACTGTCGAGGCCCAGACCGTAGATGCCGCGCTCAAGCTTGGAGCCCGTCACCCGATGGGACCCCTTGAGCTTGCCGACTTCATCGGACTCGACATCTGTGCCAGAATCATGGAGAACCTGTCTCTGGAGTTGCAGGACGTCGGGTACTCGCCGCCGCGCCTTCTGCAGGAGAAAGTGGCGCAAGGCGAACTGGGTCGGAAGAGCGGGCGGGGGTTCTACTCCTACGAAGGCTAGGAAAGAGGGTGCTGTGCACGAAGAAGGCGGAGGACCGTTGAGTGGCTCCTACGTACTAGCTGCATTGCGAACCCCCATTGGGAACTTCGGGAAGGGACTAGCTGGAGTGGCGGCCCCGGATCTTGGGGCTGTCCTAATCCGGGAGTTCCTGGCGCGAGGTGTCTGCGTCGCGACTGGGGTAGACGAGGTCGTTCTTGGGAATGTCGTTCAGGCCGGACTTGGAATGAACCCAGCTCGCCAGGCTGCCGCCCGCGGGGGGCTCCCATATGACGTTCCGTCGTACACCGTGAACATGGTCTGCGCCTCAGGCCTCCAGGCGATCCTCTTGGCCGACCAGGCCATCTGTTGCAGGCGCGCCGAGACGGTCATTGCAGGGGGGTTCGAGAGCATGAGTCGTGCCCCCTTCTTCCTGCCAGATCAGAGATGGGGAACGCCCGTAGGGCATGGAAGGGTACTCGACGGCCTCCTTCTCGATGGTCTTTGGGACTGCTTCTATGACTGCCACATGGCCACAACTGTGGAGACGCTGGCTGCGACCCGGGGAATCTCAAGAAGGGCGCAGGACGAATTCGCGGTGGAAAGCCACAGACGGGCAATTGCGGCGATAGAAGCAGAGCGCTTCTCGGAGGAGATCGTTGGTGTGAGCGTCGGCCCAGCTCTCCTTGAGCGCGATGAGCACCCGCGGGCGGACTGCTCTCTCGAGAAGCTGTCGAACCTGAAGCCCGCGTTCGCCCGAGACGGGACGATCACAGCAGGCAACTCGTCTGGCCTCAATGATGGCGCCGCAGTGGCGCTTCTCTCCTTGCGCCGGACAGGCAACGGGAGAAAGGCCATCGCTCAGATCGTCGACTCCACCGTGGTAGGAGTGGATCCCATGGAGATGGGACTCGCGCCGGTTCCGGCGATTCGGAGACTACTTCTGCGGAACTCGCTTACCCTCTCGGACATAGACCTGTGGGAGATCAATGAGGCGTTCTCCGCTCAGGCGCTCGCCGTTCTGTCAGAGCTAAGACTCCCTGCTGATCGAGTCAATGTGAACGGAGGGGCTATCGCGCTCGGCCACCCGATTGGCGCATCCGGAGCCAGGATCCTCGTGACGCTTATCCACGAGATGAGGCGCAGAGGTGTGGAGCTCGGAGTCGCCTCGTTGTGCGTCGGAGGAGGACTGGGGATTGCTGCGCTAGTTCGACTCGTACCGTAGCAGCAGCGATGTCCAGCCTGGTCCCATGCGAAAGAACCCGAAGGAAAACAGATGAACAGCACGGTGCGCGAGTTCGCGGCGTGGTCTTCGAGCCACGTTACCTCCAAGTGGTGGCCCCCTAGAGGATGGCTCACCCATTGCCTCGGAGGGACATGACCAGGGACTTCTCTCTAGCCCTCAAACGCACCTCGGACGTCGCCGCGAGCGTGCTGGCGTTCGTCCTCCTCTTGTTGCCCTTCGCCGCGATCGCCCTCGCCATCAAGCTCGATTCGAGGGGGCCGGCCCTCTTCCGGCAGAAGCGGGCAGGAAAGGACGGGAAGCCGTTCCGCGTCTGGAAGCTGCGCACGATGATCGTGGGGGCAGTGCAGCAGGGGCTCGGCTACAACGTCCGCCAGGGTGACCCACGAATCACCCGCGTCGGGCAAGTGCTGAGGAACCTTGGGCTCGACGAGCTTCCTCAGCTCCTGAACGTCCTCTCCGGGGAGATGTCCCTCGTCGGGCCGCGGCCGACCCTCTCCTATCAGGTCGCTCACTACGACGTGGAACAGAGGCGGCGCCTCTCGGTCCGGCCGGGGATCACGAGCCTCGCCGTCGTCTCGGGGAGGAACGCCCTCCCATGGCGAGAGCGGATCGCTCTTGACCTCTGGTACATCGAGCACTGGTCACTCGGGCTTGATCTTCGAATCCTCGCGCGCACACTCTGGGTCGTGCTCGTGACGAGAAAGGGCCTCTACGGAGAGGACGGCGTCAACGACCCCTTTGTCTCGCCCCCGCCGGCGGAGGGGCGCGATGGGTGAGCGGACGCGTCTCCTCCTCTACGGGGCGAGCGGACACGCCAAAGTCATTCTGGACGGCGCTCTCCGCTTGCCCGAGGTGGAGGTCATCGGCCTCCTCGATGACAACGGAGCCCTACGCGGGAAGGAGATCTGGGGCATTCCGATCCTGGGTGGATTCCCTGAGCTGACGCGGCAAGACCCGAAGCGCGTTCGGCTCCTTCTCGCCGTGGGAGCGAACGACGCGCGCAAGCGCCTCGCCGAGCGGATCGCGGCCCTCGGCTTCTCCTTCGCGACGGTCGTCCATCCCTCGGCGCGAATCGGACGCGGGGTCGTCCTCGGCGCCGGGACGGTTGTGATGGCCGGAGCGGTCATCAATGCCGACGCGCGAATCGGGGCCCACGTGATCGTCAACACGGGAGCGACGATCGACCACGATGGAACGATCGGCGACTTCGCCCACATCTCACCAGGGGCTCACCTTCCGGGCGAGGTCAAGGTGGGTGCCTTGGCCCTGGTTGGGGTTGGGGTCTCGGTCATTCCGCGGATCACCATCGGGGAGGGGGCGATCGTCGGGGCGGGTGCGGTCGTGATCAAGGACGTCCCTCCCTGGGTCGTCGCGGCCGGAGTCCCGGCGCGCGTGATCCGCGAGCTGCGGCCAGCCGAGTCCCACTGATTGCCGCACCGAACGATGCGGAACCCCTTCCGACCCTCGGGCTTGTCTTGACTATCGGCCGCTAGCGAACGATACTCCTCACGACTCGCACACGGGAGGGACGCCGATGCTCAAGACGTACGCCGCGCGGTTGGAGGAGCGACAGGTCGAGGCCCTGAAGGCGCTCTCGAACGAGACCCGGATCCCCCAGGCACAGCTTCTCCGACAGGCCGTTGACCTCCTCATCGAGAGATGGAAGGTCGATCGCGACCGGCTCGCGTTCCTCAGGCGCCTCGAGGCGCGACTGGACAAGGATCGCGGGGCCCTCGAACGTCTCGCCAAGCAGTGAGACCCCTCTCCCTCGAGGAAGTCCTCCTGATCCACGAGCTCCTCTTGGAGCGCTTTGGAGGGGCTCCCGGACTGCGCGAGTGGGGGCTGCTCGACTCGGCGGTGAAACGCCCGGAGGCGACATTCCAGGGGCAGGACCTCTACGTCAGCCTCTTCGCCAAGGCGGCCGCCCTCGGCGAGTCCCTCATCCGCAACCCCCCTTTTGTGGACGGAAACAAGAGGACGGCCTGGGCGGCGATGCGCACGCTCCTCGAGGAGAATGGACAGCCCCTGCGGGTGTCCCAGGATGAGATCGTCGCCTTCGTCCTCCGGATCGCGGAGGGACGCGCTTCCACGGAGGACATCGCGGCCTGGTTAACAGCCCGTTGATCTACGCCACTTCGCCGGCGTTGGCGAATGCACGTGTGAGGTCAACCGTAGATCGCGGGGCTCGAAGCAGGTGGAAGGTCCGGACCAGTGTCCGCAGAAGGGCATTCCCCCCAGCC
>Ga0315274_10013448_pt1 | contig 11644 bp, 7 predicted proteins | sample YL17G02_20_MG_FD_203700 | JGI IMG/M metagenome (GOLD analysis project Ga0315274, IMG submission 203700) | Sediment microbial communities from Yellowstone Lake, YNP, Wyoming, USA - YL17G02_20 | ecosystem: Environmental > Aquatic > Freshwater > Lake > Sediment | place: USA: Wyoming | collected...
TTGATGTTGGCCAGGAACCGCAGCTCAAGGCCCTGCTGCTGCGTGGAGCGCTGAACACCGTCGTATGTCCCTCGTGTGGAACACCTGGGCGGGTGAGCGCCCCCCTCCTGTACCACGATCCACTGAAAGAGCTGCTGCTGGTGCACCTGCCGCCCGAGCTCAACCTGCCCATGGCGGAGCGTGAGAAACTGACCGGGAATCTGATCAGCGTGCTGATGAACGCCGTGCCGGCCGAGCAGCGCAAAGGGTATTTCCTGAACCCCAGGCCGGCGCTGACCATGCAGGGCCTGATCGACGAGATCCTCAAGGCCGACGGGGTCACGAAGGAGATGCTCGAAGAGCAGCGTGCGCGCAGCCAGTTGCTGCAGAACCTGATTCGCGCCCTGGATGACGAGGCCCAACTGAACTCGCTGGTCGAGGCGAACAAGCAGCGCCTCGACTACTCCTTCTTCTTGACGCTGGCGGCCGCCGCCGAGGGCAGCGCCGGCTCAGGGCAGGCGCAACTCGCGGAGAGACTGCTCAAGCTGCGCGATACCCTGCTGGCGCGTTTGCCCATCACCCTGCCTGAACCGCTTCCGGACGACACTCCGCCCGACGTGCTGATCGACCGGCTGCTGGGCGCCAAGCAGAAGGAAGAACGCTGGGCGTACGTGCTCTACAACCGCCCGCTGCTGCACTATGGGTTCTTTGAGGCTCTGACCAAGCGCATGGGTCAGGCCACGGCTGAAGAAGAACAGGCTCTGCGGGCTGTGCGCAGCGAGTTGCTGGAAATGACAGAGCGCCTGGACAAGGAAGCCGCCGCCGCGCAGGAGGCCAAGTTAAAGCTGCTCCAAGAGGCGCTGGCGAGCGCCAATCCGGTGGAGACCCTGCGCAGCCACAAGGAAGAGATTGACGCGCTGTTTCTGACAATGCTCGCCGCGGCGGCGCGCGGCGCGCAGCAGAAGGGAAGCGCGGACGAGCTGCAGAAGCTGCAGGCACTCAACGACGCCGTGCTCAAGCTGATGCAGGAGGACATGCCACCCGAGCTGCGGTTGGTCAACGACCTGTTGGCGGCGGAATATCCGCAGGGTACCGAGAAGCTCCTGCGCGAGCGCCATGGCGAGTGGAACGCAGAGTTCCTGCCAATCCTGCAGGCCCTTGCCGAGGACCTGGGTGCTCAGGGCCGGCCGGACACCGCGCAGCGCCTGCGCGACATCCACAAGCAAGCCGAGGGGATCGTTCAGCCAACCGGCGGGTCCATCCTCACGCCATAGCGAATCATGAACCCGTCTACTTGGTGAAGAGGTCAGAAACCCGTCTTCTTCTAGAAAACGGGTTTCTAGTTTCTAGCTCGCCCAGCGGATCAGGCCGGGAATGAAGGGGCTGTCCAAATCTTCGTGGCGGGGCAGAACGCGCAGCGTGTAGCCGCGCAGCCCGCTGCCTTGCAGGCGGAGCTTGCACCCGAAGAGATGGATGCCGCGCTGCACGCTCAGGTGCTCCATCGGAGTGGCAACGCCGCCCTCGATGTCTTGCTCGGCGTCCAGGCCTCCGTGGTACAGCTCAACGGCCACGTCGTCCGGGCTCAGCTGCCCCAGCTTGATGCTCGCCCGCACTTCAAGCTCGGCGCCAACCACGGCTTCTCCTTCGACGCGAGGTTCGACGCCGGCGACCTGAACCTCAGACCAGTGCTGGCCCACGTGGGACTTCCACTCCGCCAGGCGCCTGGCCCGCGCAAAGCGGTCAGCCGCAAGGCGGCTGTGGCGCTCTAATGCGGGCGCATACATGAGCTGCATGTATTCCGTGGCCATGCGGCCCGTGTTGTAGACGGGGGTCACTGCGCGCATGGCTTTCTTCATGCGGGCAATCCAGCCGTGCGGAAGATCGTCCGAACGCCGGTCATAGAACAGCGGGACGATTGACTTTTCCAGCAGGTCATAGATGGCGTTCGACTCCACATTATCCTGGTACTGGAGGTCCTCGTACACTTCCCCGCGCCCGATGGCCCACCCGATGTCGGGTTGGTAGCCCTCGGCCCACCAGCCATCCAGCACGCTCAGGTTGAGCGCGCCGTTGGCGGCGGCCTTCATGCCGCTGGTCCCGCTCGCCTCTTGCAGCAGCCGCGGCGTGTTCAGCCATAGGTCCGCGCCCTGCAGCATGTAGCGCGCCACGGCCACATCATAGTCCTCGACAAAGACCACGTTGCGCAGTCCGTTGTACCTCGTCCGGTGCACGAGCTCTCGGATCAGCCCCTTGGCGGGATCGTCCCTTGGATGCGCCTTCCCGGCAAAGATCACCTGCACCGGCCTGCCAACGCTGCCCAGGATCGCTCCCAGGCGCTCCGCATCGTGCAGCAATAGCGTGGCGCGCTTGTACGTGGCAAAGCGCCTCGCGAACCCTATCGTGAGCACCTTGGGATCCAGAATCTCGGCGGCCGCGGCGATCTCGCTCGGCGATGCTCCGCGTTGCTCAAGCTGACCCTGCAGCCTCCGGCGCGCAAAAGCCACCAGGCGCGCGCGGCGGCGCTCGTGAACGCGCCAGAGCTCCTCGTCTGGAATCTCATCCACCGCATCCCAGACCGCGGGGTCAGCAGGACGCTCGGACCAGCGCGGGCCGAGATAGCGATCGAAAAGACTCGACTGGTCCAGGGAAATCCAGGAGCGTGTGTGGATGCCGTTGCGCACGCAGGCGATGGGCACCTCCGCCTCCGGGACTCCCGGCCATACGTTCTGCCACAGCCCGCGGGAGACCTCCTGGTGCAACTTGCTCACGGCGTTGGTTTGGGCCGCGAGGCGCAAGGCAAGCACCGCCATGCTGAACGGTTCGTCTTCGTTCCCGCCCTGCTGCCGGCCAAGGGCCAGGAAATCTTGGCGGGAAATGCCCAGCGCGTCATAGTAGCGACCCAGGTAGCGATCGATCAAGTGCGGGGCAAACAGGTCGATTCCCGCCGGCACCGACGTGTGCGTCGTGAACAACGTGCCCGCACGCACCATCTCGCGCGCCTCGCCAAAGCTCAGGCCCTCTTCCTGGACCAAGCGGTGAATGCGTTCGATGGCAAGAAATGCCGCATGGCCCTCGTTCATGTGACAGACGCGCGGCTCAATGCCCACGGCGCGCAGCGCCTGCAGTCCGCCAATTCCCAGCATGATCTCCTGCTGGATGCGCATCTCGACGTCGCCGCCGTAGAGTTGATTGGTGATGCGGCGGTCCTCCGGCTGGTTCTGCGAGACGTTTGCGTCGAGCAGGTACAGCGGCACGCGCCCCACATTGACGCGCCACACCCGCGCGCTGACGCGCCGGCCGGGGTACTCCACGTCAACCGATAGCGGCGACCCGCTGCGCAGCTCGGGCTGCATGGGCATCTGATTAAAGTCGTTCTCCGGGTAGCGCTCCCCCTGCCAGCCATCGGCGTTCAGATACTGGTGAAAGTAGCCCTGCTGGTAGGCCAGTCCCACAGCGGCCAGAGGCATCCCCAGATCGCTGGCTGACTTTAAGTAGTCGCCCGCCAGCACGCCCATGCCGCCAGAGTACACAGGCAAGGACTCAGTCAGCCCGTATTCGAAACAAAAGTATGCGACCAGGGGATCGGGCGCAGGTCCATTGGTCTTCTGGTACCACGTGGACTTGGCTTTCATGTAGCGCGCGAGATCCGCGCTGATCCTCTGCAAATGGGCGACGAAGCCGTCGTCGCCCGCAGCGCTGTCGAGGCGCGCCTGGTCCACCAGGCCTAGCATGCGCACCGGGTTGCTGCGCGAGGCCTCCCACGCCGCGCGGTCGAGCTGCCGGAACAGCTCGCGCGCCTCCGGATTCCACGTCCACCACAAGTTGTAGGCCAGCTCACGCAGGCCCAGCAGCGCCTTGGGCAGCGAGGGAGCAACGTTGAATGAGAACATGGGTCGAGTCATTAGCAGTCTTGATCCTCTTCCGGCGTCACTTGCCGCCAGACGGTGAATTCGGCCAGGCTCGAGCCGCCGATGAATTCGCGCAGGATCGAGTCCCCCGGCACCAGCTCGCTGGGATACGGCAGGAACCAACGCAGAAAGGCAAGCAGACGGCGCGCCTCGACGTACTCTTCCACGTCGGGCTCGATCTGATACAGCAGAGGCTCGGCCAGCGGTTTGAGCGCCGACAGTTCGTATACCAGCGCCGAGTTGAACATCACGTCGGCGTGCTCCTGGTAGGGAAAGATCCAACGCTTCTCGCCATCGCGCACGCTGTCCCAGCGCCGCAGCGTGTCCAAAGCACCATATCCGCGCTCGCGCGCGTCGCGCACGATGCGCCGGATCAGGCGCGTATCAGTGGTGGGTATGCGGTTGTAGGCATCGAGGTTGAGCTGGGTCAGCGCCGAGACGTAGACTCTGTAGATGCGCCCCTCCGGCAGTCCGGGCACCAGTTCCGGGTTCAGCCCGTGTATCCCTTCCAGAAGAATGACCTGGTCCTTGCTGAGCTTCAGCAGGTCGCCCGGCTCGCGCCGGCCCGCTTTGAAATTGTAGCGCGGCAAGCGCACCTCGCGCCCTGCGAACAGGGCCGTGAGGTGCGAGTTGAGCAGCTCGAGATCCACGGCCTTCAGATGTTCGAAATCAAAGTTGCCCTGGCCATCGTGCGGCGTCGCTTCGCGGTCAACGAAAAAGTTGTCCAGCTCAACTGCCACGGGGCGCACCCCGTTGGCGAGCAGTTGCACCGCCAGCCGCTTGGAGAACGTGGTCTTGCCGGAGGCGGAAGGACCCGCAATCAGGACCAGCCGCGTCTCGTCCCGGCGCCTTGCGATCTCGGCGGCGATCTCGGCCAGCCGCTGCTCATGCAGCGCCTCAGAAACCAGCGCCGCCTCGCCGCCGCGGCCCTCGACCAGCGCGTCGTTCAGAGCCCCGACATCTCCGATCCCCAGGACACGCAGCCAATGCCCGTACTCGCGGAAGACGGCCACCAGCTTCGGGTACTCTAGCGCGGCCTGCAGCTCCGTCGGCTGCTCGTGGCGCGGGAAGCGCAGGATGAATCCCGTCAAATAGTGCTGCACGCCAAAGTAGCGCAGGCAGCCCGTCGAGGGAACCATATAGCCGTGGAAATAGTCCTCCAGGCCGCACAGGCTGTAAAGCGTGGTATAGTCCTTGGATCTGTAGCGCAGCAGGCGCACCTTGTCTTCCTGGCCGCGGGAACTGAACAAGCCAATCGCCTCCGCCAGGGGCAGTCGTCGCTTCCCGATGGGGGCGTTTTCTGCGACCAGGTCGCGCATGCGCTTTTCCAGGCGCGCCACTTCATCCGGCATAAGAGCTTCCCGCCCGCGCACCTCGCAATAGAAGCCGCCAAACGTCAGCGAGTGGTCAACGAACACGCGAGCTTCCGGGAACAACTGCTGCATGGCGACGACCAGCAGGAAGGTCAGCGAGCGAATGTAGATGCGCATGCCGTCGCTGTGGTCGATGCCAAGGGCAGTCACCTCGACGTCGCAGGCGACGGGATGGGTCAACTCGTAGAGCTTAAAGTTGCTGAGGGCGGCGACGATGGGGATGGGTGAGTCATTGTACGCGGCGCGCACGTAGCACTCGAGAGGCGTTCCCAGCGGGGCCTCAAAGATGCGGCCGTCGTTGAAACGCACTTGCGCCGTCTCGCGGGATCGAGACGGGCGCGGTGATTCGATACGCTTGACTTGGTTCAGCTCACACTGATTCGTACGCACAACTCCCATTCAAGAGCATGAAAGTATAGCACAAAACGGGGCGCGCAGGCAAAGCCAACGCGGAACCCTTTGACACCGCCTCCAAGCTGTGTTATCATGCCTGGAGTGCGCCGAGGCAATGCTGGTCCGGCGCACGTCGCCCTTGACGTTGCCCCGGGAGGCCCCGCCGTGCAAACCATCCGCATCAATAACCTGGTCAAGTGCTACGCCGACCTGTGCGCCGTGGACAACCTTTCTTTCGAGGTGCAGGCCGGCGAGATCTTTGGGTTGCTGGGTCCGAACGGCGCCGGCAAGACCTCCACCATCCGCATGATCATGGACATCATCCGGCCTGATTCCGGTTCCATCGAAATCATGGGCCAGCCCCCCTCGCTGCGCACGATGGAACGCATCGGCTACATGCCCGAGGAGCGCGGCCTATACCCCGACCTGAAGCTGCTGGAGTGTCTGGTCTACCTGGCGGAGCTCAAGGGCATGCCGCGGTCCCGGGCGCGGGCCAGGGCGCTGGACCTACTGCGCAGGGTTGACCTGTCCGGGTACGCGGGCCAGAAGGTGCGGGCGCTCAGCAAGGGCATGCAGCAGAAGGTGCAGTTCATCGTGACGATCATGCACGAACCTGAGCTGGTGATTCTCGACGAGCCTTTTCAGGGTCTGGACCCGGTCAACACCGAGCTGATCAAAGCCATGATCGTCGAGCTTAAGCATCAGAACGTGTCCGTCGTCATGAGCTCGCATCTGATGAACCAGGTGGAGCAGATGTGCGACCGCATCCTGCTGGTGGACCACGGCCAGGCCAAACTCTACGGGCCGCTGCACGAGATCAAGGCACGCTACGGCCGGCGGACGGTCCTGGTCGAGCTGAGCAACGGAGAGCTCTTTCCCGGGCACTTGCAGGGCGTTCTGCGGGTCACCCGCAGCGGCAACCAGTACGAAATCGTGCTTGCCGAGGACGGCAGCCCTGCGAGCGTGCTCGAGCAGCTCGTGGCGGCCAGGGCTCCCATCGCGCGCTTTGAAATCGGCAGCATGCCCCTGGACCAGATCTTTATCTCGGTCGTGGCCGAGCACGGGAAGACATCCAGCGTTCCTGCAGACAAGGAGCACCGGGCATGAGAAAGGTGTTGCTGGTAGCGCGGCACGAGTTCTTGACGAACCTCAGGCGACCGGGCTTTATCTTCATGACCCTGTTTGTCCCCGTGCTGGGCCTGGTAGGCCTGGCCGTCGTCTCGCTGGCTGGCGGAAGGGCCGCGAATCTGCTGCGCGAGCAGTTCGCCCCCGAGGGCCGGCCCATCGCCTACGTGGACCACAGCGGCCTCTTCAGCCCGGCTCTACCCCAGTACGGGAAGCTCTTCACCCAGTACCCGGGCGAAGCTCAGGCGCTGCAGGCGCTGCGCGACCGCAAGGAGACCACCGTGCTCGTCATCGCGGCTGACTATTTGCAGAGCGGCAAGGTGGCCGCGTACTCGCTGCGGTCCGGCTTCTCCAGTCAGGTCGCGAGCGATTCCGACACCGTACGCTCCTTCCTGATCGACCACCTGGTGGAGGGCAAGATCGACCCCCCCACGGCCGCGCGACTGCGCGACCCGTTGAACGTCGTCCCCGTGATGCTCGACCAGGACGGAAAGCCCAGCACCACTGGGACTACCGGGGTGGTGCTCGGGTTCATCATTCCCTACCTGATGTCCATCCTGCTCATCATGACCATTTTTACCTCCTCGGGCTACCTGCTGCAGGGCATCGGCACGGAGAAGGACAGCCGGGTCATCGAGCTGCTGGTTTCATCGCTGAGCTCCACCCAGTTGATGGCGGGCAAGATTCTCGGCCTGGGAGCCCTGGGGCTGGCGCAGGTTCTGTTCTGGGTGCTGAGCGGGTGGGGCCTGCTCCTGCTGGCCAGCGGGCTCCTGGCGCTGGCAGGGACTCTGCCCGTCAGCCTGCCGCAGATCGGCCTTTCCATCGTCTATTTCCTGCTCGGCTACCTCCTGTTCGGGACGCTGATGGCGGCCGCGGGCGCGCTGGGCACCTCCCTGCGCGAGGGCCAGCAGATCGCGGGCATCTTTTCCATGGGAGCCGCGTTGCCGTTCATGGCCATCAGCTTCATTTTCGCCAACCCCAATTCCACCCTCGCCGTGGTGCTCAGCTACTTCCCGTTCAGCGCGCCAGTGACGATGATGCTCCGGCTCGGGTTGACCCAGGTGCCGTGGTATCAACTGCTCATCAGCACCGCCCTGCTCGTGGGTGCGGTTCTGGTCAGCCTGTGGGCAGGCGCCAAGGTATTCAGGCTGGGGCTCTTGATGTACGGCAAGCGCGCGAGTCCCACGGAAGTCTGGCGGGCCCTGCGCCAGGCATAGCAGCGCAGCCGACTCGAGCCGCCCGGCAACGGCAGCGCTGGTGACGTCTCGATAGTCAGAGTGACAGAATCCGTCAGCGAGGTGACAGCCTCAAGTCAGGTAGTCGCGGCCGGGGCGATGTATTCTAGCAGCGTAGCAAGTGCACACAAGGAGGAAGGAAATGGGTATCCTGGATCGCATCAGCACCATTCTCAAGGCCAACGTCAACGATCTGCTGGACAAGGCAGAGAATCCCGAGATCATGCTCGACCAGTTCATCCGTGACCTGGAGAGCGGGGTCAACGAGGCCCGCGAAGAGCTGGTCAACGCCATGGCGGACGAGAAGCGCCTCTCGGCCAAGGTGGAGGCGCGCAAGCGCCAGGTCAGGGATTGGGAGGCCAAGGCTGAGCAGGCCGTGCGCCTGGGCAAGGACGAGGCGGCGCGCTCTGCTCTCAAGGCGGTCCGCGCCTATCAGGAAGAGGTGGATGCCGCCGCAGCAGTCTGGCAGGAGCAAAAGGGCAAGGTCGCCGAGCTGCAGAGCGGGTACGAGCAGGTCGAGAAAAAGCTCTTTACGCTCAAGAGTGAGCACGATGCCCTGCTCGCGCAGCACAAGGCTACCCACGCCAAGGAAACGCTTAGCACTGCCAAGGACAGCGCCGGCAAGGCCCGCGAAGCGCTGCGAGGCGTGGAGCGCATGAAGGAGCGCATGGAGCGCGATGCGGCCAAGGCGGAGGCGCGCGAAGAGGTCGCCGCCATGAGCACCGCGGTGGCCGAGGCCGAGCAGGCGCAGGCCGACATTGACATCGAGGCGCGCCTGGCAGAGCTCAAGGCCAAGGTCGTGAGCGCCAAGAAGTAGCCAGCCTATCGTCCCGCCCAGCGCGGCGGAGCTTGAGCCCATCGAGAACTCCGAGTCCGGCACGGACTCGGAGTTCTGCTATCCGCTTGGAGCGGCGCATTGCGCATGCTACAATGGGCGACGGTGCGCTGCGCCCCGCCGCGCACGTTGCGGGGCGTTGGCAGGCCGGCGCACAGCCGTCCCGGATCGTTTGCGGAGGCACACGATGAGATACCCAAGGTCGAGCGGGATACTTTTGCACCCCACTTCGCTGCCTGGCCGTTTTGGCATCGGTGATCTGGGTCCCGAGGCGCACCGCTTCATCGATTTCCTTCACGCGACCGGACAGAGCATCTGGCAGGTGTTGCCACTGGGCCCCACCGGTTACGGCGATTCACCCTACCAGTGCTTCTCGGCATTTGCCGGGCAGCCTCTGCTGATCAGTCCCGAGCTGCTCGTGGAGCAGGGGCATTTGTCCCCCGGTGACCTGGACCTCGCACCCCGCTTGTCTGATGACGAGGTCGACTTTGGCGCGGTCATCGAGTACAAGGCGGTGCTCCACCAGCGCGCGTTCGCGCAGTTTCGCGATCGAGGCGACCCGCAGGAGCGCGCCGAGTTTGTCCGCTTCTGCGCCGACAAGGCGGCCTGGCTCGATGCCTATGCCCTGTTCATGGCGCTCAAGGAAAGGCACGGCGGAGCGGCCTGGACCACGTGGGAAAAGGACATCGCGGCCCGCCATCCCGACGCACTCGCGCACCACACTGAGTGCCTGGCGACGGACATCGCCTACCACCAGTACTTGCAGTACCAATTCTTCAAGCAATGGAGCGCACTCAAGACGCGTGCCCATGCGCTGGGCATCCGGATCATCGGCGACATCCCCATCTTTGTGGCGCACGACAGCGCGGACGTGTGGGCCAACCCCCACCTTTTCCATCTGGACGAGAACGGCGAGCGCCTGGTCCAGGCCGGCGTGCCGCCGGATTATTTCAGCACGACCGGTCAACTGTGGGGCAACCCGCTCTACCGCTGGGAGCGCATGGCGCGGGATGGTTTTGCGTGGTGGATTGAACGCTTCCGCGCGGTATTCGAGCTGGTGGACATTGTGCGGTTGGACCATTTTCGCGGTTTCGAGGCCTACTGGGAAGTGCCCGGCAGTGAGAAAACGGCTGTGCGCGGCCAGTGGGTCAAGGGTCCCGGGACCGCCCTGTTTGAGGCCGTCGAAAAGGCGCTCGGCAGGCTGCCCATCATCGCCGAGGACCTCGGGCTCATCACCCCCCCTGTGCGCGAGTTGCGCGACCACTTTGGATTCCCGGGCATGCGCATCTTCCAGTTCGGGTTTGCCAGCGACGCTCACGACGCTTTCCTGCCCCACAATTACGTCAACAACTGCGTGGTGTACACCGGATCGCACGACAATGACACGACGCGCGGATGGTTCGAAACCTGCACAGAGAAGGAGCGCGAGGCCGCGCTTGCCTACTTTGGCACGGATGGCAGCGACATTGCCTGGGATTTCATCCGCTGGCTGCTCGCCTCCGTGGCCGATACCGCCGTCGTTCCGCTGCAGGAGGTGCTGGGCCTGGGCACGGAAGCGCGCATGAACTACCCCAGCCGGCTGGGCGGCAACTGGAGCTGGCGTTTTCGAAGCGAGGACCCGACGCCGGACATCCGCAGGCGGCTGAACCGGCTGACGCAGGCCTACGGTCGCTGCCCTCCCGGGTCGGCGGCCTAGGGCAAGACCGACCCGTAGAGGAGCCGCATGGACTGGAGAGTAGCCGTCAAGCGCGCAATTCCACCCGCCCTCCTCAACAACGTCCTCCTGGCCTTCCCGATGCTGTACCGCACACGACTGGTGCGCTACGAGACGACGCTGGCGGATGATCACGGCATCGAGGAGCTCATCGCGCAGCTCGCGGCTGCCCTGCCCTTGGAGGGCGAGATCATCGAATGCGGGAGCTCGCGCTGCGGGGCCAGCGTCATCATGGCCAACGAACTGCGCGCCAGAGGCATTGGCAAGACGATCTACGCCTGCGATTCATTCACCGGGTTCGACCGCCGCGAGCTGGCCAACGAGCGGCGCCTGGGGCTCACCGGGGCCACCGAAAAGGCCTTCACCTCCACGTCGCTGGCCTATGTGCAGAAAAAGCTGCGCAGGCTGGGCGTTGAGCGGACTGTGGTGCCGGTGCCGGGGTACTATCGTGACACTCTGCCCCAGTTCGACATGCGTTTTTGCTTCGCGCTGGTGGACTGTGACCTCAGGGAGAGCATGACCTACTGCGCCGAGACGCTTTGGCCCAGGCTGGTCGCCGGCGCGCGCATGGTCTTCGATGACTATTCCGAGCCGAACTTCAAGGGTGCAAAGCTGGCGGTCGATGCCTTCGTGTCCCGGCATGGCGCCGAGATCGGCGAGCATGGCCTGCTGCGCCGGTTGTATTGCGTGCGCAAGGGTTGACCGTGTCGGCAACAGAACTCCCCGCGCGCGGGCACAGAGCTCTGGGCAAAACGTTTGTCGGGCTGCAAACGTGTCTCCGGTTCAACTTGACAGCCACCCACATTGTGCTACAATAGAGCGTTGCACGCGGGGCAAAGCCCGGGCAATGTGGCGTGACCCTGTTACGAGGCAGTTGCAGAGGCAAGTCGCTGTGGCTGCCTCGTTTTGCGCTCAAGCGCCCAGTAGGGAAACGACCAGGTACGTGCCGATGGGCCGCGCAGGCTGTTCGCGCTACTGAGAACGCCAGTGCGGACCGCGAAATCACCATGGGACGTGAATTATGGCAAGCAAGTACAAGATGGAACCGAAGACAATCGACCGCATCCGCAACATCGGGGTGA
>Ga0315274_10013449_pt1 | contig 11644 bp, 11 predicted proteins | sample YL17G02_20_MG_FD_203700 | JGI IMG/M metagenome (GOLD analysis project Ga0315274, IMG submission 203700) | Sediment microbial communities from Yellowstone Lake, YNP, Wyoming, USA - YL17G02_20 | ecosystem: Environmental > Aquatic > Freshwater > Lake > Sediment | place: USA: Wyoming | collected...
GCGACGTGATCCACATAGAAACCGTAGCGCGGCCGCTGCCGGTTCCGGAAGCGCGCCAGCGTGCCATCCAGGCTATCGCCGAGCCAGTTCAGCGCCAGGCACCCGATGGCCAGCACCAAGCCCAGCTTGCTCCACCGGGCGTGCCAGTAGCTCAAGCCCGCGCCCAGCATCGCGGCCAGGCCCAGCGCCGTCAAGTGATCGGGCTTGATCCAGGCGGGGGTGCGGCGGGCCAGCCACAGCAGGGCTCTCTTTTCCAGGGGCGCCAGTAGACTCACTTGCGCCCGGCTAGCTTCCTGGAAACCGGCCTTCTCCATACACGGTTGTTTTCATAGTAGCCTGTTTGGGAGACAGAGGCGGAGGGCGTTCCGGTGATGAGAACAGCTTGGCTGTGCGGGGCGTGGCTGGCGACCCAGTCGGTGTCGCTGCCGGCAACGCTCCAACCGAAGACCGTGCAGGCTTTCGACCGCTACATCCAGGCCACCGAGGCGCGACTGGAGCGGCAGGTGAACGGCGGGACGTTCCTCTGGGTTGACGAGACGGCCGCGCGGCGCGATCAGGCACGCCAGGGCGAGGTCGTGGTGGCGCCCTGGACGGGCCACGGCGAGGTGCACGTGCCCGACGGGCTGATCCATGACTGGATCGGCGCGGTCTTCATCCCCGGCGCCACGCTTGGGCGAGCCCTGGCCATGCTCCAGAACTACGACGACCACCACAACATTTATCAGCCCGAGGTGATCGGCTCGAAGACCCTGAGCCGCCAGGGCGACCACTTCCGCATCCACCTGCGGCTGCTCAAGAAGAAGGTGCTCACCGTGGTGCTCGCCACCGAACACGACGCACAATACTTCCCCCTGGAGGGCGGCCGCTGCCACAGCCGCTCGCGCAGCACCCGCATCGCGGAGGTGGTCAATGCCGGCAAGCCCGGCGAGCGCGAGCTGCCGCCGGGCAACGATCACGGCTTCCTGTGGCGCCTGAATTCCTACTGGCGCTTCCAGGAGCGCGACGGCGGCGTGTGGGTCGAGTGCCAGGCCGTCTCGCTGACCCGCGCCGTCCCCACCGGCCTGGGCTGGCTGATCGACCCCATCATCCGCCAGCTCCCCCGCGAGTCCCTGGGCAACACCCTGCGCGCCACCAGAGCCGCCGTGGCGCGGTAGGGGCGAGGCACGCCTCGCCCCGCCGGTCGTGGGGCGGGCTCTCAGCCCGCGCAGGCACGGCCGGGCTGATCGTCAAGGTTGGGACAGGCCGGATAGCCGAAGCTGTAGCGCTTGCCGCGATAGCGTCCCTGAAGTCGCTCCGGCATGGCCAGCGCGGGCGGATCGTGGAAACCCCAGTCCTCGCGGATGCGGCGGTGGAGCCACTCGGCGCAGGCTTCGGCGGTCTCGAGCGCGCCGCCGATGTGGTTTTCGTCGCCGGTGGCGCAGTTCGCGGTTGTCCATGCGGCGCCCCCCGAGTGTAACCAGCGGGCTTCGGACTTCTGCTAGACTGTAAGCATGACCCTTGAGGAACTCCAACGGGAGTACCCCGCGCTCCGCCAGCAAGCTGAAGCTGTGCGGGGCTATCTTTGACGTCTCCAGCAAGAAGACCCAGCTCGCCAAGATCGAAGAACGGGTAACCGCGCCTGACTTCTGGAGCCAGCCCGACAAGAGCCCGAAGCTGCTCCAGGAGCGCAAGCGGCTCGAAGACGCGCTCACCGAGGACGCCTATGTGGCCGTGATGCTCTCGGACCTCGAGACGCTCTTCGAGCTGGCCCGCGAGGGCGAGGACGTCTCCGGCGAACTCGCGGAGGAGATGCGGCGTTTCTCCGCGCGCCTCGACAAGCTGGAGACCGAGACGCTGCTGGCGGGGGAGAACGACTTCCGCAGCGCCATCGTCACCATCCACCCCGGCGCGGGGGGAACCGAGAGCCAGGACTGGGCCGAGATGCTGCTGCGCATGTACCTCAGGTGGGCCGAGCGAGAGGGCTTTTCCACCATCGTCACCGACCGGCTGGACGGCGAGGGCGCGGGCATCAAGTCGGTGACCTTCGAGATCAACGGCCCCAACGCCTACGGGCTGCTGCTCTCGGAGATCGGCGTGCACCGGCTGGTGCGCATCTCGCCCTTCGACGCCAACGCGCGGCGTCACACCTCGTTCGCCTCGGTCTTTGTCTATCCGCAGATCGACGACGAAGTCAAGATCGACATCCGCCCCGAGGACCTCCGCATCGACACCTTCCGGGCCGGCGGCCGCGGCGGCCAGCACGTCAACCGCACGGATTCGGCGGTGCGCATCGTGCACCTGCCCACCGGCATCGTGGTGCAGTGCCAGAACGAGCGCTCCCAGCACAAGAACCGCGACATCGCCATGAAGCAGTTGCGCGCGCGGCTGTACGAGGCCGAGATGCAGAAGCGCCGGGAGGAGGAGCGCCGCGTCGAGGCCTCGAAGGCGGACATCAACTTCGGCAGCCAGATCCGCAGCTACGTGCTGGCGCCTTACCGCCTGATCAAGGACCACCGCACCAAGCTGGGCAGCGGCGACGTGGACCGGGTGCTGGACGGCGATCTCGAGCCGTTCATGCGCGCCTGGCTGGTGCTTAAGCAGACCGGCAGGACCGCGGGCGATGGCAAAGAGGATCTCCCCGACTGACGAAGCCCTGGAGCGGGCCGCCGCCCTGATCCGCGCCGGGAAACTGGTCGCGTTCCCCACCGAGACCGTCTATGGGTTGGGCGCGAACGCGCTTGAGGCGGCCGCGGTCGAGGAGCTCTACCGCGCCAAGGGCCGGCCACGAGTGAGCCCCATCATCGTGCACGTGGCCTCGCTCGAGATGGCGCGCGGCCTGGTGACGGAGTGGCCGCCGGAGGCCGAGAGGCTGGCGCGGCGGTTCTGGCCCGGCCCGCTGACCCTGGTGCTCGAGAAAGCCCCGGCGGTTCCGGACATCGTGACCGCGGGCCTGCCCACCGTCGGTGTGCGCATGCCCGCCCATCCGGTGGCGCTGGAATTGATCCGCCGCTCCGGCGTGCCCATCGCGGCACCCAGCGCCAACCGCTTCACCCAGCTCTCGCCGACCCGCGCTGAGCACGTCGAGGAGGCGTTCCCAGACGCCGTCGAGCTGATCCTGGACGGCGGGCCCACCGAGGTGGGCATCGAATCCACCGTACTGTCGCTGGCCGCGGAGAGGCCGCGACTGCTGCGCCCCGGCATGGTCACCCGGGAGGACCTCGAGGCGCTGATCGGTCCGGTCGAGGTGGCGGGCCGTATCGAGAACGGGGGTCATCCGTCGCCGGGAATGCACCGCCGCCACTACAGCCCAAAGACGCCGCTAATGCTGGTGACCGACGGGGTTCTTCCGGCCCCGGGCCGGGGGGCGTATCTGTGGATCCGCCGCCAGGCGCGCGCCGCCAGGTGCCTGGCCATGCCGGCGGAAGCACGCCGCTACGCCGCGGTCCTCTACGACACGCTGCACCGGCTGGATCGGGAAGGCTTCGACTGGATCGCCGTCGAGCGCCCCCCCGACAGCGCCGCCTGGGAGGCCATCCGCGACCGGCTGGAGCGCGCCGCGGCGGGAGGTTGACAGCGCTCCCTCGAATTCTGCGCCCAGGCCAAGGCCGTGCTGACTTCGACCGCCTCGGGCGCGCCGCGGCCTCCCACGCACGGGGAGTTCCAGGAGCCCTGACGTACATTAAGTACGGCCGCCGATGTACGTAGCGTTCGCAGTGTGGTATGATCGAGTCCATGAGGGTCGCCATCACCAAGTTCCGCCAGGAGTTGTTTCACTTCGTCGAGCGGGCCCTGAAGGGCGAACCGCTCGAGTTCACACACCGGGGCGTCGTGTTCAAGGTGGTGCCGGAGATCAAGCCTTCCAGGCTGGCGGCACTGACCGGGCAGACGGTGGTCGCCCAGGGCACTGACCTGGAGCAGGCCAGCCGGGAACTGCTCCGGGAGATGGAATCCGAGTGGGAGAAGGATTGGTCCGAGCTGTGATCTGCTACCTCGACACCCAGGTGATGGTTTGGCTCTGCGAGAAGCGGTTGAACCGGCTGACCCCCAGCGCGACGGCCGCTATCGAGCAATCGGACCTGCTGATCTCCCCGATGGTCCTGCTGGAGCTTGAGTACCTGTACGAGATCAAGAGGATCGTCCGCCCACCCCAGGCTCTCCTGAACCAGCTTGAGACCCAGATGGGGTTGAGACTGTGCGAACACCCCTTCCCAGCGATCGTCCAGACCGCCCTGTTCGAGACCTGGACCAGAGACCCGTTTGACCGTGTGATCGTCGCTCATGCCCGCTCGAACGGGTATGCCCCGCTGGTGACGTCTGATGACAAGATCCGGGAGAACTACCCCACGACCGTCTGGTAGGGTGCTGGCTCTGCCGCATGCCGCCCCACCGGAGGTTGGCACGCCCTTTCGCTACGGCAGCAACTCCAGGCTGCGCCCGCTCGCCAGCCGGTACACCGATAAATCCCGCCGGTCGAGGGTGAAGATCGTTTCGATCCGCTCTCGCTCCGCCAGGCACATCAAGGCCGCGTCTGCCAGTTGCGCGCCCCGCCGGCGGTAGCGGCGCAGGAACTGCCCGATCCAGGCGATCGACTCCTCCCCCAGGGGCCGCAATCTCAGCAGCCCGATCTCGAAGCTGGGATAGTGCCCTTCGGTGGGCCTGTCCGACGCCCCTTGCGAGCGCGGATCCATGGCTACCACGCGGTAGCGCGCCCAGAAGTGCCGCATCTGCGGCTCCCAGATTTCGGCAGGCATGGTCCAGCCCGGCACGAACAAAATCGAGGGCCCGCTGCCCGACTCGAGGTAGTGCAGGCCGACGCCGTCGCTGGTGGTCACAAAACCGTCCTTCACCGGCGGTGCGCCGCGGGCGGCGCTCACAGCCAGCAGGACAACTGAGATCAGACTTCCTAGTGGATGTGGCACGGCGATCCACCCCAACTTCCGCCACCACTCCGCTTCTCTCTCTGGAATGCGTTAAGCGCCTTCAAGCTGACGACCGTACCGAAATTTCGTCGCTATGGTGCGATGGCCTGGCAGCGCCGGGCTCCCAGCCTTCCGTCGCTGCCACCACGTAAAGGGGACGCTGGCGCACTTCATCATAGATCCGCGCGAGATAGCTTCCAATGACGCCAATCATCACGAGCTGGATCCCCCCGAGAAACGTGATCACGGCCATCTGGGAAGCCCAGCCGACCACGGTGCTATGCACGAGCTTGGCGAAGATGGCGTAGCCCAGCAGGGCGAAGCTCAGAACAGCGCTGAGAAGTCCGAAGTACGAGGCGAGCTGGAGCGGAAAGCTCGAAAAGGACGTGATTGCGTCGAAGGCCAGGTGAATCATCTTGCGGAAGGAGTACTTTGTCTGCCCCGCAGCCCTGGGTTCCCGGCAATAGTAGGCGACCGCGTGAGGAAAGCCCACCCAGCTCGTCATTCCGCGCATGAATCGGCGCCTCTCCCGCATGCTCTTTAGCTGCTCGACAACCCGGCGGCTAAGGAGGCGGAACTCTCCCGCATCGGTGGGGATATCGACGGTGGTGAGGAATCTCAACAAACGGTAGAACAGAGTCGCGGTGAGCCTCTTGATCACGGTCTCCCCCCTGCCGCTGTTGACGGACGGCACAAACGACGTCGTATCCCTCGCGCCACCTCTCCACCAGTTCCGGGATCAGCTCTGGTGGATCCTGGAGATCGTCGTCCATAACAATCACTGCGTCTCCGGCGCCATAGTCCAGACCGGCGGTTATGGCCAATTGCTGACCGAGGTTTCGGGAGAGCTCGACTATCTTGTATGACTGGTCAAGCTCACGGAGTTTCTTGAGAACGCTCAAGGACTCGTCTGAACTGGCATCGTTGACAAAAATCACCTCGTAAGGCACGTTCAACTGTCGCAGAACGGGCGAAAGGCGCGCATGGAGCTGGGCGAGGACTGGCGCCTCGTTGAAGACCGGCACGATGATTGAAAGTTTCATATCGTCTCAACTCAAGAGCGCGCCAGGCCGCGGGCCGCGCGGACATGGCGGCTTTCGGACGTCGCGAGCCCGACTCCCAGGCCCGCACATCCACACTCTTCCATAGGCCCCTGCACCGTCCTGAGGTCCCCGAGACTCCGGGCGGCCAGTTCGATGAGGTGGCCCGCCTGGGCCCAGGTGAATAAGTCAACCGTAAGCCCCGAGAAAGCAATGGAGTCATTCACTAGCTTGGTGTAGCGATCCTTGTAACTGTCAAAACCACGGCTCATTCAAGGCGCTCCCGGGCAGGACCATGCCGGCTGGTTCCATTCCGCGCTCTGCTCGTCGGTGGAAACGTACCACAACCGGCGCCGGGCGGGTGCACCTGCTCTTCGACCGCCCAGGCTAGTCCCGGTTGCGACTGGAGGGTGCTTTCGGGGGGCAGCGCATCTGCGCGACCTTCGATCTGTTCAACTGCCGGCATCCAGTCCATCGTTGCCGGCGCCGGACGAGGAAGTGGCCGCGCTTCTCCGCGCTGATCTGAATTCCGTCGCCTGGCAGGCCCTCACCTGGCTCCGATCAAACTGCCGGGCCACGGCGGTGCCGCTGGTATTTGCGCGCCAGCATCGCCCCCGCCCAGCAGCAGCCCGGTGCCCGGCTCCGGGTTGTGCGCGGGCGCCGGCTCGAGCTTCCCCGCCAGGGAGAAGAACCGGCCCCTGGAAGCGTTGATGTCCGCCAGGGCCTCGGCGTTGAGCGCGATCACCAGGACCTCACCCGGGGACCCGGGGTTTTCGGCCGTGGCGAGGCCGTAGGTGTCGCCCGTACCCCACAGCACCGCGTTCACGTCGGAGAGCGTGTAGCTGAACAGGGGGGGCCCGCCGGTCCAGTACCGGGTCGGGCGCAGGGTACCCGAGGTGGCCGTGCCGGAATAGCCCGTCAGATCGAAAGTGAAGAAGTCGGTGAGGACATCGGTTCCGGTCAGCGCTACGGCGTAGCCTTCGGGAGCGGTCCAATTGATGGCCGGCCCGCTCCAGGAGCATCCCCCGTTGAGGACGAGCTCATGAAACGGGCCGGCACAGGCCGGAGTCAGCATCCAGCCCAGGCAGATGACGGTTCGTAGCGCCATGAGTTTCCGGAGCACAAGTTGCATTGAAGGCAGGACCAAGCCGCAGAATAGCATCCGCCCCGGCGGGTCGGTACCCTACGGAAGATTCATCCTGCATGGTACTCCAGGACCCCTACCGGAGTCCTACCGGGCGGCGGAGAAAATGGGGCACATCAGGCTGAGCTCTTTCTTGCTTGCTTTCCGGCCACCGTCGGGGTAGGCTCGTTTTCGGGTCCTACCCCAGGGAGGTGAATCATGTTGGGCTGGTGGAGCCGGCGCGATTTGTTCAGCCGGAGCGGGCTGCTGGCGGCGGTGGGCCTGATGCCAGACCGCGCGGCCGGCGCGGCTGGCGGCGACGTCTACCGCGCGATCGGCGTGCGGCCCCTGATCAACTGCAAGGGCACCTTTACCATCGTGACCGGCTCGCTGACCCTGCCCGAGGTCAAGCGCGCCATGGACGAGGCCTCGCGCTACTACGTCCACCTGGACGAGCTGATGGAGGCGGTGGGCCGCCGCCTGGCCGAACTGACCGGCGCCGAGTGGGGCATCGTCACCGCCGGCTGCGCGGCCGCGCTGACCCACGCCACGGCCGCCTGCCTGGCCGGAGGCGACCCCGAGAAGATGCAGCGGCTGCCCGACTTGACCGGCCTCAAGAGCGAAGTCATCATGCCCCGCTACTCGCGCAACGTCTACGACCATGCGGTACGGATGCTGAGCGTTAAGGTCATCGAGGCCGCCAACCTGGAGGAGTTCGAGGCGGCCTTCAGCCCGCGCACCGCCATGGTCATGGTACTGGCCGGCCCGGCCGACACCGGCCCCTTTGGCCTGGAGCCCATCTGCGGCGTCGCCCGCCGCAAGGGCGTGCCCGTGCTGGTGGACGCCGCCGCCGAGCACCTCACCATCCCCAACGTGCACCTGAAGCGCGGCGCCGACATGGTCGGTTATAGCGGCGGCAAGTGCATCCGCGGGCCGCAGTGCGCCGGGCTGCTGCTGGGCCGCAAGGACCTGCTCCAGGCGGCCTGGATCAACAGCGCCCCGCACCACGCCTTCGGCCGCCCCATGAAGGTGGGCAAGGAGGAGATCATGGGGATGCTGGCCGCCGTCGAGGCCTGGGTAAAGCGCGACCACGAGGCCGAGTGGAAGATGTGGGAGTCGTGGCTCGATCACATCGCGCGGCGCGTGGCGCAGGTGGAAGGCGTCACCAGCCAGGTGCTCCAGCCCGAGGGCCTCTCGAACCGCTCGCCGCGCCTGCGCCTAAGCTGGGACGGCGCCCGGCTGGGGATCACCGGGCAGGAAGTCGAGAAGCTCCTGCTGGACACCGACCCGCGGATCGTCCTGGGCGGGGCCACCGGCAATCGCCGCCAGAACCTGGCCAGCACCGTGAGCATCATGCCCTACATGATGAATCCGGGCGACGAGAAGGTGGCCGCCGAGCGGCTGTACGCCGTGCTGTCGCGCCCACCCAAGATCGAGCCGCCGGCGCGCCCCGCTCCCGCGGTGAACGTGACCGGCCAGTGGCAGGCGCGCGTGGAATTCGTCCTGGGCAGCGCGGCGCACAGCTTCATCTTTGAGCAGCAGGGCGCCGACCTGGTCGGCACGCACCGCGGCGAGACGCTGGCGGGCGACCTGCGCGGCTCCCTCGAGGGCAGCGAGGTGCGCTTCCGCAGCTCGCACCGGTACGAAGGCACGCGCATCGGCTACGAGTTCATGGGCACGGTCAACGGCGACCTCATGGAGGGCACGGTCGGCCTGGAGGAATACGGCCAGGCCCGCTGGAAGGCCCAGCGCCACCGCTACGGCGCTCCCGGCGGCGTGGTGCGCCCGCTGAAGAACCTGTAAGACGGGGGTCGCACGTGTGGCTGCTCTGGGGCTTGCTGCTGGCAGCCGGAACGGGGACAGACGGAACTGTCCCCGTCCGCGTAGAATCCGCCGCCGCGCGCGGCGTGCCCGTTCTGCTGGAGGCGGATCTGCCGGAGAAGTTCAACCCGGATTCGGTGCGGGTGCTGCCGGCGGGATCGAAGCGCCCCCAGCCGGCCAAGGTGGAATGGACCGTCCCCCGAGTGCGGGTGAGCTGGCTCTCAACCGGCGCGCGCACCTACCACGTGTACTTCGACGAGGCCCGCGGCGGGGAGACACGCCGGCTTCTCGAGCCCGCCATGGTGGGCGCCGGCGAGCGCGTCAGCTACGGCCGTCCCGGCGTGCGCGGCAGGCTCTCGGTGGGCCTGTGGGCCTATCCGGCGCCGCTCGATCTGGACGGTGACGGCGCCATGGACCTGATCGTGAGCTGCACCGACCGGCCCTCGAACGGCACCTACCTGTTTCGCAACCTCGGCACCAACGCGCGGCCGCGGTTCGACCGCGCGGAGTGGCTCGGTCCCGGCCGCAAGGATCTGCTCGCCGCCGACTTCAACGGGGACGGGGCCATCGACCTGGTCACCAAGGGCGGCTACTTCAGCGATGTGCGCCGCAACCGGCTGTCGCGCTTCGTGAAGGTGGAACTGGAACGCGATTACCACGTGGGCCGGGACGACCTCTGGCGCCCGGTGGATTGGGACGGCGACGGCGCCATCGACCTGCTGGTGGGGGTCAGCGATTGGCGCGGCTACGGCTGGGATGACGCCTTCAACGAGAAAGGCGAGTGGACGCGCGGGCCCATCCACGGCTACGTCTTCTTCCATCGCAACCTCGGCACGAACGAACGGCCTGTCTACGCCGATCCGGTGGCGCTCGAAGCCGGCGGCCGCCCCATCGACCTGCGCGGCAGCCCGGCCCCCAACCCGGTGGACTGGTTCGGTCGCGGGCGCCTGGACCTGATCGGCGGCGACTTCATCGATACCGTCACCTGGTTCGAAAACACCGGCACGCGGACCCGCCCGGTGCTCGCTGCCGGGCGGCTGCTCGAAGTCAACGGTAAGCCGCTGCACATGGACTTGTGCATGATCCAGCCGCGCGCGGTGGACTGGCACGGCGACGGGCGGATGTCGCTGGTCATCGGCGAGGAGGACGGGCGCGTGGCGCTCCTCGAGAACCTCGCGCCCAAGGGAGCCCCACCGCGGCTGGCCCCGCCCCGCTACTTCGAGCAGATCGACCCGTACCTGAAATGCGGCGCCCTGGCCCGCCCGGTGGCGGCGGACTTCAATGGGGACGGCAAACTGGACATCATTTGCGGCAATTCAGCCGGCTACTTGCAGTACTTCGAGAACCTGGGCACCCGAGCCGCGCCGGCCTTCGAGGACCGCGGGTACCTGACGGCCGGCGGGCAGGTCCTCCGCATCATGGCCGGCCCGAACGGCTCCATCCAGGGACCGGTCGAGGAGAAGTGGGGCTACACCAATCCCTCGGTGGCCGACTGGGACCGGGACGGCAAGCCGGACATTCTCCTGAACAGCATCTGGGGCGAAGTGCTGTGGTACCGCAACACGGGCACGCGCACCCGGCCCGCGCTGGCGGCCGCCGAGCGCGTCGAAGTCGAGTGGGACGGCCCGCCGCCCAAGCCGGCCTGGAACTGGTGGAACCCGCGCGGCAAGCAACTGGTGACCCAGTGGCGCACCACGCCCAAGGTGGCCGACTGGAACCGCGACGGCCTGCCCGACCTGGTGATGCTGGACCACGAAGGCTACCTCGCCCTCTATGAGCGCTTCCGGCAGGAGGGCAAGCTGAAGCTCCGCCCGCCGCGGCGCATCTTCCTGGACGCCCAAGGCCAACCGCTACTGCTCGCCGCCGGCCGCGCCGGCAAGAGCGGCCGCCGCAAGATCGAGCTGGCCGACTGGGACGGCGACGGCGACCTGGATCTGATCGTCGATTCCGACAGCGCCGCCTGGTACGAGAACACCGGCAACCAGGAAAGGCCCGTGTTGGTGTTCCGCGGCGACCTGGTCCCGCGCAAGCTGCCCGGCCACAACCCCTGCCCCAACGTGGCCGACTGGAACGGCGACGGCCGCCTCGACCTCCTCATCGGCGCCGAGGATGGCTTCCTCTACTTCTTCGAGCGGAGGTTCCTGGAGATGCCGGGTCCGGCCTTGCCGTGAGCGGCCGTCACTCCAACAGGCCGCACTCGAGAGCGTTGATTTTGTCGGCGATCGCCACCGACAGCTCCGTCTCCGAGAGCACCCGGTGCCAGCCCGGCACGGGCAACCGGGCCGCCAGCCGGCTGAAGCCGTCCTGGGGCACGGACCCGGCTGCCATGAACCCCAGCGCGTCGGCCATGCGGCAACTGATGCCGACCAGCGCCAGCTTGTCCAGGCGGCCAGCGGACGGCTCCTCGTGGTGCCGCCCGGTGATCTGGCGGAACTCCTCGGGGAACCCCCATTTCTCCACCAGCCACTCTCCGGCTTCGCAGTGGTCCAGGCCGAAGACGCCGCGTTCGCATTCCAGCATGTCCAGGTTGTAGTGGTCCGCCAGCTTCAGCGCCTCGACGTACTCGGAGGGAAAACTGCCCAGCAGCGCCAGCCGGCCCACGTCGTGCAGCAGCCCGGCGGTGAAGCACGGATCCTTGGGCAGGAAGTACATCCCCGCCAGGTGCTCGCTCAGAACGCCGCAGGCCAGGTTGTGCCGCCAGCAGCGCAGCAGGGCGGGGACCTCCAGCGCCCGCGACAGGGAATTCCGCAAGGCCAGGGTGA
>Ga0315274_10013450_pt1 | contig 11643 bp, 3 predicted proteins | sample YL17G02_20_MG_FD_203700 | JGI IMG/M metagenome (GOLD analysis project Ga0315274, IMG submission 203700) | Sediment microbial communities from Yellowstone Lake, YNP, Wyoming, USA - YL17G02_20 | ecosystem: Environmental > Aquatic > Freshwater > Lake > Sediment | place: USA: Wyoming | collected...
CCTGAAATGTAGAGCTGGGGGCTACAGCTATGAGCCCATCCTGCAATGGACCCGCGAACTCCGCATCTCCGACAACGATAAGGAGAAAATCTTCCACAAGAATCTGGAGCGGCTACTTCCGTGATTGTGGCAGCTCGAAATTGACTCAAGGATTAGAGGCAGACTTCCGGCCTTTCTATGAACAAGCCATTCTGTGGAAAGGCGTCACCCCCTACACTTTTGACCGTGATGGTAAAATAGATGTCTAACGGCGGGGGGTCCTGTAGGGGCACCCCTAAAGGAGCGCTCGAATGACAACAGAAGATAATTTGAAAAAAATCGTAGGGCAGCGCTGGGTGATAACGGACAAAGAGCGAATGATAGACTACCTGACTGATGAGACTGCTACGCCTGTGAAGCCCAAGCCAGCGAGCGAACTCATTTTGGTGAAGCCCGCCAACTCCCAGGAGGTGAGTAAGATTCTGAAGCTCGCCAACCGCAAGAAAATACCCGTTTTCCCCAGAGGTGGAGGCACAGGCCTGTGCGGCGGCGCTATCCCCACGCAGAACGGCATCATCTTGTCGCTGGAGAGGCTGAAGGGTATTGAAATAGACAGGGACAACCTTATGGCAATCGCGGAGGCAGGAGTGACGCTCAAGGAGCTGACTGAGAAGGTGGAAGAGGCGGGCTTGTTCTTCCCGCCGCATCCCGGTGATGAGAGCGCGCAGGTAGGGGGCCTCGTTGCCTGCAACGCAGGCGGGTCCCGCGCAGTGAAATACGGTGTAATGAGAAGCTATGTGAAGGGCATCGAGGCTGTGTTGCCTACAGGCGAGGTGCTTAAGCTGGGCGGAGAGTTGCTTAAAAATAACACCGGATACGACCTGATGCACCTGATAATAGGCAGCGAGGGCACGCTGGCTGTGATAACCAGGGTAATTTTGCGGTTATACCCCAGAGTCGCTGCCAGCGCTACGATGATTGTCCCCTATGATAACCGCCACGATGCTATCAACACTGTGCCCAAAGTGCTGCAGAGCGGGATTATACCGTTAGCTATAGAGTACATGGACCGTCTGGTAGTCGAGATTTCGGCTGTAAGCCTGGGTGTGGAGTGGCCCTGTAAGACCGGGATAGGGTATCTGATGTTCATATTGGAGGGGCAGAACCAGGAGGATGTGCACGCACAATGCGAGAGTATTTGCGAGATATGCCAAAACTACCACGGGCTTGAGCCTGTAATAGGGGAAACTGAGAAGGAGCAGGAGAAGGTCCTTAAGATAAGAAGCAATATCTACTCGGCGTCGAAGCGCGACCTGGTGGCGGATGCCCTGGATATAGCAGTGCCCCCGGCGAGCATGGGTAAGCTTATGGATGCCATAGACAGGATTGCAGCTAAGTTCGGCACAATCATTCCTATGGTGGGGCATGCAGGTGACGGTAATCTGCATCCGACATTGATTAAGAACCTGGCAGAGGGGGGCTTGCAGAACCTTAAAAAGGCAAAAAGGGAGATATACAAAGAAGCCCTTAAATTGGGCGGGACCATGACAGGTGAGCACGGCCTGGGCAAGATCAGGCTCCCTGATGTCGACATATTCCTTGACAAAAAGCAACTGGAGTTGATGCGAGGCATCAAGCAGGTCTTCGACCCCAACGGCATACTGAACCCGGGGTGCGTTATAAAGTGTGACTAGCAGTTGAGCAGATGCGAATTAGCGCAGCCCGCCGCATCAACACAATAACTGGTCTTTGCTCGTTTTCCCTTCTTCTTTCCCCTTTAGAGGCAGGGTAAAGAAGAAGGTAGACCCCTTACCAGGTTCCGACTCCACCCATATCTTGCCGCCATGGGCTTCCACCAGCCTCCGGCAAACCAGTAGCCCCAGCCCGATACCTTTGACTCCTTCCACCCTTCTGTTTTCCAGCCGCTGGAAAGGAGCAAAGAGTTTTGCCTGGCCTTCGGACGATATGCCTATACCCTGGTCACTGACACCGATAACCAGATGATCCGTATCCATTTTGGCAGAAACTCGTATGTAGCCGCCGTCAGGGGAATACTTAACTGCGTTTTCCAATAGATTATCAAGGATACGCTCCAACCTTATTATATCGGCGCGAACGGGCGGAAGCTCTTTGGGCAAGCTTGTCACAAACCGGTGCACCGAAGATTGCCGCTTTATCCTCTGGACAGCGTTCTTAATAACGACCTTGGCATTTACAGGCTCCACGCTGAGAAAGAGGCGGTCAGCCTGGGCTCGGGAAAGCTCGAGAAGGTTACCCAATATATGGGCCAGCGTCCCCGTTTCCCAGGCGGCATCCTCGAGCAATTGGCGCTGCTCTTTTCGAGATATAACCGGGCCCTCGGTCAAAACTGTATTCAAGGCTCCTGCAATCACAGTCAGCGGACTGCGCATTTCATGGGAAACAAGCCCTATGAATTCATCCTTCAACTGCTCTACCTTCTTACGCTCGGTAATGTCGTGGAATATCTCCAATGTCGACATAGTGCCATCCGGATTGGTAAACGGGGCAGCAATGAGGTCATACGTCTTCTGGTTCCTAGGGAAAGAGCATTCCCAGCGAACGGTCTTCCCCGCCATGACCTCCCCGATCTTGCACCAGGGACACGGCTCTTCCCGATTGTGGAAATACTGATAGCACTTCCTGCCCTCAGGCGGCCCGAAATCCTTTTCAAGCTCTGAATTGATATACTCTAAGGTATATTGCTCATTGACAATGAATACGCCGTCTTTCATCGCCTCCAGAATAGCGAACAAATTGTCTCTTTCGAGTCGCACCGTTTCCTCCGCCTGCTTGCGCTCGGCAACATCGCGAATGTAAGCCATAGCCTGATTTAAGCGGCCATTTGCGTCATAATGCCCCACTATCTTAGCCCAAACGGGCATCGCCATTCCGTCGCGACGCACAAGTTCAAACTCGCTCTCAACCAGCCCGCTACGGTTAAGCTGGTCGTAGTAGAACGAAAGCTTCTTCGGCAATTGCCTAGAAAGCAATTCCCGGAAGCTTTTCCCTTTAATCTCTTCTTTTGAATATCCAAGCAATTGACATACCTCATTGTTGCAGTCGATGATGCGTTCGCTGGCATCTACAGAGATAATCCCGTCCGGAGAGGACTCCACCAGTTTACGATAGTTTGCTTCAGATTCTCTTAGCGCTTGCTCCATACGTTTAATATCTGTGATGTCCTGTATGCCAGCGAGCGCTCCAACATAATTACCGGCGGAATCCGTAACCGGCGATGTCGCCAGGCTTGCATAAATTCGAGTCCCATCTTTTCTGATGAACTCAAAATCGTGTCGTTCTCTGATGCCCTGCTTTCGGCGCTCCAGATTGCGTTTGGCGATCTCTGCACCCTGCTCATCCATGAACGAGAATAGCTGCTTCCCCAGCATTTCATCCACGGTGTACCCCAGCATCTCTGCCATGCGCGCATTGACGAATGTAGTAGAGCCCTCTTTGTCAATAACCCAGATACCTTCTTGGAGATTTTCCACAAGGTCACGATACTTCTTCTCACTCCCCCGCAGTGCCTCATCAGCCCGCTTGCGCGCAGTGATATCGCGGATGTTACATTGGATCACTATCTTGGAATCAACCCGATATACATTGCTGACAAACTCTACGTCGATGCTCCGCCCATCTTTTGTTTCAAGAGGCAAATTTTCATAGCGCACATAATCTTTTCCCTGCAACTCCCTGAAGGTGACCTTACTTGCCTCAATGTCCTTGAAAGGGCCGATTTCCCAGAGTTTCTTCCCCAAAGTCTCCTCGAGCGAACGGCCTAACAGCTCTAACAAGAATGGGTTAACTGAAGTTATCTGCCCTGTTTCTGCGTCGAGAATTAATATCCCGTCTCGAGCTGCTTCAAAGAGCCGCCGATAGCGAGTTTCAGAAACCTGTAGCGCCTCTTCAGCCCGTTTGCGCTCGGTAACATCTCGGGCAACTGCGACCAGCTCAATAGGTTGTCTACCCGGTATCCACGCAATAGAATATTCAATATTTACTATTTCACGGTCTTTCCTTACCACCTTGGTTGTACCACTGAAAAACCCTTTTGTTTTTATCCCTTCAGCGACCATTCCGGTGAACTCGGAGAGGTTGATACTAGTCGGGTAAAAGAAACTCACATCCTTGCCTATGAGTTCATTCTCTGTATAACCGTATATTGCCTCGGCTCTCTCGTTACACCAGGTAATAACGCCTCCCCTGACCTCAAATATGGCATCAGCCAGATTTTTAACCAGCGCCGAGTGGTGTTGCTCCAAGGCCCTTAGCGATTTCTCGCGTGCTACCAGTGCTTCCTTGGTCTGTTTATAAATAGCACTCTCTATAAGCTCCCACCTCCCCTCTTTCTTAAGAAGGGCGAATTGATGGTTATTCACTACATCTATAATGTCGGAGGCACTACATTTATCCAGCCAGTAAGTGCATAAGGCCATCATTTTATATTTGCCAATAACATTGTTTATCTCGGCTTCATACTCCGTAAAATCCTTCCAACCACTTCTTTCCAGCCACGCGGTATTGCCGGTTACCCTCATTCCTGCATAGCCCCCGCCCAGGGCCTGGTTCAGCTTATCAACCCAACCATCGAGCACCCGCTGCAAGTGAAAGACGCCCTCCTTAAGATACCAACTTTCATGAGGTAGGATCTCTATTTGGCCTTTGGCCAGATATTGAGCAAAATCGGGCATCGCCTCTGCCATTGCCGCTCTGGCTTCCTCTTCATTTAGAGGCTCGGCTGTAACCCACATGCAGAACTCATTATTTTCAAGACCTGCCTTGAAATAGGGAACCAGAAGATCAAGCAAATCCTGCTTGGTCTGGTAGAACTGGCAGAAGTGAGTGCCCCAGGGGACATCACCTATCACATCTATTCCCGTTTTCACAAGTTCTGTTTTCATAGCCTCCACCCCCTTGCCTTCTCTATCCCAGCTTCCATGAGAACGCACTTCGCGCCGGATGAGAGCACAATCATATAGCAGAAAACGGACAATCGCAACAGGCGACAAGACAAAGCCAGCCCTTCACTTTGTGAAGGGCTGGCTCTATACGATGTCTCCGCAATTAGACATCCCAACCACCGCTCAACTAGGTTATCGACGGTTTGCTTGAACTACTACCCCAGGCCATTACTCCAGGGTATCAGCCTTCGAGTCGACAGAGCCATCCTTAGCTTTCGCTTCGGTCTCCGTAACAGACTCCTTTTCGGCCTCAGCCTCCGCTGCAGGCAATGCCGGACGTTTTTTGGCAGCCAGGGAGAACTCGCTGCGGGCTGGTATGAGCTTGCCAATGATGACATTCTCCTTAAGCCCAGTCAATCTATCAGTGCTCCCCATAATGGCAGCCTCGGTGAGCACTCTGGTTGTCTCCTGGAAGGAGGCCTTCGCCAGGAAGCTGTCAGTGCTTAGCGCTGTTCTAGTGATGCCCAATAGTACAGGCTTGGCAGTTGCCGGCTCACCACCTTCGGCCAGCACCTTGGCATTGATATCCTCATACTTCAGGCTATCGACCAGATCACCGGGCAAGAACTCCGTGTCACCAGGGGAATCGACCCTGACCTTGCGCAACATCTGGTGGACTATGATCTCGATGTGCTTGTCGTTAATGTTTACGCCCTGGGAACGATAGACTTTCTGCACCTCATCGACGAGGTACTGCTGCACAGCCTCGCGCCCCCGAATATGCAAGATATCTTGCGGGTGAATCAGGCCTTCGGTAAGCTTGTCTCCTGCCTTCACCCTCGCCCTGTTCTCCACCAAAATCGGCGTCATAGGGGACACCAGGTATTCACGGCTCTCCTTCTCCTCGTACAGCAGGGAGATACGGTTCTTATGCACTTCCACCTTACCACCTACTCTGGCGATAAGCGGAGGCGCAGCTTCCTTTCCTGCCTTCGCTTCCTTCCCTCCCTTTCTTTCTTCAACAGGGACTGGCCTTGCCAGCACAGTGGCAGCGTCAACCCACTGCTCTTTTTCTACCATAACCTCATAGCCTTTAGGCACATTGTAATCGTCGCGGTAGACCTCGGAACTGGTGACCTTGATCTTCCTGCCCTCTTCGGTGCGGCTTATCTCAGCCACGCCCTCGATCTCAGAGATAATGGCCTGGCTCTTGGGCGACCTGGCTTCGAACAGCTCCTCAACGCGGGGCAAGCCGCTAGTGATGTCCAGTCCGGCCACACCGCCGGTATGGAAGGTACGCATGGTTAGCTGAGTTCCCGGCTCTCCGATGCTCTGGGCAGCGATAATCCCCACTGCCTCTCCCATGGAAACGAGACGGCCTCGAGCCAGGCTTCTCCCATAGCACATCTGGCAGATACCACGCCTTGACTGGCAGCTCAGCGGAGATCTGACCTGAACTCTTTTAATCCCAGCCTTAGCGATCTCTTTCGCTTTGTCTTCGTTGATCTCCTCGTTGCGGTTGACCATAACCTCGCCAGTCTTGGGATGAGCTATTGGGGCAGCAGCCATGCGGCCCACAATGCGCTCAGCAATCGGCACCAGAAGCCCCTTGTCAGTCGGCTCGGAGACCCAGATGCCAGCTATCGCTCCGCAGTCCTCCTCGCTGACAATCACCTCCTGAGACACATCGATCAGCCTCCTGGTAAGGTAGCCGCTATCAGATGTCCTCAGCGCTGTGTCAGCCAGACCTTTACGGGCACCATGAGTGGATATGAAGTACTCCAATACGGCAAGCCCCTCGCGGAAGCTCGACTTAATGGGCAGGTCAATAATCCTGCCTGATGGGTCGGTCATCAAACCTCGCATCCCTGCCATCTGCCTGATCTGGGAGATATTACCCTTGGCACCCGAAGAGGCCATCATAAAGATTGCCCCATATTTATCCATAGAGCGTTCCAGGGCGGCTTGAATTTCCTCGGTGGCCTGCGTCCATATAGTCACCGCGCTGTTATAGCGCTCATCATCGGTTATCAGGCCTCTTTGATATTGCTTATCTATATCACCAATCTTGCCCTCAGCCTGCTCCAAAATCTTCACTTTATCCTTGGGCACCTTGATATCGTTAATGGCGATGGTGATGCCCGACTTGGTAGCATAGTGGAAGCCGAGGCTCTTGATGTTATCGACCATGGTAGCAGTGGCCTCATTGCCCAGGAGCCGGTGGCACTCAGCAACGATCGCTTTCAGCACCTTCTTGTCCATAAGCTGATTACGAAAGCCAAGCTCCTTGGGTAAAACCTCATTGAAAATGATGCGGCCAACGCTGGTCTTGATTCTCTTCGTGGCATCGTCCGGATCCCTGACCTCGATCTCGGCACTGCTATCAATGATGCCCATTTCATAGGCAAGCTTGGCCTCATCAAAGCTGCTGAACGCCGTTCCAGCGCCCTTCATCCCTGGCTTCAGCATGGTCAGATAGTAGCAGCCAAGGACGATATCCAGGGTTGGCGCCACCACAGGCTCTCCGGAACTGGGCAACAGCATATTGTAGACGCTGAGCATCACCTTGTTTGCCTCTTCAACCGCTGCTTTTGATAGAGGTATATGGACTGCCATCTGATCGCCATCGAAGTCAGCGTTGAAAGCCACGCAGACTAACGGATGTACCTGGATAGCGCTGCCGCCGATGAGCACAGGATGGAATGCTTGAATGCCTAACCTGTGAAGCGTTGGCGCACGATTGAGCAGGACCGGGCGGTCTTTTACCACTTCTTCGAGTATGTCCCAGACCTCAGGCTTGCCGCGCTCCACAATACGTTTGGCGCTCCTGATATTAAGAGCCAGCCCCCTTCCGACCAGACGCCGCATGATAAACGGCTTGAACAGCTCGAGGGCCATTCTTCTGGGCAGGCCGCATTGATGCAGCTTTAGTTCGGGGCCAGCTACAATCACAGACCTACCGCTGTAGTCCACGCGTTTACCCAGAAGGTTCTGCCTGAACCTGCCCTGCTTGCCCCGGAGCATGTCGGAAAGGGACTTCAGTTTATGATTGTTGCCGGTGACTACTGCCCTACCCCGCCGCCCGTTGTCGATCAGGGAATCGACTGCTTCTTGGAGCATGCGCTTCTCATTACGAGTGATTATCTCGGGAGCACCGATCTCCAGCAGCCGGCGCAGGCGGTTATTGCGGTTGATAACCCTGCGGTAGAGGTCATTCAAATCGCTGGTAGCAAATCTGCCACCATCGAGCTGAACCATAGGACGCAGATCCGGCGGCAAAACCGGAAGCACAGTTACGACCATCCATTCCGGCTTGTTGCCACTCTTGCGGAAGGCCTCAACAACCCTCAGCCTTTTAATCGCTTTCTTGCTTCGTTGCCCTGACGTAGAGGCTGCCTCTCGATAAAGATCCTGGCGCATCTGTTCCAGATCGAGATTGCCCAGTATCTCGAGCACCGCCTCCGCCCCCATACCTGCGCTGAAAACATCGCCCCATCTTTGCCTTAGCTCGCGATTTCTGCTTGCGCTGAGCAGGGTTAGCGGCACAAGGCTCTCAAGCTCGTCAATCTTTTCCCTGAGTTCGCTATCGAGTTTCCTTTTCTCTTCGGCATTATGTTGCTGCAGTTGTTTTATTTCCTGCTGCGCTTTTTCATCAGTGGGCTCCGCTTCGCCCTTCGATTTCAAGCCCCCAATCTTATCCGTTAGCGTCTTCTCTTTCTCCGAGTACCGCTGGGCCATATCATCGCGAAGCTGCTTCAGGGCTTGGCTTCTCTTCTCCTCGTCTACATTGGTGATGATGAATTTGGCAAAGTAAATCACCTGCTCCAGGTTGCGAGGTGAGATATCAAGGAGAAGACCCATATGGCTGGGCGTGCCTTTTACAAACCAGATATGGCTAACTGGGGCAGCCAGATTGATGTGTCCCATGCGCTCTCTTCTCACCTTGGAACGGGCCACCTCGACGCCGCATTTGTCACAGACAATACCCTTGTAACGAATCTTCTTGTATTTGCCGCAATAGCACTCGAAGTCCTTGGTGGGACCAAATATCTTCTCGCAGAAAAGGCCGTCCTTCTCGGGCTTCAAGGTACGATAATTCAGGGTTTCAGGCTTGGTCACCTCTCCATAGGACCAACCTCTGATTTGCTCCGGTGACGCCAGGGAAATTCGAACCGTCGTGAAGTCATTGACCTCAAGCATTACTCACTCTCCTCAAAACCGGCCAGATTTATCCCCAGCCTTGGTGCTTCCGCCGCAGATTCCATCAGGTAGGTCACCCTTTCCTCATCCTCATTTAGCACCTCTATAGCCAAGCCCAAGCTTTGCAACTCTTTAACCAGAACTTTGAATGATTCGGGCACGCCTGCTTCCAGTATATCTTCACCATTGACGATAGCCTCATAGGTCTTGACTCTCCCCACTACATCGTCAGACTTGACGGTGAGCACTTCCTGAAGATTATGAGCTGCGCCATAAGCTTCCAGCGCCCATACCTCCATCTCTCCGAAGCGTTGCCCGCCGAACTGCGCCTTACCTCCCAGAGGCTGCTGTGTAATCAATGAATAAGGCCCTGTAGACCTGGCGTGTATCTTGTCCTCGACCAGGTGTATCAACTTCATCATATATATATTCCCTACCGTCACCGGCTGATCCAACGGCTCGCCGGTGCGCCCGTCATAGATAATCGTCTTGCCGAAGATAGGAGGTGACAGACCCTTCTCCTGGCCGAGCTTCTCCACCATCTTATCGATTTTGTCAGTGCTCAGCGATGAGGCATCCACTCCGACTTCCTCCAGCCACAGCTTAAGGCAGGCCTGCCTGGCCTCCCCCTTAAATTTTTCACTGAATATCTTTTCGCCATCATAACCATGCTCGTTAAGCCAGGATTTGACCTCCTCTATTTTGATGCTTCCTCCATCGTTCTCCCAGTCGACTGCTCCCACCTTGCGCGCAATCCATGCCCGAGCCAACGCATCCTCAAGAGAATCATCGTCAGCGCCATCGAAAACCGGGGACAGGGCCTTAAAGCCGAGCGTGCTTGCTGCCCACCCCAGGTGGGTCTCCATGAGCTGCCCGATATTCATTCGGGAGGGAACGCCCAGCGGACTGAGTATAATCTCGACCGGACGGCCATCAGGCAAGAAGGGCATATCTTCTTCTGGCAGGATGCGGGCCACTACCCCTTTGTTGCCGTGGCGACCAGCCATTTTGTCCCCTTCGCAGATTTTTCGCATTTGAGCGACAAAAACTCGCACCATCTGGTTGACTCCAGGGGGCAGGTCATGGTTATCGTCGCGGGAGAGAACCCGAACATCTATAACCTTGCCACTTTCGCCGTGAGGCACCCTGAGAGAGGTGTCCTTAACCTCCCGGGCTTTTTCTCCAAATATTGCTCGCAGGAGCTTCTCTTCAGCGGTGAGCCCCCTTTCTCCTTTGGGGGTTATCTTCCCTACCAGAATATCGCCCGAACCAACCTCAGCGCCGATGCGAGTAATGCCATGCTCATCAAGGTTACGCAGGCTTTCCTCGCCGATATTGGGTATATCTCTGGTTATCTCTTCGGGACCTAATTTGGTATCCCTAGCCTCCACCTCATATCTTTCGATGTGAATTGAGCTGAATTTATCCTGTTTGATCAAGCTCTCAGAAATCACAATGGCATCCTCAAAGTTATATCCTTCCCAGCTTAAGAAAGCACAGCGGACATTCTGCCCCAGAGCCAGCTCCCCCCCCTCCGTAGATGAGCCATCTGCCAGAACCTGACCCCGCTTGACCCGATCCCCCTTACTCACCAACGGCCTCTGGTTTATGCAAGTTCCCTGATTGGAGCGGGCAAACTTGCTCAGTGAGAAAGATTGTTCCTTTCCTTTGTCATCCTTAATCATAATCCCATCGGCCGAGACTGATATCACCTCGCCGTCGCCGGGGGCGAAAAGCACCTGGCCGCTGTCGCGGGCTGCCTCTCTCTCCATCCCCGTGGCGATCAATGGAGCCTGGGGCTGAATCAGAGGCACAGCCTGGCGCTGCATATTTGAACCCATGAGAGCCCGGTTGGCGTCATCATGCTCCAGGAAGGGTATCAGCGAGGTGGTTACACTAACGATTTGCCTCGGAGATACGTCCATGAAGTCGACATTGTCCGGCGTCTCCATCAGGAACTTTTCGCCATGCCTGACCTCGATTTTATCGGCGGCGAACTGGTTTTTCTTATCCAGGCGTGTGTTAGCCTGAGCTATTATGAATTTCTCCTCCTCATCGGCGGAGAGATATTTGACCTCCTCCGAGACAAAAGGTTTGATCTTAACATGACGTGAAGATAGACTGGCCAGCCTGCGGGCTATCTCCTGGGTAATCACCGCACCTGACTTAGTCACAACTTCCTTCTTGGAAGTGATCACGTCCTCGGCGACGGTTTTGCCCTGGAGTTCAGGCGATTTGTTGCTCAACTCTTTGATTACTTTTCGATAAGGGGTCTCTATGAAACCATATTCATTGACGCGGGCGTAGGTGGCCAGAGAGCCAATAAGGCCAATGTTAGGGCCTTCGGGTGTTTCAATAGGACATATCCTGCCATAGTGGGAATGGTGCACGTCGCGGACATCGAATCCAGCCCTCTCCCGGGAAAGACCTCCGGGGCCTAACGCCGAAAGGCGGCGTTTATGGGTTAGCTCAGCGAGAGGGTTGGTTTGGTCCATGAATTGAGAGAGCTGCGAGCTGCCGAAAAACTCCCTGATAGCGGCCA
>Ga0315274_10013451_pt1 | contig 11643 bp, 7 predicted proteins | sample YL17G02_20_MG_FD_203700 | JGI IMG/M metagenome (GOLD analysis project Ga0315274, IMG submission 203700) | Sediment microbial communities from Yellowstone Lake, YNP, Wyoming, USA - YL17G02_20 | ecosystem: Environmental > Aquatic > Freshwater > Lake > Sediment | place: USA: Wyoming | collected...
CCGACTTTTTCGAGACGACGCTCGAGTTTGCCAGTGGGGCGGTGGCGTTCGTGGAGAACTGCTGGATCCTGCCCAACAGCGAGCCGAGCGTGGTGGATTTCAAGATGCGGCTGGTTGGGACGAAGGGGTCGGCCACGGTGGACACCACCCACAACCGCACGCTGGAATGCTACACCGAGCGCGTGGCCTTCCCCGACGTGCTGGGGCTGCCCAAGATCTTTGGCCAGCAGCAGGGGTTTGCGGTGGAGAGCATCAAGCACTTTGCCGACTGCGTCATCCACGACAAGGAGCCGATGCTCAGCGGGCAGGATGGCCTGGCCAACACGGCCATCGTGTGCGCGGCGCTCAAATCAGCCGAAACCGGCCAGCCGGTCGCACTATAGCCCAACCTCCCGCAGGCTGCGGGATTCCTGACTGTGCTGGGAATGGGAACCGCGAAGGCGCGAAGGACGCAAAGACGGGAAAAGAAAACCTTTGCGCTCTTTGCGTCTTTGCGGTGAGATTGTCGGGTGGATGATGGAGATGAGAATCGAGGTGCGGGCAGAAGATGATTTGACGGAGGAGGAGCGCAGGCAACTGAGCTGGCCCTGGGACGTGCCCGAGCGGGATTTCGAGTGGTCTGAGCCGGACTGGTGCGTGTTGGTGTGGGCGGATGGCCAGGTGGTCAGCCAACTGGCGATCGCCGAGCGTACGTGTTTGGTGGCCGGGCAGCCCGTGAAGGTGGGCGGCGTGGGCAACGTCATCGCGTTGCCGGCCTGGCGCGGGCGTGGGTTCACCAGTAGAGCGATGAGACGAGCAGCGGAATTCATGTGCCAGGAGTTGGGTGTGGAGTTTGGGCTGCTGGTGTGTGAGGAGGACGTGGTGGCTTTTTACGAGCGGGTGGGCTGGCAGGTGGTGGAAGGGCCGCTGACGTTCGACCAGCCAGGCGGCAAAGCGACGTGGCCGGCGGTGGCCATGGTGTTGCCATGTGGGGGGAGGGAGTGGCCTGTGGGGGTGATTGACCTGTGCGGGTGGCCGTGGTGACAGATTTGTAGCGATAAATCTCACCGCAAAGACGCCAAGGACGCCAAGTTTCTTGTAGTTCCTTCGCGCTCTTCGCGCCTTGGCGGTTCCAATTCCCGCGCGAATGTGGGGCTTGACATTTGTGGGAAGGTGCAATATCATGTGAGTATGTAGCCAAGGGGGTGCCCGGCACCCGGAGCGAGCCTGGGACGTGGACCCAGGCAGTAAGCATGCTGTGGAGGTACATAGTGCAGGATCCTATAACCCGCCCGCCATTACGAGGTGTGGCGGGTGTTTTGCTAGGGTACGGTGGACGCGGTGGTTTGTGCAGAGCGGAAATGCTCGTGGCTTATCCGCCGCACCGTTGTATAGCAGCCCTTGTCTCTTGTGAGCCTGATAATGGCTGTTGGGAATGAGAATGCATAGCGTACTCTTTCAGTTCATCTTAATCTCGATGGCGGTCTCAATGGCTTTGATAGCTGGAGATCCCCTTTCGGACGAGAAACCTGTGGTTCAAGCGCAACCTGGTCCTCCGTTCATTGCTCCGAGCTCAGGGGTTCTACCAAAAGGACCTTGTAGCTATGGACACTTTCATTGCGAAGATCCTAAAGGTAATGATGACCATTGGGGTATTGACATCTGGACTCAAGCATCTGGTGAGGGACTGTCGCAAGATTCTTGTGGGAACCTCACGAAAGGAAATCCAGTCTACGCTGCTTATGATGGTACCATAGTAGGTCTACGTGATGTCTACAGTCGCGCATCATCGCACGAGAAGTTTGACGGTGTCCTAGCTATGATCATCATCGAACACAGGATAGACAGAAGCTACGAAGCGATTGTCCCTCATCTACACGTGCATACCCTCTACACACATATGGCTTCACAAACCTGCAAAGAGTCTTTCATTGACAACAGCTTGATTGACCGTGTCTTACATGGAAACACGCATGTCAGAAAAGGAGAACTACTTGGATATCAGGGGAATCGCGTTATGGAGGGTTATGCTCCCAAGACACACCTGCATTTCCAGATAAACGTAGTAGATCCGAAAAAGGAAGGGTGTGGTTCCTACACAGATCCAACCCCCTATCTTGGAGTCGATTGCACAGCATGCCCACAGAGTTTTCACGCTGAACCTGATTCCGAAATGAGCCCCTCTGCAGATGATTCTACTGTGATTAACAGTCCTGATTTCAAGACCCTACAATCTGGTCAACCAGACGAAATTGTCTTTGATGTTCAGAATACCGGCAACACGACTTGGACATTCCAACAGGGTTACGCCTTGATCAATACCAACGATGAGAGCTTGGGTGCGTTACCTATACAGACTCTGACTTCTGAGGTGCCGCATGGTCAAGTGATACGGTGGGTTATTCCTATCACTGCCCCATCACAGGTCGGGTTCTATTGGACAAGGTGGCAAATGGCACGTGGTGAGGAGCCATTTGGGTCTGTGGTATCCTGTCTTGTCACTGTGGTGCCAGAGAAAGAAGAGATCGGCATTGACCTTGGTTCGTTACTGGAGGAATGGCTCAACAGCTTGGTGGAGCAGATCATCACTGAGCTCAACGAATTTTGGGAAAACCTCCAGCGACAGATCGAGGAATGGTTTCAGCGCGAACTAGAACGCCTGTGGCGTGAATTCTGGGAGAGTCTGTTTCGCCAGTGCTGCGGTGCGGGTGCCATAGCTCCAGCGGCCTTGTTGGTGAGTGTATGGAGCATCAATCGAAAATGGCATAGAAGGACGAGGGATCGTGACAGGGATTGATCAAGCGCGTGAACTGCTCTCAAACGCATTGCGACAATACTCAGAGGCTGATGATGAAGCCAAAATGGAACTGGCTGTGTTGGCCTTGCACAAAGGCTTAGAGGAAGCGATGCGGGCCTACCTCGAAAGCCAAGGATTTGATAGTGCTGTCCATCGTCAGGCCAGCTTCCCTGATCTGGTCGATTTGATTCGCGATTACACAGACCTATTCGGAGGTGATCTGAAGCTTCCCTCTTTGCTTGTCTCTCTGAACACGACCAGAGTCAAGATCGCTCACCCAGGAGAAGACAAACCTACTCCCAGTGAGATCTCTCAAGATGCAAGGCGATTCGCAGAACTTATCTGTCGCTTCTGGCCAAGACTGTTTGGAGAAACCGCTCCCGTCTCGCTGATGACACAGCTATCAAAGTCATGGGAAGAGATGCCCGTCATTTCGGAGCCACTGGCTAAGCCTCGTCCTATTGAGCCTGAAGCACTGAGGTTTTCACCTTCAAGGGTTCGGCAGTTTCTGCAGTGCTTGTGGAAAGATGAGGCTGAGCCTCGCTTCCAGAGGAAACTGTTTCTCAAGAGAATGATAGGCATAGTCATTCTCTTCGTTTCTTCAAAGTGGTGCAAAACTAGCGCGATCTATACAGTCCGTTGGCCGGAGCCTATCAAGTATGTCGGAGTTGTTCTGTTTCTTCTGTCGGTGGGGTCGTTTCTCTGGGGGATCGTCATCGTTTGGAAGGTTCTTCGTCAGTTAAGACTCAAGGGCTTGCTCATTGTTCTTGGTGTCAGCTATGTGCTGCTAATTAGTGTGTCAGTGCTGACTTCTGATAGCTCCCTGCCTTTTCATCAGGAAGCATGGCTAGTGACACAGCGACTGATTGTCTCTACCAGTCGCAAAGCGCGCGATGTCGGTCGTGCCTTGGTAAGAGCGCCCGAAGAATTCCGCTTCGCATACACTGGGCATCGGCATCCCATATTATTGCCTGGCATGGATTCCTCATATCTGACGCCCATTCCGGCCAATGAGCCCGCTAGAGTCTCACTCACACTTTCGCCTGTGCCTGCTGTGTACGAGACTCGTGTTGCTAGTTCACCATCTCCCGTAGGTACTCCCTCTACTTTTGCCCAGACACAGGAACAGCCGACTATCTTGCCTCTTCACCCACCTGATTGCCCCCACCTCCAGGCTCGGCTTACAGCACCTCAAGCGAACCAACTCATCGTGGGCAGAATCCAGGTAGAAGGAACAGCCAATATCGAGAATTTCGATTACTACAAGTTCGAATGCAGGCGAGAGGATGGTGACATTGAAGATGAATGGCACTGGATCGAAAGCTTCAACACACCAGTAGAAGAGGGGGTGCTAGGCATCTGGGATGTTTCTCCCCTTCCAGCAGGTATCTACACGTTCCGGTTGACGGTCGTGAACCGAGAAGGCAATTATCCTTTCCCTCCGTGCGACGTTAAAGTACGAATCATTCATCGTTAGAAACAGCTACCTTTGTAAAACTAGCTTTTGTTGGTTAGTATCTTTGATAAGAAAAGGTAAGGCTACGACCGCTCTGCAAAGAATACCTAAACAACAAGGATGTTTGTTGTGGCGTCTCATTTGTGGGGCTTGCTTTCTCAGCATCGATCGATGCGAGCCCGTTGGCGGTTTCTGTCCACATGTCACTGGCTAAGGCCACATACACGCGCATCCGATCCGTTTGGGTGTCTGGTCAGCGCGCATTGGATACGATCTGTCACTGAAGAGCCCAGTGCACTGGTTCCCCACGCCGGAGCCTGTCCTGAGCTTGCCGAAGGAATCCGTGCGGGGGGAGAGCGGGCAACTACCCTCCCTACCGCGACGGTGCCCTACGCAAAGCAAAACTTAACATGATTGTTTGAGGTGTTCTTATGAATTCACCATCGAGATTAATTGCTGATTCGCTTCACATTTTTGAGGAAGCAGGTGAACCAGTTCAGGTTGCTCTGACAAACGAGCTTGTTCAGCTGCTCTCAGATCAGCTTTATCAGTCTCCCCTCAAAGCGATTGAGGAATTGGTTGTCAATGCGTATGACGCTGATGCGACAGAATGTCGTATATACGTCCCTTCGCCTACTGATCAAGATAAAGACTTCATTGTCGTATTTGATGATGGCATTGGTATGGATCAGCAAGGACTGGTGGACCTATGGCAAATAGGACGTAGCAACAAGCGAGAAGAGGAAATTCAACGCAGGCGAAAACGAAAACAGATTGGCAAGTTTGGCATAGGTAAGCTAGCCACCTGTACAATTGCCAATAGACTAACCTATGTCACAAAGTCTGACAATCAGGTGCTGTCAGTTACAGTTGACTTCAATGATTTCGCTGCATCACCTACAGGCGCAAGTGAACCTATCACGGTGCCAGTTTGGCATGTTGATGATTGGGATAAATTCACTAAGGAGACTTACATACAGGGGCTACTTGAGTTAGCCTGTGTAGATTCATCACGATTTTTCGAGGAGAATGTTGAGTCTTGGACAATAGCTATTCTTGAGAAGCTGAAATCGAAAGCCAGAAAGGTGACGACAGGTGGCTTGCAGTGGGTGCTCAGTACGGCTATGCCGCTGAAGCCCAACTTCCGTCTCTATTTGAACTGTGAGGAGGTGCTAAGCTCCAAAGAATCATATGAGAAAATGTTTGAATTCGATATAGGCGAACTTTCAGAGACGCGGCTTGAATCTCTCACGGAAAACACAGGCGAAGAATGGTATGTCAAGGATGGTTGTTTGAGATCACAGTCTTTCAAGTCTGGTGTTTCTGGTAATGTCATTGTCACAAAGAAAACCTTACTGGGGAAAAGTGAAGATATCGAACGGAGTCACGGCTTTTTCATCCGAGTGCGCGAGCGCCTGGTGAATGAAAGCGATGCTCTTTTTGGCTTGAAGGCTCTCTATCATGGAACTTTCAATCGTTTTCGAGCGGATATCAGAGCAGATGATCTCGATGATGAACTTAAAGCATCCCGTGAAACAATTGAGGAGTCAAAGCTGAAGGTGAACTTTCGTTTCCTCTTAAGGGAAATTTTCAACGAGGCAAACAAACGTCGAGAGGACTATGAAAGGATGTTAGACGAAGACCAGCCTAAGCGGGAAGGAGAAAGAAACGTAGTTTCCCCACGCCTTGTTGAACATCCTGTTGCAGATGCCATAATTACACAAGTGGCTGACGCACTAGGGGCGGAGGCGGATGAAGGTTGGTTCTATATGGCACTTAGTGCAGGCACCAAGATTGATGAACTGATTCAATCCTTGTATACTATCCCACGAAGCAAGTATCGTTATCAATACACCCGAAGCGGCGCGACGTCACGATTAGTGAAGTTTGACCCGTCAACTTCAACATTTTGGGTTAATGAAGACCATGACTTGGTCAAAGAGTACGCGAGTGAAGGACGAACACGGATCTTCCTCGAAGACTTCGTAACAGCAGAGGCGCTCTTGGAAGTTTATCTAAGAGAAAGCCAAGTACCACCTCACATCGTTGGTGCAGTCCTAGAAAGGCGTGATGAGCTTCTAAGGAGTCTTGCCAAGGATCATCCATATTCATTAAGTGCAATCAGTAGGCAGTTGCTTGACGCAGCGGTTGACGAACATGAGCTTGAGGTAATGCTGGTTGTTGCTGCACGTGCTCTTGGTTTTGTAGCGAAGCATATTGCTGGAGCCGGAGAACCAGATGGTATCGCTAGGTTCACTGATTATCCCAATGGAGAGAAAAAGATAATACTTGAGGCAAAATCATCTGCTGCAGTTCCATCTCTATCTGCGATTGACTTTGCGGGCCTACATGAGCATATGCAGCGGCATCAAGCGGATGGATGCTTATTGCTTGCTCCCACTTATCCAGGTAGTAGTCGCAAAGACAACAGCGGTGCGGCGACGCGGGCACGTGAACAGGGTATATCTTGCTGGACTGTTGACCAACTGGCGAGATTCATAGCGGTAGCAGAGTCGCGCCAATTAACCGCACGACAAGTGTTGGATATTGTGCTTAATTGTTTCAGTCCTGAGGAAGTAAGCGAAGCGATCAATAATCTGCTGGCAGAACCGACCTGGGGCACTCGCGATTTGTACCAGGTTATTCTGGATGCACTACAGGAACTTGAGGGTAGGTTGTCAGATAGCCATCGCACTGTCGATATGGTTGCTACCAAAGTATCAGACATCCCTCTATTCAGCAGTATAGGTAAGGAAGATATAGAGCGAGCAATCACGGATCTGGCTGGGGCTAGTCAAGGGGCAATGACCTTGCGAGGCCAAACCATCATAGTTCACGTGTCTCATGATGAATTAGAGAGACGGTTGGAAGGGCTAACCAGACGATCAGGAGAACCAAGAAAGCAGAGTGGCTTCAGAGAAATATGAACAACATTGAATCACTGCTAGATACAGTCATCGTCGGAGAAGCATTGGAGAAGCTGCGATCTTTTCCTGATGATTTTGTCGATGTGACTGTTACATCACCTCCGTACAACAAAGAGAATAACATTTATGGTTGGCTCGTTGGAAATGTTGAATACACTCATTCCAGCGACCATATGCCAGAAAGAGAGTACCAAGCTTGGCAGATTGAGGTGTTGAACGAGCTGGTGCGTGTGACCAAGCCAGGAGGTTCAGTCTTTTATAATCACAAGATTCGGTGGATCCGCGGAAAGTTGTTGCACCCTTATGATTGGGTTTCGAAATCTCGTTGGACTATACGTCAAGAGATAGTCTGGGATCGTACTATTGCGGCGAATGTGCGAGGTTGGCGGTTTTGGCAGGTGGATGAAAGGATTTATTGGTTGTACAAGCCAATTGATGATCACTTTGTTGGTCAAGAATTAGAATCAAGACATGCTAAAGCCACATCTATCTGGCGAATGAAGCCTGTTCCAAGAACTGATTCGCATCCTGCCCCTTTTCCACTAGAGCTACCTCTACGTGCAATCTACTCTATGCCCGGTGAACAGAAGAAAGTAGTTCTAGATCCTTTCTGTGGGATTGGAACTACTCTAGTTGCTGCCAAGATACTTGGACATCATTATATAGGCATAGATATTTCACCTGTTTATGCAGAGTACACTGAACGACGCTTGGCAAATTGGGATAGTGAAAAGCCAGAAGCTCAAGAAGAACTTGACAAGCATGTTGTTAATGACCCTTTCATTGAGCGAAAAAAAAGAGGAACAGTCAACTGGCCTTACGGTCCCAAGGACGAGCGTGATAGTGAGACAGGCACCTAACCAGCGTATCTGCGACCCGTCACCAGGGACGGGGCTCCTTACCCTGGCGACTCAGAACGCCAAGCCGCTCTGGGCTGGTCAGCTACCAGGGGACATGAGCGAGTCGTGAGGGGGAGACCGACCTTCAAGAGGCGAACACTCAGGAAGGACGGAAAGGGTTAGCCGGTGATGGGCGTCAATTTTCGCCCGATATGGGGCCACCGGTTTTCGGCCAAGGTGGTCCACTCGCAGAGATGGCGCACGGGAGACTCTTGCTAAAAAAGTGATAGGCGGAGCCGCCATAGTACTGTGGAAACCGTCGAGAGAGGGTGGAGGAAAGGGCGGCAGTTGCTCACGGCAAGACGACGAGCGGCGTGGAGGTCTAATATCCTTGAACAAGGAGAGTATCTCCCAAGTTCAAACACGGTTCGGTGGGGGGGAGTGGCGTAGACACACTTGGGAGACCAAGAAGGTGCGCCGCCGCTCCTAGCCAACTTCTGAAGCAGGGGTGGGGGAAGGGATTTCCCTTCCTACTGTAGCGGGAGAGGGCGGGCAACTGGCCGCCCTACTGCGATGGCGGCTCGTCATCAAAGGCATAGCAACCAGTAAAATGCATATGATTTGGGCAATTGCACGATCAATAAGCTGGCAAAGAGGGGGTGATACCGCGAATCAGGTAAGCAAATCAGCAAGGTGCAACAAACCATCAAGGTATATGATGTTCCACGAAGCAAAAGAGGAGAAAGAATCATGAAAACTAGACTTTCACGACCCAATGTCCTGACAATTGTGATCGCTATCGCTGTATTGGCGGGATGTGCCACACCTATCATTGCGCCGACTGCCACACACGAACCATCCGTTCCCACTATCACGCCGTCGCCAGAGTCAGTAGATATCACATTCTGGGAGTGGTATGGTGGAGCCATGGGCGATTTTTTTGAGGAAGAAGCCAAACTGTTCCATAAACAATATCCCTGGATTACAGTTGAGGTCTCGCATTTCCCTGATCAGAATGTTTATCGCGAGACATTAGGTCTTGCATTTCAGTCCGGGGATGCACCTGACACCTTTCTCAGGCGGCACACTCTCAGCCAATTGATTGAGAGCGGGTGGATCCAGCCACTTGACAGATGGATTACACCAGAATGGTTGGCAAAGTTCCCCACGGGTTTATTCGTTGAGACCAAAAACGTGTGGGAAGGAAGAATCTACTCGTTTCCCACTTATGCTTCCAGCTTTGACCGCGCGTTGTATATCCATGAAGGTTTGTTTCGAAAAGCAAGGTTAGTGGATGCCGATGGAAATGTCCAAATCCCACAGACCTGGAGTGACTTGCGGTTGATGGCCCAGCGGATTACCGAGGCGGGTCAAGGTGAGTTCTACGGTATTGGCATCGGCACTAAAGACGCTAGGCATATGAGTTGGTGGTTTGACCTTGCCAGTCTAGCAGGTGCCCCTGGCTCATACGAAATTGACTATCGCAAGGGAGAATATACATTCGGTACTGACCCAGCCTATGCACGAACAGTTGAACTCCTACTGGGCATGAAGGATGACGGTAGTGTATATCCCTATGAAGGCACTCTGGATGACAGTAACCTCTATTCCTTCTTCGGCCAAGGTAAGTTCGCCATGTTCCAGAGCGGCTCATATTCAGCTGTCAACTTAGCACGAGATTTCCCGGATTTTCAGGACTATCGAGTCATCCCACTACCTGTGCCCGACGAAGGACGTAAAGGCGGCTTGATGATTACACCTGGACATGGCACGGTCTTTATGTCGTCCCAGACCCAACATCCAGATGAAGCATGGCTGTGGCTCGATTGGATTTCATCGCGAGGGTTCCACAAGCGCATGGCCGCCAGCGAGTTGAATTTCTCGGTATACACCGACCTCAACACGCCTGAAAATACCCCCGACTTGCACAGGGCCCAGACCTACGAAGCGATCACTGCATATGGCGTCCACGGACCATTTCCACCTGCTCGCAATCCGCAAACAGCCCTGGTTCAACCAGAGCCCGTTGTGCCCGATGTAGGAGATGTGTTGATTGGCATCTACACGGGCCAGATTGTGGACTGGCAGCAAGCGTTGACTGACCTCGGCACGCGAAAACAGGCTGCGTTAGAGACAGCTATTCAAGAGGCCAGGGATGCTGGTGCAGACGTCAGTCTCGAAGACTTCATCTTCGCAGACTGGAACCCGATGGAGAACTACGTGACCCAACCTGAAAGATAGTACTGAGGCCGTGCCAGGACCAGGGGATCGCTTCCAGGCGAAGCGATCCCCTGGCCACAATCTCACAACAGAGTTAGAGTGACTTTATGAGCAGCTTCTGGTCAAGCATCAGAAAGCACATCTGGTCGTACGCCTTCGTCATGCCGATGTTTGTCCTTTTCTTAGGCTTCACCCTTTACCCGTTGTTAGCCTCCGTGCGCTATACTTTCTATAATTGGGATGGAATTGGCGCTCCCAGGGATTTCGTGGGTTTCAAACACTACGTTAGCATCGCTAAAGATCCGCTTTTTTGGAATGCTTTCAAGAACACACTTGTCTATACAGTGGTTCTTGTACCAACTCAGCTAACCCTTGCCTTGGGACTGGCTGCAGTCCTCAACAGCCAATGGCTCAAAGCCAGACATATCTTCAGGGCTGTCTTCTTCTCACCTGTGGTTACCTCATCGGCCGTCGTCGGCATGGTCATTTCCCTGTTGACCAGCACTGCTGGCAATGACATCAACAGAATGTTGGTCAATCTCGGCATTACAGAGAGGCCAATTGACTGGTTGGGCGACCCTCGTACAGCTATGTGGGTGATTATTGCCGTAGGAGTGTGGATTGGTCTAGGATACCCCTTGATTTATTTCCTGGCAGCATTACAATCTGTAGAACAAGAGCTTTACGATGCGGCCAAGGTGGATGGGGCTGGTAACTTGGCCTTATTGTGGCACATTACGATACCGTCAATTCGCCCAGTGGGCCTTGTCGTTTTGTTGATTACAGCGCTTCACAGCTTGCGTGTGTTTGATACCGTACAGGTCATGACTAGAGGGGGGCCTTATTTTGCTACTGATGTAGTCGGCACTTACATCTATCGCCTAGCCTTCTATACCACCGAAGGGGGAGATAGTTATGCCAGGCTGGGTTATGCGTCTGCTGCCACATTTTTCATGGGACTTTTGGTCATGGGTGTCAGCATTCTTCAACTTACAGCCGTACGATACGCAGCTAGACACCGAAAGGAGAACCAAGTCACGAAGCCATGAAGTCATTAGGTAAGCGTCGTTTCTTCTCAAGAACTATTTTCTACATTGCCCTGATCGTATTTGGTTTTCTCCATACGTACCCATTTCTGTGGATGCTATCTGGATCGCTGAAAACTCAACAGGAGTTCTTTGACAGGGGCATAAATCTGTTACCCCAACAGGCTATGTGGCAAAACTACATAGAGGCTTGGCAAACGGCCAAGTTTGGCATTTACTTCAAAAATACCGTGCTCGTCACAATGACGACCACAGTGATTGTCGTCATACTGGCATCAATGGCTGGCTATACTCTGGCAAACAGTAACTTTCCTGGAAAGAAACTTGTCGTTGGATCAATTTTGACAACAATGTTTCTGCCAAGGGGATATACCATTGT
>Ga0315274_10013452_pt1 | contig 11643 bp, 11 predicted proteins | sample YL17G02_20_MG_FD_203700 | JGI IMG/M metagenome (GOLD analysis project Ga0315274, IMG submission 203700) | Sediment microbial communities from Yellowstone Lake, YNP, Wyoming, USA - YL17G02_20 | ecosystem: Environmental > Aquatic > Freshwater > Lake > Sediment | place: USA: Wyoming | collected...
GCCACCAATGCTTACGTTGAAGGCGTAGATGCTACTTTCGTTGATAGAACTGACCCCTCAAGGCTTTATAATATGACCCAGATTATCAGGGTTGGTTATGAAGTTACCGATACCGAAAGGGCAGTTACTTCGGCGGGCTTTAACGACAGATATGCTTATGAGGCACAGAAGGCTTTGAAAGAATGGTCTAATGATGCTGAATATGCATTGATGAGAAGTTCATTAGGTTGCGGTGCAACCAATGTAGCAAGAAGGATGGATGGTATTAAGCAGTTTATGAAGAAAGCAACATCAGCCAATTATACCGATTGTTCTGGGGTATCGTTAAGTGAAACTTTACTTAATAACTATTTTCAGGATGTTTGGGATGATGGGACTGAAGTTAATGCGGTTTATGTTCCGATGTTCTTAAAACGCAGGATTTCAGGGTTCACGGCTGGTGCTACCAAGAACGTGGATTTAGCCGATAAGAGATTGGTTCTTTCAGTTGATGTTTATGAAGCAGATGCCGCAAAGTTGGTTAAGTTGTTTGCACATCGCTATGTAACTGTGACTGGAACTGATTATGGTCACAAGGACACGGCTGGAGACGTTATTGGTCTTGATGAAGACAAGTGGAAAGTCGCCTTCTTGAGAAAGCCTTTTACTCGTGAGCTTTCCAAGACTGGTGATGCTACAAAGGGTGAGGTAGTCGGCGAACTTACTCTTGAATGTTTACACAGGAACGCTGGTTTTTGGGGTGCTATGCACATATAAAAAACAAAGGGGGGGGGACAAATCGTCCCCTCTCCAAATTAAAGGAAAAAAATGGCACAAACTTATACTACAAACGCTTCACTACCCAAACCAACGAATGTAAACGTCATACACGATGATATGGACTTGTTAAAATTAGCCCATTCAACGGCTATGGATGTTATTGAGGAGTTACTCTGTGGTTCTACCACAATAACCTGCAATACCTCAAACTCAAACATTGTAGCTACTGGTGGTAAGCCAATAGTAAAACTGCAAATTGTTTCTATCGCAGGGTCTTTAACATCTATTTCTGGTGCAATCTGTTATAGTCCTTTCAGGCTTATAGTTATTTCTGGCGCATCTTGCGGAAACCAGGGATTAGATGACAAAGCACCTTTCAAATTGACGGCAAAGTGGTTTCCAAATGACATCGGAAACAACATTACGTTAGTTTGGGATGGAACAAGTTTCATTGAGTTGGGTAGGTCGGCTTCAACGTAACACAATCGGGGGCGGGAGAAATCCCGCCTCCACTAAATTTTATGCTGATAAAAGGCACAAGGGAAGACGCTATACAGGCTTTAATAAATACTTGGCTTAAAGATACTCGCAAGAAATGTGGGTGGTGTGGGGCTTTATATAACCCCATAGAACCCCCTTGCTGTGAAAAACCTTTTATAGCAGATAACTTTACCATAATGAGGCAATTCCATAAAGAACTCCTTGAGGAGAAGAAAAATAGGAAGAATGATTTTGCTTCTACCGGAAAAAGGAATTTAAGGTGGAAGTTATCATTTCCCCCATCGTTACTAAATTTCCTAGATATAAGTTTTAGGAGCCTATATAACGAAAAAATATTTAACGACAAATACACAACTACCTGGTTTGCTAAGAAGTTCAAAAAGGCATTTGCGGTGCCGGAAAGGATATAAATGTCGGGTCTTGCATTAAATGTAATCGTCAAGAATGAATATGATGATGTAGTGAGAATAATAGAAAAATACCGTAAGTATTTCGGAGAACTTTGTTTTTCGGTAGACGATAAGGAAGTCTTTGATAGGCTCTCCGAGAAATATAACGATGACCCAATAGTAAGATTTTTCAAGTATGAGTGGTGTGATGATTTTGCACACAAACGCAACTTCCTGGTAGATAATACGGAAAATTCATTCTATTTCCGTATGGACTGTGATGATGAGATAGAAAACCCAGAAAATATATTTGCAATATTTGAGAGGACGGTTGGCAGATTTGACATAGTTCTTGTTCCTTATGTTTACGCCAAAGACCAGGATGGTAATTGCACGGCAGAACACTGGCGGGAAACAATAATAAAGAAAAGACCGGAAGTAAAATGGAACAAGACAGTCCACGAAAATTTATCATACCCCGAAAATGTAGAAATTAAGAATGTAAAAGCGGACTCGTTTAGGATTATACATAACCTTACAAAAGAACACGCCGCAGAATCTACCAAGAGGAACCTTAAATTACTTATCAAGGAATTTGAAAAAGATAAGGAAGAAACTGACCCCAGGACAATCGCTTATATAGGGCGTGTGTATATGGAGTTGGGGCTTTTAGAATCAGCAATACCATTTTTAGAGTTATTGATTGCAAAGTCTGGTTGGGATGATGATAAATACTTTGCCTGGATTCACTTGGCAGAGTGCCATCGGACATTAGGAAACCATAAGTTAGCCGTTGGTGCTTGCAATGAGGCGTTAGAAATAAATACCAATTTTCCAGATGCCTACATTAGCCAAGGGAATGTCCATCTGGCTATGGGGGATTATGGGAAAGCCCTTGATTGGTTAATGTATGGATTGGTCAGAAAGAAACCAGAAACGATGTTTGTCATAGACCCTTCTATTTATGGTTGGCGGGTCAGGATGTATATAGCAATGGCTTATCTTGGCAAGGGTCAATATGAAGAAGCTATGCAGTATTTTGTGGAAGCCAAGAAATTAGCCCCCACCAATCCAGAGTTACTGGAAAAGGAAAAGACCTTCGTAGATATGTTTGATTCATCCCAGTATCTCAAGCATTTAACTTGGGTCATTGGTAAGACTGACAAACAAGAGGAGATGGCGGAGTTAATCCCAGAGAAATTCCTGAAAGACGAAAGATTCTGGATGCTGAAGAATGTCTTTTGCAAACCTAAAATCTGGTCTGATAAGTCAATCGTAATTTACTGCGGGAATTCGTGGGAAGAATGGACTCCGCCTAACGTATTAACCGGATTAGGCGGTTCGGAAGAAGCGGTAATTTACTTATCCAAAGAATTAGCTAAATTAGGTTGGGAAGTAACCGTATTCAATAGGTGCAACGATAACGATGGTGTTTATGACGGGGTTACTTATAGGAATGAATATGAGTTTAGCCTAAGAGATTCATATAACATAATCATATCTTGGCGCAAGGATATTTTTAAATGCAAGAAGATTTCGGGGAAAAAACGTATTGTGTGGCTTCACGACATTGTGAATAAAACAGATTATACATCCGGCGAAGAATACCTTGAAACAGTAATGGTTCTTTCTCAGTTTCAGAAAAGTCTTTTAACCAAGGAACTCCCAGATAGCCGCATCTATGTCAGCAAGAATGGGATTAACCTTGAAGATTTCAAACCGTCATTATTGCCCCGTAATCCCCATAGGATGATTTACACTTCGTCTTATGACAGGGGAATAGAGCATTTACTTACAATGTGGTCTGATATTCGCAAGGAAGTTCCTGACGCTGAACTTCACTTGTTCTATGGGTGGCAGACTTATGACGCTATGATGAAAAAAGGATTTAGACCAGTTGAATTTCGTGAGTGGATGACTAAACTTATGCAACAAGATGGGGTATTTGAACACGGGAGAGTGGGTCATAGGCAGTTAATTAAGGAGTTCCAGAAATCAGGTGTGTGGGTTTACCCTTGCCACTTTGAAGAAATCTCTTGTATTTCTGCTATGAAGGCTCAGGCGTGCGGGTGTGTGCCTGTAACCACGGATTACGCCGCCTTGGATGAAACGGTTATAGGTGGAGTTAAAGTTCACGGATCGGCTGGCGAGGGTGATACTAATGATAGGTTCAAAGAAGCGTTGATTAAGGTCTTAAAGGATACCGATTATCAGGAGAAATTACGTAGTGAGTTACCTGACAAAGAAATATTCTCCTGGGAAAGAGTAGCGAAGGATTGGGATAAGAATCTATTATGTTCCGATTAGGACAATTTACACCCCAGTTAAAACTATTATTCAATTCGGATAGGATAAGCCGCTGGGTCAAGGGTGAGAACATCTATCCTATTCTTATAGAATTTGACCTTTCTAACGCTTGTAACCATAAGTGCAACTTTTGTAATTTTAAATATACCCACAACGGAAAGATTCTTGATGAGAAGGTCACTTTTAACATTGTCGGTGAATTAGCAAGGTGCGGGATAAAGGCAATTAACTGGACTGGCGGAGGGGAACCTTTAATGAACCCCGCTGCTTTAGAGATATTTAGGTTCACTATCCTCCGCAGAATACAACAGGGTATTTTTACTAACGGAGTTTTAATTAAAGACGATTATTATGCAGAGTATATGCTTTCATCCTTTAACTGGATAAGATTTTCCATTGATGCGGGGACGAAGGAAACTTATGCGGCAATTAAACATTCCGATGACTTTGATAAAGTAATAGAAATAATAAAGCGGATGGTGGACATAAGGAACGAAAGCCACTACAAAACTGACATAGGCATAGGGTTTGTGATTACCAACGAGAACTATCACGAAATAGAAAAGTTCTCCGAACTCATAAAAGAGACAGAGGTTGATTATGGGCAGTATAAACCGTCCATAGAGACCGATTTACAGAATAACCCCGAATGGTGGCTAAAGGAAGTCAAGCCTAGGCTTGAGAGGGTATTCGCTACAAATGATAAGGCGGTCATAAACCTTTATAAGTTTAACGATTTGACCGAAAGCAACATAGACAGACCTTACGACATTTGTTATGGACACCAATTCTGCCCCTGCATAGGTGCGGATGGGGAAGTGTGGATTTGCAGCCAGTTAAGGAATATAGAGGGTTATTCTTTCGGGAACATTTACAGGGATAGTTTCAGGGATATATGGAATGGGGCACAAAGGCGGAAAGTAATCAAAAATGTTAATTTAACGAAATGCCCCAAGCTCTGTAAGAATAACGAAATAAACAAGATTCTATATCGGATTAAGCATCCGACTAATGACTTACATTATAACTTTTTATGAGATTTGGAGCTGTAACGCCTTCTTATATGAACGAGGGAACGATAGCGGGGACGATTAACTGTCTCAAGCCTTTCGTTGACAAACATATCGTTCTGTTATCAGAGAAACCTTATTTCGGAGAATCGGAGCCGCCTGACAGGACAGAGGAAATCTGCAAAGATTTAGGTGCTGATGTTATTAAGGGAACGTGGAAGCTAGACCATTACCAGCGAAGTAGGGGCAATAGTCTGTGTATGGATTGTGATTGGGTGTTTACCTTTGACTCTGACGAGATGACGACTTGTGAAGAAATTGAGAAACTCATCAAATTTGCGGAGAAGACCCACAATAAGGCTATCGCAGTCCAACCTGAGAACTACTGGCATACAATAGATTACGTTTTTAGACCCAAGGCGAGTTATACGCCGATTATTATGACAAAACCCGAAGTAAGGTTTCCTTACATTCGGAATATCAACTGTTCTTATGCAATCGCTGATGTAGAGTATCACCACTTATCTTGGGCGTATCCTAAGAATGTTCACAGGTGCGTTCTTACTTATGCACACGCTTCTGACTTTGACGGGGAAAAGTGGTATCAGGAACATTATAAAAATTGGAAAGTCGGGGATAAGATAATAGACCCTCACGGGGGCGTGTGTGAGGCTTTCTATAAACCATTGCCTAAAGAATTGAGGGATTGCCTTGGAGTGGTCTAAGAAAAACGAGTTCAATTCATTCAATAGTTGGAAAGGTTTATTATATTCCCAATGGTATTTGGGGATTAAAAACAGGCAGTTTCTACCCCCGATAGAGGCATCCTTAGATCCCATACATAAGTGTAATCTTCTTTGTGAACATTGTAACGCACACAGATATTTGATAGATGGGAACTTGAAGTTAAACCGTATGCCCGACCAACACCTTTTTAAACTGGTGGAATTTCTGGGTAAGTGGGGAGTGAAGGCAATCTGTTTTGGAGGTGGCGGAGAACCTACGCTCCATTCAGCACTTCCGGAAGCACTTGAATTAACCAGAAGGGTCGGGATGGAAGCCAGTGTCGCCACAAACGGCACTTTATTCAACGATAAACTGATAAGTTCTTTGACATATTGTAAGTGGGTTGGGGTTTCGGTGGATGCCGCAACCCCCGAAACTTACAAAATAGGCAGGAACAAAGATTTGTTTTACACTACATTAGAGAATATCTCAAGGCTTGTAGTGCAAAGCCAAGGCAAGTGCGACGTATCCTATAAGTTCCTGATTATGCCATATAACCAACACGAGATATATAAGGCGTGTAAACTTGCACGGGAATTAGGAGTGAGGGATTTCCACGCCAGACCAGCAGATTTCAGGCATCAGGGTATGGGTGAATTGATGAAACAAAATAATGAATTCAATATCGCCTTTATAAAAGGACAATTTGAGTTATGCCATAGCCTTGAAAGCGATAGGTTCAGGGTATTTACGGTAATGCACAAATTCACTGATGATTTTACCCCGCTTCGGGATTTCTCACAATGTTACGCCGCACCACTTTGTATTCAACTATGTGCTGACGGGAATGTTTATCTGTGTCCTGACCAAAGACACCAAGAAGATTATAAACTTGGCACTCATTATCCCGATGTAGAGAATATCAAGAAGGTATGGGGCGGGGAAAAACACTTGGAATTGGTATTTGGAAACACCCCGACAAAATGCACAACTCGTTGCACTATGGGGGTTTATTGCAGGATGTGTGAGCAGGTTTTTATGGATAAAGACCCATTTCATTGGAGGTTTGTATGAACGTAAGCCCAGGAGATGTCTTGGATAGACTTAGTATTCTCAAGTTAAAAATGGAACGCACCGAAGATAAACCGACACAGGAATACGAATCATACACAAGCGCAATGAGGGAAAAATCGGGTGAATTTCCCACATTAGATTGGGATTTATTACTTGATTTGGCGTATAGGGCAAATGGGTTAGTTTGGGATTTAGAGGGGGCTATCAGAAACTCGCAACTTGATGATAATTTCGTAGAGGCCGGCAAGAGAGCGATTATGGTAAGGAAAGTAAATGGTATTAGGGTTGGATTAAAGAATTTAGTCAATAGTCTTACGGGGGAAGGTTTCCTGGAAGTCAAAAAACACCATTTATCCGAATGAAAAAAATCCTGATGTTGGTCAATACTTATAATCCCAGAAACAACACATACAACTACAAAGTCTGGAAAAGGATGTTGGTTAGCCTTATTATCCAGAGAAAAGATGATTTGCACGTAGATATAGCGATAGTTGATGATATATCTCATCAAGACGGAAGGGATTTATTATTAGTTTGGCAGAAACAAGTTCCTGACCTTTATTTAGATTTCATTGATAGCCGTTATTCAGTTCACGTATGCCTCAACCACGTAACCCATAATCTTAGAAATAACAATTACGACTGGATAGGTAATTGCAGTTCAGATATTCTTTGGACTAACCCCGATGATTTGTCCACCTTGATAAGTGATGCGGAATTAAACTCCGATTGTGTGATGATTTCACCGCAAATCTCTACGGATATGAACCTTTGTTTTCCCCAGTTTATTAAACACGGTGATTTTCCGCCGTCAATGTTGAAAGTCCCAGAGACGGTCAATGGACACTGCTATATTCGCCATAAAAGTTTGATGGAAGCCTATGATTATAAAACAACAGATATTTTGTGGGGACAGGGGACAGAATCAATCTTTGGATATAGTTGTGCGGCAATAAGGAAACGTGAATACATAAGTCATAGGGTTAGGTTAGACCACAACATTGCGGCTATGGAAAGAGTATATCACGGTTGGTATGACAAACCCTACGAAACTTGGGGTTCAAAAGAGAAGTTCCTTAAAATGATAGAAAGTGGCAAAGACATAGGAATTGGTTTTGAAGAATTGTATTTTTATACCAAAGATATTCCTGGGCTTATATATATCGCTCCAGACAGTAGGGCACATAACCCAGATGCTTATGATGAAGATAAGTTTCCCAAGACTGATGAACTATATCATTTTATTAAGAAGAACTTGTATTTGACCAAAGAACAGTTGGATTACGATAAATTACCCGCAAAAATATATGACCCTGTTATTAAGACCTAATTCTAAGTCTAATAACTATCAGAAACTCGCCCATAGTGTTGCGGCGATAGAACCGCCTATCTGGATGGCGTTAAGGGCACAACACCTGCGTAATTCTGGGAAAAACGTGAGGGTAGTTGATTTAGAGGTTTCTAAACTTGAACACATATATAGATTAGATTCAATAGAGATATTCCCCACGGGAAATCATCCGTCAGCATTTATTCAACATAAAGACGGGGTAATCGCCTTAATTGATTTTTTGAAGAAAAACTTTGACGTGGCAGAACCCGTAGTCTGGGATAGGATACCTGATTTCGGGGAAGAAACCCATCCGGCGTGGGATTTATTCAACCTTAATAAATATAGGGCGCATAACTGGCATTGTTGGGGAAGAAAGAGCAGAAGTCCTTATGGGGTGGTGGCGACATCTTTAAGTTGTCCCTATAATTGCAGTTTTTGCTGTATCAAATCATTTTACGGGGAATATAAGGAATTACCAATAGACAAAGTGCTGTGTGAATTTGATTATCTTGGGAAGAACAACATATCCAATATCAAGATTATTGACGAACTTTTCTTCTATCGCCCCGAAAGGGTTGAAGAAATATGTAGGGGGATAATCAAGTTAAAACATAAATTCAATATATGGGCATACGCCCGCATAGACACCATAAAACCGGAGTTATTGCCATTATTAAAGAAGGCGGGTTTTAACTGGCTTGGAATAGGTATAGAAAGTGGAAATGAGAAAATCAGGCAAGAAGCACTCAAGGGCAGGTTCACGAACCAAGAAATCAAAGACATTATACACGAAATTCGTAATAACGGTTTATTTGTTGGGGTTAATTTTATATTCGGTTTTCTACAAGATAATCTTGAAACCTTGCAGGAAACTCTTGAATTTGCTAAAGAATTAAACTGCGAATATACAAATTTCTACACAATGATGGCTTATCCCAATAGCCAACTGTTTAGAGAAACCCAGGAGAGAGGTTGGGAACTTCCTCAAACCTGGACTGGTTATTCACAGTATTCCTATGACAGTCTTCCGGTAAGGACTGAATATTTGAGCAGTGCGGAAATTCTTGCATTTAGAGATAAAGCGTTTAAGGATTTTTATACCAGTAATCGTTATTTGACAATGATAAAACAGACTTTTGGTATGAGAACGGTCAGAGAAATCAAGGAAATAACCAAGATTAAACTACATAGGAAATTACTTGAAACTATCAAAAATAACAAATAATCTTATCGGTCAACCGATGTTCGCCTTGAAACATAAAATAAGGCAATTAGAATTATCGGGTAAGAAGGTAATTCACCTTGAAATAGGCGATACGGATTGGGATACGCCCGAAATAATAAGACAAGCCGTAATAGCGTCTCTTAATAAAGGCGAAACCCATTACACCGCTTCCGGAGGGATAATAGAATTAAAGCGGGCTATCATCAAGGATACAAGAAAAGAATACGGATTTTCTCCCTCTCTCGATGAGATAGTGGTTATGCCCGCCAATGCAATTATAGATTTTGTAATAAGATGTGTTTGTGATAAGAAAGACAGGGTTCTTCTGCCTAATCCTTGTTTTCCAACATACTTAGCTGTTGTTAAATACCTGGGGATAAAACAGGGTGGTAATCCCAAGTTAGTGATAATCAATTCGCCATCTAACCCTACGGGGAAGATGATGAGTGTGAAGGAAATACTATCTTGGATGCATAGCAATAAGTTTGTTTTGTTGGATGAGGTTTATTCAAAACTGGTCTTTGATAATATACCTAAACCCAATTATAGCAAGGTTGATAGGTCAAGGTTGATATTCTTAAAGTCTTTCTCTAAAACCTATTCTATGTCTGGTTTTAGGTTAGGTTACGTGATTTGTAATAAGGAGTTAGCGGGCAAGATTTCTTTATTATTCCAGACCATATTTTCCTGTATGCCTGTATTCATTCAAAGGGCGGGAATAGCGGCTTTGGAAAATGAGGATACGATACTCCCCGAAAGAATTAAATATTTGAAAGAGTGCAGAGACCTGATGGTTAATGGCTTGAGCAATATTGAGGGGATAGAATGTGAAAACCCTAATGGAGCCTTTTACGTATTTCCAGATGTCAGCAAGACAAGGCTCACGGAAGATTTACTTCTACGGAATGGGATAGCGGTTTTAGACGGGGCATACTTTGGAACCAAGGGTAACGGACACATAAGAATTTGTTTCGCTAAGGAAAAAAACATCTTAAAAGTTGTATTGGAAAAAATAAGAAAACTCGTATGATAGAAGAAATCTTCAAACGAATGTGTGAAATCCGTTACTTTGACCTTGAGGTTATTAAGGCACATAAGGGGGGTCATATCTATTGCCCCGTATATTTATCGGCTGGTCAAGAGGCTGTGGCAGCGAGTTTATCGGTCTTATGTCCCGATTATATGGTTTTTTTGCAACATAGGGCACACGCTTGGTATCTTGCTTATGGCGGAGACCCTGAAAAGTTAAGAGATGAGATTTTAGGCAGAAAAACAGGTTGTTCTGAGGGTAATGGCGGTTCAAGTGATATTCAATGCGATAAAGTCATTAACCACCACGGACTTATAGGTGAACAAGTCCCCATAGGCGTAGGGTATGCCTTAGCGACCCGAAAACCTACCATAATCGTGGCGGGGGATGGTTCGGTAGAGGAAGATTGCTATTTGACAAGCGTAGGGTTTGCAGTTACTCATCAACTTCCTGTTTTATTTGTTTGTGAGGATAATGGTCTTGCTATATTGACCCCTATCAAGGACAGGAGAAGTTGGAATATAACTGACGTAGTTAGGGGGTTTGGGATAAATGCGGTTGATATAGAAGATGATCCCTTACAAATAACCAGTTTAGACATTAAACTTCCTATGTTTCTTAACATAAGGACTTGTAGACATAATTGGCACGTGGGTTCGGGGCAGGATAAAATCCCAGAGCAGGATAGATTGAATTTATATAGGAAAGATTATGAGGGCATAGAGAACGAAGTTAAGGGGCGGATGGAGAAGATATGGCAACTTTAAGAGAGACTATCCTTAAAATCTCTAAACACCACGTCCTTTACAACGACAGTTATATACTCGGACAATGTTTATCTGCGATTGGCTGGGTGGATGGGACAGTTCCCGATGTGAAGAATATTATAGAACTCCCGATGGTTGAACTTACGGGTGCGGGTATTGCTACGGGGATAGCCGTGGCGGGGAAAAGACCCATATTAGTCATAAGGTTTCAGGATTTTCTCATACAAAATGGAAGTGTCCTGATAAATTATGCCGCCAAAAGAAAAGAGTTATTCGGAAAAGGTTGCCCTTTATGGGTGAGAGCTTTAGCTAAAGAGGGGGATGGGACAGGTGGAACACACTCTGGAAAACTACACTCTACTTTCATACACTTCCCAGGGTTAAGGATTTACGCCCCGATAACTTCAGGCGAATACCAAGAATGTTGGGAAGATTTTATGAGGCACGATGACCCAGCAATCTGTTTTGAACACCGAGATACTTTTGGTAATGATAAGGAATTTTTTGATGTTCGTTCTGATA
>Ga0315274_10013453_pt1 | contig 11643 bp, 12 predicted proteins | sample YL17G02_20_MG_FD_203700 | JGI IMG/M metagenome (GOLD analysis project Ga0315274, IMG submission 203700) | Sediment microbial communities from Yellowstone Lake, YNP, Wyoming, USA - YL17G02_20 | ecosystem: Environmental > Aquatic > Freshwater > Lake > Sediment | place: USA: Wyoming | collected...
GCGTGCATTATATAATCGGCGCCGTGGTTGCATTTATTTTTGCGACAATTTTTAATTATTCGCTCAATAGAGTTTGGAGTTTCAGAGAAACAAGAACAGAGCCCATTAAGAGCTATTTTAAATTCTTCATTCTGGCAAGCATAAATCTCGGAATTATTGCGGGATTGCTGTATATTTTGGTGGAGTTCTTTAAAATATCTCCATTAATCTCCAGGGTAATAGCAGGAATAGTTCTTTTTGTCTCAAATTTCATCCTGAATTCTATTTTTATCTTTAGAATTTTTCCTCGCAAAAAGAACAAGATAAAATGACAGAATGGCACGCAATTTCTAAGCAAGAAGTAGAAACTCTTCTTAAAACAGATTTAGAAAAGGGCTTGGCATTTGCAGAAGCCAAGCATCGGCTTCAAAAATACGGAGAAAACGAGATTAGGCAATTGCTGAAAATAAGGCCTTTTTTTATTTTTTTAGAGCAGTTTAAGTCTGTTTTCATCATAATACTTTTTTTGGCTGCTTTATTCTCCCTTTATATCAAGCATTATATTGATTTTTCAGTAATCATAGCAATTGTTTTGATAAACTCGGCAATTGGCTTTGTTCAGCAGTATAAGGCTGAGCGGACAATTTCTGAAATGAAGCAGCTTCTCGTCCCCAACGTTAAGGTTTTTCGGGAAGGAAAGCTTATTGAAATTCCTTCAAACAATTTGGTTCCGGGAGATATCATACAGATAAATGAAGGCGATAAAATAATGGCAGACTGCAGAATCATCCATGTTTCAGGCAATCTTGAGACAAACGAAGCTGTTCTTACAGGAGAAAGTTTTCCTCAGAAAAAAAGCTCAGAAATTTTATCTGCAGATACAGAACTTCCAAACAGGGAAAACATGCTTTATATGGGCACCTCTATCGCTACCGGAAGCGGCAACGCTATTGTTGTTTCAACAGGCATGAATACTGCTTTTGGAAAGATTGCTGGAATGGTTCAGGCAATAAAATCAGAAAAAACACCACTTGAAAAAAAGCTTGACAATTTCTCAAAAAAAGTTGCGCTGGTTGTTATTGTTCTTGCAGCTATATCACTCTTGGTGGGATTTCTAAGGGGCGAAGATTTGTATGAGATGACTCTGACCGCAATCGCTTTGGCTATCAGCGTAATTCCAGAAGGAGTTCCGGCAGTTATTGCAATAACGCTGGCAATTGCAATAGGAAGAATGAAAAAATCCAACGCCCTTATAAGAAAACTTCCCGCAGCAGAGACTCTTGGAAGAACAACTGTAATTTGCGTAGATAAAACCGGCACACTAACAGAAGAAGAAATGACCGTATCAAAAATTTATTGCAGCAGCGATTTTTATTCGATTAGGGGCGGCAATTTTTATGCTGAAAATAAAAAAATAAATGCAGAAAAGATTCCAGCGCTGAACCAGGTGCTTAAAATAGGCGTAATGTGCAACAATGCAAGAGTTGAGCAAGGAAAAAACAGAACAACTTTGAATATTCTGGGAGATTCTACTGAAAAAGCATTTGTAATCTCTGCTAGCAATGCCGGAATTTTTAAAAAAGAAGAAACAGAAAAAGAAATTCGCCTTATCGAATATTCGTTTTCATCAAAAAGAAAATTGATGTCTATTGTAAGAGAAAACATAGGCAATAAGAAGATAACAAGCTACGTAAAAGGCGCGCCGGATATTTTAATCCAGAAATGCTCTAAAGAGCTTGTAAATGGAAGAGCAATAGCCTTGACTCCGAAAAGAAAAGAAGAGCTTAAGCTGATTTATGAGAGCATGGCATCACAAGCCCTCAGAGTTTTAGGATTTGCTTACCGGGATATTTCTAAGAATTTTAATCAGGAAACAGCAGAATCAAATCTTATTTTTGCAGGATTTCAGGGAATAATTGATTTGCCTAGAAAAGAGGTTCCAAATGCTGTAAAAGATTGTTTAACCGCCGGAATAAAGATAAAAATGCTTACTGGAGATTCTCTTATCACCGCAGAGGCTATTTCTGAAATGATCGGGCTGCGGGGAAACAGCATAGAAGAGCACGAGCTGAGAAGGCTTTCTGATGATGAGTTTAATGATGTTGTAAGGGACTATGTTATATTCGCGAGGATTACTCCGGAAACAAAGCTCAGAATTATCAAATGTTTGAAAAATCAGGAAGAAATAGTTGCAGTAACCGGCGATGGAGTTAATGATATTCTTGCATTAAAAGAAGCGCATATCGGAGTTTCCATGGGCATACGAGGCTCAGATGTAGCAAGAGAAGTTTCAGACATTATTCTGCTAGATGATAATTTTGCTTCTGTAGTGAAAGCAGTAAGAGAGGGCAGAAGAGTCTACAGCAACATGAAAAAGTCTATAAAAGCACATATAGCTGCAAATGTTGATGAGATGTTCGTTGTTTTATTTGCGCTTCTCTTGGCTTGGCCGCTTCCGTTAATGCCTCTGGCAATTTTGTGGATGAACTTAATTACAGACTCACTTCCGAGCCTTTCTCTCGCGTTTGAGCCCGAAGATAAAGATATAATGAGAAAGAAGCCGATAAGCAAAAAAGAAACTATACTAACAGGCCTAATAGGATTTTTGTCTATTGCAGGCATAATCTCCTTTATTATTACATTAGGCTTTTTTGCATTAAATTATGAAATTAATTTAGAGAAAGCCAGAACAATCGCGCTTACTGCAGCAATTTTCTGCGAGATGTTCATTGTTCTTTCTTGCAGAAGTGAAAGAAATATCTGGAAAATTGGATGGTTCAGCAATAAATTTCTGGTGTATTCAATTCTTATAGCGATAGGCTTGCAGCTTTTAGCGATTTATAGCCCCCTCGCATTAGTCTTCGGATTTGTGCCTCTTTCATTTATGGAAGTTTTGATGATACTCGGAGCTTCGTGCACTATTTTTGTTTTCTTCGAAATCTGGAAGTTTTATAAATCTAAAAAATCTGGTATGACATGAAAAGGTTGTTTAAGTTTAGATATCCAAAAATTGCTGTGCTCGTAGCGGTAATAATACTGGCTTATTTTATTTTCAGCAATCAGTCAGTCCAGGAGTTTGTTTCAAAATTAGGGGGCTGGGGATATCTTAGCGCATTTATAGCGGGAATGTTTTTTACATTCGGCTTTACTTCTCCGCTTTCAGCGGGATTGTTTATAACTCTTAATCCAGATAATATCTGGCTGGCGGGAATTGTGGGGGGATTTGGGGCAATGCTGGGCGATATATTAATATTTCAGCTAATAAGATTCTCATTTATGGATGAATTCAAGAGGCTGGAGCATACGAAAACATTAAAGATATTATCAAGTCAGATGGACAGATTTTTAGGACATAAAATAAAGATATATCTTATTTATGCTCTTGCAGGTTTTTTCATAGCTTCGCCGCTTCCCGATGAAGCAGGAGTTATAATGCTCGCAGGCTTAACAAAAATAAAGCTCTGTGTATTAGCGGTATTGGGTTTTATTCTTAATACTATAGGAATCCTTATTCTTTTAGCTCTTTAGAATTTATTTCTTCAAGAAGACTACAAGATTTTTCCTAGAATGCTCGGATTTTAGCGGATTTTTATCAAGAATTTTAAACCCAGTCTCTTTCAGCAGATTCTCAAGTTCTTCTTTATCATAAAAGTAATAATATCTTGGGTAATTTATCTCCTGTTGTTTCCAATTGATGCAAGCCTCTTTTCCAGCAATATCCTTGAGCTTCGGGTCGCTGTTTTTGTTCCAGACGCTTATCATAGCTTCCGCCCCCCGTTTCACGACTCTATAAATCTCTTGAAGCGCCTTTTTTCTTTTTTCGGCGCTTTCTATAAGATGTATCGTGGAAATGCAGGTAACTGCATCAAAAAAATTATTTTTTAATGGAAGTTTTTCTTTTCCAATCTCCTCTTTGAGAAAAACCGCCCTAATTTTTTTGTCTCTGGCATTTTTTTCAGCGAATTTCAGCATTTCTTCAGAAAAATCTACGCCATAATAGCTTACATCCGGGTTAGCAGTCATATTTCTCCCGCTCCCGCATCCTAAATCGAGAATTTTGCCTTTTTTATCTTTCAAAAATTCTTCTACTTCAGGAACAGGCTTCTGCCTGAACTTATTCCACCGGGCCGATATCTTATTCCAGACTTGCTCTTGGTCCATGACAATATCAAGAATAATCTATTAAAAAGCTTTTACTTATGCGATTCAATCATTCTTCTTAGGAATGCTCGTTCTTCAACATCAGCAGGGTCTTCTTTGAGTATTCCATTTTGCGGTTCTGGGTTGCAGTCCGGGCAGTATTCCTCATATCTTTTTCTTGTTCTTCCACTTCCAGATAATGGAAATGGCCCATCGTGTATAGAGTCAATTACCTCTTTTGTCAACCTGATTCCATCGCATTTTTCGCATTTAGGAAAAATGGATTGAAAAGGATCCATTCCTAAAACTACTCTTGCAAAATACTCTACTGCTCTTATTATCTTGCTCTTGCCCTTTATTTTTTCAAAATCTCGCCTGTTTACCGAATGCCAGAACTCTTCATGCAAGTCAGCTTCCCGGATGTAGTCTGAAAGTTCACCCTGCAATGTTCCACCTTTGACTACATATTTCGCTACTGCCATGCCATGATTTAATGTGCAATATACTGGCTTCCCTCTGCATTGAGCATAATTTGGGCAGGGCTCTCTTCCTCTTTCTTGGGCTTGCTGCACTGTTAAAAGATTTTGGTCAAAATAATTCGTATCACAAGGAGAACCGTCTTCAATAAGCCTTCTTTCTCTAGTAGCCATGGTATTATCTTTTAAAATGTCTTTAAATACATTATTTCACTGAGAAATATACAATGAAATTTCTTAAAAAATATAAAAAGAAGTTTATAAAATCATCAGGTTTGCTTGTTAAGAAAAGGCCGATACAGGTCAATCTTCGCTCGATAAGTAGAAACATCATATTCTTTCCCAAGTGTGGCGAGGGTTTCAACATAGGTTCTCATCGCCGAAACATTTTTGTTGCTTAAACTTCCTACTTTTTTCTCAAGCCCGCGAATAAGCTCTACTTTCTGCGGCTCAAGCTGTTTTTTTATGCGCAGCCATCCAAAAAGACTAAATCCCATTAGTTACTGCACCATAAAAACTTTAAATACATTATTTTACTCGAAAATATACTATGATTCATCCCAAACAAGGTGAAGTGCGAAAACCCTCAAAAACACTCGCAGGCGTGACTCCAATAGCAGTAATGACAAAGCCAAGGCCCTGCAAGCATGGAACATGCTTATACTGTCCTTCACTCGGTGTTCCCCAAAGCTATACTCCAAAATCCCCTCCGGTTCTAAGGGCAGAAAGATTAGCTTATGATCCCTTCAAGCAGATAGAAAGTCGGCTGAAAGCCTTCGAAGTCATGCATCATCCAACAGATAAAATAGAGCTTATAATAATGGGCGGAAATTTCACAGAGTTTCCAATTGAATACAGGTATAATTTTATCAAAGCATGTTATGATGCTTTAAATGATAAAAAAAGCAAAAATCTGAGCGAAGCGAAAAGATTGAACGAAAAAGCAAGGCATCGCTGTGTTGCTTTGTGCATAGAATCGCGTCCCGATACGATTGTTAACAGCAAAAATAGCATAAATGAGCTTCTCGATTTCGGCTGTACTAGAGTAGAGCTCGGAGTTCAATGCTTGGATGATAAAATTTACAAGAAAGTCAATAGAGGCCATACAGTTAAAGATGTTATAGAAGCAACAAGAATGCTGAAGGATGCTCATTTTAAAGTATTTTATCATATAATGTTAGGCTTACCGGGCAGCAATCCTTCTAAAGATTTGAAGATGTTTAAAGAGCTTTTTAAAAATCAAGATTTTAAGCCTGACGGATTAAAGATATACCCTTGCCAGGTTATCAAAGGAGCGAATCTTGAGAAAATCTATAGGCAAGGCAAATATAAACCGTATTCTGAGAAGCAGATAAAGGAGCTTGTTATAAAAATAATGAGAATAATTCCGAACTATTGTAGAGTTATGCGTATTATGAGAGAAATTCCCCCAGAATTTCTCATCGCGGGAACTCATAGGATAGACTTAAGAAAAGACATCGAGTCTGAAATAAGAAAAAAGAAATATGCAATAAAAGAAATACGTTTCAGAGAAATTGGTTTTGCATTTAGGGACTTAAAACCCCGGGAAAAACTAAGTCAACAATTGAGATTAAAGATAACCAAGTACAAAGCAAGTAATGGCGATGAATATTTCTTAGAATATGTAAATAAAAGCGGTATTCTTTTTGGTCTTTGCAGATTGAGAATAAGAAAAGATGCCGAATCAATTAGGGGAGCAATAAGAGAACTACATGTTTATGGGCAGAGTTTAGCGATAGGAACAAGAGGAAATAACATTATGGGCCAGCATAGGGGTCTTGGGAAACTTCTTGTCAAAAAAGCCGAGGAAATTGCCAAAAAATCAAGAGTCGGAGAATTGGATGTGATAGCAGGCATAGGCGTCAGACAGTATTTTTATAATCTTGGCTATAATCCGCACGGATTTTATGTATCTAAATTCTTAAAGTAATTCCTTAAAATCTTCAAAATTTATTTGTAGGGTATTAATTCTGTTTTGTTCTTTCAATAATCGAACCGCAGTTGATAAAATCTTTTGCTTTTCAATACCGCAAAGTGGAGATTTTCTTACGCAAACCTTTACTCCAGGAATAAACCCCCCAAATTCATTAAATCTAAATAAGCAATCTTCGATGCCCTTTACACCACCGATACCCGTTCTCCCAGATCCCCTAACAATGTTATTTTTAATTCCAACAATCTTAAATATATTCGCCCATTCTTTTACGAGATTAGGATGAGAACATGCTAAAATAAGCGTAAAAAATATCCTATTTTGCTTTTTAGAGACCGCAATACATCCATCTGCGCACATAGCTAATCTTATGACTTCTTTTGTAACTTCTAAATCGTGTTTCTCTAGAAACCTTAAAGATGGATTATCTGACTCTTTTAAAAAATCTGACCAATTTTGTTCGGGTGCGGGCTTTGTTTTATAAGTTGGAGATAGCTCTAACATCTTTTTAATAAAGTTTTTATCAATGTATTTAGTCTTTAGCACTTTTCCGCATCTAATCATATAAGATGACGGTCTTATTTTAAAATAAGACCATACTAAATCTGCAAATATTTTATGTAAGGTTTCATCATAACCATAATAAGAAATCTCAGAAGTTTTAGAGGTTTTACATAAACACCCATCTGTAAAAAGAAGAGAAGCTAATAAGGGTAATGTTTTTTCCGAGGTTATATTCTTCTTTTTAAGATAATTTATGTAATCCGATTCTGGAAAATGATGGTTTTCTCCGCTCCCATGCTTAGAAGTATCAATATCATACTTTTTAAGAATATAAAAAATAGTTACGAGATGACATTTATTTTTCTTTGAGATTTGATCTAACGTAAGACCTTCTTTATAATCTTGGATAATTTCTTCATGTTTTTCTCTAGGAACTTTTGTTGCCGCCAGTGTTCCGACTTCTTGAATTGATGGAGCAATTTCTTTAATAAGATTATTTTTATTAAGATAACTAAGTGTAAGCCCCAATTTGGTTATGTACCTCTCAAACAGCTCTAGTGTTGCATTTCCGCTTCCATTCTCCCATCGAATTATCGTTGGATAATTCTTTTTGAATGTTGGGGGCAAGCCCCCCCGGATTCTTAAATCTCTTAAGAATTTTCTTCCCTCCGAAGTTAGAATAACCCTCTTTTGGCTGTTTAGCATAGTATGATTAAATCCAGCGTATTTAAATACTTTTCTATTTTTCGGAGTTCGGCAATACTACAAAAAACTCGGCTATTTTCAGCAAGGCGCCTATATGCTGAAAATTTTTAAGCCCGAACTCTAATTGAACATAAAATAAAAAAATAAAATTTAAAACTTAAGCAGCGCTTACTATTTTCTGTGCTTCTACATCGCAGACAGTTCCGCCTTGTAATACCGGAGCAATTTCTACTTTTTGGCCTGTTGCTAAATTGCTAGAACTTGCCTTAGCAGATTTTGTTTCAAGTATTGCTGGAAGACCAGTAGTCATATTTCCTGTCCAACTTCCATCTACTAATATTCTTATACTGCTAACATTTACGCTTTCTCCGCCGGTATTTCTTCTAATGCCGATGTTTGCATTGCCATTAACTGCTTGGGTTATCTCATAGTCCAAGCTCAAACAATCAACTTTCGCGCCTCCAGTTTCTGTGCTCGTTCTGACATTTCGCATTATAAATCCTGCGATTATCACAACAGCAGCAAGTGCAAGAAGCACAAGAAGAACTGTAACAATAATCTCTTGTTGTGTTTTTTTATTTTTCATTTAAATTAAACCTCCTTTCACGCTGATTATAAAACTCTAGTTGTTTCCTCTGTTATTTTTCCCAGATTCTCGACTATCTGGCTATGCATCCTCTGTATAATCACATTCTGTATCTCTTCCTTCAAGACGCCGTGGCAGTTTTTCAGGTCTTTTTCAGGGTCAACAATTAAGTCAAGCTGAAGAGAGCATACCATTTCTTTGTCTTCTAAAATCGAAAGCTCAGCGCTTCCTTTTTTAATCTGGAGCATCTTCACATTAACATCGCATTTTCCCTTTGATATTCCCAATATTGAGTATTCTATTGTTGTTTCCGGAGTGTCGCTTATATAGGTTGTTTTTCTGCAGTCAGAAAGGGAGTTATAAAAGCACTCTTTTGAGCTGCATTTGTTCACATTAGAATAAAGATAATATCCGCTTATGACTAATCCGATTAAGATTAATACTAAAAGCACGCCAAGCACAATCAGTCTCTTTTTCATATCCTGATATAGAAAGTGGTATTTTTAAAGTTTTATATGTCTTATTTGAAAAGCTATATCGAGACTAAATCAAGGGCGGTATCTGTTGTTGTAAAGTTCTTTGCAGCAAGATGCTTTACGCCTATAGATTCTGCGATTCTTATTATTCCTGGAATAGCCGTATCGTTTATTGCAAGAACATATATTTCTTCTTCTGGCCTGAAGTAAGAGAGCCTGTTTAATGGAAGTTTCTTGATTATCTCCATCTTGCTGTTAAAAAACACAGCAGCTTTTGTTCCAAGCATCTCATCTAATGCTTCATTTATTTTTTCTTTCTCTTCTTTTGTGAGCTTTCCCACTTTTTCGCTTTTTTCAGCTTTTGCCTCGCTTTCCCTGCTATCTCCTTTTCTCCCCTTCCATCTTCTTGCCCCTTTCTCCTCATTTTCAAAATATTCTTTTACTGTCATCTGCCTTCTTAATGCCTGAAGAATTTCTTTCTGTGTCAATTCTTCAACTTCTTTTCCCTCAGGAGCAACAGCGATAGAGTCTATTTTTGCATTTTCTGTAACGTTTTTGGCTATAAGCTTTCCGCCCCTGTCGCCGTCAACAAAAAGAGTGACTTTCTTTTCCTTTGTCAATTCTTTTATAGATTCCGGGAGCTTTACTCCATTCATGCAGACAACATTTTTTACTCCTTGCCTTAGCATGTTTATTACATCTGCTCTTCCTTCAACAACTATTACGTCCTCTCCTGAAATGTCTCCGCAGGGAAGATTTTCTGTGCCGTATGTTTTAAGTGCAGCAGCTCTTGAGCCTTCTGTAAGCTCTCTTCCAAGCTCTTTCATTCCAGAGCCTTCTCCAAGCTGGCCTAAAAGCTGTTTTGCTCTTTCAAGAATATAGTCTCTTTTGCTTCCCCTTACATCCTCTATTTTTTCTATAATAACTTTTGTCTCGCTTGGCCCGATTTTCTCTATTGTTTCTATTGCTGCGCCTATAAGGGATGTCTCATTTTTGTCCATAGCGCTTGGAATCTCAATTTCTCCGATTGTTCTTCCGTCCACTAGCTCTAAGCTGACTTCTATTCTGCCTATTTTGCCTGTTTTCTGGAGCTCCCTCATCTCCATTTCTTCGCCAAGCAGGCCTTCTGTCTGCCCGAATACGGCTCCGATTACGTCTGGTTTTTCGATAGCTCCTTCTGCCTCGAATTTTGCATAAATTATGTATTTTATTGATGTTGGTGCTATTTTTGCCATGTTCAATCTCTAGCAGGAGTTGAAAAATCAGAAATTCTTTGAATTTCTGAGTGTTTGTTTTCCTGCTTAATTTTTCAAGTATTTAGAAAAAGATGAGCCTTTTCTCGTTATTCGTCGTCGCTGTTGGTTCTCTCTTGGCTCTTTCCGCCTTGTATATAATCTAACCAAAAATAATCAACAAAAATTAAGTTGATTTGAACGTGATTTTGATCTGTGATATTTGATAAGTTAAGGTGATTACCTTTTCTAATCTACTTATATACTAAAGTATATATTTGGGTTTATAAATCTTGCCTAAAATCGCCGCCTGTCTGCTAACAGCCATCCGCCAAATACCATTCTGTCGGTATAATATTCGAAAGATTCTTCAGCCATCTAGGTTATTTGTCAGCATGATTTAAAAGAATTTATGTTCAGAAAAATACTAATCTTTTCAGCACTCCAGCTCGCAGAAGCTCGCATCTGTCTCGTATAAGGTGAGCTTTTTCAGGCTTTTCAGGCTAGGCTGAAGCTCTTTTTTTATCCAAAGCAGGATATTCTCGCAGGTAGGGTTTTCTATAATATCATTAAGATAGATATGGTCTATTTTTGAAATAACTCGTTCATTAACAATATCCCTTATCTCCTTGAAGTCGATAATCATGCCTGTTTTCGCATCAACCTCTCCAGAACAGCTTACTACAAGCTTCCAAGTATGGCCATGCAAATTCTTGCATTTTTCCTCATATAGGGGAAGCTTGTGCGCAGAATCAAACTTGAATGTTTTTGATATTAGCATGAAATCCTAGAAGAAACTTGATATATAAATTTAATTAGAAAAGAGAATAAAGAACAAATATAAATAATTACGGCAGCTCGCCTGTTCCAAGGCTAGGGGTGGCTGTTCCTGCTTCAGCAGTGTAGTATTCAACTTGCTCGAAGCCGAATATTCCGGCAAGTATATTTGCAGGGAATCTTTTTACCGCAGTGTTCATTGTTTGCACAGATTCAATATATCTTCCTCTTGCGACTGTTATCCTATTTTGAGTTCCAGAAAGCTCGTCGGTTAAAGCAACGTATTGGGTGTTTGCCTTAAGAACAGGATAATTTTCAGCTACAGCATTTACAAGAGCAGAAATTCCATTGTTCATCTCTACTCCTGCAGTGTCTTTTTCAAGATTGCTTGCAGCAGCCTGCCATTTTGTTCTTGCAGCAACAACATCCTTGACATAACTTGTTTCTGCGCTTACTGCGCTTGAAACAACAGAGACTAAATTAGGTATCAAGTCAGCCTGTCTTTGGTATTGATTCTCTACTTCGCTCCATTTAGAATTAACATCCTGCTGCATTGTTACAAAATTATTGTACATTCCGATAATTCCAAAAACAAGAAGTAGTACTACAATTCCAACGCCAATCCAAACTTTTGTAGATGTCTTCATTTTATTATTCCTTTTATAATTTATTATATAATAGCCTGTTTAAAAAGCTTATCTTCCTGCTCCTCCGCCGCCAGAGCCTCCTCCGCCAAATCCGCCACCGCCAAATCCTCCGCCTCCGCCCCCAAAACCGCCTCCGCTGCTCCAGCCAGTCGCAGCCCATCCGCTAT